>PJUL01000021.1_pt1 | contig 317245 bp, 305 predicted proteins | sample 1512221 | NCBI WGS metagenome assembly PJUL01 (sample SAMN08177667, study PRJNA422409) | Feces metagenome, whole genome shotgun sequencing project.
CTGGCGACGCCCAAGGTCGCGCCATACATTCAGGCTCGCCAAGCCACGGGAGCGTGTCGGCCGACGAAGGAGCCTGCACCCGCGCCCGCCGGACCCGCGCCGCGCACCGCCTTCTGAGCGAGCTCCGGTTGTCGGAACGTCTCCTTTCTGGAAGTGCGTCAGCGTGCGCAACTGGCGCGACCACGCCGGAGAACCGGACGTCGCGACTGTCAGGGAGAGGCACTGACTTTGGTTTGCCGCTGCGAAGCAGACCGTCATGTTGAGCCCAGCTCACCGCCGCATCGAGTGCTGGACGGACCCGCGCTGGCATGACGTCGGTCGGCGGATGGTCGTGCCTCGTCGCAGCAAGCTTGTCGTCTCGCACAAGGGCTATCGCAAGACCGAGGAGAAGGGCGCCACGCCTGATCCGCTGATGGGCGTTTGGCCGTTCGGCTATCGGCTCGAGCCCTGGGATGAGCGGGCTACCTTGTTGTTCTATCTCAACCAGGCGGAGGCGCATCTGGGCAGTCGATGCTGTCGGCCCTCTACGGCGCTTGGGCGGCGCGGACGGGCGACCGCCCCTGGCGCTCAAGCTTCTGGATGAGCGCTTGGTGACGGGGCGGAAGGCGCTGACGGCGAGGGTTGCGGGACGTCGCGGTGGGCTTTGCGTGCGTCGCCGACATCGTCATTTCCGGTGGCTGCAACGTCGCGGCTGCGGATGACGAGTGATTGAGGCGGCTTCGTGCGGATTAGGCGCCCAGTGGCGATGTAGTCGGGCTGGATGGAAAAACGGCCAGGAAGGCCCTGGCCGTTTCCCAATTCGCCGCCGTCTCGCGCGGAGGCGACAAGGCCGTGTGAGGGCCTAGTACTTCACCTTCAGGCGCGCGTACCAGAAGCCGCCGTTCATGCCGAACGGACCGCCCGAGCGCGGATAGATCTGGCCGTCGGCCGTGCTGCCGGTGATCGCGTAGATCGGGTTGGCCGTGGTCGGGGCCAGCTTGTCCGGGTACTCGTCGAACAGATTGTTGGCGCCGACGGTCAGGGTGTACTTCTCCGCGACCGTGTAGCTGACGTCGAGGTCGGCGGTGACCTTCGAGCCGAACTTCTGGCCCGGATAGTCCTGGTTGGTGCTCCAGCTGCTGTAGTAGTTGCCGCGGGCGTTGATCGTGAAGCCGGCGACCTCGTAGCTGGCCGAGACGTTGGCCCGGTGCTTGGGCGTGATGTTCTCGATGTCGTAGATCCGGTCGTCGCCGATGGCGATGGGATCGAACTTGGTGACCTCGCTCTTGTTGTAGCTGTAGGCGAGCGTGAGGCTCAGCGGGTTGTCCAGCAGCTCGGTGCGATAGCTGGCGACCGCGTCGACGCCCTTGGTCTCGGTGTCGAAGCCGTTGGTGAAATAGGCCACCGCGCCGCCGACGCCGACCGCGGCCAGCGCCGGTTGGGCGACGATGTCGGCGGCTTCGACGTCGAAGGTGCTGGTGATGCTGATGCGGTCCTTCACCTTGATGAAGTAGCCGTCGACGGTGAGCGTGAAGTTGCTGATCGGGTTGAAGATGAACCCGACGCCGTAGTTGGTCGACTTTTCAGGCGTCAGGGTCTTGGCGCCGAAGTACTGCGCGATGGCGCTGGTCACCGGATAGGTGCCGGTCTGCACCTGCTCGCCGCCGGGGGCGAACGCCGTCGTCAGGATCTCGGTGTTGCTCTGCCCGGGCGACGGGGCGTGGAAGCCTGTGCCCACGGTGCCGCGCACCGAGAACATGTCGGAGAACTCGTAGAGGCCGTTGACCTTGCCCACGAAGGTGTCGCCGAAGGTGTCGTAGTCCTCGTAACGCCCGGCCACGCCCACCGTGAAGGCCTCGGTGACGTCGGTCTCGGCGCCCAGATAGACGCCGTAGTTGCTCTGGGTCGAGGTCTTGGCCGAAGCCGGGCTGGTGCCGCCGTAGCCGCTGGCGCCGGGCGACTGGGAAGCCGTCTCGGGATTTCCGTTCACGATCGAGCGGGTGTAAACGCCGGGCGAGACCTGCACGTACAGCGGCTGCACCGCATAGGGACCCGCGGCGTAGGACTGCAGGTCGCCGGCGGTGGCTTCATATTCCTCGTGCCGGAACTCGGCGCCGCCCGACAGGGTGACGGGGCTCGCGAACCCGACCTCAAGCGGATAGGTCAGGTCGAGGTTAAGGTTGGTTTCGCGCTGGATCAGCTTGCCGAACTTGAATTCCTTCTGGCTGGTCGGGCCGAAGGAGGCGTTCAGAGAATGGGTCATCGCCAGATCGAGCGAGTTCTTCGCCACGGTCGCCGACAGATCGTAGGTCAGGCCGATGTCGGCCTTACCCTTGACGCCCATCGTGCCGTAGAACTGCTCGACCTCGCCCTGGAAGCGCGGGGTGAAGCCGGCCGGATAGATGGACGTGAAGTTGAAGACGTTGCCGTCCTTGACGAAACCGCCCGTCGGGCAGGTGGCGTTGCCGACCGGGCAAGGCGTCAGATAGATCGGCGCGAAGGCGCCGTTGCGCCCGGGCGAGCCCGTGGCCGGCGCGCCAGTGCCGTTGTTGACCGCCAGCGGCGTCGGCGCCGAGATCGGCGAGCGATAGTTGAAGCTCTGATCGGCCTCGCGATGCCCAACATTGGCCGTCAGGTAGATGCTTGTGTTCTCGCCCACGTCATAGGCGGAGTTGACGAACACCTTGTAGCCGTTGGTCGGCGACGAGCCCCATATCTGCGCCGGGCCCGGATAGTTGGGCAGCTGGTTGGCGAGCGTGGGATTGTTGGCCGCGAACACGGCCGCGATGGGCCGGGTGGCGCCGCGGCTGGTCTGGCCGTCGTCGAAGTACTCGGCCGACACGTTGACGAAGCCGGCGTCGAACAGCTTGAAGCCGCCGTTGACCGCGAACTGGTAGCTGTCGCCGTCGCCGGCGTAGGTCTGGCCATAGCGCGCCTGGGCCTCGAAGCCGCTGTCGGCGTCGCGCAGGCCGTAGTTGATGACGCCGCCGATGGCGTCCGAGCCGTACTGGGCGGTCGCGCCGTCGCGCAGGATCTGCAGGTTCTTCACCGCGATCGACGGGATCATCGATAGGTCGACGGCCTGGGCGCCCAGTGACAGCGCTGTGTCGCCGCCGGTGACGACCTGGACCAGCGCCGAGCGATTGTAGCGCTTGCCGTTGATCATCACGAGCACCTGGTCGGCGCCGAGGCCGCGCAGGGACGGCGCGCGCACAAAGGTCGAGGCGTCGGAGATGGTGTTCTGGGGCACGTAGAACGACGGGACGAGGTTCTTGACCACGTCCAGCATGTCGGCGGCCGGCTGGCGGGCCAGTTCCTCGCCGCCGAAGACATCGATCGGAGACGGCGAATCCACGACCGAGCGGTCGGTTCTGCGCGTGCCCAGGACGATGACGGTGTCGACCTCGGTCGCGGTCGGCTCGGCCGGTGCGGGCGGCGCTTCGGCGGCGTTGGCCAGACCGACACAAGCAAAGGAGAGAGAAAGAGCTGAAATTCCAGAAAGCAGAATATTACGTGAGCACTTAGTCATGCATATCCCCTCGTGGCGCTATGCGCGCGCGTTTGCTTTCTCCGTAGGGCTTCCCGGGATCATTTTTATTGTTGGGTACTAGAGTGCGGGCGACACATTCATCGAATTTCGCCGATGAAACATTTCTTCAACTCTGTCGCTTTCGCAACATACCTTGCCGTCATGTTGTCGTAACGGCGTTTTCCGACGTGCGGGCGCCCCTTTGGGCGGCGCCCGCCGAGATTTTTTGCAGCGCGATGATCATGATTGCGGCGCCCGAGCATTGGGCGAGATCGTCGACTGTGTAGACGGGCGCTTTTCGATGACCGCCCCCCCGGGCGCGACCTTGGATTTGATGAGGCATGAGGCTTGAGCGTGCGGCGACCGGGCGCGTGGCTTGGCGCCGACGTGTAGGGCCAGCCCCAGCGTGTTTCGGGCTGAAGACGTGGAGGCGGTCTCTTCTTCTAGTTGAGAAGGGTGGGAGAAAATGGTCTGCTGGTCGGGCTGAGCCCAGCGTGATGCGCAAAAGCAGCAAGCGAAAGCTTTAGAGGCCCCTGCGGCGGTACGCTCGGTGGTGTGTGCAACTGGCTGCTCTCGATCGCCAAAGCCGTGAGAGGCAACGCTTGGTTCCACCACGAGCGCCTTTTCGAATCTTGGTGGTCGAAGGCGACTGTATCTTGGCGCAAGAACTCGCGAACGCGCTTGTGGCTTTCGGCAACCAGGCCGTTGGACCAGTAGCCCAGCTCTCTGAAGCCATGACCATAATCGAAAGAGGGCCAATCGATGGGGCGGTGTTGGACGCCAACTTGGACGTCCAGACGCTACTGCCTTTGGCCTGCACCCTGACCCAGCGCGCAATACCCTATGTGCTCGCCGCAGGCGGCGACCTGGAAGTGTTTCGCGATGCTCTCCAAGGCGTTCTCGTCGTTCGAAAGCCGGTAAATATGTGGGTGCTGAGGTGGATAATGCGAAAGCACAATTGGTGACGCTATCCAGCCAGGAATCGTGAGCACAGCCCCGGAGACAGGATTTCAATGGGACACGCAGAGGCATTGGCCGCTCACGCGTTCAGTTCTCTTTATCCATCGGACGCATCTGGCAGTTGGCTGCCTGGACCAGAAGCGTCGCCTTTTCGTCGCGCGTTTGAGCTTGAGCGCCCATCCGCCCATCCTAGCATCACCCGAACGTAACAGGAACGCGCAACTCCCCCCTTGGCCCGGCCCTAAGGGGCGTCGGCCCAGGATCCGGCCAGCCGGAAGATTTCCGCCCGCACGGCGGGCGGCATGCGCAGCGCCGCGTGCATGAAACCGGTCGCACCGTCGAGTTGGCAGAACCGCGCCAGCAGGTCGTCGCCATGAGGGGTCTCCAGGCCAGCGAAGAAGGCTGTGATGGGAACGCCCAGAACGCGGGCCATCTGGACCAGCTTTGAAGCGCTGATCCTGTTTTCGCCGCACTCGTACTTCTGGATCTGCTGAAAGGTCAGGCCGACCGTGGCGGCCAGATCATGCTGCGAGATCTCCTTGGCGCGCCGATGACCGCGCAGCAAGGCGCCGATGTGCCGGTCCAGGGCCGGCTTGGCCGCAAGCTCCTTCATACGCCCTCCGTGGTTGCGTCATTGGCCAGGAAAGTTGGTCCACGATCAAGGCGCTGAAGGCGTCGACATCCAGGCCTCGGCTTTTCCACTCGCGCGATGGCGCTTGGTTCTTGTGCGGAACAAGCGACGCTCTGAGACGTAGTCCTTTCAAGCATCCGCTGAAGCAGGAGCGGCCTTGGCGGTGTGAACGAGCCAACAGCGGAGGCGTTGTCATGCCTGACGAAATGCACTGCGATTTTCGATCGTCTTTCCGTCTGGAAGCGACTGTCGCCGAGGCTGATCACACATCAATCGCCCGACCTTCTTGCAGCTTGTCGAAACAGTGATGGCCTGACGCCGGTCAGCGTCAGGCCGCTCCAGCATCTAGATACCAGGCTCGTCCTGGACCGCTCGCCCCTAGGCTTGAGCGCCGCTGCGCCCCGGTCCAGCCGGGGCGCCTTCGCGCGTTCAAGGGACGGCGCCGATACGCCGAGTGTTGCTCAAGACGGGCGGGGGATAGGCGTGTCAGGCGAACCGCACGGGGCCTGAAGAGTTGTTCGGACATGGAAAAACGTTGGCCCGCCGTGCTCTGGATCGTCCGCCATGGCCAGAGCGCCGGAAATGTCGCGCGAGACGCCGCGGACGCCGCCGGGCTTGGCCTCATCGATATTGCCGATCGCGACATGGACGTGCCGCTGAGCCCGCTTGGTCACCACCAGGCGCAGGCTCTGGGCGGCTGGTTCGCCGCCATGCCCGCCAGCCAGCGTCCTCGCACCATGATGGCCTCTCCCTACCGACGGGCCGTCCAAACCGGTGAGGCGATCAGGACGGCCGGCGGTCTTGAGCGCCCCGACCAGCGGTTCTGCATCGACGAGCGTCTGCGCGAGAAGGAGTTTGGCGTGCTCGACCGGCTGACCCGGATCGGCATCGAGGCCAGGTTCCCGGAACAGGCGGAATTTCGTCGTCTTCTCGGCAAGTTCTATCACCGGCCGCCCGGCGGTGAGAGCTGGTGCGACGTGATCCTGCGCCTGCGCAGTCTGCTGGACACCATCAGCCTGCACCACGCCGGGGACCGAGTCCTCATCGTCGCCCATCAGGTCGTCGTCCTTTGTCTACGCTATCTTCTGGAAAGCCTGACCGAGGACGAAATCCTTAAGATCGATCGCCTGGCCGACATCGCCAACTGCGGCGTCACCGAGTATCGCTTCGACCCCGATCAGGGCGCCGACGGGGGGCTGCGGCTGGTGCGCTATAACTTCACCGCGCCGCTGGAAGGCGAGACGGCGGTCACCGCCGCGCCCGACGCCAATGTGGCGGCCAGATGAGCCCGCCGATCACGATAGACGCTGCTTGGGCCAGGGACCACCGGCTGCCGCATCCAGGGGAGGGGGGCAAGGAGGCCCGCGGCAGGGTGCTCGTGGTCGGGGGCGGCGTGGCGCTCCTCGGCGCTGGTCGTCTCGCCGGCGAGGCGGCTCTACGCGCCGGAGCCGGTAAGCTGCAACTGACAGCGCCCGCCGAGGCGGTCGCCATGATGAGCCTGATTGTGCCCGAGGCGCGTGTCCTGGGCTTGCCGCGCGATGAGGAGGCCGATGACGCGCTGGCCCAGGCCCTTGGCCAAGCTGACGCCGTCCTGATCGGTCCTGGCATGGAGGCGGACCTAGGGCGCTTGGCCAAGGCGCTATGCCTGCATGTGCGTTCACCGTTGGTCTTGGACGCCGGCGGTCTGGCGGCGGCGGCCTGTCCAGGCCCCGATGTACGTATACTGACCCCGCATGCTGGGGAGATGGCCACGCTGCTGGAAACGGAAAAGGCTGAGGTCGAGGCCGACCCGGCCAGCGCCGCTAAGGAGGCTGCGCGCCGGTTTTCGGCGGTGGTCGTGATGAAGGGGGCCAGAACCGTGATCGCCACGCCGCAAGCACGATTGGCGTACTACGCCGGCGGCGGCGCGGGCCTTGGGATCTCCGGATCGGGGGACGTGTTGGCGGGGGTGATCGCCGGGGTGCTGGCGCGGGGCGTTGATCCCTTCCAAGCCGCAGCCTGGGGGGTCTATCTGCATGGGGAGGCAGGCAGGCGCCTGGCTGAGCGGGTCGGCGCCTTGGGCTTCCTGGCGCGAGAGATCGCCGCCGAGATACCACGGCTGCTCCATGTCTGAGCGTTCGCCGCCAGCACGGATGTGCGATGTGCGCCGCGCGGGGTGGTGAGACATCATGGCCAAAGCCCCGCCGGCCCGGAAGCTGAAGGTGTACGCCGCCCAGATCGGCTTTTTCGACACGATCGTCGCTGCGCCCAACCAAGCCGCCGCCCTGGCCGCTTGGGGCGTTCGCCAGAATCTGTTCGCCGAAGGGCGGGCCAGGGTGAGCAAGGATGAGGCCAACGCCGATGCGGCCCTGGCCAATCCTGGCGTTCCGCTACGCCGCGCCATCGGCTCCCGCGATGCGTTCAGCCTCGAGCCGGCCCTGCCCAGGGCGCCTGCGGCGCCTGGGCCGCCGAGGCTCAAGGTCGTGGCCGAGACGAAGGGGCCAGTGGTGCAGCCAAGGCCCGATCGCTCGGCGTTGGCGAAGGCCGAAAGGGCGCTGGCGGCGGTCAATCAGCGACGGGCGGAGGAGGAGGCTGACATCCTGCGCCGCCGCGAGGCCCTGGACGCAGAGGATAAAGCCTCTCGCAGACGATGGCGCCAGGACCGGGCAAAGGCCGAGAAGGGCGTGGTCGAGGCCAGGCGAGCCTATGAGGCCTCAGGCGGCGAGGCGTGATCAGGAGGCCCTGCGGGCCGTGGTCTTGGGCGCGGCCTTGGAGGCCGGCGCCTCCACCTCGCCGGTTCGCTCGGGCGAGCTCTTGTCATCGGTCCGGGGCGGAGTGTCGTACGCTCGACCGTCGCCTGGAGCCGGCATTGGCGGGGCGGGCCGCGGCTCTGCGAACGGCATGACGGGATCGTCGAACTCCGGCCTGGTCGGCATGGGCGGAACTTCGGTCGGGGTCTGGCTGGATGTCGAAGGACGGCAATTGGTCATGGCGACTTCTCTGGCGCTCTCTCCCTGCCAACGCTCGCCTTGGCTGGAGGCTCCGGCAGGCCTTGCCTTTGGGCAGGCGCTCAGTGATCGCTTCGCTGGTCCAAGGCCAACAGGCAGCCGCGTTGCAGGGGCCGGCCGCCTCATGGCGCGAGCCGGGCGGAGCTTTGCAGGACCGACGCGTCCTCGGCGGCGTGGCCAGCGCCCCCCTGTTGGAACGTCGGCGCTCTTGCGAGGTTGTCAGTTGCAGCCTGGCCGCTGACAGGTGGCGGCGGTGTTCACGCCAGAGCTGGGAGAGCCTCATGACCGATACCGGACCGCTTTCGCTGGACGCCCGCCACCGCGCCAAGGCCAGGGGCAAGTTCGAGGAAGCCGGCGCTCACGCCAAGGACGCCTATGGAAGCCTGAAGGGCGGCGCCGAGGAGCTCTACGAGGGCGGCCGTGAGCACGTCCAGGACGGGCTGCGCCTGATCGAGAGCAAGGTGCGCGACAAGCCCGCCTTGGCCCTTACGGCCGCCATCGGCTTAGGCGTTCTGCTCGGCTTGCTGCTGCGCGGTCCTCGCACCGTTTACGTCCGCGCGGGTCAGCACTCGGTCCTAGATTTCGGCGTCGCTTCCGGGGTGGGGTGTTAGACCGACAGTCGCGGCGGGCTCAGTGCTTGGTGCGCTCGAGATCCGAAGGACTGGTAGCGTCACGGTAAACGTGCTGCCGAGGTTCTCGCCGGCGCTTTCGACACTGATCGTACCGCCGTGCAGGGCGACAAGCTGACGAACCAGCGCCAGGCCGATGCCAAGACCGCCCTGGGCCTTTGTCAGGTGATCCTCGACCTGGGCGAAGATCTCGAAGATTCTGGCCTGCATCTCTCGCGGCACGCCGACGCCGGTGTCGGCGATACGAATCTCCACGTTCTCTTCCATCGGCCGCGCCGACAGGGTGATAGTTCCGCCCGGCGGCGTGTACTTGGCGGCGTTGTTGAGGAGGTTGGCCACGATCTGGGCCAGCCTGGTGTGATCGGCGTCGAGCCAGATCTCGCCTGGCGGCAGATCGGTGACGAACACGTGGCCGGCCGCGTCGATATGATGCTGGCTGGCCTCGATCGCGGATTTCAGCACATCGCCGAGTTCGACCTGCTCCTTCTTGAGCGAAATCTTGCCCTGGCTGACGCGAGAGACATCGAGCAGATCGTCGATCAGGTGGGAAAGGTGCGCCAGCATCCTGTCCATACGGATACGGATGTCCTTGGCGCGCTCGGCTGGAATGTCCTTCTTGAGCAGGTGCAGGCCCCCGCCAAGGGCGGCGACCGGATTGCGCAGCTCATGCGCCAGCACAGCTAGAAAATTGTCTTTGTGACGGTCGGCGCGCCGCAGGGCTTGGGCCAGCGCATCCAGCTCGTCGCGCTGGCGCTCGATCTGCTGGCGCTGCTGGTAGAGATCGAAGAACACCTCGGCCTTGCTGCGAAGAATGGTGGGCTCGATGGGCTTTTGGATGAAGTCCACGGCCCCGGCCTCATAGCCCCGAAAGCGGCGTTGAAGGTTGGCTGCGCCAGCGGTGAGGAAGATGATCGGGATATGGCGGGCCCGTTCGCTGCCGCGCATGAACTCGGCGAGCTCGAAACCGTCCATGCCGGGCATCTGCACGTCGAGCAGGGCCAGGGCCACGTCGTGGACCAGCAGCAGCTCCAGCGCCTCTTCGCCCGAGCGCGCCTTCAGACAGTGGAGCCCGTCGCGTTGAAGCAAGGCTTCTAGCGCCAGGAGGTTTTCGTCCAGATCATCGACCAGGAGGAAGTTGATCGGCGGATCGGCGATCATCGCTCGGTTCCCAAACTCAGGAGGTAGGATGCGATTGCATCAAGGGACATGACGGCTGCGGTCGGCGTGGCTGCGAGCGCGGCTTGCGGCATGGCCGACGCCTGGGCGCTGGCCGGATTTTCCACGATCGCCGCGCCGCCGGCCTTGGCCACCGCGCGCAGGCCCGCCGCGCCATCCTGATTGGCGCCGGTGAGCACCACGCCCACCAGACCGTCGGAGAAGACGTCGGCGGCGCTTTCGAACAGGATGTCGATCGACGGGCGGGAGAAGTTCACGGGCGCGTCGGCCGACAGGGCCAGGGCGCCGTTGGTCTCGACCAGCAGGTGATAGTCCGGCGGCGCCAGATAGACCACGCCGCCGGCTATCGGCTCCTTGTCCTCGGCCTCCTTGACCGTCAGGCGGCATTTGGCCTCGAGCAAAGACGCCAGGACATTGTCGCGATCGGGCGGGACGTGCACGACCACGAGGATCGGCAGCCGATAGTCGTGGGGAAGGGGGGGCAGGATCGCCATCAGCGCCTGCACCGCACCGGCCGAGGCGCCGATGACGACGACCCTGGGGAGCGACGCGCTCATAGATCGCGCCTTTGATAGATCTTCTCGCTCGGCGTGAAGGCCGCAAAGGCCTCGGCGTGGGCGGAAAAGCGCAGGCTTTCCTTCGAGCCCAGGCCCAGGAAGCCCTTGCGGGCGAGGGAGTCGTGAAAAAGGCCGATCGCACGGTCCTGCAAGGGGCGATCGAAATAGATCATCACGTTGCGGCAGGAGATCAGGTGCATCTCGCCAAAGACCGCGTCGGTCACCAGACTGTGGTCGGAAAACACCACCCGTTCGCGCAGACTCTTGTCGAAGGCCGCCCGGCCGTAGTCGGCGGTGTAGTAGTCAGACAGCGACGAACGCCCACCCGACTGCTGGTGGTTCTGGGTGAACTTGCGGACACGGTCGAGCGGATAGACACCAGCCTCCGCGGCCGCCAGGGCTTCGGGATTGATGTCGGTCGCATAGAACAGCGTGCGATCGTAAAGGCCTTCCTCGCGGAACAGGATCGCCATCGAATAGAGCTCCTCGCCGTTGCTGCAGCCGGCGACCCACACCTTCAACGACGGATAGGTGCGCAGGTGCGGCACGACGTTCTCTCGCAAGGCGCGGAAATAGGACGGGTCCCTGAACATCTCGCTGACCTGCACGGTCAGGTAGTCGAGCAGGCGCGGCAGGAACGCCGCGTCGTGAAGCAGGCGATCCTGAAGCGCCGAGAGCGTAGGAAAGCCCAGCTGGTCACGCGCCTGCGTCAGGCGTCGTTTCAACGACGCCCTGGCGTAGTGGCGAAAGTCGTAATGGTAACGCTGATAGAGCGCTTCCAGCAGCAGCTGGATTTCGAGGTCGACGATGTCTTCGGGCACGGCAAGACTATCTCGGCATCCAGACCCGGACCAGCGAGAGCAGCTTGTCCACGTCGATGGGCTTGGCCATGTAGTCGCTGCCGCCGGCGGCGATGCAGCGCTCCTGGTCGTCGGGCATGGCCTTGGCGGTCAGCATAAGGATCGGCAGCTTGCGCCAGCGAGGATCCTGGCGGATCTGGCGGGTTGCCGACAGGCCGTCCATGACCGGCATCATCACGTCCATCAAGACCAGATCGACCGCCGCAGACGAGTCCTGCGAGGCGCGGTCCAAGGCCTCTATGGCCTCCTGGCCGTTGCGGGCGATCTGGATGATCGCGCCTCTGGGTTCGAGCAGGTTGGTCAGCGAGTAGACGTTGCGGATGTCGTCCTCGACGATGAGGATCCGACGCCCTTCGAGCATCGCGTCGCGGTTGCGCGCCTTCTGAATCATCTTCTGCTGCTCGGGCGGCAATTCCGAAACAACCTGGTGCAGGAACAGCGACACCTCGTCGAGCAGCCGTTCGGGCGACTTGGCGCCCTTGATGATGATCGAACTGGAGTAGCGGCGCAGCCGCTGCTCGTCGTCGGCCGACAGGTCATGGCCGGTGTAGACGATCACCGGAGGAAAGGCGCGCTCACTGTCCTGGCTCAGTGTTTCCAGGAGCGAGTAGCCCGAGGCGTCCGGCAGCGACAGGTCCAGCACCATGCAGTCGAAGGTCTGGGCGCGTAGCGCCTCAAGGCACTCGGCGGCCGTACCGACGCCCACCGTCTCGACGTCGCCCGCCGACAGCAGATGCCGCACGGCCTCGCGTTGAGTTACGTCATCCTCGACGACCAGCACACGTTTGACGGCGCTGGAAAGCTTGGCCTGCAGGCCGTGGAGGACTTCCGTCAGATCCTCCCGGCGAACCGGTTTGACCATGTAGCCTATAGCGCCCAGCGACAATGCGGTCTGGGCATGGTCGTTGGCCGAAACAACATGGATCGGGATGTGGCGGGTGGCGTCGTCACGCTTCAACCGATCGAGCACCATCAGGCCGGATTCATCGGGCAGGCCGACGTCGAGCACGACGGCGCTGGGTTTGAACTGTCGGGCCAGTGTCAGCGCTTCATCGGCCGTTCCCGCCACCAGGGCTTGGAAACCGATCTCGCGCGACAGGTCGCGAACGATGGCGGCGAAGGCGGCGTCGTCTTCGATCACCAACAGGACGCGGCGGGCGCTGCTGAGACGGTCGCGATCGTCCTCAACGCTGGCGGCTGGCAGGTTGGCCTTCTGCATGGGCGTGGACGAAGACAGGTCAGGCGCTGGGTTCTGCGCCGCGACCAGCGCCTGGCGGGGCGAGACTTGCGAAGGATCGTAGGCCAGTGGGATGCTGAGCGTGAAGATGCTGCCCTCGCCGGGGCGGCTCTCCAGGGTGATGGCGCCGCCAAGCAGGCGCGCCAGCTCGCGCGAGATGGAAAGGCCCAGACCGGTGCCGCCATAGCGCCGGCTGATGGTGCCGTCGGCCTGCCGGAAAGCCTCGAAAATGCTCTCCTGGTGTTCGGGCGGGACGCCGATGCCGGTGTCCTCGACCCTGAATGACAGTCCGCCCGCCAGGTTGGGCGCTATGGCCAGACGCACGCCGCCCGTCTGGGTGAACTTGAAGGCGTTCGAGAGCAGGTTCTTGAGGATCTGCTCAAGGCGCTGGCGGTCGGTGTGGATCGTATGCGGCGTCTGCGGGGAGAGATCTATCTCAAAGCCCAGTCCGCGATCTTCAGCCATGGGGTGGAAGAGTCCACTCAGATCCGAGCTCAGGCGCTGGAGGGACAGGGGCTCGGCCAACACCTCGACGTGGCCCGCCTCGATCTTGGACAGATCAAGAATGTCATTGATCAGCACCAAGAGATCATTTCCCGAGGAAACGATGGTCTGAGCAAAACCGACCTGCTTTTCCGTGAGGTTGCCGTCCGGGTTGTCCTTCAACAGGCCCGAGAGGATAAGCATGGAATTGAGCGGCGTGCGTAGTTCATGGCTCATATTGGCCAGGAAATCAGATTTGTACTGGCTGGCGCGTTCGAGCTCACGCGCCTTGAGCGTGATCTCCTCGCTGGTGCGCTCCAGGGCATCCTTCTGGTGTTCCAGGGTCTGGGCCTGTTCCTCCAGTTGGCTGTTGGTCTGCTCAAGCTCGACCTGCTGCTGTTCCAGACGCACCTGGCTTTCCTTCAGCGCCCGGCTCTGCTCTTCCAGCTCCTCGTTGGAGACGCGAAGCTCCTCGCTCTGGACCTGCAGTTCCTCCGACTGTCGCTGGGTTTCCTCCAGGGCGTTCTGAAGCTCTGCGCGGTAGCGGGCCGAACGCAGGGCGATGCCGATCGAGGCGGCCGCCTGATCGAGCAGATGAAGCACCCGCTCGTCGACCGGATGCAGGAAGCCCAGCTCGAGGACGGCGTTCACCGTCTCGTCGGCATGGGTCGGCACCAGCACGAGGTGGCGCGGCTTGTCGTGGCCGAGCGCCGAACCGATCGTCATGTAGCCGTCAGGGACGTCGCGAACGATCGTCGAGCGGCCCTCGGCGGCGACCTTGCCGAGCAGACCTTCCTTGAGGTCGAACCGCAGCGGAGAATGAGCGTCTGCTGGAAGGCCCAGGGCGGCGGCGCGGTAGAAGGACCCGTTCTCACCCTTGAACAGCGCCCCGGCCTGGAAGCCAAGATAGTCAGACAGAAACGCGAGTATGGCCTCGGACAAGCCTTCGACCGACTTGTCGCCCATCATCGCCTCGGAAAGGCCCACCTGGCCGGACTGGAGCCAGTCTTCGCGCGCGCGGGCCGATGCGGCCCGGCGCACCAGGACGAAGACGGCGATGGTCAGGATCGCGCCCAGCAGTCCCGACAGCACGCCGCTTGCCGTCGCCGTACGATAGGCCTGGTCCATCTCGGCCAGGCGCAGGTCGCGCAGCCGGTCCTCCTCGCGCCGCATGACGTCGAGTTGGCTGCGTATGGCGTCCATCTCCGTCTTGCCGCGATCGGTGGCCACGACCGCCATGGCGGCCTGGGCGTTCACCCGGCGTAGTTTGATCGTCTCGTCCAGTTCGGCGAGCTTGGCGTCGATGTGCCGCTCCAACTGGCGAATATTGGCCTGCTGGACGGGGTTGTCGGTGGTCAGCGATCTGGCCGTCTCAATGCGTGAGCCGGCGGCCGTGACCGCGCTCTGGTAAGGTTCCAGATAGCGGTCGTTGCCGGTTAGGAGATAGCCGCGTTGCCCGGTTTCGGCGTCTTGCGCGGTCGACAGCAGATCATCCAGCGCGATCAGCACCTGATGCGAGTGCAGGATCATCTGGTTGTTGTTGCGCAGCACCTGGATGTTCCGGAAGGCGATCGACCCGCTGATCAGGAAGAAGGCCAAAACCAGGACCATGCCTAGCATGGTCCAAAGATCTACGTCGGCCCGCGATCCGGCGCGACGAAAAGTGTTCTGGGGCATTGAACTCGAACGCCAGGCACGCCAACCGCGCGCAAGAAATGAAAAAGGGGAGGGAAAAGTCGCTTGGGCGCGCCGGGAAATCGCGGGCGATCAACGCCTATGATGACGATCGTACGAAATTCATCTTTTCCCCCGGCGAACGCTGGCGTGCAAATGCGATGCTAAGGCAAAGGTTCCCATCGCACAGGTGAAATAAATCGTCGAGAGAACCTCACCACCAATCGGGCCTGGTTGGCGGCGCGGCGATATCCCTTTCGAACCGCTTCCGGACGCCGCACGAAGGCGCCAAGGCTTCACCACTGGTTCGGCCTCCAACCGGGAGGGGGAGTGAGGATCAACGCACCAGGAACGGGTTCGAGGCGAGCGACGTTTGGGCGGCTCAGTACTGCGCCGATTGGCGCTGGCCATTCTTTCGAGGACCTCATGCGCGGCGCACTCGGCGTTTTCATCGTTCAGCCCAATCCCGACAGCGGGTGGCGCCTGTCGAACGCCGACAGCGGTGAAGTCACATGCTTTGAAAGCGGTGGTCAGGCCGAGCGTCGTGCGATGGCGCTGGCCCGGCAGGCGCACGCCATGCATGGGGCCGGAGAAGTATGGGTTTATGACCGGTTGGAGCGATTGGTCGGACGCTGGTGCGTGGCGGCCGGCGGCGTGTCGCTCATCGAGCCTGAAAATACAGCGCAGGCTGCCTGAGCGCCGCGAGATGGCCGGCCAAAAAGGGGCGCGGCTTCGCCATGGATTGAGATCTTGGGCGGCGAGCGCTCATCCGCAAGAGGGAACGCCAGTCATTGCTGAGACTTCCTTCGAAGAGGAAAAAGCATGCTGGTTACGAGGTAGAGATGAACGACCGGTCCGCTGCGTACTGGAGTCCACTGATGGGCGTGAACGTCTCACGAGTTCGCGCCTACCTGGCGACGTTGAAGGCCGCTCGGCGCGCTGGAAGCTCACGCTGACCGCAGAGTGGAAGTCTGCAAGGACGAACCGGCGGGCTCGTTGGCGCAATAGCTCCTGCCGGAAGATATGGGCTCCAGCGACAACGTGCATGCGCCAGAGCCCAGTACAGAGGAGGACGGTCGCTCCTGGCGGATCGTGCGTCCTGCCTGCTGACGCCGCCCCGAAGGGGGAACAGAGCGGCGGATCGTCAAAGGTGATTTGACGTAGGATCAAACCCTGAACGGTAGCGCTTGTTCCCAATCGTTCGCTTCTTTCCGCTCTATGACGGTTTGAAGCCGCGCGGGCCCGATCGAGTGGACGCCTCCGTTGGAAGGGCCCGACTTTGGGCCAAGATCGTCACCAAGGGGGAAGCGAAAGTGGCGCTCTGGCCCCGTCGGCCGCGAGGCGCCATTCGCGAGGCGTTCCGGTTCGCGAGGACCGATCGCGGCCTCTGGCGGCGGTGCGACCGTCCTGCTGGCGGGCGACGAGGGTTTAGCCGGGGCGGCCACGGCGGACATGCTCGCCAGATGGGTTTCATGGCCGTGAAGGCGGTCAACGCCGAGGCGGCGCCTGGATGGGACGAGCGGGCAAAGCCGCGCCTTGCGTTGTCTCCCGGGCGGCAAAGGCGATAGAGAAGGAGGCGACTTGGCGCGAAACCTGGATAAGCCTTGAACGAAGATGAGCTGGAGAGCCTTGCCGCGCGGTTGACCTGCCGCAAGGCCCATGCATCGGCGTTCAACCTTTTTGTCGTGTTCGCCCCAAGCCAGGTCACCATCGAGGGTGATGTTGTCGGTTGGTCGAGTTCGCCCGGCTATGTCCGCTACTTCTGCCCACGCTGCGGTTCCAGAGTCTTCGCCGAGAACGCCGGCGCGGACGAAACGCGCGAGTACGAAGTATCCCTTGGCCGCTTCGACGAGGCCGGCGTCTTTGTTCCGCAGTATGAGAGCTGGACCAGACATCGGGAGCCTTGGCTGGAGCCGCTGTGGGTTCCGCAGTCTGAAGCCAGCAGGCAGGGAGACTGAACGATCGCCGCCGCCCCGGCGCCCGTGCTTTGGACGGGTTGCGCATGAGCGTGCGGGAAGCGCTAGGTCGTGGCGAGCGCCTTGCCGACCAGGTCGCGGGCCTCGGTCTGCACGGCCTTCAGGTGGTCGGGACCCAGGAACGATTCCGCATAGATCTTGTAGACGTCCTCGGTGCCGGAGGGGCGGGCGGCGAACCACGCGTTGCCGGTGGTGACCTTGAGGCCCCCGATCGCCTCGCCGTTGCCCGGGGCGGCGGTCAGGACGCTGGTGATCGTCTCGTCGGCCAGGACCTGGGCCGACACGTCCGACGGGCTGAGCGCGGCTAGGCGGGCCTTTTGCCGACGATCGGCCGGGGCGTCGATGCGGGCGTAGGAGGGGGCGCCGTACTGCTCGGCCAGGCCGGCATAGAGCTGGCTGGCGCTCTTGCCCGTGACGGCCTGGATTTCCGCCGCCAGCAGCGACAGCAGGATGCCGTCCTTGTCGGTGGTCCAGACCGAGCCGTCCTTGCGCAGGAACGCCGCGCCGGCCGATTCCTCGCCGCCGAACCCGACCGACCCGTCCAGCAGGCCAGGAACGAAGTGCTTGAACCCGACCGGCGTCTCCAGAAGGCGGCGGCCGAGCCCCGCCACGACCCGGTCGATCATCGAGGAGGACACCAGGGTCTTTCCGACGGCGACGTTCTGGCCCCACTGCGGACGGTGGGCGAAGAGGTAGGCGATGGCGACCGCCAGATAGTGGTTGGGGTTCATCAGGCCGCCGTCCGGCGTGACGATGCCGTGGCGGTCGGCGTCGGCGTCGTTGCCGACGGCGACGTCGAACCGCGTCTGGCCCTTCATCATCTCGATCAGGTTGGCCATGGCGCAGGGCGACGAGCAGTCCATGCGGATCTTGCCGTCGCTGTCGAGCGGCATGAAGGCCCACTGCGGATCGACCTTGTCGTTGACCACGGTCAGGTCCAGCCGGTGGCGGTCGGCGATCTCGCCCCAGTAGGCGACGCTCGCCCCGCCCAGGGGATCGGCCCCGATCTTCACGCCGGCCGAGCGGATGGCGTCCAGGTCGAGGATGGAGGGCAGGTCGTCGATGTAGCGGCCGAGGAAGTCATGGCCCTTGGCCGCCGCCTTGGCGCGCTCGAACGGAACGCGGCGGACGTCGCGCAGCCCGCCTTCGAGAAGTTGGTTGGCCCGGGCTGCGACGGCCGAGGTGATCTCGCCGCCGGCGGGACCGCCGGATGGCGGGTTGTACTTGATGCCGCCGTCGCGCGGCGGGTTGTGCGACGGGGTCAGCAGAATGCCGTCGGCCTGGCCGGGGTGGGCGCGGTTATGGGTCAGGATGGCGTGGGACACCGCCGGAGTCGGCGTGAAGCCGTCGGCCGCGTCGATCAGGGCCTCGACGCCGTTGCCGGCCAGCACCTCGAGGACCGAGCGCCAGGCCGGCTCGGAGAGGGCGTGGGTGTCGCGGCCGACGAACACCGGCCCGTTGATCCCCTGGGCGGCGCGATGCTCGACGATGGCTTGGGTGATCGCCAGGACGTGGCCTTCGTTGAAGGCGCCGTCGGCGCTGGAGCCGCGGTGTCCCGAGGTGCCGAAGGCGACCCGCTGGCCGACGTCGCTCATGTCCGGCTGCCGATCGGCGTAAGCGCGAACCAGGGCGTCTACGTCGGTCAGGTCCTCGGCGCGCGCGCGGCGCCCAGCGTGTTCGTGCATGGATGTCCCCGAAAATGACTGGCGGCTAATATGCGCTGGCTTCGGATAGGTTCCTGCAAAGGGGCCGCCGACGCTTTCGTATCTGGCGGCGTGAAGTTCGCCGCTCCAATCGAAGGCAGCTGTCGCTGCGCAAAAGGCAGTTAAAGTCTGGCGGAACGTTGTGGCCAAGCTGGCGTTCAGCGACGCGGTCAATGTTTAGACGGGGTCTGCCATTTTCAAGCTCGAGGCCTTCACGCGCCTGGCCAGTCGCGATCTGCCCTGGGCGGTGCGACTGATCGGCGGCGCTCTAGCGGCGCTTCTGGCGCTCTGGCTGCATACTCTGACCGAGCGGGTCTGGCCCGGCGGAGCGCGCTTTGCGCTTCTCTTCCCTACGATCCTCCTGAGTTGTCTGGTCTTGGGCCGCGTGGGCGGCCTAAGCGCCCTTGCGACCGGACTGGTCGGGGTCTGGATGTTGATGATGCCGAGCCGGGGCGATCTTGCCCATGTCTCGTCAGGCGAACTCTCGGCGCTTTGTCTCTACGCGGCCTCGGGCCTGCTGGTTGTCGTAGTCACGAGGCCTAAAGAGCGATCAGCCGGCAGCTGCTGGCCGAACGTGATGGGGCCGCCCGCCGCAAGGCCGAGGAGGACGCTCGGTTCGTCGAGCTTTTCCGCAATGCGCCGGGCTTGGTGGCGATCTATCGAGGTCATGACCTCGTGGTGGCGTTCGCCAGCGCCGAGCTTGTCGAATTCCGGGGACGCGGCGAGATACAGGACCGCTCCTATCGTCAGGTCGCGCCTGAAACAGCGCCAGCACTTTTCGCGCTGATGACCAGGGTCATGGACGGTGGCCAGCCCTATGTGGGGCGCCAGATGCGCACGCCCTTCCAAGCCCGTCCTGACGTCCCGCCGGAGGAGCGCTATTTCGACATTCTGCTTCGGCGGATCGAGCCTGCGTCCGATGGCCAGGCGCGGCTCTTCGTCCAGGCGCTCGATGTCACCGAGGCGGTCCTCACCAGCCAGAAGAACCAGAAGGCGGAAGCCCAGCTGCACGCTGTAATGGAGGAGATGCCGGTGGGGGAGGTGCTGCTCTCGCTCGAGACTCGCCAGGTCGTTCTTTACAACCGGGCCGCATCGCTCATCGTCGGCCACGACGTTCTGACCCGCTCGGCGGAACAATTTGGCGTTTATGGCGCCATGCACGCCGACGGCGCCCCGTTTGCTTCTGAGGACTATCCTGGGGCCCGCGCGCTTTCAGGCGAGACGATTGAGAAAGAGGAGCAGCTCTACCGCCGTCCTGATGGACGGATCGTGCGACTATCGGGGGATTGCAAGCGGGTCGCGGATGGAACCGGACGACCTCTGGCTGTCTGCACCTTCACCGACCTGAGGCAGGCCCTCGACGCCAAGTCTTTGCTGGTCAATGAGCCCAATCATCGCGTCAAGAACACTCTGGCGACGGTTCAGCCTTGGCGGGCCAGACCTTTTGCGGAGATGCGGCCCAGCCTGGGGCAAGAGAGGCGTTCGAGGGCCGCCTTTTGGCCCTGTCGCGCGCCCATAATGTCCTCACCCAGGCCGACTGGCGCACCGCCAGCCTGATGCGGATCATCCATGAGGCGATCGAACCTTTCGGCGCGGCGCGCTTCGCCGTTGGCGGGGAAGATGTCCAACTGCCGACGCAGAAGGCGGTCGCCGTTGCGATGGCCTTGCATGAACTCGCCACCAATGCGGTCAAGTATGGTGTTCTGACACGCGAGGAGGGACGCGTGTCCATCGATTGCGAGGACGCTGATGGGCGCACGAGGCTGGAATGGCGCGAGCAGGGCGGGCCGCCCGTCGAAGAGCCCCGGCAGATCGGCTTCGGGATGCGGCTGCTGACCCGCGCCCTGGATCGTGACGTGGACGGCGGCATAGACGTCACCTTCGCTCCTACGGGCGTGACGTGCGTCATCAGGGGTCTATGAGCGCTAGGATGTGATGAAATCCGTTCTCGCCGACGTCGGCCTCCACGCAACCCGGCTCGCCGCGCGCGGTTTCTTTCGCCGCGAGGGAAGCCAGTCGACGCGTTCGGGATTGTCTTCTTATGACAAAGGAGGATGCCGATGACCAAACAGGATCAGGCCAGGCCACAAGAGCAACAGCCGCAAGCGACGCAGCCAGGCGGCCTGGAGGCGCCGCCGCATCCGGCTCTTGATCCAAACCAGAAGACGGACGCCACCCACGACCCTACGGCCGGAGATCCAGGCAATGGGGCCGATTAGGCCAGCGCTTTCCTAACTCACGACCCGAAGCGGCGGCACGCGGTAGGCGGGAACGAGCGCCATGGGTTCAGCCTGACCTCCGTCGGCCGCGAGCCAGCGCGCCAGCCGGCGTAGCGCCACCGGGGCAAGGAGCGTCAGACCGTCCTTGCTGGCGACGATGTGAGGGGTCTCGTCGGGCCGAACGTCCACTTCGATATCGAGCGCGCGGACCGCTCCGGTCCCAAGCCGCTCGATGCTCGTGGGACCCAGACGCTCGGCGCGATCCAGCACCAGACGAAGAGGGGCGTAGCCGGCGCCGCGCAGAGCGGCGAGCGCCAGATAGAGCTTCTCTTCGTAGTCGATTTCGAACTTGGCCATGGCGCCCCTCCCCAGAAGCCAGGCCATGGACGCGCCGAACGCGAGTCCTGTCAACATGACGCTGGCGCGACCAAGGGTCTCATTCGATCGCCCACCAGAACGGCGAACCGTTGGTGAGGCGCGAGATCTGTCGGCCGTCCGGCAAGGCGGCGTCGCGCCACCAGGTCTCATCCACCACCGGCGCGTTGCGAGCGATGCAGGCGTCGGCGCAGCCTATAGCCGCAACGACAAGCAGACGGCGCTCGCCGGCGGTGCGCTCGAAAACCACGGCGTTATCGGAGACGGGGCGCTTGATCTCCAGCGGCGAGATGGCCGCCGCGAACAGGTCCGGATGGTCGCGCCGGGCCTTTAGCAGGTCTCGGATGAGCGCCTGTTTGGTCGCGCCCGCGCGCCAGTCTCCATCGCCTTCATGATCGAGCATCGCGTGACGCTGGTCGTAATCGACAGGTCGGCGATTGTCGGGGTCGACGAGGCTGAAATCCCAGAACTCGGTTCCCTGGTAGAAGTCGGGCACGCCCGCCAAGGTGAGTTTCAGGCCGGTCTGGACGAGACTGTTGGCGACGCCGGCGGGCGAGATCTGGGTGACGAAGAGGTGAGCGTCCTGCCGGAAAGCGCCGTCGCCGTCGACCAGCAGCCGGCGAAGATAGCTTTCGCTGGCGGCCTCGTAGGTCTCGTCCTGCACCGTCCAAGACGTCCGCAGCTTGGCCTCGCGCAGCGCCTTTCGCTGCCAGCCGCCCAGACGCTCGGCGAAGGCGGCCATCGCCTTTGCGTCCGCCGGCTCGAGGTCCAGCGGCCAGGCGCCGACGATCATCTGGTGCAGCATGTGCGCATCGCCCGGATCGACGCCTTCAAGCGGCGTCAGCGACAGCCACGCCCTGGCCCGCTGCGCCCACAGCGCGGCAATCTCGCTGAGCACCGCCAGCCGGGCGCGCACGTCCTCCCCCCGCTTGTGATCGTGCGTCGCCGTCGCCAGCATACTGGATGGGAACGCTGCTCCCCGCTGTGTCGCCTGCCGTAGAAACAGCGCCGGAGACATCGAGAGCCGGGCCGGATCGAAGCCGACATCGTTGCGCGAGAGCAGCCGGCCGTAGCGATAGAAGGCGGTGTCCTCTACAGCTTTCGCGGCGACGGGCGCCGAGAGCTGCTCGAGGCGCCGCACGGCGTCGGTCCGAAGGTCGGCGGGAACCTCGCCTTCGCCGCGGAGCCAGGCGGCGATCTGATCCAGCGCCAGGCTCGACGCCGGCTGCGCCGCCTTGGCGCTGGCCAGGGCCTTGAGGGGCGGCTGTCGGGTGTCGGCAGCGTAGGTGCGGTAGTTTCTGGAGGCCTCGACCAAGCTCGCCAGGGCCCGGCGAAGGGCGGGAAGAGGCAGGTCCCGCGTCGCGACGTTCCAGCGCGCCAGCCGGTGGAAGGCCATGGCCGCCGCGTCCAGCTGGCCGGCGAACCCGCCCGAGAGGATCTCGCGTCTGGCGTCGAGCTCCTCGGCCTCGAAATCGGCCGGACGTCCGCTTATCTGTCGCCAAAGACTGGCCAGGGGACCAGCGCCCTTGGGATCGTGTTGCAGCGCCGACAGATCGTTCATGACCTCGTAGCCGGTGGTTCCGTCCACGCCCCAGTCGGCGGCCAGGCGCTCGTCCGCGCCAAGAATCTTTTCGACCACCAGCCAGGCCTTGCGCGCCGGATCGGCCGTGATCAGCGCCTCGCGCAGTCGCCGACAGTAGGCCGGCGGATCGGCCAGGCCGTCGACATGGTCAACCCGCAGACCGTCGATCAGGCCTTCGCGATAGAGGCGCAGGGGCAGGGCGTGCACCGCCTCGAAGACGACCGGATCTTCGATACGTAGCCCGGCCAGCTCAGTGATGTCGAAGAAACGCCGCCAGTTGATCGCGTCGCCAGCCGTCCGCCACCAGGCCAGGCGGTAGTGCTGACGCTCCAAAAGATCGTGCAACCGCGCCAGCCCGTTCTCGGTTGCTGGATCGTAGGCGGCGGCCAGGCGGAAAGGATCGACGTCCTCTATCCGCGAGGCGTCCGCGGCGGCAAGAACCTCGGCGTAGTCGCAGCGGCGCAGCGGGAAGCGGTGGGCGCCATGAGCCAGGACGGAGAGGCGATCGGGCTCGATGTCCAGTTGGATGGCCCCCGCGGCGAGAGCCTCGGCGTAGGGGGCTCCGAGGAACGGAGCGAGCAGCTTTCCTGCCAGGTCGGGATCGGCCGGCGCCCAATCGATGTCGAACATCCGGGCGAAGGGGCTGGCCGGGCCGTTCTCCAGGACATCCAGCCACCATGCGTTGTCGCCGCCGCCGACAGCCAGATGATTGGGCACGATGTCGAGGACGACGCCCAGGCCCTGGGCCCGCAGCGCCTCAACCATGTCGCGAAAGCCCTGTTCGCCGCCCAGTGCTGGATTGATCTTGAGGGGATCCACCACGTCGTAGCCATGGGCGGAGCCTGCTCGGGCTGTGGCGATCGGCGAGGCATAGATGTGACTCACCCCCAGTCTGGCCCAGTAAGGCGCCAAAGCCGCCGCGTTCGAGAAGGTGAAGCCGGCGTGAAACTGCACGCGATAGGTCGCTGAGGGGATCATCGGGGTCTCTGAGCGTTCAGGCGGGCGATCCGGCTGGCGACGACGGGATTGGCCAGGAGCGCCTCGCTCGCCACCGGCAGTCGCCGGCGCCAATTGGGATGAACATCGACGACGCCGGGCAGGTTGGGTTGCTCTTCCAGGCCCAACACATCCTCGATCGGGATCAGCGCCAACTCGCAGGCGCTCGCCCCGACAATCGCCATCGCGGCTTCGACGGCGGGATCAGGGTTGTGCGGCGAGGGAACGGGGCCCTGGGCCAGGTCGGATTGCGAGGCCATCGTCCAAAGCGCGGCCCGGTCGTCAACGCGCTCGACACGTTCGGCCTGGCGGTCGCCGGGCGCATTCAGGCGCTCGCGCCACTCGATGTCGCGTCCGCGCCACCAGCCGGCGACCGGCGGCAGGTCGTGGGTGCTGGTCATGGCCACGGCGCGCCGGTCCCAGTTTTCAGGTGGAATGAAGGCCCCGGTCTCCTCGCGCTCGAAAGGCAAGACCCGCATGCCCAGCAGCCCATGCTCGTCGAGGGCTTCGCGCAGACCTGGCGGCACGACGCCCAGATCCTCGCCGATGATCACCGCTCCGGCCCGGCGCGACTCCATGGCGATGAGCGCCAGCAGATCATCGATGGGATAGCGCAGATAGGCGCCCTGGTCGGGGGATGCTCCATCCGGGATCACCCACAGCCGCCCCAAGCCCAGGGCGTGGTCGATACGGACCCCGCCGGCGTGCCGCAACGCCGTGCGCAAGGTGTCGAGGAAGGGTTGGTAGCCGGCGGCTCGAAGGGCGTCGGGAGCAAAGCTGGTCAAACCCCAGCCTTGTCCGGCCGCCTGAAAGGCGTCAGGCGGAGCGCCCAGAGTCAGGCCGAGCATCAGCTCCTGGGGCCGTCTCCAAGCGTGCGAGCCGCCGGGGTCGAGGCCCACGGCGAGGTCCGAGACCAGTCCTATGCCCATGCCGGCGCCTTTGGCCGAGGCCTGAGCCTGCTGCAGGCCAAGGTCGGCCAGCCATTGTGCGAACAGAAAAAAGCCGACCCTGTCGCCAAGACCAAGCTGCTCCACGACGGCCTCGGCGTGGGCGACGTCCTTGTACGCCTCGGGCCAGCGGCGCCAGCCGCCCGCGCCGAAGATATGCGCCAGGCGCTCCTCGAGCGCCTCGAAGATCGCGTGGCGACGAAGTTCCTGGCCGCCAACCGCGACGAAGTCCGTAAATCGCTGCTCGCCGGCGAAGGCGTGATAGGCAGCGTTCAGCCTGGCGAGCTTGGCGGCCGCCGACTGCGGCCAATCGATCAGCTCAGGCCCGCCCCGAGCTGCGGGGGCCGCGCCGAGGGCCGCGGGATCTGCATAGAGAATATTGAGGTGGTCGCGGCTCGACGGTGAGTAGGGACTGCAGCGCTGTGGCGCGCTGGGAAAGAGCGCATGGGTCGGGCTGATCGCCAGGGCGTCGGCGCCGGCTTGGCCGGCCGCGCGGGCGAGGACGGCCAGGGCGCTGAAGTCGCCGAAGGTCCCATGCTCACGTAAGCCGTAGAGTTGGGTGGTCAGTCCCCAGGCGTCGCGGCCCAACAGATCGCGTGGCGTCAGGCAGCGGGGGGGACAGACCGCCAGCTCCAGCGTGCGGTCGTCCAGCTCGAGGCGATGATACCCTGGTTCGGAGACGCTCAGGGTCAGACCATCGGCGTCTGAGGCGGCGTCCCGGGTGCGTCCGTCCTCCAGGATAACACGACCCCGGCGGGCGCCTGCAAACCTGATCGGCGTATCGACCCGCCCGATCAGCAGCTTCGGGGACGATCGCTCTCGAATGGCCGCCAGGGCGTGACTGGGCGAGGCGACATCGTGGCCGAGCGCAACCAGCACCGCTCGAATGGTGTCCAGTTCGACCCGACGGTCGCGGCCGTTGAAATCGGTCCATTCGACCAGCACGCCCGCCGCGTCCGCCAGCGCCAACAGCGCGGTGTCGCTCATGGTTCTTGCGCCAGCCAGGCGGCGAACGAAGCCGGCGGTATCTGGCCGTTCAGCTGCCGATCGCCCACCACGACGAGTGGAGGTCCAGCCGGGGCGGGGCAGAGTGGCGCGGCGACCTCGCCAAGATTGACGGCCACTGTGTAGGTCTTGCTGCCCAGGCGCCAGGCGGCTTGTACGGACTTGGCGCCAATCGCGCGTGCGCCAAGGCTGCTTGCGCCGTCGATGTGGGGCGCCAGATTATCGCGCCGCAGGCGCAGCAGGGTTGCGATCAGTTGACGCCAGCTTTCGGCGTCCGGGCCGGGCGATGGACGCGAGGCCTCGAAGGTGGGGGCGGCGTTGGGGTCTGGAATGGCCGCTCTGGCCTGCGGATCAGCGAAGGCTGGAAACTTGGCGAATTCGCGCCGACGGCCCTCGCGCACGGCGTCGGCCAAATCGTCGTGGAAATCGGTGAAGAACAGGAACGGGGTTTCCGAGCCGCTCTCCTCGCCCATGAACAGCATGGGGATTTGCGGCGACATCAAAAGGAGCGCCATAGCCGCCCTCAGGCGTTCGGGAGCAACCAGCGTCGTCAGCCGCTGGCCGAGCGCCCGGTTGCCGACCTGGTCGTGGTTCTGCAGAAAATTGACGAAGGCGGTCGGCGGCAGATGCCGGCTGGGCGCGCCCCGCGGCCTGCCGTCGTGATTGGGCGAACCCTCGCCCTGGTAGATGAAGCCTTCCGCCAGGCTGCGAGCCAGACGCTCGGCGGGCCGATCGGCGAAGTCCTGGTAGTAGCTGCTGGTCTCGTCCGTCAGCAGAACATGCATTACGTTGTGAAAATCATCGTTCCACTGAGCGTCATAGCCGCCCGACAACCGGTCAGGGTCGTTGCCCTCATTCTCCAGTACGAGATGGATGTGGCGGTCTGGACAACGGGCGCGCACCTCCGCGGCGAGCCTGTCTAGAAAGTGGTTGTCTGCGATCGCGTGCACGGCGTCGAAGCGCAACCCATCGAAACGGAAGGTCTCCAGCCAATAGAGGGCGTTTTCGATGAAGAACCGCGCCACGGGTTCCTCGCCAAAAGCGATTGCCGGTCCCCACGGGGTGTGACGCGCTTCGTCGAAAAAGGACTTTGCGTAGGCCGGCAGGTAGTTACCGTCGGGGCCAAAGTGGTTGTAGACCACGTCGAGCAGCACCATCATCCCCAGGCCGTGGGCCGCATCGACCAGGGCCTTCAGGTCGTCCGGCGAGCCATAGGCGCCGGCGGGGGCGTAAGGCAGGACGCCGTCATAGCCCCAGTTGCGCGACCCCGAAAAGCTGTTCACCGGCATCAGTTGCAGCGTCGTGATCCCTAGGGCCGAAAGCGCGGGCAGCCGGTCGGTTACACCGGCGAAACCGCCCAGCAGGCCGGGGTGAACTTCATAGATCACTGCGTCCGACCAGGCCCGGCCAAGCCACTCGGGATTGCGCCACGCATATCCTTCAGGGCTGACCAGGACGCTCCAGCCGTGCACGTCGTCGGCCTGGGCGCGAGCCGCCGGATCAGGCACGACGAGGTCGTTGTTGATCCGAAACCGGTACTTCTGCCCGTCGGCAGCTTCAGTCTCGTAGTCGAACCAGCCATCAGCCAGCCGGTTCATGACGAAGACGCCTTGCCCGTCGAGGTCCGCGGCGACGCGCTCCTGCCCCGGCGCCCAGAGGCGCAAGCGGACACGCCCATCGCCAAGCCAGGCGGGTCCGTGATTCATCGTGCTTCTCCGACCCCGCGCAGAATGACCGCCGCACCGCCTGGTAGGTCGAGCATCTCGCCGACAGGGGCGGGTTCGGCGTCAGGGTCGGCGCTGTCGATGAGCCGCTCGAAAGTCAAACCTTCAGTCGGAAGCACGAAGGTGAGGGCTTCGCCAGCGCCGTTCATCGCCAGGGCGATCAGTTCCAGCGATCCGTCGGCAAGTCGGCGGGCGCGGCGCATCAGGAGGGCGCGGCCCTCCGGATTGCGCCAGTCGTCCTCCGACAATGGCTGGCCGCGCTCATCGAACCATTCGATGTCGAGAACGCCGGGCGCGGCTTCGTCCTGGCCGTAGAGGAAGGAGCCGGACCGCAGCAGAGGGTGGGCCTTGCGAAGCGCGATAAGCTTGGCGGTGAAGTCGACCAACGCCTGACCGGACTGTTTGGCCGCCTGACCCCAGTCAAACCAGCTGATCTCGTTGTCCTGGCAGTAGGCGTTGTTGTTGCCGTTCTGGGTGCGGCCAAACTCGTCGCCGCCCAGCAACATGGGAGTGCCGAGCGAGGCCATCAGCGTCGTCAGCATCGAGCGGCGCACTCGGTCGCGCTGGTTCTGAATGATCGGATCGTCGGTCGAACCTTCGGCGCCCCAGCCGCGCGAATAGTTTTCGCTGTGCCCGTCCTGGCCGTTCTCGCCGTTGGCTTCGTTGTGCCGGCCATCGTAGCTCACCACGTCGTTGAGGGTCATGCCATCATGTGCGGTCAGCATGTTGATGCTGGCCCAGGGGCGGCGGGCGCGTCGATCGAAAAGGTCGCCCGAGCCCGAGAGCCGCGCGGCCAGATCCGGCCGTTGGCCCGCGTCGCCGCGCCAGAAGCGCCGGGTGGTGTCGCGGAACTTGTCGTTCCATTCGGCGAAGCTGGGTGGATGGTGGCCCAGCTGGTAGCCGCCTGGACCGATGTCCCATGGCTCGGAAATGAGCTTCAGCCGGCCCAGCACAGGATCCTGGCGCAGGACGTCGAAGAAGGCCGCCCCAGGCGAAAACCCTGCGTCGCCCTCGCGGCCAAGCGTCACGCCCAGATCGAAACGGAAGCCGTCGACACGGAAGGACTGGGCCCAGTAGCGCAGCGAATCCGCCACCATCTGGATGACCCGGGCCGAGGCCATGTTCAGCGAATTGCCGGTGCCCGTGTCATTGATGCAGTGGCGCGGGTTGTCGGCGACCAAGCGGTAGTAGGTGGCGTTGTCGAGACCGCGCAGGGACAGGGTCGGACCCATCTCGCTGCCTTCGGCGGTGTGGTTGTAGACGACGTCGAGGATGACCTCGATGCCGCTGGCGTGCAGTCGGCGCACGGCCAGGCGGAATTCATCGTGGCTGCCGCTGGCGAGATACCGCGCTTCGGGCGCGAAAAAGGCCAGGGTGTTGTAGCCCCAGTAGTTGGACAGGCCGCGCTCCTGCAGGAAGCGATCCTGGGTGAAGGCGTGGACCGGCAGCAGTTCCAGCGCCGTGACGCCCAGGCGCTTGAGGTGTTCGATGACCTTGGGGTGGGAGAGGGCCGCGAAGGTGCCGCGATCCTTGGGGCCGACCTCTTCGAGCAGGGCGGTCAGGCCCTTGACGTGGGCCTCGTAGATCACCGTCTCCGACCAGGGCGTGTTGGGCCGGCGATCGCCTTCCCAGTCGAAGGCGTCGGCGGTGACGACCGACTTGGGCATGGCCGGGGCGCTGTCGCGACGATCGAAGGAAAGATCCGCGCGCGGCGAGCCGACATGGTAGCCGTGCAGGGCGTCGGTCCAGCGAAGCTGACCGGCCAGGCGGCGGGCGTAGGGGTCCAGCAATAGCTTGTTGGGATTGAACCGGTGGCCCTGTTCGGGCGCGTAGGGGCCATAGGCGCGAAAGCCATAAAGCTGGCCAGGGCGCGCGTCGGGCAGATAGCCGTGCCAGACCTCGTCGGTGCACTCGGGCAGGGGATAGCGGGCCAGTTCCTTTCGGCCCGATGGGTCGAAGAGGCAAAGATCAATGCGCTCGGCGTTGGCTGAGAACACCGCGAAATTGACGCCAAGACCATCGAAAGTGGCGCCCAGGGGATAGGGCGATCCGGCGTCCAGGCGTTCGGGCGAGGGGGTCAAGCGCTAGGTCCTTCGTAACGGAGATAGACAGCGGCCAGCGGCGGCAAGGTCAGGTCCAGGGCCGGGCCGTCGGGATTGGGAAAGGCGCTCGCCCCGCCTTGGTTGCCAAGGTCGCCGCCGCCATAGACGGCCGCGTCGGTGTTGAGGATCTCGGTCCAGCGGCCTTCCAGCGGAACGCGCACTCGCCGCATCTGCGGCTCGGGCGTCATGTTGACGGCCACGATCAAGGGCGCGCCGCCATGGAAGGAGCGGCGCTCGAAGACAAAGACGCCGTCGCGATCGTGGTTCTCGGCGATCCAGCCAAAACCGCGCGCATCCGCGTCAGTGTGATGCAGAGCGCCTTCCTGGCGATAGATACGGTTGAGATCGCCGACCAGGCTCTGCAGCCCGGCGTGCTCAGGCGTCTCGAGCAAGGCCCAATCGAGCTCGCCGTCGTGGTCCCATTCGCGCCACTGGCCGATCTCGCCGCCCATGAACAGCAGCTTCTTGCCAGGATGGGCCCACATCAGCGCCAGGAGCGCGCGTAGGTTGGCGAACTGGCGCCAGCGGTCGCCCGGCATCTTCGACAGCAGCGAGCCCTTGCCGTGGACGACCTCGTCATGGCTAAGCGGCAGGACGAAGCCCTCGGTGAAGGCGTAGGTGAGGCCAAAGGCCAGGTCTCCGCCGTGCCAGCCGCGATGGACCGGATCACGATGCATGTAGCGCAGGGTGTCGTTCATCCACCCCATGTTCCATTTGTACGAGAAGCCAAGACCGCCCTGATCGACAGGCGCGGTCACGCCCGGCCAGGCGGTCGACTCCTCGGCGATGGTGATGGCGCTTGGGAAGTGCTCGCTGACCGCCGCATTGAGGCGACGCAGGAAGGCTATGGATTCCAGGTTCTCGCGCCCGCCATGGACATTGGGCGTCCACTCGCCGGCCTTACGGCTGTAATCGCGGTAGAGCATCGAGGCCACCGCATCGACACGCAAGCCGTCGATGTGGAAGCGATCCAGCCAGTAAAGGGCCGAGGCCACCAGGAAGCTGGCGACCTCGTCTCGGCCCAGATTGTAGATCAGGGTGTTCCAGTCCGGGTGAAAGCCCTCACGCGGATCGGCATGTTCGTAGAGGGCCGTGCCGTCGAAGCGCTCCAGCCCGTGGGCGTCGCTGGGAAAATGGGCCGGGACCCAGTCGAGAATGACGCCCAGTCCCGCCTGATGGCAGCGATCGACGAAGCGGGCCAGTCCCTCGGGCGCGCCATAGCGTGCGGAAGGCGCGAACTGCCCGAGCGGCTGGTAGCCCCAGGAGCCGCCAAACGGATGCTCCATGATCGGCATCAGCTGAACATGGGTGAAGTCGAGGCCGGCGACGTAGGGGATCAGGTGGTCGGCCAGGGCGTCCCAGTCGTGACATTGATGACCGTCCCAGGGGCGTCGCCAGGATCCGGCGTGGACCTCGTAAATCGAGATCGCCGCGCCGGCGTGATGGCGGGCGGCGCGGTCGGCCATCCAGCCGTCGTCCCCCCAGGCATGGTCGAGTAAGGGCGCGACGATCGAGGCGGTGGCCGGCGGGATCTCGGTGGCGCGAGCGAGGGGGTCGGCCTTGCGGCGCACGGACCCGTCGGCGCCCTCGACATCGAACTTGTAGCGCGCGCCAGCGGCGAGGCGCGGAATGAAAATCTCCCAGACGCCCGCCTCATGGCGCAGGCGCATGGGATAGCGCTCCCCGTCCCAGCTGTTGAAGTCGCCTACTAGGCTCACCCGCCGGGCGTTGGGCGCCCAAACGCTGAACGCCACGCCCTCGACGCCTTCAAGCGCGCGGGGGACGGCGCCGAGCCGATCGGCCATGCCGGTGACCTCGCCCCGTATGATCGCGGTCAGGTCGGCCTCTGAGAGCACCGGACCAAAGCTATAGACGTCCTCGGTTTCCCAAGCGCTGTCGGGCCACAGCACGCGCAGGGCGTAGTCTGCGGTCGGCTTGATTTCGCCGACGAAGAGGCCCGGCGAGGCCTCCTGGAGGCGGCCAAGGCGTCGGCGGCTCTTGCGAGAGATGACTTCGACACCCGCCGCGCCGGGCTGAAAGGTGCGCACAACGTCCCCGTGGCGTCCAAGGTAGCCGAACGGATCGGACGCCCAGGACACCGCACTCTCCAACCCCACCCGACATCTCCAAATTGCTGCGAGTGCACAACGATCAGGCGATCAATCTGTGCCGGGAGCCATCAAAAAATATTCCCGGAACCCTTGCTCTCTCCCGTTGTTTCCGAGGCATCTCAGGGAGTAGCGGCGATGGCGTTCGGGGCGTGGCAGAGTTTATTGTGCAGTTGCGAGGAGGCGCATCAGGGGCCTGAATTCGGCGCCGTCCGATGAGCGCCGCCAGCATCCTTTCGGTCGCCGCGGAGATTTTCCCCCTGATCAAGACCGGCGGCCTGGCCGACGTCGTCGGGGCGCTGCCGCTGGCTCTGGCGCGCGAGGGGGTCAAGGTCGTGACCCTGATCCCCGGCTATCCGGCTGTGAAAGCCGCGCTGGAAACGCCCAACATGGTACACCGTTTCGCCAGCCTGATGGGCGCGCCGGCCCGGCTGCTGCGTGCGAGGGCGGGCGCTCTGGACCTCCTGGTGATCGACGCGCCTCACCTCTATGATCGACCCGGCAATCCCTATCTGCAGGCGCCGGGAGTCGAATGGCCTGACAACGGTCAGCGCTTTGCCGCCCTGGCCAAGGTCGCCGCCGAAATCGGCCTGGGCCTCCTGGCTGACTACCGCCCCGATGTGATCCAGGCTCACGACTGGCACGCCGGCCTGACGCCTGCCTATCTCCACTATGCGCAGAAAGAACGCCGGCTCCGGGCGCCGCCGGTCGTCCTATCAATCCACAATCTGGCCTTTCAGGGACTGTTCCCGGCAAGCCTGCGGACCAAGCTCGGGCTGCCGGCGGAGGCCATGGCCATCGACGGCGTCGAATACTGGGGCGACATCGGCTTTCTCAAAGCCGGCATCCAGTTCGCCGATCAGGTCACCACCGTCTCTCCAAGCTACGCGGCGGAGATCACCACCGAAGAGGGCGGCATGGGCCTGGGCGGGCTCTTGAAGACCCGCGCCAAATCGCTGGTCGGCATCCTCAATGGCATCGACGCGGACGTCTGGAACCCTGAGACCGACACCGACATCAGCGCTCGCTATACAGCAGAGACGCTCGAACGTCGCGCCATCAACAAGCTGGCTCTTCAAGCCAAATTTGGCCTTCGTCCGGACGCCGAAGCCCCGCTCTTTGGCATCCTCAGCCGGCTCACCGACCAGAAGGGCGTCGATCTGCTGCTGGGCGCCCTGCCGGTGCTGTTTGCCGAGGGCGCCCAGCTGATCGTCTGCGGCCAGGGCGAGCCGCGGTACGAGGCCGCGTTCTCGCAGGCCGCCGAGCGCTATCCCGGCGCCATGGGCAGGTTCCTGGGCTACCGGGAAGACCTCGCCCATCTCATCCAGGCTGGCGCTGACGCGATCCTGGCGCCGTCGCGTTTCGAGCCCTGCGGCCTCACCCAGCTTTGCGCCATGCGGTATGGGGCCGTCCCGGTCGTCTCGCGCACCGGTGGGTTGTCAGACACCATCATCGACGCCAACACAGCCGGGATCGCCCGTTCGGCCGCCACCGGCGTGCAGTTCGCGCCGGCCACCCAGGATATGCTTGAAGACGCCATCCGCCGAACCTGCGCTCTTTACCGCGATCCGGTCAGCTGGCGGCGCGTCCAGCTCAACGCCATGGCCTCCGATAGCTCCTGGCGCGTGTCGGCCGCCGAATACGCCGCGCTTTTCGCGCGCCTTGCGGCGCGGCCTCTCCGCGCTCCAGCCCAAGATGTGACCACCACGGCGCTGGTGTCGATCGCGCCGGCGAGCCCCAGCGAGCCACGCAGCTTTGCCGCCTACGAGGCCGGTGAGCCCGGCTCCCCCGGGCCAGCGCCCCGACGGGCTACAACCCGCCGGACATCGCCCAGAAGCACGGCGACGGCCCCGAGCCTGCGTCGGGTTGAAGAACGATGATCGTCGCCGAACTGATCAAGCTGCTGCAGGAGTGCCACCCCCAAGCCGTGGTGCTGATCCCGGCCGACCCGTCCATGGGGCAGGCGTTCGAAAAACTGGCCGATGTGGCCAGGATCGACGCCAGCCAGTTCCCCGACGGGCCAGCGGCGCAAGGCGGCGTGGTCCGGCTCTCGAGCTTTCCCGTCGATCTGCTGATCAGCAGTTTCGGCCTCGCCGAGCAGGCTGGCAGATAGGAGCCTTAAGGCGGACTGGAGCGACCTTGGGGCTTTCCTGCCGCGGTCAGGTGAAGTTGATCCACTCCGGTTCGCGCACAAAGGCGTGCCGAGGCAAGCCGGTCATCGACCGAAGCCGCCGAAGATCCAGCAGGTTGATCGTGCGCACGCCGCGCTGGATGAGGCCAGCGCGCTCCATCGCGCCGAATTTTCGGCTGACATGGACAGGACTAAGGCCCACAAGATCTCCGACCTGGCCCTGGGTCAGCGGGAAAGGCATGGTTCCTTGCTCGGCCAGGCCAAGCGCGCCCAAGCGGTCGAAGAGTTCGACCAGCATGCCGGCGATGCGCACCGATCCGTCGGTCTGTCCCATCAGAGCCAGGACCTCCATCAGTGTTAAGCGCTCGCGCTGGGCGCCTAGGAAATGCGCCGCCGCGATGCGCGGGAAACGCGCCAACACCCCCATCAGGTCGCCGCGCGACACCGGTCGCACCGTGATCGGGGTGATCGCTGTCAGGCACTCGGCCGTCCGCGTCACGCAAAGGCTTGGCGCGCCCAGGACATCTCGCGGCAGGTGAATCTTGACGGTCTGCTGGCGGCCGGACGCTACGGTGATGGACGACGCCACCCAACCGTCCACGAGTAAGAAGAGGTGGGTCGGCTCGGCTCCGTCGCGCTTGAGCACATGGTCGCGCGGGAGGTGCTGCGCAGGGCCCAAGACGGCCGCCAGCGCTGCGCGTTCGGCGCCGCTAAGATCGAACACTTCGTCAAGGTGTCCCCCTCGGCGCCCGGGTGCGCCGGCCCGCGCCGCTGCTTGCTCATCCATGGGCCCCGGATCGCCAAGAACCCAAGGTCGCGCATTATCCTAGGTTATGGTTTGTGACGATCGATCAGCAAGGTTGCCGCGCACCGCTGCGCCATGCCGCCATACTGAGCCTCGTCGCGCCGATCTAGCCTGAAGCCGGGTCTCATTTTCCAGCCGGAGAAGGCGGCCTTGCCGTATCGCTTTGCCGCTGAGCGGACCCACACCAGCCCAAAGCGTGGGCTGGCCGGCCGAGATCTTCGCAGGCGAGCGGTCCGGACGAGGCTTGGGAAGGTGGAATACCGCTCCGATCGGACCCTGGCGTTTCGATCGCCAGCGGCTCGAAATCACCTCAATATCGCCCTGGCGCCGACGGCGCGGCGGCCCGGCACCGCCCTCGGCAGACGTCTGCGGCATCCAAGTTCTCGAGTTTTGCGCCTGTCTCGGGGGGCAGGCGAAATTCCCCTTCGGCGGCTGAAACCGATTGCGGCGCCGCGCGATCCTATCAAATGATCATTATCGTCGCGCGGTCGAGGGCAGGCTTCGGCGTCTTGTTGGGGAGCGACCTTGTCGAGGAATTCGACGAGGTGGATGTGGCGAGGGCCTGCGCGGCGAGACTATGCGAGGAGGCCCGCGCGCGAGGCGAAAGCTTCAGCTGGGTCGATGTCAGCCAGGCGTCCGCGCCGCTGGCGATGGGCCGAAAGCCGTGAGACCATAGGCGCACGAGGCAGGAGAGCCTGGCGAGTTGGAGCGCCTGCTGGTCCTGGCTCGCGCGGATGACTTGGCGATGAAGTTCGATTTGGCGTGACGGGCGTTGAGTGGCCCGGCCAGCCAGCGCGCCCACCCGCTCCTTGAGCGGTAAGTGTATGAGCCTGCCGCCGCGGCTCGGGCGAGGCCGCAGCGAGCATGGTTCGGCCATTCTTCCGAGCGCTGGAAAAGGGTGGGCCGTGGCTAAGCTTTCGCCCCTACCGCGTGCGGATCAGCCGCCGCCTTACAGATCGACCTTGGCGTTGTCGCCCATTTGCGGGGCCGCGCCGGTCACCGCCGCCAGGACCATCTTGACCAGCGCCACGGCCTTGCCGGGGCTGTCCCAGAGCTCACCTTGGTCGGGGGTGAAGGTTATCAGGCGGATGGATGGGTCGCTGGCGTCCTCCCACCAGGCCTTGTCGAAGTCGGACCACAGCGCCGCGATCTTTTCGCGCTCGTTGCTGAGACGCGCCGAACCGACCATCACGACGTATTTGTAATGGCTGTTGTCGGCCCAGGCGCAGGAAACGGCGGGGAAGTGCTCGACCTGGTCGTTCTTGCCGCCTTCGACATCGACGAGGAAATAGACGGCGTGCTCGTCGCGGCGCACCCGTGCCGAAAGCGGCCGGCTGTGCTGCTGCTCGCCGTCCCAGGTGGTGAACATCGCGATGTCGATCTTTTCCGCCAGCTCCCAGATCCGGTCGGCGACCTCGTGCGGCGGCTGGGGATTGTCGTCGCTGCGTTCCTTGGTCATCGCGGGTCCTCTTGATGTGAGCAGAAAGAGCCAACGCGCCGGCGCACGGCAATGTTGCACGCTTGAGGCGGGGCCCAGGCTGGTCGATCCGCCGATTTCTTCTGCGACGGCAAAGCTGCAGGAGGGCGGCGAGCAGCCTTCAACCGCTCAGCGCGGAAAGCAGAGCCTGAGCCAGCGCTCGCCGCTCGGGTTCGCTGTCGCAGGCCAGGGCCACGACCAGCTTGTCCTCGCGCACCGTCAGGACGTCGCGCCATCGCGATAGGGCCCTCTTAGCCTTGGCCGGCGCGGGCGTGGCCAGGGTCAGCGACACCCCCTTGGGGCCGGCGCGCACCTGACGGACCCCGGCGCTCTTGGCCAGGCGCTGCAATCGAGCCTGGTCGAGCAGGGTGTTGGTCAGCGGGGGAAGGGCGCCGAAGCGATCCTCCAGTTCCTCCTCGAAAGCGTCGATCTGGCCTTGGTCTTCGAGTCTCGCCAGCCGGGCATAGAGATTGATCCGGGTCACTGCGTCGGGCACGTAGACGGTCGGGATCGCGCCCGGCTCGCCAAGCTGCAGATCGGGCGTCCAGTCTTCGGCCTCGGTCTCGCCGCGCGCGACCCGCAGCGCCCTGGCCAGCAGGCGCTGGTAAAGCCCGGCGCCGATCATCCGCATATGTCCGGCCTGATCCTCGCCGACCAGATCCCCGCCGCCGCGCAGGTCCAGGTCCCGGGCGCTGATCGCCAGGCCTGATCCCAGACGATCGAACGCCTCCAGCGTCGAAAGCCGCGCGCGGGTGGCCTCGGAAAGGTCCTCCTGCGGATCCGACAACAGATAGGCCACGCCTTGAATGCGACCGCGGCCGACCCGGCCGCGCAGCTGATGAAGCTGAGCCAGGCCAAATCGGTCGGGCCGCCAGACGATCATGGTGTTGGCGCGCGGCACATCCAGCCCGCTTTCGATGATGTTGGTGGCCAGCAGCACGTCGCCGTCGCCATCGGCGAAGCCGACCATCACCGCATCCGCCGTCTCGGCGGCCAGATCGCCATGGGCCACGCGCACTTCAAGCTCTGGGACGAGGCTGGCCAGCTGAGCCTGGAGCTGACCGATGTCCTCGATGCGCGGTGCGACGACGAAGCTCTGTCCGCCCCGGCGCTTTTCGCGCATCAGCGCCATGCGCAGGGTGGCCGCATCGAAGGGCGCCAGAAAGGTGCGGATCGGACGCCTACGGGCCGGCGGACTGGCGATGACGCTGACGTCCTGCACACCGATCATCGCCGCTTGCAGGGTGCGGGGAATTGGCGTGGCCGTCAGGGTCAGGAGATGGCCGTCCCTGGCCATGCCGCGCAACCTCTCTTTCAACGCTGCGCCGAACTTCTGCTCCTCGTCGATGATCATCAGCCCAAGATCGCTAAAGCCGATATCCTTGCCCGCCAGGGACTGGGTGCCGATCACCACGCCGATCTGGCCCGCCTCCAGGCCCTGCTTGACCGCCTTGGCTTCGGCGGGACTGACCAGGCGCGTCAGGTGGGCAACGCCGATCCCCGTGCCGGCGAACCGCCGCTTGAAGGTTTCGACGTGTTGGCGAGCCAGGACCGTCGTCGGCGCGGCCAGGGCCACCTGGCGTCCGCTCAAGGCCACGGCGGCGGCGGCCCGCAAGGCCACCTCGGTCTTGCCAAAGCCGACGTCGCCGCACACCAGCCGGTCCATGGGACGTCCGCTGGCGAGGTCGGCCAGAACCGCCTCGATCGCCGCCGACTGATCGGGCGTCTCGGGATAGGCAAAGCGGGCGGCGAACCTGGCGTAGGCGGCCTTGGGCGGAACGATGGACGGGCAGATCCTTTCCTCGCGCGCCTTGGCCAGGGCCACCAGGCGGGCGGCGGCCGCTTCCAGGTGGTGATGAACCTGCGCGCGTCGCTTGGCCCAACCCTCGCCGTTGAGCCGGTCGAGGGTCACCGCGCTTTCTTCGGCCCCATAGCGCCAGATGCGGCCGATCTCCTCCACGGGCGCCTGCAGACTGTCGCCGCCGTGATACTCCAGCTGCAGGGTGTCATGATCCACGCCGTCGATTTCGATCCTCGTAAGGTCACGCAGCACGCCTACCCCATGGTCCTCATGTAAGACGACGTCGCCGGGACGAAGGTCGGGTTCGGCCAGAAGATCCTGCAGGTTGGTCGCGCCGCGTGCGGCCGTGCGCCCCCCAACCACGTCGCTGGCGGCGATCACGGCGAGCTGGCTGGCCGCGTGGATGAAGCCGGTGTCGAGATCCAGCTCGATGCTGACGACCGCGCCCGCGGAGCTGGCGAGCGCCTGCGCCCAGTCCGCGCAGGGCTGAGGCTTGAGGTCGAGCCCGCGGGCGAGAGCCCGGGCGAGCGGCCGAAGCTCCTGGCGCAATCCCGTCAAAACTACCCGACGCCCGGCTTGGCGGTGATGGTCGACGAGATCACAAAAGGCCCGGCCAGGGTTGCGCTGCAGGGCCAGGTTCGCCACCAGTTCGAAGCCGCGCGTCTCCAGGCGCACGACCGACCAGCTGGCGAGGGCCGCCTTGAGGTCTGCGCCCAGCAGGTTGAGCTCATCAGGAGCGCCGGGCTCAGGACCCGCGCCCCCAAGCGTCTTGCGCGCCTCGAAGGCGTCCAGCACATGGGCCTCGACCTCGGCAAGACGGGCGGCGGCCTTGACGTCCATCGAAAGCCTGGCCTTGGGCAAAAGCTCGAACAGCGAAACCAGGGCGCCGTAGTGGCGGGCCATAGCGTGCTCGGCCCCGGGAAAGCGTTCGGGTGCTGCGCCATCGGCGCCGGGCTTGAGGATCAGCTCGCTCGCCGGGCCAAGGCGCAGGGTCTCGAGCTCGCCTGTCGAGCGCTGGCTCAAAGGGTCGTAGGGTCGCATCTCGGCGATCCGATCGGCGTCGAGCGCAATACGCACCGGGCAGGCGGCGTCCGCAGGAAAGATATCGATGACTTCGCCCAGGAAGGCGATCTCGCCGGGCTCGTCGATACGGTCGTCTGCGACATAGCCGGCGGCGGCGGCGAAATCGCCAAGGGCCCGGCGATCGAGCACGGCGCCGCGCTGAAGGTCGAACAACGTCTCGTGCGCCAGCGCCGCCGGCGGGAGCTTCTGGACGATGGCCTCGGGCGAGGTGACCAAAACCCGCCGGCCGGCCGGCTGGGCAAGTCGTCCAAGGATGGCCATGCGCCGCCCCATCACATCGCGCGACGGCGAGGCGCGATCATAGGGCAGGCAGTCCCATGGCGGCAGCACCAGGACCTCGAGGTCGGGGGCGAAGCCGGCCAGAGCCCGACCGATTTCCTCGGCCCGGCGCTCACTGGACGCCAGGTGAACCACGGTCGACCCGCCCTTGGCCGCTTTGCGCGACAGGATCAGCGCCACCGCAGAAGCCGGGGCCTGGAGCCTCGTCGCGCTTAAGGCGCGGTGGTTGCGCGCGCCTGGCGCCAGGGTTTCGCCAACGGCAGGGGCGGGGCTGGCGACCTGAGACATGGGGGAACAACTCTGGGAGACGGGCCCGCGCCGCCGCGAGCAGGGCCGAAACACCTCGTGCTAGGAGAGGTTGCACACGCTGACCTGGAAGAAGCCCAAAGGGGCGCCCGGCGATCTTTTGACAGGGCGCAGCATCGAGCGCGGAACGTTAGCCGCGAGGGCGTCGTTCAGCCTGCCCGACGGCAGCGCTTGGCCGTTGGCGAACGCGCGAGGATCGGAAAGTGGGATCAGCACAAGCACAGCCTTGGGCGCGGCGTCTGAGGCGCCTGGCGGCGCGGGACGAGATCATTCAGGGGCTCGAATGGGCCGGTCGGCTCGGCTACGCCGCGCGTGGCGTCGTCTATCTCGGCCTGGGCGCGATCGTTCTCCTAGCCGCGGTCGATATGACGCCGCGGGCGCGCGGCGCCAAGGCGATGCTGGCGGCCTGGGCCGCTTGGCCGCCAGGGCTGGTGATCGTGGCTCTGGTGTCGCTGGGTCTGCTGGGCTTTGCGGTCTGGCGCGGCCTGCAGGCAGGCCTCGACGCCGATCGCCAGGGCGTCTCGCCCAAGGCTATCGCCGTGCGCGTCGGCCAAGCCGTCAGCGGACTAATCTACGGCGGCCTTGGGCTCTGCGGCCTGGAACTGCTCGACGCCTTCGAGGATGTTGGAGAAGCCGATGAGGAACAGGCCGCCCACGGCGCGGCTGCCGCGATCCTGAACTGGCCCTACGGCGAGACGCTGTTGCTGCTGGCGGGGCTGACCCTTGTCGGGGTCGGTATAGGCAACGTCATCCAGGGCCTGATGCAGGATTTTTCCAAGCGCCTTTCATGTGATGCGCGGCTGTGCCGGGTGGTCGCGCCCCTGGCCAGGATCGGCTATGGAGCGCGGGGCTTGGCCACATTGCCGGCCGGCGTCTTCCTGATCAAGGCGGGGCTGGAAGCGCGTAGCGCCGACGTCCATAGTTGGGGCGGCGCCTTGCAGGCGCTTGAGCGCCAGCCGCTCGGATCCTGGGTCCTGGGCCTGATCGCCTTGGGCTTGGCGGCTTTCGGCCTCTTTGGTTTGGTCGAGGCGGCGTTCCGGCGCATCCGTCCCGCCCAGGCGCTCGCCTGATGGCCCGGGACGATCGCATCGCCCGCGCCAAGGCCGCTTCGCGAGAGGCCCGCGCACCCACCCCCGCCAAGCGCGGCCCACTGCTGGCGCGCACGCGCAATCTCAAAATGGCCCGATCGGCCCACGCCTACGTCCGCGGCAGCACGGTCAAGTTCTACGACTGGTTGGAGGCTCGGCCTTCGAGTCTGCCCAGCGGCCCGCCGGTGTGGATCTGCGGCGACTGCCACCTGGGCAATCTGGGGCCTCTGGCGAGCGCCACGGGCGATGTCGACATCCAGATCCGCGATCTGGATCAGACCGTCATCGGCAATCCGGCTCACGACCTTATCCGGCTTGGCCTGTCACTGGCCTGCGCGGCGCGCGGCTCGGACCTGCCCGGCGTCATCACCGCCCAGATGATGGAGGCCATGGTCGATGGCTACGAGGACGCCCTGGCCGGTGATTTCGAGGCCGAAGCCTCGCATCCGCCGATGATCGGTGCGGTGGTGCGCGAGGCCGAGCGTCGGACCTGGAAGCATCTGGCGGCCGATCGTCTGCGCGGCGCGCAGCCTGTGATCCCCATCGGCCGGCGCTTCTGGCCGATCACCAGGACCGAGCGCGATGAGATCGAGGCGATCTGCGCCAGCGATCCGGTCAGGGCGCTGGTCACCAGCCTCAAGTCCCGCAGCAAGAAGGACGACATCCGGATGCTGGACGCGGCCTATTGGGTAAAGGGCTGCAGTTCGCTGGGCCGGCTGCGCTTTGCCGTGCTGCTGGAAGTCGATGGCGGCGGCGACGCACCCGACATCTGCTTCCTCGACATCAAGGAAGCCATCAAGGCCGCCGCGCCACGCGATCGCGACGCGGCCATGCCGCGCGACAACGCAGAGCGGGTGGTGGCGGGGGCCTTGGCCCTGTCTCCCCATCTTGGCCAGCGCATGGCTTCCGGCCGTCTGCTCGACAAGGCCGTGTTCGTCCGTGAACTGATGCCCCAAGACATGAAGCTGGAGATCGTGGGGCTGGCGCCGGCCCAGGCCATGGACGCCGCTCGCGCCCTGGCCGGCGTGGTGGGGCATGCCCATGGCCGGCAAATGGACGGGGCCGCGCGCAAGGCCTGGATCGCCGACCTGTCGCGCAATCGTTCCGGCGCCTTGGACGCCCCCTCCTGGCTGTGGTCCAGCGTCGTGGATCTGGTGGCCGTGCACGAGGCGGCCTATCTCGAGCATTGTCGGCGTTACGCCCTGGGTCTGGGCCAGGACTAACGGGAAGCGGACTGGCCGCTCATTGGGTCAGAGCTCTTAGACGCCTGTGAATGTCAGTGGCGGCGATGGCGGCCTCGGCTGAGGCCACGGCGATCTGATTTAGCCCGCGCACGACATCGCCCGCAGCGTAGAGGCCGGCGATCGAGGTTTCCTGATGGGCGCTGACCAGGAGGTTGCCGTCGGCGTCGTGAGCCGCGCCGCAAGCCAACGCCAAGCGGCTTTGCATCTCACATCCAAGCGCCAGGTAGAGGCAATCGAAGGACCTCTGCGCCGCACCGCCGCGCCCCACCTTGACCGCCTCTCTACCCACGGCAAGGTCGCCCAGCGTGATCGGCAAGACTTCCACGCCGTGGTCGTCGAGGGCCTGACGATCGGTGAGCGTGGCCGGATCGCCAAGGTGCAGCAGCGTCACCCTCTGCGAATAGGTCGTCAGGAAGGCGGCCTCGCGCGCTCCCAGATCGCCCTCGCCGAGCACGGCGATGGCCTGATCGATGGCCTCGTAGGCGTCGCAAATCGGGCACATGCGCACCTTGGCCGCCCGGATCGCCGCTTCCACTCCGTCCAAGTCCGGCAGCCGATCGACGACGCCTGTCGCCAGCAGCACGAAGCGCGCGAACACGCGGGGGGGAGCGCCCGGATCGCCGCCAGCTGTCTCCAGCATGACTTCGAAGCGCTCGGCTTGGCGTGACAGACGAACGGCCCGCCCAGCCCTGCGTTCGGCGCCGTAGAGACTTGCCTGTCGGCCCATGTCGGCGAGAAGCCGGCGCCCGCCGACGCCTCCGGGGAAGCCTGGCGTATTGTGGCTCTCGGGTATCCAGTCGGCGCGAGGACGCCCGCCGTCGAGGATCAGCACCTTGCGGCGAAAGCGCCCAAGGTACGTCGCCGCCGTAAGCCCGGCGGGACCCGCGCCGACGACGATCACGTCGTACTCATCGATCTTGGCTGCGTCCGGCAAAGCAGAAGATCTCGTCATGGGCGCGTTCGTCCGGTGGCTAGAGGCGCCTTAACGAGCGCTCGCCTTGGCCGTTCCGAAAAGAGGCCGGGGGTCTTTACCGCCGCCCTGATCTGGTCGCGCCACGACGGCGTCTGGCGGGAACGTCGGGCAAGCCGCGCCGTTCAGTTGCCGCCCCGCCCGGGAGCGATCGCGAAACCGATGGAGACGCCGACCATGGCCCGTTACGCACTTTTGACCGCCGCCGCCCTGGCCGCCCTGACGCTCGCCGCATGTCAAAAGAAGGACGCCGAGCCCGCCCCGGCCGATCCGGGCACGAGCAACGCGGCCGTCAACGCCGCGCAGGACGCCGCATCCACCGCCGTGGGGACGGCCGCGGCCGTAACCGGGCCGATGTCGACCGAGGCCTTCGTAACCAACGCCGCGATCAGCGACATGTACGAGATCCAGGCCGGCCAAATCGCTCAACAAAAGGGCCAGACCCAGGCGGTCAAGGATTTTGGCAAGCAAATGGTCACCGACCACACCGCGCTCTCCAACGCCCTCAAACCGCTCGTCGTCGCCGCAGGCAAGTCGGCGCCGGCTGCGCTGGATGAGCGCCGCAAGGGTCTGATCGACAATCTCAACGCTGCGGCCCTGGCCGACTTCGACAAGGTCTACCTGACCCAGCAGGAAGCCGCTCACAAGGAGGCCCTCACTTTGATGCAGGGCTATGCCGATCACGGCGACGATGGCGGCCTCAAGGGTGGGGCGGCCAAGGCCCTGCCCAAGATCAAGGCCCACCTCAGCCACGTCCAGGGCCTGGCCTCGGCCGTCCACTAAGCATCATTTGATAGGAGACGCGTCCCCATGGGTCTTTTTTCCAAGATCGTCGACAGGATCTTCCATCACGACCAGGCCAAGGCCGCGCCGGCCGCGCCGGCTACGGCGAGCGCGGTCGCCCCGGTCGCGCCGGCTCCGGCCCCCGCTCCGACCCCCGTCCCGGTCGATGTCGAGGCGGTCCTGACCTCGATGGCTGAGATCGAAGGCGGCGGCGGCAATTGGCGCAGCTCGATCGTCGACCTGCTGAAGCTTCTGAAGCTGGATTCGAGCCTGGAGGCCCGCAAGGGGCTGGCCGACGAACTGGGCGTCCATGTCGGTGAGGCCGGGAGCGCCGAACAGAACATCGCGCTGCACAAGGCGGTGATGAAGAAGCTGGCCGAGAACGGCGGCCAAGTCCCCGATAGCCTGTACCGGTAACGCTTTGCTGGCGGCGCGGGCTCATCCGAGCCGCCAGTGGCTTTCCTTCTGGATCGCAGCCTCGGCGTCGCCCCTCCGACGGATCACCGGCGCGGCCTGGCCGTTTGGCTCCTCGAAGGAGCGGCCATGGCGGATAACAAGCTCAAACAGTACCAGGCGATGCGCGATTTCTCGAAGACGGCCGAGCCGTCGGGGCGCGCCAGGATCGCTCCCTCGCAGGCTTTGCGCTTCGTCATCCAGAAGCACGCGGCCAGTCACCTGCATTTCGACCTGCGCCTTGAGTATGACGGGACCTTCCGATCGTGGGCCGTGCCCAAGGGACCCTCGCTCGACCCGGCCGACCGGCGGCTGGCCATGGAGGTGGAGGACCACCCCCTCGACTACGGCGACTTCGAAGGCTCCATTCCCAAGGGGCAATACGGCGGCGGCACGGTGATGCTTTGGGATCGCGGCTACTGGGCGCCGGAGAAGGGGTTCGAAAAGATCGGCGCGGCCCTGGCCAAGGGCGAGCTGAAGTTCGTCATGGAAGGCGGCCGCATGCATGGCTCCTGGGTGATCGTACGCACCAAGCGCGACGCTCGGGGACGGGCTAGCTGGATGCTGATCAAGCACCGCGACGAGGCCGCCCAGCCGGGCAATCGGTCCGGACCCACGGATGCGGATCGCTCGATCGCCTCGCGACGGACCATGGCCGAGATCGCCAGCGGCAAGGGCAATGCCGCCACGCCGTTCATGACCGGGGAGGGGGCGCCGGCCGGCGCGATCTGGCAGAGCGATCGCGACGACGGCGCGCCGCCGGGGCTGATCGCGCCGGACGAATCCCAGACGAGGGGTGGCCAGGCGAAGGTCAAGCGCGCCAAGGTGCTGCCGGTCTTCATCGAGCCGCAGCTGACCAAGCCCGCCGACAAGCCGCCGTCCGGACCCGGTTGGGCCCACGAGATCAAGTTCGACGGCTACCGGATGCAGTTGCGCACTGAACGCGGCAAGGCGGCCTTACGCACCCGCAAAGGGCTGGACTGGTCGACCAAGTTCCCGGAGATCACCCAGGCTGGCGCGGGCCTAGGCGACGGGATCATCGATGGCGAGGTCGTCGCGCTCGATCATACCGGCGCCCCCGACTTCGCGGCCCTACAGGCGGCAATCTCGCAAAAGAACACCGTAAACCTGGTGTTCTTCGTCTTCGACCTGCTGTTCGACGGCCTGGAGGACCTGCGTGACCTGCCGCTGTCGGCCCGCAAGGCGCGGCTGGCCCGCCACGTCGCCGGGGGCGACGGGGTTTTGCGCTTCGTCGATCACTTCATCACCGCAGGCGATGCGGTGCTGCTGTCGGCTTGCCGGATGGACCTGGAGGGCATCGTCTCCAAGCGCCTGGACGCGCCCTACCGCTCGGGCCGGGGTGAAGCTTGGACCAAGTCCAAGTGCCGGGCCGGCCATGAAGTGGTGATCGGTGGCTATACGACCACCGCCGGCGCATTTCGGTCCTTGATCGCCGGGGTCCATCGCGACGGTCAACTGGTCCATGTCGGTCGGATCGGCGCCGGGTTTGGCCGCGACAAGCTTTCGATCCTGCTGCCGAGGCTTAAGGCCCTGGAGACCGCCAAGAGCCCGTTCGCGAGCAAGGGCCCGTCCCGCGGCGGCGTTGGCGAGGTTCATTGGCTGCGGCCCGACCTGGTGGCCGAGATCGAATACGAGGGCTTCACGGCCGACGGGCTCCTGCGCCAAGCCGCCTTCAAGGGCCTGCGCGAGGACAAGCCCGCCGCCGAGGTCGAGGCAGAAGCGCCCGCATCCCCCGCGACGGCGCTCGCCGAGCCCAGGGCCCAGAAGGGCGCGAGCGTCACGGTCAAGGCGGCCAGTGTCAGTCCCCGGGGCTCGGCGGTGGTGATGGGCCAGACCCTGTCCAACGCGGGCAAGGCGCTCTGGCCTGACGCGGCCGACGGCCGGCCGGTCACCAAGCTCGATCTGGCGCAATATTATGAGGCGGTGGGAGATTGGATGATCGAGCATTTGCGCGGCCGGCCCTGCTCGATGATCCGCATGCCCGATGGCGTCCAGGGCGAGCAGAAGTTCTTCCAGCGCCATGCCGGCCAGGGTCAATCGGCCCTGATCTCCGAGGTGAGCGTCTGGGGCGACCGCAAACCCTATCTGCAGTTCGACAAGATCGAGGCTCTGGTCGCCGCCGCCCAGGTCGGGGCCCTGGAGCTACACCCTTGGAACTGTGAGCCCTTCCTGCCCGAGCAGCCGGGGCGCCTGGTCTTTGACCTCGACCCCGCCCCGGACGTGCCGTTCGAGCGGGTGATCGAAGGCGCGCGCGAGGTGCGTGACCGACTGGCCGACCTTGGCCTGGTGTCGTTCTGCAAGACCACGGGCGGCAAGGGCCTGCACGTAGTCACGCCTCTATCGGCCGAAGGGCTGGATTGGGACATCGCCAAGGCGTTCGCCCGCGACGTTTGCAAGGCCATGGCCCACGACGATCCGGAAAACTATCTGATCGTCATGGCCAAGGCCAAGCGCGGGGGAAAGATCTTCCTGGACTATCTGCGCAACGACCGCATGGCCACGGCCGTGGCGCCGCTGTCGCCGCGCGGGCGGCCGGGCGCGCCGGTGTCGATGCCGCTGACCTGGAGCCAGGTGAAAAAGGGCCTCGATCCGGCCAAGTATACGGTCCGTACGACGCCGGGCTTGGTGCGCAGGCTCGCAGCCTGGGAAGATTACTGCGAGGGCGAGCGGCCGCTGGAGGCGGCTATCCGTCGGCTAGGGAAGGTCTAGGAGATGGCCAGGGCCCCCGCGCCTCGCCGGCTGAAGGTCTATCAGGCCCAGTTCGGCTTCCATGACAGCGTGGTGGCCGCGCCAAACCAAGCCGCGGCCTTGGCCGCCTGGGGCACGCGCCAGAATCTTTTCGCCGAGGGGCGGGCCAAGGTCAGCGACGATCCCCACGCCGCGGCCGTTGCGCTGGCGCATCCTGAGGTCCCGCTGCGTCGCGCGGTGGGCTCCCAGGACCCGTTCAGTCTCGACCCCGGACTGCCTCAGGTTCCCGATCCGCCGCCGCGCGGCAAGCCAGCCTTGAAGGTCCTGGCGAAGGCCGCGCCGGTGGCGCTGGCGGGCTCGCCGCCCGATCGTTCGGCGCTGGACGCCGCGCAAAAGGCGCTCGCGTCGATCAACGCCCGGCGGTTGGACGAGGAGAAGGACTTTGAGCGTCGGCGCAAGGCCCTTGAGGCTGAGGAGCTGGCCGCGCGCCAGGCGTGGGCCAAGGCCCGCAAGACGGCCGAGACGGCCTTGGAAGCGGCGCGCCGGTCCTATCGCGCCGCGGGCGGTGACGCCTAGCCTGCCTTGCGGGCCTTGTGGGGCGAGGCGGCTTTGGAGGTGGTCTTGGCCTTGACGGCGGGCTTGGTCGCCGCCTTGGCCGCGGGCTTGGGCTTGGCTGAGGACTTGGCGGGCGCGGCGTCCTTCCCGCCCAGGCTGGCGCGCAGGGCGGCCATCAGGTCGATGACATTGGTGTCCTCGGGCTCCTCGACCTTGGCGATCTTGTGGCCCTTCTGCTTGGCCTTGATCAGGTCCTTGAGCGCCTCTTCGTAGCGATCGACGAACTGGCCCGGGTCAAAAGGGCCTTCCTGCTGTTCGATGATCTTCTGGGCGATGGCGATCATTTGAGGGTCGGCGGCCTTGTCGCTGATCGAGCCGAACACCTCGTCCTCCTTGCGCACTTCGGCGTCGGTGCGCAGCGTATAGGCCAGGATGCCCTTGCCGCGGGGCTCCAGCGCCAGGAGGCGCTCGCGGGTCGACATCACGACCCGTCCCAGCGCGATCTGCCCCGAGCGCTCCATCGACTCGCGGATCACAGCGAAGGCTTCCTGGGCGAGCTTTCCGTCGGGGGCCAGATAATAGGGATTGTCCCAGTAAATCCGGTCGATCTCCTCGGCGGGCACGAAGCGCTCGATGTCGATGGTCTTTGTGCTCTCCAGCTTCACGGCGTTGATCTCGTCCTGGGTCAGCAGGATGTACTCGCCCTTGGAGACCTCATAGCCCTTGACCAGCTTGGCGCGCTCGACCGGCCCGGTGTCAGGGTCGGTGGTGACCATCTTGATCCGGTTGTTGGTGTCCGGATTGATCAGGTTGAAATGCACCTCGCCACCGCTGTTGGTGGCGGTGTACAGCGCCACCGGGCAGGTCACGAGCGAAAGCCGAAGATGTCCTTGCCAGGTTGGACGATAAGCCATGTCGAGCATCCTTGCCGCCCACCGGGGCGCAGGGAGAAAACGATGGTCGGCCTGTTTCGTTCTCAAACGCCGCAGGGCGCGGTCTCGCCGGTTTCCAGGTCGATGCGGAAGCAGTGCTCGCCGCCGGTATCGAGGTCACGCACCACCACGCTGATCTGGCCGTCCTCGTCCGGCGCGACCGCGAGGTCCTCGACATAGGCGACGGCGGCGGCCTCAAAGGAAGGCTCGCGCACGATGCGCCCATGATGGGGGCCAGCGTGGCGCGCGTGAACGCTGAAACGCCGGTCGTCGTGCGTGGTGTTGGTCATCACGGGTCTCCTGGCGGCATCAACGCGCGAAGCCGCCGAAGGATTCAAGGCGACCGACCAGGCGCTGCCAGGCCTGTCAGCGGATTTCGCCGGCGCTCTCGAACTAGGCGGTGGGCCTGCCGTCAGCCGGCGCCGGTATCGCCACTTCGAAATCCTCGCCGCCGTCGAGCGTCAGCCCGTCGCGGCGCCGCCCCAACGCCTCGCGCGTGGATCACCGCCGACCCCGCCCTCGGCCAGGCGCTGGCTTCGGGAGCCGACGTAGGGGATTTCGAACGTCGCCCGGTCGATCTGGCGGCCCACCGTCAGCACGCCTTGCGCGGCATGCGGCGACCCGGGGAGGTATGGCCACAGGGTCAGGGTTCCTGCGCGCTCGGCGCGGGTTTGAACGAAGGGAAGAGTGCGGCCCGGCGATCGTCGGGGGGCGTCTGGCCGGGCCGCTGGCGTCCCCAGGGCCAGGAAAGGCGCTGTGTGGACGCAGATATAAGTTCCGGGGCGGCGCATCGTTCCTGGCCGGCGCGAAACTCACCAAAAGGCCGGTGGTCGACCGGCCGCCCTTGGCCAGGCGTTCGCTAGGCCAAGGGCGAATGCCCTAGTAGACATTGCGCACCAGGGGCTCACGGGCCCAGATCCGGCCTGCTTCCGCGGCGGCGATGAAGTCGGCCACGGCTTTGGTCGGCAGATTGATGAGACCCGCGTCCGCGTCGGGATTGGCGTCGGAGAGCCCCCCCTTGACGAAGAGCGGCGCGGCGGCCGGCAGGTAGGCGATGACCTTCAGGTGGCCGAAGGCGTCGCGCACGAAGTTGACCGCCGTCGCCTCCAGCGCCAAGGCCGCGCCGCCGGCGTCGGAAGGCAGGAGAGCCACCGCGTCGAACAGGACCGACGGTCCGCCGTCGATCCGGAAATCGGCGGGGACCAGCTGGCCGCCGGCGGTGGTCACCCCGGTGATGGTCGGGGCGATGATCGCCAGCTTGGCGCCGGCCGCTTCGACCGCGGCCTTCAGCTCATCCAGCAGCGCGTCGTCGACGCCGTCGGTGACCAGGACGCCGACCTTGCGGCCGACCAGGCCTGGGGCGGCCTTGGCCAGGATGCTCAGCGCCGGCGAGGGCGCCAGATCCTGGGGCGGGACCGGGGCGGGGGCCGCAACGATCGGATTGATGACGCCCAGGCCGGCGGCGACCCGCGCGGCCAGGCTCTCGTCGATACTGACCAGGCGCGACAGCATCGCCGTGCGCACCCGCGCCACATTGCACTTGGAGAGCTCGAAGATCAGGGCGGCGACGATGTGATCGCGCTCCGGCTGCGTTTGGCTGAGGAAGAACAGGCGCGCCTGGCTATAGTGGTCGGCGAAGGTCTCGGGACGAATGCGCAGCTGCTCACCGGTCTCCAGACTAGGGAAGGTGCGATAGCCGCCGGCCTGGCTCTCGCGTTTGATGTCCTCGCCTAGGCTGGAGGGCTCATAGTTCACCTGGCCCTTGGGCAGGCCCATCTGCATGTGGCCGTCTCGCTGCAAGTTGTGGAACGGGCAGCGCGGCTGGTTGATCGGGATCTGGTGGAAATTGGCCGAGCCCAGGCGCTTGAGCTGGGTGTCCTGGTAGGAGAACAGCCGTCCCTGCAGCAGCGGGTCGTTGGTGAAGTCGACGCCCGGCACCACATGCGACGCGCAGTAGGCGACCTGCTCGGTTTCGGCGAAGAAGTTGTCGGGGTTGCGGTCCAGCACCATGCGGCCGACGACCCGCAGCGGGATCACCTCTTCGGGGATGAGCTTGGTGGCGTCCAGCACGTCGAAGGGCAGGGCGTCAGCCTCTTCCTGGCTGAAGGTCTGCAGGCAGAACTCCCACTCGGGAAAGTCGCCATTGTCGATGGCTTCCCACAGGTCGCGGCGATGGAAGTCCGGATCCGCGCCATTGATCTTCAGGGCCTCGTCCCAGATCACCGACTGGGCATTGAGCTTGGGCCGCCAGTGGAACTTGACGAAGGTGCTCTCACCCGCGGCATTGACGAGCCGAAAGGTGTGGACGCCGAACCCCTCCATCATCCGGTAGGAGCGCGGGATGGTTCGGTCCGACATGATCCACATGACCATGTGCAGGCTCTCGGGCGTCAGCGAGATGTAGTCCCAGAAGGTGTCGTGGGCAGTCTGGGCCTGGGGAAACTCGCGATCGGGATCCTGCTTTGCCGCATGGATCAGGTCGGGAAACTTGATGGCGTCCTGGATGAAGAACACCGGGATGTTGTTGCCGACGAGATCGAAATTGCCTTGCCGGGTGTAGAACTTTACGGCGAAGCCGCGCACGTCGCGGGCCAGATCCATCGAGCCCTTGTTGCCGGCCACGGTCGAGAAGCGGGTGAAGACGGGGATGCGCTCGCCGGGGCGTTGAAGGAAGTCGGCGGTGGTGATGGCCGACAGGTCCTCCAGGCATTCGAAAAAGCCGTGCGCGGCCGAGCCGCGGGCATGGACCACGCGCTCGGGAATGCGCTCGTGGTCGAAATGCATGATCTTCTCGCGCAGGATGAAGTCCTGCAACAGCACCGGTCCGCGCGCGCCGGCCTTCAGCGAATTCTGGTTGTCGCCGATCGGCACGCCCTGGTTGGTGGTCAATTGCGTCGTCTCGTCGGCGGCCTGCTGATGCAGTTCTGCGCCGGGCGCCACGAGGGTCTCGACGCCGACCGTGCTGTCAGGCGTGTCGATCGGGCCCTTGACGGCCGAAGGCTTGGACTTGGTCGGCATGAGAAGATCCTGACGATTTGAAGCGGGGCCTAAGGCCTGGGCGATGGTTATGCTGGCCGGCGGGCCTTAAGGCGCGGACGGCGGGGCGAGTTGGGCCATCAGTTCGGCCTTGCGGGCCGAAAGCTTCGCGCCGAGCGCGACGAGATCCAGGTCGCTGGCGCGCACCTCGGGAAAGAGCTCGCTTTCCTCTTCCTCGACATGGTGGCGGACCTGCTCACCCAGCACCTTGACCTTGGCGTCATAGAGCGGCTGGTCCGGCGCCCCGGCCTCGATCTGGGCGATCAGGGTCTTGGCGCCCATATGCTCGACGATGGCTTCGTCGATCAGATCGCCATCGCCCGTCGCCTCTCGGGCCGGTGGGTAGAAGAACTCTTCCTCGATCTGGGTGTGGACCTTCAGGGCCAGACAGATCTTGTCGGCCAGGGCCTTCTTCGCGGCCGGGTCGGTCAGACCCTCATAGGCCTCGAAATAGTCCTCGACCTGGCGGTGATCGGCCTCCAGCAGAGCGATGGCGTCTTGGCCGCGCGTCTTGGGGGCGGCCTGCGCCTTGGTGGCGGCCCGTGCGGATTTCTGTTTGGCTTTGGTCTTCGCCGTGACGGCCATGGTTGATGTTCCGGTTGGGGAAGGACGCGGTCTTAACCGCCCGCCCATCCGGCCGTTCCGGCGATGATCAAACGATGGGTCAGGGCGGGCCGCCCCGCATCCCTCCCGATCAGCAAGGGGGCTGGGAATGGCCCCTCAGGGCGGAGCGCCCGCCCTGAGGCGCACCGACAGCCCGTCGCGGTTCCAGTCGAAGTCGATCTGGCCGTCGAGCTGGCGCGCCAGGTTGGCCATTAGCCGCGAGCCGAAACCCGAGCGCGATGGCGCGGTCACCGACGGACCTTCGTGCTCCTCCCAGGCCAGCGACCAGCCTTGTCGCTCGCTGGCCCAACTGACCTCCAGGCGGCCCCCGCGCACCGACAGCGCCCCATACTTGGTGGCGTTGGTCGCCAGCTCGTGGAGGATCATGCTCAGGGGCTGGAGCTGGTCGGCGGGCAGGGCGATCTCGCCGCCCGAAAGGCGCACCCGCGCCCCGGTGCTGATCGCGGAGGCCAACTCCTCTCGCACCACCTCGGCGATGGTTCCGCCGCGCCATTGGGTCCTGGCCAGCGCCGACTGCGCCCGCGCCATGGCCTCGATGCGCCCGTGGATGGCCTGACGGAACTCGGCGGGGTCGGCCGCATCGGTGAGGCGCACGATCGACTGGATGATGGCCAGGGCGTTTCGGGCCCGATGATCGACCTCGCGCATCAGCAAATCGCGCGCGGCCTCGGCGTGCTTGCGGGCGGTGATGTCTATGGCCGTGCCGACCACGCGTAGACACCGATCCTCGGCGTCGAACACCCCGCGCCCCTTGGCGGCCACCCAGCGCTCTATCCCATCCTCCGCGCCGATGGTGCGATATTCGACGTCGTAGAGGTCCTGCGCGGCCGGGTCGCAGGCGGCCGCATAGGCCCTGGATGTCGGCTCCAGGTCGTCGGGGTGAAGCCCGCCGTAGAAGTCGTCGAGGGTGACCGGCACGCCGGGCGACTGGCCAAAGAGCGCCCGGACCCGGTCGTCCCAGTAGAGAGCGCCATCGCCGTTATCGACGTCCCACAGCCCCACCTCGCCAAACTCGGTGGCCAGTCGCAGGCGCGTCTCGCTTTGCAAAAGCGCACGTTCGGCCTCGATGCGTTCAGTGACGTCCGAGATCACCGCGTAAAGGCCGACCACCCCGCCGTCGACGCCGCGCCGCGGAATATAATCGACCTGCACATCGCGCGGTCCGCTGGCGGGATAGTCCACGCGGCTTTCGAACGTCACCCGTTCCCCGGCCAGGGCCGCCTCCAGGTACGGCTTGACCCGATCGTAGGCCGCCCCGAGCACCGCGTGCACGCGTTGGCCCTGCAGCGCCTCGCGTGGGCGTCCAAACCACGCCTCGTACCCGCGATTGACGAACCGGTAGCGCTCATCGCGATCAATATAGGCGATCAGCACCGGGGCGGCGTCGGTGATCCGCCGCAGCTCGGCGGCGCTGTCGGCCAGCTCAGCCTGGGACGCCACCCGTTCCACGAACGCCCAAGAGCGCTCGGTGACCTCTCGCACCAAGGCCAACTCGCGGTCGGTCCAGAAGTGCGGGCCCTTGTGGTGAACGGCCATCAGCGCTCGAAGGCGGCCGTCGCGCACCAACGGCATGCAGATGGTCGCGCCTATGCCGATCGCCTGGAAGGTGGCCGCCTCGTGGGCGGCGATTTCCGCGAGATTGTCGTTGATGACCAGCGGCAAGCCACGCGAGAGGTTCTCCACCGCCATCTCGCCGAAGTCGGCCAAGCGGTAACGGCCAACGATGGAGGTCGAGCCGGATACGGCCCAGTCGCCGCGAATGGTGAAACCGTCCTGGTCGGGATCCATGTCGGCATAGGCGCAGATGGCCACGCCCATGTGCTCGCCGATCATCTGAGCCGCGCGCATCATCACCGCCTCGGCGCTGGGCAGGGTCGATGTGGCGCGGGTCAGGATCAAGAAAGAGAAGCGTGCGCTCGCTCTCCTCGCGGCGGGCGCGTTCCTGCGCGGCCGATGTCGTCTCGACGCACACGCAAAGGACGCCAGGAACCTCGTCCGCAACCGGTATCGGACTGTAGGAAAAGGTGAAGCATGCCGGCTCGGCCTGGCCTTTCCGATGAAGGGTGACCGGCAGATCCTCATAGAACGCGGCCGCGCCGCTGAAAGCCGCCTCGATGATCGGCTCGATGGTGGCGCGCACCTCGGGCCACACGGTCCAGAATGGCTGGCCCAGAGCGCCTGGGTGCTTGTCGCCGAGGATGGGGCGATAGGCGTCGTTATAGATGAGGATCCGCTCGGGACCCCAGATCAGGAACATCGGGAACGCCGCGCCCAGCAGCACTTCGATCTGCTGGCGCAGGGGCTGAGGCCATGCGGAGGGTCGGCCTATCCCTGCGATGACGCCATCGGCCTCTAGCAGCCTCGCCACTTCGCCACCCGCCAGGATTTTGGACAGTTTGAAGCTCATAGCGAGGCGGTGATCCGGCAAGGGGAGGTCGAGAGTCGGGCCGCCCTTGCATGCAGCAGCCCATCTGCGACGACAACGTCAAAGCCAAGCTTCGGTTGCGACAGCCGCGGCCCAGGCTTGATCAGGCGCCCGTCTTGCTGTCCGGCGCGGCGACGGGCTTGGATTCTGGCGAGTTCTTTTGGCGCAGGACGATCGACAGGACCACGAGCACGGCGGTCGAGAGGAACTCGCTTTGCCAGTTCTGGAAGGATTCGAACCAAAGTTGCGGGTCGGCGAGATAGGCCAGAACGCCTTGGGCCGCCTGACCGTGCTCGGCCGCCTCCTGGGCGGCCTGCTTGGCGCTGAACACCCAGTGCAGGACGAAAGCGGCCATGAACAGCAGAGCCAGGACAAGTCCGAGCGAGTGGGCGTAGAGCCAGGCCAGAGGCCCGGCGCGGCGGGCCAGCGGCGGGGCGTCCTGCGCCTTGCTGGGCAGGACATCGCGCTCAGGGGCGTCAGGGTCCTTGGATTCCGAAGAACCGTGCTGGAAGAGATAGGCCGTCAGCACGACGTAGACGGCCATCTGCAGGAACTCGCTCTCCCAGTTCTCAAACACGGTCGAGATGAAGGCAGGGTCGGATAAGTAGCTGATCAGTCCGATGCCAGGCTCGCCATGGCGCCGCAGATCCTGCAGCGCCACACGCCATCCCGTCAGCCACTGACCGACGAGACTGGCGGCGAACATCGCCATCAGCACGATCGTCAAACCGTTGCGCTTCAGGAACCGAACCATTTGGGAAAAGTCGCCTGGCAGGCCGGTTGGTTCCACGACCCTCATTTGCGTGGACGGCGCATCCAGCCCACCGGCTTGCCGGAGGGGGATGGTCGATGTCGGACGACGCTTGATGGGATCTCCCCGACACCCACCGCCCTCCTGCGCGTTGAGATGAGGGCGCGGCGCGAGCCGCGCTTGGTATCGCCGCAAGGAGAAGCTTGATGTTCGAGGCGCCGTTGTCCGATCCCGCCCAGGCAGGGCCCATTCCCGCGCCAGCCGCCCCTGAGGGCGCCGACCTGCTGATCCGCGGCAAGCCGCACGACGAGGCGTTCTGGGACCAGCATCCGGACATCGAGCGCTACAAGGTGGCGATGAAGGCAGGCCAAGCGCTGGTCGAGGACTGGGAAGTGCTGATCTGGCTCAAGCCGGACCTCAAGGAGGCTTCGGGCCCGGCCGAGCGCGGCGAGGTCCCCAAGCGTCCGGCCGACAATATCTTCGAGGTGCACGCGGCCGAAGACCTTGGGTTTTTCGACCGTCATCCAGAGATAGCCGCCTGGCGCGCCGACATCGCCCTCAACGAACACGGCTCTGGCGCGGTCCACAAGGTCGAGGTGTGGATGAAGCCGCCGCCGGCAGGCTGAGGGCTCTCCGCGCGCTCCGATCCTCGGAAGGGGCAGGGCGCCCATGGGCATCGGATCGGGCGCCCGGACGGGGTCGAGCGATGGGGTCAGGGCGAGCCACCGAACGCCTCTGTACCGGCTTGTCGGGTTCGTGCGTGGCCGGTCTGCTCGAACGATCGCGGGGGAGAGGCCTAGTTTTCCTGCGCGTCGGGCTGTAGGCTGCGGGCGCTGCCTTTCCACACGATCCGTTCATCCTGGCCGCGGACGCTGATGCGCAGGCAGATCGTGGTGTGATCGCAAAGGGCATGGTCGCGAAGGATTTCGGAGACCAGCAGCAAGGCCTGCCTGATCGCTGCGAACTGGTCGACGGCCTCGACCTTTTCGGTCGTCGTTGCGCCGTCGCTGTCGATGTCGAAGTGAAAGGTGCTCATGGCCGCAAGCTCGGAGGGCTTTGAATGACGCGCGCGGTCTCCCGGGTCAGCCCAGCCCTTGGCCGACGCCTGAAACCGGCGCTATCGCCTCGCCAGCCTTCAGCCCGACGAAGTCTGGACCAGCGATCAAGGCGCTGGGCGTCAGAGCGGTTGGTGGACAGGGTCATCGAACAGAAATCCTCGATGAATGGAGCGCCCTTGATCCTCGGCCGCCGACCTGGGCGGGCGGGCGAGCCCGGACCTCTCCGTAGCTTGCGCCGCCAGTCGAGCGGCTGGCTCGAGCCGGGTTTGAAAGAAGGCCGCCGCGCGGCCGGGCGTTCCCCGAAGGCTCCGCGACGATCAATTGATCACGCCGCCCATGCGTCACGCCCGGTGCTCGCTGGAGCTCTGCCGCCTGCTGACAGGCCCGTCAGCCGCGTCGGTCTGGGGCTGAAAGGCTTCTGGATCAAAGTCGCCCAGCGCAGATAGTCGATCCCAATCGAGAATCTGCAGGACGCCGTTCTTGACGACCGCCATGTGATCGTCGCGAAGACCACGCAGCACCCTATGGATATGCACGACCGAGAGGCCCAGGGCGTCGGCGATGTCGCCTTGTACCGCCGGCAGGGCGCAACGGTTGTCCTTGGCCAGGCCCAAGCTCTTCTGGCGCCAATAGATCTCGCAAAAGAGATTGGCCGTGCGGGCCGCCGCAGACCGGCGGCCCAGGCTAATCAGGCGATTGCGCTGCGCCCGCGCCTCGGTCAGCACCGCCCGGCAGAGGGTCGCCAGAAAGCTGGCGTGATCGCGCAGCATGGCCCGAAGCTCCAGCGGGCTCAGTTTGCGCACTTCACAAGACGCCAGCGCCCGCACCTCGTAATCGCTTTCTACGAAGAGGCCGGCCAGGTCGATCAGGTCGCCCGGGGTGGCAACGCTGAAAATCTGGCGACCGCCGTCGCTCAAGACCGTTTGCTTAATGGCCAACCCGCGCGCCAGGAGCCGCAGGCAAGAGCGTTCGCCGGCCGCCATGATGAGATCGCCAGATTCGAACGTCTCCGACGTCAGCGCGCACGTCGACAGGCGCTCGCGCACGCCCTCGCGCAAAGGCCCGAACCGGTCGAGACTGGCGATCAAAAGGCGGTTCAAGATGGCGAATCCGCTGGGGCGCGCGCAATGACGGCGATCCGAATGTCATCGCGCCAGACCTCGATCTCGTCACAACTGCGGTGCTCGGCCAGCAGGGCGTTGGCCCGCTGCACGGGGTCGATCGTCTCGATGTCCAGGTCGACGAACGTTGTCCTGCAATCGTCTGTGACGCCAATAAAGATGAGCGGACTGATCAAGGAATCCTCCAGGCGCAGGGATTCTAGGCCCATCGCCGCAGGTCCGCGTTGATCTAGGTTATCGGCCAGAACGTTTGACGGCCTAAAATGCGTCGTCCTTGAAGGGAGAGGGGAGGTCCCCCAACTCGCCATGTCGCAAGCCCCCATGATCACGCCGCTCATCGAAAAGATGGCCAGGCGCGACGTCATCACTCCGATCGAGCGCGAGGCGCTGGCCAATCTCCTGGGGGCGACGCGGCGGGTCGCCGCCGGCAAGGCGCTGGTGGAGCCCGGCGACCGGCCCAATTTCAGCACCTTCGTGGTCAGCGGCTTTTGCGCCCGCTTTACGCTGACGCCGACCGGCGGGCGCCAGCTCACCCAGATCAATATCGGCGGCGACTTCGTGGACCTGCACAGCCTTCTGATGCGGCAGATGGACCACGGCGTCGTGGCCTTGGCCGACTGCGTCGTCGCGCCGGCCGCCCACGAGGACCTGCGACGCCTCACCCAACAGCATCCCCACCTGACGCGGTTGCTATGGCTGGAGACGGTGGTCGATGCGGCCATCCACAGGCAGTGGCTGGTGGCGCTTGGCCAACAGAACGCGGCCAGCCGCCTGGCGCACCTGATCTGCGAGCTCTATCTGCGGCTCGAAGCGGCGGGCATCGCGTCGGATTTGAGGTTTTCTCTGCCCATGACCCAGGTCGACCTTGGTGACGTGCTGGGTCTTACCCAGGTGCACGTCAATCGCGTGCTGATGGACCTGCGTCGCCAGGGGCTCCTGGACTGGAAGGCGGGTCACGTGACCGTCAACGACTGGGAGGCCCTGGCGCGGCTTGGCCAGTTCGACCCAGCCTATCTGCGCCTTCAGAACGATCCCGTCTAATCGCCGCGGCCATGAGGGTTGTGTGACCAAGGCTTGCGGCCCCCGATAATTATCAGGTCGCTGGGAAGCCAAAAGCGAGCCTGACAATCAGCCTTCCAGCTCACGATCAGCGCCTCAGGCCGCACGGGAGGGCGTGCTGATCGTGGGCGCCGCGGCGGGAGCGCGCGATCGGAGGATGGCGTGGATGATCAGCGCGGCGGCGTGCTTTCGGCTTTGGGCCAGGCCCTGCGCGCGCGTTCGTCCGTCACGCTCGAAGGTCCGCCAAAGCCATTGGCCTTGGCTAGGCGAGATCGTGAAACGGAAGATCGCATCGTCCGCGCCGATCCCGGCCTGCCCGACCACCGCCGACTGGACGCAGGACCCCGGCGCGGTCATGCCGGCGCGCCCAGCGGATAGGCAAAGCCGTCCGGATTCTGACGCCAGGCCTGGGGGCTTGGCGCATCTCGCACATGAACCTTGATCCTGGCCGGTCGGGGCCAGAGGCGCGCCAGGCGCCTGGCCTCTGCAATCGCACGCCGGCGCGCAGGGAAGAACAGAACCTCGCCAGTATCGGCGATCTTCACGCACCACCCGCCATCGTAGGGCAGGACATCGAAGAGGGTCGTCATGGCGATCACTCGGCCGCGTAGACCAATGGGCGGGCGTGGGCCCAAAGATGGGCGCGATAGGTCTCAAAGCACTGCTCACCGCAGATCAGACGCATCACCGCGCCTTCGGCGATGTACCGGGCGCGCATGGGATCCTCCGCCACGAGCGGAAGCAGGGCCTCGGTGTTCCAGGCCTTGGAGTGCTCGACATCCAGATGGGCGTGAAGCGCGAAGTACTTTCGGGCTTCTGGCGAGACGCCGACACGCTTGAGACCAGCATCGACGCAGGTCACCCGGCCGGGCGCTGTCAGTTCGACCACGCCCAAAGCGCCGACCGAGTGCCACGCATAGCGGCGCGTGGTGGCGAAAGCCGTCATGGTGTTGGCCAGGCAAAGCGATTGCCACAGGGTGGTGTCGATGGTCGGTGTCAGGCCCAGGGTCGCGGTCGTTCGCGAGAGCATCGGGCCGTGCATGCCCTTGGCGCTGCCGCGACCCATCTCGTCCCAATAGTTGCGGGCCAGTTCCAGCTTGGCGCGGTCGGGAATCTTGACCTGGGTCAAGGCGACCAGATCGTCGAAACCGGCCTCGCCCGCCGCCTCCTGGGTCAGGAACCATTTGATGTCCTCGAGGCTGGCCGCGCCCTGCAGCCAGTCGAACAACGGGTCCCATTGGCCGGGACCATGGTCCTTGAGCGCCTCGAACCAGGACACGAAGGCTTCGGCCTCCTTCGGGACCGTCTCGACCAGCGGCGCGACGTGGGCGCGGAAGGCTTCGATGAACTCGCCCTCCACCTCCTTCATGAGGCGCTCTCGTGCGATCGCGTCGCGCCAGTCAGCGCTCGGGGCCTCGGGCGACAGGCGATAGTGGTTCCAGTGCGCCAGGCCCTTGTGCAGGGCGTCGGCGTCAGGAAACTGCGGGCTGAAGGCGCCAAGGCGCGATAGGCGATCGCCACCAAACATGGTTTGCACTCCGATCGGGCGGGAGCCGGTTGGGCGTGAATGCAGATTGCGCATCCTTACCGTCTCCCGCGGTTGCACTGGCCGCGTCACCGGCGGCGAGCAGCACAAACGAGAGGTCCAAGCGCGCGTTCCAATGTCGGATGGCCGGCTCAGCGACTGAGCCTCGCGAAACGGCCTTTTTCCTTGGCGGCGCGAGGGTTCATCGGGCGTCTGTCATTTGATGGGCGCCATACGCCTGGACCTTCGCCTTCGGAACAACGGCGACGGCGGGCGGTTGATCCGCCGAACCCAGGAGATCGAGGATGTCCGAAGAGACCATCGGCCGCGCGCTGCAAAGCGACGCGCCGCTGACCGCCGCCGTGCACCAGCGCGACATCGCCCACGAGGTCGCCGAGGAGCGCGGCTGGCGCCAGGCCGCCTTGGTGGGGCGCACCGTCACCATCAATCGGCCGCGCGCCGAGCTCTATGCGTTCTGGCGCGATTTTCGAAACCTGGCGCGCTTCATTGAGAACGTCGAAAGCGTCACGCCCAGCGACGATCGCCGCTGGCGCTGGGTGGTCAAGGCGCCGGCGGGTAAGACCGTGGCGTGGGAAAGCGTCCTCACCGACGAGGTCGACAACGAGCTCCTGGCCTGGGAGTCGGTTGAAGGCGCCGACATCAAGAACTTCGGGCGGGTGGAGTTTCGCGATGGTCCCCCCGGACGGGGCACCGAGGTGACCGCCACCATCGTCTACGAGCCGCCGGGGGGAGACCTTGGCAAGCTGATCGCCAAGCTGTTCCAGAAAGAGCCCAAGATCCAGGCGCGCCGAGAACTGCGCCGTTTCAAGCAGTTGATGGAAACGGGCGAGATCTCCACCGCGAAGACCTCCAACGCCGCGCCGCAAGGCTGACCCCAACCCAATTGATGGAGCCGCCGATGCGCGCTTTGACCTGGCACGGCAAACACGACGTGCGGATGGACACCGTTCCAGACCCCAAGATCGTCAATCCCCGCGATGCGATCATCAAGATCACCTCGACCGCGATCTGCGGTTCCGATCTTCACCTCTACGACAGCATGATCCCCTCCATGGAGCGCGGGGACATCCTGGGCCATGAGTTCATGGGCGAGGTCGTCGAGACCGGTCCCGGCTCGACCTTGCAGAAGGGCCAGCGCGTCGTCGTCCCGTTCGTGATCGCCTGCGGCAAATGCTTCCATTGCGAGAAGCAGCAGTTTTCCGGATGCGAGAACTCCAACCCGGCCGAAACCCAGGACCTGGGCGAGATCGCCTATGGCACGGCGATGACGGGCCTGTTCGGCTATTCGCACATGACCGGCGGCTATGCCGGCGGCCAGGCCGAATATGTCCGCGTGCCCTATAGCGACGTCGGTCCCATCGTCATTCCTGACGGGCTCGAGGACGACAAGGTGCTGTTCCTGTCCGACATCCTGCCTACCGGCTGGATGGCGGCTGAGAACTGCCAGATCGAGCCGGGCGACACCGTGGCGGTCTGGGGTTGCGGCCCAGTCGGTCTGTTCGCGATCCAGAGCGCGCTGATCCAAGGCGCGCACCAGGTGATCGCCATCGACCATCATCCCCACCGCCTGGAGCTGGCCAGGTCGATGGGCGCCAAGGTGATCAACTATCATGACGTCAAGGTCCGCGAGGCTCTGATGGCCATGACCGGCGGCATCGGCCCCGACGCCTGCATCGACGCGGTGGGGATGGAGAGCCACGGTTTCTCGATCGACAATGTCGTGGACGCGGTGAAAGTGGCCACGCGGATCGGCACCGACCGAGCCCATGTTCTGCGCGAGGTGCTGATGGCCTGCCGCACCGGCGGGCGGGTCTCGATCCCCGGCGTCTACGGCGGCATGGGCGACAAGATCCCGATCGGCGCCCTGATGGAGAAGGGCCTGCAGATCCGCACTGGCCAGACCCACGTCCACAAGTACCTGCGGCCGCTTCTCGACCTGATCGGCGAGGGGGTCATCGACACCACCTTCCTGATCAGCCACCGCCTGCCGCTGGAGAGCGCTCCTGACGGCTACAAGATGTTCAAGGAAAACCAGAACGAGGTGACCAAGGTCGTCCTCAAGCCCGACTGGCAGAAGGAAGCCGCATGATGATCGAGGAACAGCGCCCCCTGGCCGTGATTACCGGCGCCTCGTCGGGCATCGGCTACGAACTGGCCAAGCTGGCGGCCGAAGACGGTTACGACCTGGTGATCGCCGCCGACGAACCTTCCATCGTCGAGGCCCATACCGGTCTCGAACAGCACGGCACGCGGGTTCAATCCCTGCAGGTGGACCTGTCGACCACGCAAGGCGTCGACCAACTGCTGGACCTGATCGGCGATCGCTCCGTGGACGCCCTGATGGCAAACGCCGGCCGGGGCCTGGGTGACGGCTTCCTTGACCAGGACTGGAACGAGGCCCGGTTCGTAATCGACACCAACATCACCGGCACGGTCTATCTGATCCAGCAGGTGGCAAGGGACATGCGCGATCGCGACCGCGGGCGGATCCTGATCACCGGCTCGATCGCCGGCCTGATGCCAGGCTCGTTCCAAGCCGTCTATAACGCCACCAAAGCGTTCCTCGACAGCTTCGCCTGGGCGTTGCGCAACGAGCTCAAGGACACCGGCGTTTCGGTCAGCTGCCTGATGCCGGGTCCGACCGACACGGAGTTCTTCGACCGTGCCGACATGCTCGACACCAAGGTCGGGGCCGATCCCAAGAAGGCCGATCCGGCCGATGTCGCGCTCGCGGGCTATCGCGCCATGCAAAAAGGCGAGGGCGACGTCGTGGCCGGCTTCAAGAACAAGCTGCAAGCGGCGATGGCGGCGGTGACGCCCCAGAGCGTGCTGGCCGAGCAGCATCGCAAGATGGCCGAACCGGGGTCGGGAGACCGATGATCGGCGCCCAAGAGCCGGAGGCTTCGCCGAAGGCTGGGGACAGGGATGGGGGCCTTGAGGCGCCGCCGCCGCCAGCGCTCGACCCGAACCGCAAGACAGATGCGACCTGCGACCCGAGGGCTGACGATCCGGGCAACGGCGCGGACTGAGGGAACAGCACCAAGCGGTGGCTTCACGGCGATAGGAGAAGGTTATGAGCGACAAGCCCAATACTGAATGGCGCCAGTCCAACGCGGCGTTGCCGCCGGGAGAGCGACCTGGGTTGGTCTCGGAGAAGGGAACTGTTCGCACTGGCAAGGCCGAGCAGAAAGCCGCCGGACCCGACGGCCCCAGCGCCGCCGAGGTCGGCGACACGTTTAAGGGCAAGGCCCCCTAGGTCGTGGCGACACGCGGGACCTCTGATCCCGCTTTCGTCGACGGTTCTACCGGACAACCTTCATTTGATGGCCGCGGAACGAGGCCCATCGCTCCGCTTTCGGTCTTCACGCGCAGGAAGGATCCGATGGCCAGAAATTGCTCTCAAAGCGGCCCGAGATGAGCGGGCTGCGTCGGCGCATACGATCGATCGCCCTTTTCGAGCAACTCGGTCCTGGCCTCGTGACCGGGGCGGCTGACGATGACCCCTCTGGTATCGCGACCTATTCCCAGACAGGCGCGCGGTTCGGCTACGGCCTGCTTTGGACGATGTTGCTGACCTATCCGCTGATGAGCGCCATCCAACTGGTGAGCGGCGAGATCGGACGGGTCACGGGCCGGGGTCTGGCGCGCAACATGGGAAGAGTGATCGCAGCGCCCTTGGTCACCGGCCTCGTCGCGCTCCTGTTCATAGCCAACACCATCAACATCGGCGCTGATCTGGCGGCGATGGGCGCGGCCTCTCAACTCTTGGCTGGCGGCGGCTCCCATTGGTTCACGGCCGGCTTCGCCATTCTGTCGCTACTGTTGCAGATGTTCGTGCCCTACAGGCGCTACGTCCGCTTTCTCAAATGGCTGACCTTGGTTCTGTTTGCCTATGTCGCCGTTCTGATGGTGGTGAAGTTGGAGTGGACGCAGGTGGGGCGCGGGCTGGTGTGGCCCGATACGGGCGTCTTCGGATCCAAGGAAGCGATCACCACGATCGTGGCGATCTTCGGGACCACAATCAGCCCTTATCTTTTCTTCTGGCAGGCCGCCCAGGAGGTGGAGGAAGTCGATCAGGATGACGACGCCCTGCCGCTGCGATCGGCGCCGGAGCAGGCCAGGCCGGAACTGCGCCGCATCAAGCTGGACACCTTTCTGGGCATGGCGGTTTCAAACCTGATCGCCCTGGCGATCATGATCGCCACGGCCGCCACCTTGCACGCCCAGGGCAAGACCGAGATCGCCACCGCCGCGGACGCAGCCAAGGCTCTGTAGCCGGCCGCCGGCCATTTCGCCTTCCTGCTGTTTTCCCTGGGCATCGTGGGCACGGGCCTGCTGTCGATCCCCGTGCTGGCCGGTTCGGCCGCCTACGCTGTGGGGGAGACGCGCGGCTGGAAGTGCGGCCTGGACAAAAAGCCCTGGGAGGCCGTGGGCTTCTACGCGGTAATCGGGGCGGCGACGCTTCTGGGCATCGGTATCGACCTGGCCGGGATCGACCCCATCAAGGCGCTGTTCTGGAGCGCGGTCATCAACGGCGTCATCGCCGTGCCGATGATGGTGGTGATGATGCTGGTGGTCTCGCGCCGCGACCGGATGGGCGGCTTCACCGCCGGACCCTGGCTAAAAGGTTTCGGATGGCTGGCGACAGCGGTGATGGCGCTCGCAGCCGGCGCGATGCTGGTTGGCACGGCCCTGGGAGCAACTTGATTAAGACCGACTCTCAGCTAGCTCGGCCAAAGGAACGGCCCTTCTCTACGTGTCTTATTTCAACAACCATTTCAATTCTTTGAGGAGAGCGTCCCATGATCGCCGCCGCCAAGTCCAAAGCCGCCGCCAAGACCCGCCGCACGCGACGCACCGGGCGTCGCGATCCCCTCGCCATCACCTTGCTCAAGAAGGACCATCGCCAAGTCGAGGATTGGTTCGACGAGTACGAGCAGCTTGAGGACGACAGAGAGAAACTGGCCCTGTTCAACAAGATCGCCCTGGCCCTGAAGGTCCACACCCAGATCGAGGAGGAAATCTTCTATCCGGAAGAGCGCGGCGAGGTGGAGGACGACATGCTGGACGAGGCCTATGTCGAGCACGACGGCGCCAAGAAGCTGATCGCCGAGATCGAGGCGATGCAGCCGGGCGAAGAGTTCTACGACGCCAAGGTCAAGGTGCTGGGCGAATATATCAAGCACCACGTCAAGGAAGAGGAGCAGCCGGGTGGCATTTTCGCCCAAGCCAAGAAGGGCGATGAGGATCTGGACGCCATGGGCGAGCGCCTGAAGGCTCGGAAGGAAGAGCTGATGGCGACGATGGGCGCCGAGCGAGCGAACTGACGGGTGGCCGAGGCGCTAGACCCTATCCTGACGCCGCAACTGGACGCCTTGACGCGACGAGTTCTGGAGAGGGCCTGCGCCCAGGACTTGAAGCTGGGTACGGCGGAAAGCTGCACGGGAGGTCTGCTGGCCTCCCTGCTGACCGACGTGCCCGGCTGTTCGCACGCGTTCGAACAAGGCTTCGTGGTCTATTCCGACCACGCCAAGCATCAGCAACTGGGCATCCCCCTCGAAAAGCTGGCCGGGGGCGGCGCGGTGTCGCAGGACGTCGTCCTGGCCATGGCCAGCGCCGCCCTGGCCCGCTCCCAGGCCGACATCATCCTGGCGGTGACGGGCTGGGCCGAGGACATGGGCGATCCTGAAAAGCCTGGCGGACTGGTGCATTTCGCCTGCGCGCGACGCGACAGGCCGACCCATCATCGTAAGGCCGAACTTGGTGTCATCGGCCGCCAAGACTTCCGGCTGGCATGCCTGGCGATCGCCATGGACATGCTGGCCGTCGCGGTCTCCACGTGATCGCAACCGCGGCAGAAGCCAAACCTCAATCCGTGACCAGGAGAAACCCCTGCCGCGGAACCCCCTGGGGACCCTCATCGACGTTTGAGCTAAGCGAGCGCCATGCAACCTAGGTCATGCTGAACTGTTTGCAGTGCAGCATGGAGATTTAGCATGCGTATCGCTCGATGCAGATGCGGGTCGGTGTCCGCCCAGTGCATGGGAGAGCCTGTGCGCGTTTCGGTCTGCCATTGTCTTGCTTGCCAGCGGAGAACCGGCAGCGTTTTGGCGTCCCAAGCTCGATTTGAAGAGTCCTCGGTCGCCATCGGCGGTCGGACCAGCACCTATATTCGGACGGCCGATAGCGGTTCCAGGGTCCTCTACATGTTCTGCCCGCACTGCGGCGACACGATTGCCTACGTCAATGAAGGCGAGCCTGATCTGGTGGCCATCCCCATCGGCGCATTCGCCGACCCTTCGTTCCCGGCGCCGACCGTGTCGTTCTACGAGCATCGCGCGCATCAATGGGTGCTGATTGCGCTACCCGGCGGAGACCATCGTCTTTGAGGAAAGCTGCCGATACGTCGGCGAGCGAAAGAAGATCGGCCCGTCCGCCCGGTGGCCAGGCGGCTGTGACCGTCATCGCCGCTCGCGGTCGGACGCCACCCTTGTCCCGACCTCTGCCGCGGCCGCAGCTCAGGGCGCCGCCCTCAGCGCGCTTCGGATCGGCTTCCGCCCAGCTTGGGTCCTTTCGGACCCTGCAGCCGGGTCCCCGCGAGGCCGCCCCTCCGCTTGCACACCCGCTCTCGCCGAGGGGCATGGGTTCGATGCCGAACCCCTGCCTTTAAGGATGAGGATCATGGGACAAGCTGCTGAAGGCCTTGAGCCTCGCATCTATGTGGCCTGACTTGCCGCCTATAATAGCGGCCTCCTCGTCGGCGCTCGGATCAAGGTCAAGGACGACCCTCAGGCCGTCCGGGGCGTCGGTGAAGCGGAAGCCGAGGAGGACGGGCGCGGTGAGGAGGCGTGGTGAAGGCGCAGGCCCCTGAAGAGATCAATCAGGCCTGCCCGGCGAGCCGCTGCGGCTGTGAGGGAACCGGCGGGCTTGCCCGTGGTTGTGGCAGGCGAAGCCAACAACCTGCAAGGAGCCCTCATGACCGACACCGGCATTTCTCAAGCCAATGTACGCCATCGCGACAAGGCCAAGGAGCAGCTTGGCGCGGCCGGCGCGTCGGCCAAGGACGCCTATGGCAGCCTCCGGACCGGCGCCGAAGAGCTCTATGCCGGCGGCCGCGAACATTTCCAGGACGGCCGCCAGGTCATCGAGGAGAAGGTTCGCGAAAGGCCGACCCTGGCGCTGACCGCCGCGATCGGCGTCGGCGTCCTGCTGGGCCTGCTGCTGCGCGGTCCGCGCACCGTCTACGTCCGCGTGCCGGCCACCACCCGGCCCTAGTCTTGGAGGTAAGCCCCGCGCCCTGATGGCCGGGGCAGGTCGTCCTGGACGAGACGCCCGGACCAACTGGGCCAAGCGGGTCTGATAAGCCGCCAGCTCTATAAGGCCGCGCTGGTGTCTAGCGCGGCCACAAGGCCGGATTGGCGGCGACCAGTCCTGATGTCCTGGCTAAGCTCAGCATCGGTGTGCAGGCCTAACGCCGCCGGGTGCTCCGTGTGTCCAGCCGTCCCGCGATCCGAGGCGCTCCGTCTAAGGATCGGCGCACCCAAGGCGTAGAATGTCCGGCTCGCAGCGGCTCGACCGCCCCGCCGTCGGCGACGAGCCGCGCTTGGCGACCGTCTGCACGAACCTCGGATCTCGAGGGGTCTTTAAGTCTCGGCGGCGGCGAGGGCGATCTTCAGAAGGTCCTGGCTCGCGCCTGCGCGGATGATCGGAACGTCGATCAGCACATCGGCGGCAAGAACGCCGTCGTGCTCGATGGTTTCGGCCATCGCGACCAGCGGCAAATCAGGAGACAGGGCCTTGAGGACGGCGAGCCGGCGCAGGTCATCCTCGTAATGGTCGGGCCGCAGACCGGCGATCACCAAATCCACCTGCGACAACGTCCGTAGGCGATCCAGATCAGCCTGCTCGGCATCGACGACCTCCCAGCCGCGCGCCTCCAAAGCCGCGCGGGTCTCGCCACCGCAATGGTCGGTCAATACCCGGACCATGAAACCTCCCTCCCGCGCCTTGAGTCTGGACACGCCAAAAGGTCTGGCCGTCCCGCTAATCAGGCCAAACCACAGCACTCGCCAGACGGTTCCTGGCGAGGGACGGTGGGCGATGAAGGCGCGAAGCCACAGCTTGCCTTCTTTAGCCGCAGCCATCTTTTGATAGGCGAGGAAGGTGATTTTGGCCCAGCCCGCTGCAGCGTGAAACTATCGGCGCCCCGATCGCTTATTGCGCCGGATGACAGACAGGCTGGCCTGAATGACCACACATCTTGACCCCGTGGCGCTGATCGGACTGGGCGCTGCCCTCTGCTCGATGAGTAGTTTCGTGCCTCAGCTGATCAAGATTTGGCGCGAGGGCGATGCTTCGGCCGTCTCGCTGCGAATGTTCGCCCTGACGGTCGCCGGCTTCACCCTGTGGGCGGTCTACGGCGTCTTGCGGGGAGGCTGGCCGCTGGTGCTCAGCAATCTCGTCTGCCTGGGACTGTCGGCGGCGATCCTGATTTCCAAGACGATTCTGGAACGTCGCTCAGCCTGAGGCCATCATCGCCGCAGCTGTCCAAGACGCTAGCGCATCATGCCGCGCCGACTTCGGGAACGCGAACATGCGAGCCAAGGCGGCTCATCACCGCGTGGAGCGCGGCAAACTGCACCGGCTTGGCCATATAGCCGTCCGCTCCCGCCTGCAGGCCCGTCGCCCGGTCGGTCTCCCCGGCGCTGGCGCTCAGCATCACGATGGGCACGCAAAACCCCTCGAGCCGTATGGCTCGGACGGCCTCCAAGCCGTCCATGACCGGCATGTTGACGTCCATGAGGACAAGGTCGAAGCCGCCTTGACGCACGGCCGCCAGGCCTTCCGCGCCGTTCTCGGCAACGACGCACAGGTGCCCAAGGCCCTCGAGCCAGGCGGCGAGGATGCGCTGGTTGGCCGGGTGATCCTCGACGACCAAGACCCGGCGCGCCGGCGAATCTGCATCTGGCGCCTCGGGCTCAGAGAGGATCTGGGGCGCGGCGCAACGGACGAGCGGCAGATCGATGACGAACCGTGCGCCTGCCTGGCTCGGTTCAAGGTGAAGATCCCCGCCCAGCAGGCCGGCCACCCGTCGCGAAATCGCCAGGCCAAGACCCGCCCCGCCATGGCGGCGCGTGCTGGAGCTGTCGACCTGGCTAAAAGCCTGGAAAAGGCGGGCCTGGCCGGCGGCCGTCACGCCCGGACCGGTGTCGGCGACCGTAATCCGTAAGCGCTCGGACCCCGGCGACTGGGCCGCCTCGACATGGACGTTTACGGCGCCGGCGTCGGTGAACTTCACCGCGTTGGACAGCAGGTTGTGAAGCATTTGGCTGAGACGGATCGGGTCGCAGAGCAAAGCCTCCGGGGCCTGCGGCGCAAACGTCACGTCAAGCGCCAGCCCCTTCTCCTGAGCCCTCGGCGTCCAAAGCGCCGCTATGCGGCGCACAAGCGGCGCAAGCTCGACATCGACGAGCGAAACCTCGAGCTTGCCCGCCTCGATGCGCGCGAAATCCAAGATGTCGTCCAGCAGGCACGCCAAGGTGCGACCCTGCTCGTCGATGACCGCAACCAGTTCCTGCGCCGGCTCGTCCAAGGCGCCGTTGCGCAACAACTGCGCTGCGCCCAGCACCCCGTTCATGGGCGTCCTCAACTCGTGGCTGATGACGGCCATGAACGCCGACTTTGCGTCGCTGGCCGCGGTCGCCTCGTCGCGGGCGATCTCCAGAGCCGCGATCAAGCGGGCCTGCTCGGCCTGGAAGGCGTCGATCTGCGCCTTGTGAACCCGTCCGAAGAAAGCCTTGGTGAGGATCGCCGAGCCCGCCACGCCGACGGCCGCCAGCAGCGCCCAGCGTCCCGGCTCGCTGCGCGCCGTCGCCAGCACATAGGCCAGCACCGCCAGATAAGGCGTCGCAACGATCAGGGCGCGTCTGGGCAGATGTCGAAACTGCGTCGCAACCAGCAGCACCCCGGCGAACAGGAAGGTGATGGTCGCGGCCAAGGACCAGGGGCCGTGCGTTCGCCACGCCCATAGCGGGGCCAGGGCCCAGGCGGCCGAGGTCAGGGTGGCGATAACGGTCAGCTCGGCGCCGACGCTGACCCGGGCGCTCCGCGTCAAGGCGCGCTCAACCCGTCCCCGCACCAATCCCAAGACGCAGCAGCCGGCGAACCAGCCCAGGGCGACAGAAGGGCCGCAGCACACGCCGAGCGACAGGGCCCAGGCCGCCAACAGCCAATAGCGAAGGCCCTGGGCGATGACGATCGTCGATACGCTCGCCCGGCCGTCACCTTCGGCCGGAGCGACCAGAACGACATGGTTGGGCGGGGTGTGGCCCTGGGGTGAGGACGAGGATGTGCGCGAGCTCATCGTCCTAGTTCACATGCAGGTGCTTAAGAGTCGATTATATCGATGTCGATATTCTCGACTCCGGCCGACCTTTTGATGTCTTGGCGAAGTTGGTCTAGAACCTGACATATGGCGCAGAAAGATCCTGTCACCGCGTTCCCGATCGGGTCGCAAGGCGCGTTCGACGAATTGCGGGTCGATCAACAGCTCTGCCTGGCGCTGCAGACATCAGACAGCCTGGTGACGAGGCTCTATCGCGAGATGCTCGCGCCCTTGGGCCTTACCCATCCGCAGTATCTCGTTCTGATTTCGCTGTGGCAGGAGAATGGTCGGGCGGCGATGGGCGACCTTCGGCGAATCCTGTGCATGGACACCGGCGCTGTCACACCGTTGGTCAAACGCATGGAGAGCAAGGGCCTGCTTGTCCGCTCGCGCGATGACCTGGACGAACGCAGGGTTTGGGTCGATCTGACGCCCCAAGGCTGGGCCCTGCGCGAGAAGGCCCTGGAGGCGCGGCGCTCCGTCGTGCGCCAGTTGCCGTTGACCGACGCTCAAGTCGCCGCCTTGCGCAGCGAGCTGCAGGCGATGAACGAGGCGCTGCTGACGGCGCTCCGAGACTGATCGCCGCTCTTAGACGACCTCCTCGCGCCAGGATCGACCAATTCATTGTTAAAGCTCTGAACCTCGCGGGCGGGTGGGGTGTTCAGCCGACATGACCAACACCGCCCTGATCCCCTCCGCCCTCATCGGCGCCGTCGCCAGCGCCCGGTCGATGACCCCGATGGCCACTATCGCCTCGGCCCGCCTTGCGGGGCGTTCAACGCCCGGCAAGCTCGTCCTGCTCGACCATCCGCTGTTCAAGTTCGGCGCCCTGGCCATGGGGATCGGCGAGCTGCTGGGCGACAAGATGAAAACCGCGCCCGACCGCACGGTCTTCCTGGGCCTGCTGGCCCGGATCGCCAGCGCCGGCATCGCCGGCGCGGCCCTGGCGCCGCGCGGTCGCGAGAAGGCCGGGGCGAGCGTGGCGATCGCGACCGCCGTGCCGCTGGCCTACCTGACCCTGGCGGGACGCAAGCGGGCCATGATCAAGTTTGGCCAGACGCCCAGCGGCCTCGTCGAGGACGCCCTGTTAGTCGCCGCGGGCGTGGCGACCATCGCCTTCTTCACGCGTCAGCCGTGGGGCGCCCGCGGGTGACGAAGTCCCCCTTGCGACAGGTCGCCAGGCCCTCGTGTCCCTGCAAATCAACATGGCCTGCTGGCCTGCCAGGAACCGGCGGCCAAGCCTGACCGTTGGCACGGCGAGACGGGAGGGATGGCGTCTTGGATGCGAACGCGGTTTATGCCCGGGCCTTGAGCCGGGCCTTCGGCGGGGCCCTGCTGTTTTCTTTTCCGCTGCTGATGACCATGGAGATGTGGTCGCTGGGGATGGCGGTGGAGCGCTGGCGGCTCCTGATCTTTCTGCTGCTGACCGTGCCGATGCTGATCGGTCTTTCCTACTACGCCGGTTTCGAACCGACCTTCAGGCTGAAGGACGAGGTGCTCGACGCCTTGGCCGCCTTCGGCGTCGGTTTCCTGCTGGCCGCCGTCTTGCTGGCCGTTTTTGGCGTGCTTCGAGGCGACGAAATCTGCACCCAGGCCGGTCTTGGCAAGATCGCGCTGTGCGCCGCCCCCGCGGCGGTGGGCGCGCTTTTGGCCGGCAAGCAGCTGGGCGAGCGGGGACCAGGCGCGCGCGAGAAGGAGAGGGCTGGACCGCTCAGCGAGCTTTTCCTGATGGCGGTGGGGGCGGCGTTCCTGGCCTTCAATGTCGCCCCGACCGAGGAGATGGTGCTGATCGCCTACCAGATGGGGCCCTGGGCCACCCTGGCCCTGGTGGCGATCTCCATCCTGCTGCTGCACGTCTTCGTCTATCAGCTCGGTTTTCCGGGCGAGACGCGGCGTCGGCAGGCGGGCGACTTTCGCCGCACCTTCGTGGCCTTCACCTGCCCCGGCTACGGGGTCGCCCTGCTGATGAGCCTCTACCTGCTCTGGACCTTCGGGCGCACCGATGGGGTCGCCGCCCATGAGGTCGCCACCATGACGGTCGTCCTTGGCTTCCCCGCCGCCATCGGCGCGGCCACCGCTCGCCTGGTGGTGTGATGGCCCAGAAGCCCAAAACCGCAACTCCAGCGCCGGCCTCAAAACCGAAGGCCTCGTCCAAGCCGGCGCCGGCGAAGGGAACGCCGGCCCTGGAATGGGCCTCGGCGGCCGTGGGGCTGGTGCTTGCCGCCACCGCAATCGGTTTCACGGCCTGGGACGCCCTGTTCGGCGCCGAGGGGCCGCCGGCGATCGAGGTGAAGCTGATCGAGGTTACGCCGACGGCTCACGGCTATGTCGCGCAGGTGGAGGCGTTCAATCACGGCGGCGAGCCGGCCGCCCAGGTCCAGATCGAAGGCGTGCTGTCGATTAAGGGCGCGCAGCAGACCTCGGGCTTCACGATCGACTATGTCGCCGAGGGCTCCAAGGCGTCGGGCGGTCTGGTCTTCGAGAGGGATCCGAGGGCTGGCGAGCTGATGCTGCGCGCGACGGGTTTCGCCGACGCGTCCTGACGGCGTTGAACGCTAGTGACGCCAGAGGAATGGCGCTGATTGCCAAACGATGGCGATGGCGGCGAGGGTCGACGCCAGGGCCGACAGGCGCGGTACGAACACTCCGCCGAGACCGGGGCGGCGGGAGGCCCGCCAGGCCCGAACGGCCAAGGCGACTGCCGCCAGGACACAGGCGAGCGTCAGGCCCGCGAGAAGCCAGGTGAGCGGGGCCTGGTGCTCGTACGAGGATATGTCGACCAGACTGGCGATCGCATAGGCGGCCAGGAAATGCGCCGCCCAGAGCGCAAGACCGCCCAGCAGGGAAAGCCAGGTGTTCACGCCAGACCCGCGGGGAAGAGGCGGGTGACGTAGAGCCCGACGAGGCCCTGGCCGGCGGTGTAGGCCAGGAACAGGCCGACCAGCTCGATGGTCGCGGGCCGGTCAGGGCCCACATATCCGTAGAGCCGTCGCAGCAGCACATAGAGCGCCATGATCGCTGCAACGGCGACGAAGAAGCCCTGCCAGGCCAGGATGGCGTGGACGATCGCGCCCTGGGCGCTGGCCTGGGGCGACAGCCCGATCGAGCGCCAGGACGACAGGTCGACGCCGAAGGCCAGCCCCAGCAGGGCGCCCCCGGCAATGACCATGGCGGTGGCCAGCCACGGGCGCCCGAGCTGGCGTCTGGCCAGCAGGGCCAGGGCGCCGCCGCCGATGGCCGATGCCGTCGCGACAGCCAGCGAGGTGGTGTCGGGCGGCGGTCGCCAGGTGTCGGGACTGCGGCTCCACAAGAAGACGTAGGAGAACACCGACATGGCCAGCACCATGCCGCCGACCACAAGGGTCACGACCATCGCCCACCAGCCGGTGCTCGACGATCCGCTGGCGTAGGTCGGCAGCTCGATCCCTGCGCCGACGTCGACCGTCTGCTGCGGCAGGGGATGGTCGAGGAACCAGCACCAGCGCAGAACGCAGACGATCGCCAGCACGCCGCTGAGCACCGAAGCGGCATAGGCCTGCACGGTCAGCAGCAGGAAGAAGCCGGCCGTGAACACCGCAGCCCAGACATGCCAGCCCGAGGGGATGGGCATGCGCAGCAGGTGCTGGGGCTCGGCGTTGACGGGGCTGGTCACCAGGGTCTCGCGGCCGCCGGTGGGCGCGCCGGGCAGGAAATAGCGCCCGGCGGCGATATCGCGGGCGAGGTTCTTTTGGTCCCACAGCGGATAGAGCGACGTCACCACCGGGATGCTGCGGGTGGAGTAGAGACCCGCCGGCAGCCACTCCAGTCCGCCGCCGTCATAGACGTTGCCGGCCTCGCTGGCGCCGAACGGGCGGAAGTTGCGGATCATGTCGATCACCCAGATCAGCACCCCGGCGGCGAAGACGAAGGCGCCGATGCTGGAGATCAGGTTCGGCCACTCCCAGTCGCGGCCGGCGGCATAGGTGTAGACGCGCCTGGGCATGCCCATCAGGCCGGTCAGGTGCATGGGCAGGAAAGCCAGGTGCATGCCGGCGAACATCAGCCAGAACGTCCAGCGGCCCAGCCGCTCGCTCAAGGGCCGGGCGGAGACCATCGGCGTCCAGTAGTAGATCGCCGCGAACAGCGGAAAGACCATCCCGCCGATCAGCACGTAGTGCAGGTGGGCGACGATGAAATAGGTGTCGTGGGCCTGCCAGTCGAAGGGGACCATCGCGGCCATCACGCCGGTCAGCCCGCCCATCACGAAGATCAGCAGCGAGCCGAGCACGAAGAGCCCCGGCGCGTTGAACTTCATCCGGCCGGAGGCGACCGTGGCGATCCATGAAAACACCTGCACGCCGGCCGGCAGGCTGACGGCCATCGAGGCGGCCGAGAACATCCCGACCGACACGCCCGGCAGGCCGGTGGTGAACATGTGGTGGGCCCAGACCCCGAAACTGATGAAGCCCGTCGCCAGGAAGGCCAGCACCACCAGCCAGTGACCGACCAGCGGCGTGCGCGCCACCGCCGGCACTATAGTCGACATCGCGCCCGCCGCCGGCAGGAAGATGATGTAGACCTCCGGATGGCCGAAGAACCAGAACAGGTGCTGCCACAGCATCGGGTCTCCGCCGCGCGCGGCGTCGAAGAACGGCCAGCCCAGGGCGCGCTCCAGCTCCAGCAGGGTGGTGGCCAGGATCACCGACGGAAAGGCGATGATGATCATGCCGGCGAACACCAGCATGGCCCAGGCGAACACCGGCAGCTTGTCCAGTGTCATGCCCGGCGCGCGGGTCTTCAGCACGCCGACGATGATCTCGATGGCCCCGGCGATGGCCGAGATCTCGATGAAGCCGATGCCCAGCAGCCAGAAATCGGCGTTGATGCCCGGCGAATAGGTGGTCGAGGTCAGCGGCGGATACATGAACCAGCCGCCGTTCGGCGCCAGCCCGAAGAACAGCGAGCAGAAGAACGCCAGGCCCCCGATCAGATAGGCCCAGAAGGCGTAGGCCGACAGGCGCGGGAAGGGCAGGTCGCGAGCCCCCAGCATCTGCGGCAGCAGCAGCACGCCCAGCGCTTCGACCGCCGGCACCGCGAACAGGAACATCATCACCGTGCCGTGCATGGTGAAGATCTGGTTGTAGGTCTCCTGAGCCAGCACGCCCTGCATCGGCAGGGCCAGCTGGGTGCGCATCAGGAGCGCCAGCACCCCGGCCAGCACGAAGAACAGCATGGCCGCGCCGACGTAATAGACGCCGACATAGTTGTTGTTGATGACGGTGATCCACTCCCACCGCCGGGGCGCGCACCAGATCGCCTCCAACTTTTCCAGTTCGCCCTTCGGTCGCCGTCCCTTGGTCGGGAAGCGCTCATAGAGGCTGGTGTCGAAGCCGGTCTCCGACGGAGTGGGAGGGCCGCTCACTTCAGGCTCTCCAGATAGGCCGAGACGTCGCGCAGCTCCTGGCCGCTCAATACCGGATAGGCGGGCATGCGGTTGCCGGGCTTGATCGCCTGGCTGTCGCCGATCCAGCCGGCCAGGGTTCCCTGGTTGTTGGGCAGGACGCCGGCGCCCAGGGTGCGGCGCGATCCGACGTGGGTGAGGTCGGGGCCGGCCAAGCCGTTGGCGTCGGTTCCTCGGATGGCGTGGCAGGCGCCGCAGCCGGCGCGGTCGAACACCGCCTTGCCGGCGGCAGGGGCCGGCGAAGCGACAGCAGGCGCGGTTTGGCTGGCTCTCCAGATCTCGTAGTCGGCCGGCGCGTGGGCGACGACGACCAGGGCCATCAGCGCGTGCGGGCCGCCGCAGAACTCCGCGCATTGAGCGCCGTACTCGCCGGGCTGGTCGGCCTGGATGCGCAGGATGTTGCGGCGGCCAGGGATCATGTCGAGCTTGCCGTTCAGCCGCGGGATCCAGAGGCTATGGATGACGTCGGTCGACTCCAGTTCCAGCGCCACGGGCCGACCGGCGGGGATATGGATCTCGTTGGCGTCCTGGAAGGCCTCAGCGCCGGACGCCTCCAGATAGGCCACGCGCCACCACCACATCTCGCCGGTGACCCGGATGCGCATCTCACCCGGACGGGGCGGCTCGCTGAGGCGATGGGTAAGCGGAAGGCCCCAGATCAACAGGGCGCTCAACACCACGACTGGAAAGGCGATCCCGGCGATCCAGACGAGACGCTCGCCGCCCAGACGCTTGCGCCAGGCTCGTGGTGCGAAGAGCGCCAAGGCAAGAGCGATGACCACGATCGCCAGCACGGCGGCGGTCATGGCCAGGAGACCCCAGGTCAGGCTGTTCAACGGCGCGGCGAACGGTCCGGCTGGATCCAGCGCCGGCGGCGGCCAGCCCTTCAGGCTCTCGTGAGCGGGCGGCGCGTCAGTCTGCATCGAGCGAATAGAGATAGGCCGCAACGTCGCGGGCTTGTTCTTCCGTCAGGCCAGAGGCGGGCATGGCGGTGTCTGGAGCCATGGCCGGCGCATCTCGAAGCCAGGCGACCATGACGTCCGGACGGTTGGGGTAGCGCCCGGCGATCATCGCCTGGGCCTGCAGGTTGTCCAGCGACCCGCCGACCGCGCCGCGTGGCCACTGCACGCCGGGAATATGATGGCACGCGCCGCAACCCTCGGCTTCGATCAGTCGCAGGCCTTCGGTGGGATTGGCGCCTGACATCTGGTGTAAGGAAACGGCTTTGTCCGCGCAGGCGACCAGCGTCGCGCCGGCCAGGCCGATCATCGCCGCGCTCGCTGTCCTGGTTCCACCGATCACCAAGGCCCCTTCGAAAACCCGAAGGCTCAACCCGTCGGAACGGTCGCGGTTCCGCAGGGTTTACGCCAAGTGCGCAGCTCCGCCTTCTTCCTTGCCGTTGCCCTCGCCGCGCTCAGCGCCTGCGACCGCGCGCCGCCCCGGACCGACGCCCTGCTGAGCGTCGACGGGCGGACCATCGCCATGAGCGGCGGCGCCGGCGGAGCAGCTCATGCCTGCTTCTCCTGCCACGGCCTCGACGGCATGGGCGACGGCGTCTCGGTCCCTCGCCTAGCCGGTCTCGACGCCGGCTATCTGCAGAAGCAGATGGAGGACTACGCCTCGGGCATCCGGCCCGACAAGGTGATGGGCCCGGTCGCCAAGCCGCTGGATGATAGGGCTCGCCGCGCCGTCGCGGCTTACTATGCGAGCTTACCGACGGCGGCTGGCGACACCACCGACAGGTCGCCGCCCGCGCTCTGGACAAGAGGCGATCCCGCACGTGGTCTCGCGCCTTGCGCCGCCTGCCATGGAACTGAGGGCCAAGGCGTCGGCGCGGGCCAGCCGGCCGTGGCCGGGCAACCCGCGGCCTACACCGTCGAACAGTTCGTGCGATGGAGGCGCGCGGTGCGTCGCAACGACCCGCGTGGGGTGATGACCACGATCGCAAGCAGGCTCAGCGAGGACGAAGTCGCCGCCTTAGCGGCCTGGCTAGAGACGCGATCCTCTTCTCCAGCGCCCGCCAGCGGCGCTGCCAGCGCGTCCGCCGTCGAGGCCGCTGCGGCAGGATCGGCAGCATCCCGTGAAGGACGTCGTCGCGATCGATGAGGTGGTGCTTCAGCGCCGCGCCCACATGGATGGGGATCATGGCCACAAGGCTGAGCGCCAGGCCCCAGTGCAGCCACTCGGCGACGGCCTCGATCGTCCAGAGCGTCGCGTGCGAGAGCTCGCCCAGCGGCAGCAGCGGCCAGGGCGTCAGGTTCAGCAGGGTCAGGTCGGTCTCGCGGCTGGTCGCGGACACCATGGCCCAGCCCGTCAGCGGCAGGCCGAACAGGCAGCTGTAGAAGACGTAGTGGGTGACGTGGGCGGCCGTGCTCTCCCAGCCAGGCTTGTCGGCGTCGTTGATGACGGCCGGGGCGAACAGCCGCCAGCCCACGCGGCCAAGCACCAGGACCAGCATCAGCACGCCGATCAGGTAGTGCAGTTGGTAGGCCGCCTGCATCTGGGCGCCGGGCGCCGCGCGGCCCATCCACCAGCCCCAGCCGAGCTGGAAGGCGACGAGCCCGGCCATGGTCCAGTGAAAGACGATGGCCACCGGCGAATAGCGTCCCTCGTCGGCATGGCCGGCGGCCCATTCGAAGATGTTCTCGATCAGGCGGTCGATCATCGGGCCGCGAAGCCCGAGGCGCTACGCAGCCGCCGGCCCAGCAGGACGAGCGCCGCGGCAAGGTAGACGCCGGCCGCCGGGATCCACATGACGAGGCCCGCCAGTTGCTGGTCGTTGAGCGGCGACAAGCCCCAGGACGTGGTCGTCAGGGCGTGCGGCGTGTAGAGCGCGCGCGGCATGAAGGTCAGCAGGGCGCCCAACAGGCCCATCTGCACGGTGGTCGCCAGCAGTGCGGCGACGGCGCCCGGCGCCGGAGCGGCCCGGACTGCACGCCAGAGCATCATCGCCGACGCCAGCATGCTGACTTGCATCAGCCAGTAGACGCCATGGTTCGACAGCGCCGCCTCGTAGAGCGCCGGGACATGCCACAGCCAGAAGGCCCCGGCGAAGACCAGCGTCGCGGCCGCGAGGCTGCTTGAGGCGCGAGGACGAGGCAGCGCCCAAACCATCAACGGCGCGGCGAGGCTGGTCAGCAGCACATGGTGCGCCGTGCGGGCCGAGAACAGCGCCGAACTGAGCGCGCAGAGGGGCGACACGAAGCTGACCAGCAACACCACCATGGCCATGAGGGCTAGGCCGCGCCTGGTCGGGGCCGCGATCCAAAGCCACGCAGACGTCAAGACCAGCGCGCCGAGGAGCAGCGGGTCGAGGTTCCAGCGGCTCCAGATCTCGGCGGGCGAGGGGCCGGCGCCGCAGTAAGGTGTCCAGGTCTCCATGGCTCAGCCTTTCGGCAGGGCGTAGGCGATCAGGTAGTCGCCCTCGGGCGTCTCCATGAAGTGATGCCCGCCGGCCATGATCACCACGTACTGGCGGCCGTCCTGCTCGTAGACCATGGGATTGGCCTGGCCGCCGGCCGGCAACACGTCGCTCCACACCGTCTTGCCGGTCTCGATGTCGATGGCGCGGAAGAGGTTGTCGGTCGCCGCGGCGATGAAGACCAGGCCGCCAGCCGTCACCGCCGAGCCGCCGTTGTTTGGCGTGCCGATGTCGACCGGCAGCATCGAGGGAATGCCGAAGGGGCCGTTGCGCCGCGCCGTGCCGAACGGGCGATCCCAAAGGGTGGCGCCGCTCTTCAGGTCGATGGCGCGGATGCCGCCGTAGGGCGGACGCTTGCACAGCATTCCCGTACCGGGCATCCGCCAGCCGGCGTTGACGTCGATGGCGTAAGGAACGCCCGTCTGCGGATCGCCAGCGCCCTCGGCTCCACCGGCCTTGGTCTTCTCGCGCGGATCGCCGCGCGGGAACCAGCCCCTGGCGTCGGCCACCGCCCGCGGCACCAGTTGGTTGTAGTTGGGCATGTCGTTGTAGTTGGCGACGATCACGCCGCGGCGCGGGTCCAGCGCGATCCCGCCCCAGTCCGAGCCGCCGTTATAGCCGGGATACTGGATCCAGCGGGCCTTGGCTTCGGGCGGGGTGTAGGGGCCGTTATAGACCGCGCGCCTGAACTGGATGCGGCAGATCATCTGGTCGATCGGCGACATGCCCCACATGTCCTTCTCGGTCAGCCGGGGCTTGGCCAGGCTGTGATAGAGCGAGAAGGGCTGGGTCTTGGCCCGTTCCGCCGGCTCCACCCCGCCACCGGGAACCGCGCGCTCCTCGACACCCGTCAGCGGGCGGCCGGTGCGCCGGTCGAGGATGTAGATCTCGCCTTGCTTGCTGGGCAGGATGATCGCCGGCACGGGGCCGCCCGACGTGGGAAAGTCGACCAGCGTGCCCTGCGAGCCCAGGTCATAGTCCCAGACGTCGTTATGGGCGGTCTGGAACTTCCAGCGCGGCTTGCCGGTGGCCACGTCCAGCGCCACCAGGGCCGAGGACCATTCCTTCTCAGCCGGGCGGCGCAACGAGCTGTAGTAGTCGGCGGCCGAATTGCCCATGGGCAGGTAGACTAGGCCCAAGGCGTCGTCGCCGGTGGCCGTGGTCCACATGTTCGGCGTGCCGGGCGTGTAGGTGCGCCCCTGCGGCGGCAGGCCGGTGATGTCGGGCGCCATCATGTCCCAGGCAAAGCGCATCTGGCCGGTGACGGCGTCATAGCCCTGGATGACGCCCGACGGCGCCCAGCGCTTCTGGCCGTCCAGCACCTGGTGGCCGGTGACGATGATCCCGCGCACGATGGTCGGCGCAGACGTGATCGACACCATGCCGGGCACGACCTGGCCCATGCCGGTCTTGATGTCGACCTGGCCGCCTTGGCCAAAGCCCGCGCAGGGCTTTCCGCTGGGGGCGTCAACGGCGATCAGCCGGCCGTCCAGCGTGCCCTCGATGATCCGCGCGGCGCAGGCGGCGTCGGCCGCCGCGCCGGGTTGCACGAAGTAGGTCACGCCCCGGCACGCGGCCGTATAGGGGATAGCGTCCTTGGAGACCTTCGGGTCGTAGACCCAGCGCTGCTTGCCGTCGCGAGCGTCCAGCGCGAACAGCTTGTTCATCGCCGAGCACAGATAGACGCTGTCGCCGATCTTCAGCGGGGTGGTCTCGGCGCCGAACTTCTCGGGCATGTCGCCGGTGCGGAAGGTCCAGACGCGCTCGAGCTTGCCGACATTGGCCTTGGTGATCTGGGCGGCGGCCGAGAAGCGCTGGGCGTTGTGCGAGCCGCCATAGGCGATCCAGTCGGCGCCCGTCGCAGCGCCGGGTCCGGCGAGCGCCGCAGGCAGCGGCTTGGCCGGCGTCGGGCGATTGGCCGCCGCGACGATCGCGCCGCCTGCGCCGACCAGTACGACAAACGCGGTGAGGCCCAGCATCGGCTTGCTTCCCCTCCGCGTCAGCACCGGCAGCGACAGCACGACCAGCAGCAGGATCACCAGCGGCGCGACCAGACGCGGCACGAGCGCCCAGCCGTCCAGCCCCGTCTCCCAGAGCGCCCAGACAACGGTCAGCGCAAAGATGACGAAGTAGACGATCGCGCCGGCCGGCTTCAGTCGAGCGACCAGCACGCCCGCGATCAGCAGGCCGATCCCGGCCAGGACGTAATAGGGCGACCCGCCCAGGACGGCGAGCCAGGCGCCGCCGACGCCCAGCACCAGACCGATCAGAACCAGGAGAGAGCCCAGCAGGCGAACCAAGACCGACATGCATCTCTCCACCAACGCTTGGTGCGACAACACCAGCGGGGAAGGGGATGTTCCGTGGCCAGGCTCTGAACCTCGGGGCGCATGGCGTGTTCAGCCGACATGACCAACACCGCTCTGATCCCCTCCGCCCTCATCGGCGCCGTCGCCAGCGCCCGGTCGATGACCCCGATGGCTACGATCGCCTCTGCCCGTCTGGCGGGGCGCTCGACGCCCGGCAAGCTCGTCCTGCTCGACCATCCGCTGTTCAAGTTCGGCGCCCTGGCCATGGGGATCGGCGAGCTGTTGGGCGACAAGATGAAGACCGCGCCCGATCGCACGGTCTTCTTGGGCCTTCTGGCTCGGATCGCCAGCGCCGGCATAGCGGGCGCGGCCCTGGCCCCGCGCGGCCGCGAGAAGGCCGGCGCGGGCGTGGCGATCGCGACCGCCGTGCCGCTGGCCTATCTGACGCTGGCGGGACGCAAGCGAGCGATGGCCAAGTTCGGCCAGACGCCCAGCGGTCTCGTCGAGGACGCTCTGGTCGTCGCCGCCGGCGTGGCGACCATCGCCTTCTTCACGCACCAGCAGTGGGGCGCCCGCGGCTGACGCGGCGCCCCTCCGCCGTCGACGTCGGGCGGTGTCAGGCGATGCCTGCGCCGCCGGTGACGCCATAGACCTCTCCGGTCGTGAAGCTGGCTTCCTGCGAGGCCAGCAGCACATACACGGGCGCGATCTCCACCGGCTGGCCGGGACGGCCGAACTGGCTGTGCTCGCCGAAGTGCTGGACCTTCTCCTGGGTCTGGCCGCCGCTGGGCTGCAGCACGGTCCAGAACGGGCCGGGCGCCACCGCATTGGCCCGCACGCCGTCCTTGATCAGCTGCTTGGCCAGGGCCTTGGTGAAGGCGACGATGCCGGCCTTGGTGGTGGCGTAGTCGAGCAGGTTCTCGGACGGCTCGTAGGCCTGCACAGAAGCTGTGTTGATCACCGCCGCCCCTGGCCGCAGGTGAGGACGCGCCGCCTGGGTGATCCAGAACATGGCGTAGAGGTTGGTCTTAAGCGTGTGGTCGAACTGCTCGCTGTCGATGGCGGCGATGTCGGGGCGGCTGACCTGCTTGCCGGCGTTGTTGACCAGGATGTCGAGCCCGCCCAGGCCCTCGACCGCCCTGGCCACGAGCTCGCGGCAGAAGGCCTCGTCCCTGATGTCGCCGGGCAGGGCGATGGCCCTGCGCCCCTCGGCCTCAATCAGAGCGATGACCTCACGGGCGTCGCTCTCCTCGCTCGGCAGATAGCCGATCGCCACGTCGGCGCCCTCGCGGGCATAGGCGATAGCGGCGGCTCGGCCGATGCCGGAGTCGGCGCCGGTGATCAGCGCCTTGCGGCCGACCAGCTTGCCTGAGCCGCGATAGCTTTCCTCGCCGTGGTCGGGCTTGGGGTGCATCTTGGCGGCGAGACCCGGCGCGGTCTGCGGCTGGGCCGGGAAGGGCGGCTTGGGGTACTGCTCGCGCGGGTCCTGCATGCGCAGGCGTTCGTCCTGGTTCATCGTCGTCTCCGGTGTGGGGGAAGACGGCGCGCCGCAGGGGCGCACCGTCTGGAGGGGGGGAGGAAGCGAGCCGACCGTCAGGCCAGCATCCGCACCTTCGGTTCGCGGTCCCAGAAGCGCTTGGCGGCCGCAGCGAGGAAGTCCGCGCCGAGATCGGTGACGCCGTCGTCCGGCTCGACGCCGGCCTTGTCGAGCAGGGGCTTTGCCGCGTCGGTCGCGCCGATCGCCTTCAGGTGCCCGAAGGCGTCCATCACGAACTGGACGGCCGCCGCCTCCTTGAGGAGGGCCGCGCAGCCGTCGTCGGACAGCACGAGCGCGATGGCGTCGACCGTCACCGAGGGCGTGCCGGCCAGCTGGCCGTCGGCGAAGATCAGGGTTCCGTCGGCGCCCTTGGCCCCTCCGATCTTGGGGGCGATGACCTTGGCGACGGCGCCGGCCTCCTCGATCGCGGCTTTAAGCTTCTCGACCGCGTTGGCGTCCGAGCCGCCAGCGACCAGGATGCCAATCGCATGGCCCTTAATGTCCTTGGGTGCGCGCGGACCTTCCACGATCCGCAGGGCCGGCGACAGCTCCAGCTCCTGGACCGGCGCGGCGGTCTTGGAGGCCTTGGGCAGGTCCATGGCAAGGCCCGCGGCTACCCGTTTGGCCAGGTCCGGATCGACATTGACCAGGTTCGACAGCATCCGCGTGCGGATCGCCTCGATGGCGACCTTGGAAAGCTCGAACACCAGGGCCGAGGCCAGGTGCGCCTGCTCGGCCGGGTACAGCGAGCGGAAGAACATTCGCGCCTGGCTGTAGTGGTCGGCGAAGCTTTCGGGCCGCACGCGCAGCTTCTCCGCGACGATGTCGGCGCCGTCCTGGGTCGTGCGGAAACCCGTCACCGGGCACTCGCGCGGCCCGCCGTCCTCGCCTGCGGTCTCGGCCAGGCTGTTAGGCTCGTAGTTGGCGCGGCCCTTGTGGACCTGCATCTGCATCATGCCGTCGCGCTGGAAATTCATCACCGGGCACTTGGGCGCGTTGATCGGCAGCTGGTTGAAGTTGGCGGCGCCCAGCCGGCTCTTCTGGGTGTCGAGATAGGAGAACAGGCGCCCCTGCAGCAGCGGATCATCGGTGAAGTCGATCCCCGGCACGATGTTGGCCGGACAGTAGGCGACCTGCTCAGTCTCGGCGAAGAAGTTGTCGGGGTTGCGGTCCAGCACCATGCGGCCGATCGGCGTGACCGGCAGCACTTCCTCGGGAATGATCTTGGTGGGGTCGAGCACGTCGTAGGGCAGGGCGTCGGCGAAGGCCTGATCGAAGGCCTGCACGCCCAGCTCCCACTCGGGGAAGTCGCCGCGATCGATGGCTTCGAAGAGGTCGCGACGCTGAAAGTCGGGATCAGCGCCCGCCAGCTTCACCGCCTCGTCCCACAGGGTCGAGGCCACGCCCTGCTTGGGCTTCCAGTGGAACTTGACGAAGGTCGCCTTGCCCTTGGCGTCGACCAGCCGGAAGGTGTGGATGCCGAACCCTTCCATGGTGCGCAGGCTCCGCGGGATCGTCCGGTCGCTCATCGCCCACATGATCATGTGGGTGGCCTCGGGCATCAGGCTGATGAAGTCCCAGAAGGTGTCGTGGGCGCTGGCCGATTGCGGATAGCCGCGATCGGCCTCCATCTTCACCGAGTGGATCAGGTCGGGGAACTTGATGGCGTCCTGGATGAAGAACACCGGGATGTTGTTGCCCACGAGGTCCCAGTTGCCTTCCTGGGTGTAGAATTTCACCGCAAAGCCCCGCACGTCGCGCGGGGTGTCGACGCTGCCGGCGCCGCCGGCGACCGTCGAGAACCGCACGAACACCGGCGTCTTCTCGCCAGGGCGCTGGAAGAGGTCGGCCTTGCTAAGCTTGGCGGCGGCCGCATAGGGCTCGAAATAGCCGTGGGCCGCCGAGCCGCGGGCATGGACGATGCGCTCGGGGATGCGCTCGTGATCGAAGTGGAAGATCTTCTCGCGCAGCACGAAGTCTTCCAGCAGCACCGGACCACGCGGGCCCGCCTTCAGCTGGTTCTGGTTGCCGGAAATCCGCACGCCCTGGTTGGTGGTCAGGTGGCCGTCCGGTGTGTGCGGGCCGCCCTCCGGAACGCGCTGGTGGGTCTCGTCGCCGACGCCGCGTTCGGTGGTCATGCCCTTGGCCATGTCAGTCTCCTGGGATGGGATCGTGGGGCAATCCAAAAGCCCCGAAGCCGGTTCCGAGCTTGGCCGGACCCGTCTGATGATCGTGTCGATGATGAAGCTGCGCAGACCGGACGGGCGTTGAGGGCAAGCCATCCCAGAGGAGATCGCCGATGCCCGCCAAGTCCGCCGCCCAGCAAAAAGCCGCCGGAGCCGCCCTGTCCGCCAAGCGTGGCGACACGCCCAAGAGCAAGCTCAAGGGCGCGTCGAAATCGATGCTGTCGATGAGCGAGAAGCAGCTGGAGGAGTTCGCGCACACCAAGCGCAAGGCCATGCCCGAGCACAAGCATTGACCCCTTCGATGCGCCGGTCCGACCGAGCGACGACCTGCTCCTGAGGGGAACGATCGCCGCCCGGTCGATCCTACTGGATGTTAGTGGGAGGGCTGCTTGGAGAACTCCGCCATCAGCTCTTCCTTGCGCGCGGCCATGCGTTCGCCCATGGCTTCGAGGTCCTCGTCGCCCTTCTTGGCCTGCGCGAAGAAGCCGCCGGGTTGTTCCTCTTCCTTGACGTGGTGCTTGATGTACTCGCCCAGCACCTTGACCTTGGCGTCATAGAACTCTTCGCCGGGCTTCATCGCCTCGATCTCGGCGATCAGCTTCTTGGCGCCGTCGTGCTCGACATAGGCCTCGTCGATCAGGTCGTCCTCCACCTCGCCGCGGCTTTCGGGATAGAGGATCTCCTCCTCGATCTGGGTGTGGACCTTCAGGGCCAGCGCGATCTTGTCGAACAGGGCCTGCTTGTCGCGGTCGCTCTCTAGCTGTTCGTACTCGTCGAACATGGCCTCCACCTCTCGGTGGTCGGCCTTGAGCAGGCGGATCGCCAGGGGATCGCGCCGACCCGTACGGCGGGTGCGGCGGGCCTTGGCGGTTTTCGCGGCGGATTTCGAGGCGGCTTTGGCGGTGGGCATGTCGGCGCTCCGGTGGCGATTGTGCGCCGTTTCAAGCCGGAGCGTCGGCCGCCGGTTCCCATGGCCGTGCTAGTTGAGAGACGATTTCACCGGTGACCTTCGCGCGGCGTTATTTAAGTCGAATCAGCGACTTATGAGGTGCTCTTCGTCGGGTTCTCGACGGAGGAACGCTCGTTGCTTCCACCGCATTGGGGATGGGCCGGAGCATCCGGCGATCAACCCATCAGGGAGACGGCCATGAGCGAGAACGCCAACAACGATCGCATGCAGCAGCAGTCCAACGACGCTCAGCGCCAGCAAGTCGGCCAGCAGAACCAGCAAGGCGACACCCGCCAGCCGCAGCAACAGCAGACCAGCCCCCAGCAGGCCCAGCCGGATCAGCAGAACCAGCAGGGCGAGCGTCGTCCGGGCGAGCTCCAGGAAGGGCGCGACATCGAGGGCGAGGGCGAGGGCCTCGCGGGCGGCGTCGACACCGGCGCCATCCAGCCGGGCCGCACCGGTCAAGGCGACGTGGAACGCTAGACGTGGAACGCTAAACGTTCGTCGAGGCCGGCCTTCGGGTCGGCCTTTCTTCCTGCGACGCCCGATCGATGCGTCTGGAGATCAGCTTTGAGTAGTGTGCTGGAGATTTCCCGCTTTGAAAGCGGATGGGCGGTGAAGCTTCTAACCCGACCTTGCGACAGCGAGATCCACTAGCCTCCGTAGTCATTAAGAGGCCCGTCTTTCGCCGACAAATCTCATTGAGAGATTTCAGCGGCCATACTGGATTGCCGCTGCTTGGCATTGAACAGCTTCTAGCAAACGGCTTCCCAACGCTACTCGGCGATGCTCTTCGCCGGCGGCCATGGCGCGATGTGGGATTTCCGGGCAACACCGCGGTTCAACGGGTGGCGAGCGCCATCTACGAGCAGGGCGGGGTGGTATCGGCCGTCTGCCACGGGCCTGCGGCGCTGGTGGACGTTAAGCTGAGCAACGGCGACTATCTCGTGGCTGGCAAGCGCCTCGCTGCGTTCACCAACAGCGAGGAAAGGGCGGTCGGCCTCCACACGACCGTGCCCTTCCTTCTGGCGGACAAGCTTTCGTCTCGTGGCGCTCACCATCAGGCGGCGCCCGACTGGACCGCCAAGGTCGTCGTCGACGGCAGACTGGTGACCGGCCAGAACCCGCAGTCGGCCGCCGGCGTGGGTGAGGCAGTTCGTGACCTAATGCTCAGCCCGAGATAGAGGCCAGGCGAGTGGCTGGCGCCTTCCGGATAATAGGTGAGCGGGAGGCGCCCGCCAGCGCTCGTGCCTTACTGCGGCTCAGCGCTGGAAGTCCAGTTTCCGGAAGTGCGCTAAGGCCGTTATTGGCGCGGCGCGGGCCAAGACGTCATCGGACTCGAAACACTAGCCACTGGGTCTGCTGGTTGGCCGCGAAGTTGTCGTCCGACGCCTAGGCCAGAAGCAAGCGCTGGCCTCCCGTCGCCGGCGGAGCCTCGAGATTGGAGACAGTGACGCCCAGCAGCCGGACGCCGGCGCGCAACGGAAAGGCCGATCGAACGAGGTCCAGGGAGAGGCGCTGCAGCAGGGCCGGGTCGTCGATCGCGCTGGCCGCCGAACGGGCTCGGGTAGCCTGCTGGAAATCAGCATACTTGATCTTCACCGTGACCGTGCGGCCGAACGCCTGGGCCTTTAGGCACCAGGAAAAGACCTTGTCGGCGAGCGCCGCCACCTCAGCCTCGATACGGAGCGGATCGACAAGGTCGGCCTCGAAGGTCGTCTCCGATCCCGAGGATTTACGCTCCCGGCTGGGATTGACCGCGCGCGCATCAACGCCCCGTGCGATGCCGTAAAACCAGGGACCCGACTTGCCAAAGTGCTGCTGCAGAAAGGCCAGGGACTGGCGCGCTAGATCCTCGCCGGTATGGACCCCCAGCCGCTTCATCTTGGCCTCGGTCACCGCGCCGACGCCATAGAAGCGTCCGATCGACAGGCTCGCCACAAAGGCCTGTCCCTGACCCGGCGAAACGAGGAACTGACCATCGGGCTTGTTCTGGTCGCTCGCCATCTTGGCCAGGAATTTATTGTAGGAAATGCCGGCCGAGGCTGTCAGGCCCGTCTCCTGTCGGATACGGGCCCGGATGGTCCTGGCAGTCTCCGTGGCGCTGCCTACGCCGGCCTTGTCGCCGCTGACGTCGAGATAGGCTTCGTCCAGCGACAGCGGCTCAACGGCGTCGGCGTAGTCGGCGAAGATCTCGTGGATCTGGTGAGAGACGGCCCGGTAGACGTCCATGCGGTGGGGGACGAAGACGAGCTGGGGGCATTTGCGCAAGGCCGTGCTGGAGGGCATGGCAGAGCGCACGCCGAATTTGCGGGCCTCGTAGCTGGCCGCGGCGATCACCCCGCGCGGGGCTGGCGAGCCGACCACGACCGGCTTTCCGCGCAGGCCAGGATCATCGCGCTGTTCGACTGACGCATAGAAGGCGTCCATGTCGATGTGGATGATCTTTCGCGCCGGCGACTCCATGCGCCAGCTCTACCATCATGTGAACGTAACGGGAACTTTCAGCCGCGTTTGGTCGATGCGCTGAGAAACGCCCGTACGCATGGCGCCATCTTGCTTTTGCAGGCCATCGTAGCTGGAAAGCGCGCCCGAGGGCGCGCCATGGGTCGCGCAGCCCGTCACGCTCACCGCTGCCAGAAGTGCCGCAACCTGTTTCATCAGCTGTCCCTCGGGATCAGCAAACGTGGTTCTCTAGGGCCTGTTCCGTTTAGCGTCGGAGGACGGAGCCTCAGTATTGTCCGGACGCTCGGAGGAGGCGCTCCTCGATCCAGCGCCTCTAAACGGAGAACGATATTCGCAGTTTTGACCTTATGTGACAGATTTTCACGGACAGTGATCGGTTTTCACGGCTCGACCTTGGTCCAGTGAACGAGCTTCGCGGCGCGCCCGATGGGTGAATGGCCTACGCAGTTGGTGAACGACTTTCACGGCCCCCAGAGCGTCGCCCGGCTTCGCCGCTGAAGGCCAAATCCTTGAGGAGGCGAGGACCCGTGGCAGACCGACGCCTTCGGGCAAGTCAATGCCTGGCCCAAGGGCCTCGGCTTGGCGTGAGCCGGGTGACAGGCTTCAGGCGCTCTCGGAACACGGCGCGGCGGCCAGGCGCAGTTCGCGTCGTGCGCCCACGCTGCAGGGCCGCAGATTCCTAGGTTGTTAGAAACCGCACCCAAGGCCCAATTTCCGATAAGATTTATTAGACGCGCTAGGTATGTAGCGACCGGATGAGAATGTCACCCCCGTGCCAGTTAGGCTGTCACGGATCGCAAACCCTGCGAGTCGCATGTCGCCTGTCACCGGTTGCTCTAACGTTCCGTGTTTCAGCGCTTTCCGACCCCAAACCCTGCGACTACCTCGCGCAATCCCTCCTATCGAGAGAGCATGGACGGAGATGGTGACGGTTTGGCTTGCGAGCCTTATCGAGGCCGCAGCAGGCGATGGTGACTGCGGCACCGGCCCTACTCTCCCTGAGATGGCTCCCGGTCACCGCGCGCGGCCAGTCGATAAGTTGGTCCTGAGACAGCGCAGCGCCAGAACCAGACCTTGGGGGTCCTGCGGCTATCGGACATTTAGCTGCTGGGAGAAGTGCCTCCCGAGCCTCTGAACATGCGCCTGCGGGCTGTTGGGTCACGGCATTTTCGCGTGATTGGTTTGGCAAGAACGCTGTTTGAACCGCGCCCTCGATTTCTGCGATCACTCCGTCGACGCCTAGCCCACAAGGGGCGGACACGCAGGAGACGCAACATGACGACGCCGAGAACAGCCATCGAAAAGCAAGCCGCCTATCTGGGCGTTCCGTGGGAGGACGCCTACGGTTACGCCCAGGCGATCAAGGTGGGGAACACGATCCGCGTGTCGGGCCAACTGAGCCACGACGACCAGGGGAATCTGATCGCGCCAGCCTCGCTGGACGAGAACGGTCGCCCCTCCGACTTTTCGGCGATGGAGGCGCAGATGCGCGCCACCTACGCCAACGCGGCCAAGGTGCTGGGGCAGTTCGGGGCCAGCCTCGACAACGTGGTCGAAGAAACCCTTTTCGTGCTGGACGTCGATGCGGCCTTCGCCGTCGCGTCAAAGGTTCGGGGCGAAGCCTACGACGTTGCGCGTCCAAAGGTGGCCAGCAACCTGATCGGCGTGTCGCGCCTGGCCTTTCCCGCACAGATCGTCGAGATCACCTTTACTGCGATACTCCCGGAAACCTGAGCGAGCGCCGGAGATGGTCCGGCGCGGCGCGCTGTGCGGAGGTGGCGCCGAACCGTCCCTCGACGAGGTCGCGGTTTTGGGCGATGGCTTCAGAGCAATGGGTCATGAACGCGTAGACGCGACCCGACCGGCGAATATCGGGATGGGTCAGCAGCCAAAGGTCGTCACTGAGCGCCGGTTCTATAGGACCGATCCGTTGCAGGTCGGGTGATAGGTCCCCCAGCATGCAAGGCAGGTACCCCACGCCCATACCCGCTGCGATGGCCGCCGCAGCGCCGGCCACCGAGTCTGTCCGGTAGCCAATGGCGTCTGGCGGCACGCGCGCCGCCAAAAATTCGGCGGCCTTCAGGCCTGACAGTCTACCGCCGTAGGACACCCATTGTCGGCCAGGCCCCACCTGACTGTCGGCGACCTCGTCCGACCAGCCGCAGTAAGGAGCCCAGGCGATCATGGAGACCTTCCGCCCGAACAGATTCTCCGGCGGTTTCTCAGTTGCGCGGATGGCGATGTCAGCCTCGCCGCGAGCCAGGTTCAACGCACCGTTTCCGACGGTGACTTCGACTCGAACCGCTGGATTGCATGCCTTGAACGAAGCGATCATCGGCGTGAGGAAGTAGAGCAGGAGCGAGTCGCTGGTGGTGATGCGCAGGTCTCCGGCGTGCCCCTGCGCACGGCCTGAGACCCGCCGGGCGACGCCGATCACATCCAGTTCCACGCGCTCGGCCAGGGCCACCACCTCTTCGCCCTGCGCTGTGGTGACATAGCCAGCCCGGCGGCGGTCGAAGAGCGCAACTCCTAGCACCTCCTCGACCTTGGCCAGCCGACGCGTGATCGTCGTGACGTTAATGCCCAGCGTCTGGGCCGCCGCCGCCAGCGCGCCCGTCCGAGCGACCGCTTGGACGACCCGAAGGTCGTCCCAGGAAAGCTTGCTAGTTGGGTCGCTCATGCCGGCGTAGATTCAATTTCGACCACTCGTTGGGCAATGCTCAAGCCGTATGATCGAGATGCTTCGGGAAATCACGGCCCTTTTGCGAGATCAGTCGATTTGCTGCCGAGAGGAGCGGCGGCGGGTCACTTTGCGCTCAGGGTGCGGCCTGACTGGGATGCTCCCGCGTCTGTTTGATTGCATAAAGCGCCAGAAGCCGACGTTGGCACGCCTCCAGACACTAGCCGTCGCCGCAGTCCCCATAGCTGTGGAGGGTCGAACCTAAGTTCGGAGAGCGGCCGACACGCCGCGTAGGCCGCGAAGACCGTCAGCACAGCAAGGCTGGTGGCACATTGACAGGCCCTAACGACGCGGATCGCGAAGCCGGCTCTTCGCGAGGGAAACCACGTTGGCGTTGTCCGTCCATTCGCCCAGTACGGCCTGAACCTTCCGAGCCAATTCATCGCCGACGAAGGGCTTCTGTACGACAGATTGGCCGCCGACTTCACGTAGGGCCGCCAGGTCGGCATAGCCGGTGACGTACATGCAAGGCAGGTTCGGGCGCATGGCGCGAGCCCGGGTTGCCGTCTCCAGGCCACTCATGCCCGGCATCGCGTAGTCGACTAGCAGCAGATCAATGTCGGCGCGGTCGGCCAGCATCGACAGAGCTGAGGCCCCGCTACCCGCTTCCAAAATGCCGTAGCCGAGCTCACGCAGCAGAGAGACGGTGATTTCGCGCACCGCGCTGTCGTCGTCAACGACCAGGATGGTGGTGTTGGCCGCAACCGCGGCGAGGGGCTCCAGGCGTCCCGGCGCGGCGCTGAGTTCATCGGCCGCGGCGCGCGGGAGGTATACCTTCACCGAGGTCCCCTCCCCCAACTTGGTCTCGATGCGAACCCCGCCGCCCGATTGCTTGGCGAAGCCAAACACCTGGGCGAGACCCAGGCCCGAGCCCTTGCCCACGGCTTTCGTGGTGAAGAATGGCTCGAAGGCCTTGGCCAGAACCTCGTCAGGCATGCCAGGGCCCGTGTCGCTGACGGAGAGCTCGACATAGTCGCCGGGCACGGGTTCCTCGGGCCGGGTCGGCGTCTCGCTGATCGCCACATTGCGGGTCTCAAGGGTCAGGCCGCCGCCGACCTCCATCGCGTCGCGAGAATTGATCGCCAAGTTGAGGATGATCATCTCGATTTGGGTCGGGTCGACAAGGGCGGCCCAGAGCGTGGGCTGCAGCACCGTCTCGATGCGAATGCTGCCCCCCATCGTGCTCTGCAGCAGCTCGCGCATCCCGCTCACCGCCTCGTTGAGATTCAGCGCTTTGGGTGCGAGCTTCTGTTTGCGCGAGAAGGCCAGAAGCTGCGCGGTCAAGCTCGCCCCGCGCTCGGCCGCCGAGCGCATATGTTGGATCCGCTGCGCGATGGCGGGATCGGCGCGCAGGTCGGTTATCGCACGTTCGACGAAGGTGATATTGCCCAGGATTACTGTAAGCAGGTTGTTGAAGTCGTGCGCGACGCCCGAGGTCAGTTGACCGACGGCCTCTAGGCGCTGCATCTGCTGGAGAGTCTGCTCGATCTGCTGGCGCTCGTCGATCTGGGCGCGCAAGCGATCATTGGTCATGACCAGGGCGTCGGCCGACAGCTTCTCCTCGGTGATGTCGCGTCCGACGACATAGAAGGCGTCGCGCTCGGGCGTCACGGTCCAGGCGATCCAGCGCCAAGTCCCGTCGGCGTGACGAACTCGCGCGTCGAAGCGATCGAACCCGCCACCGGCAAGACCCGCGAAGGTCTGGCGGGCCATCTCTAGATCGTCTGCGTGTAGGATATCGGACAGTTGCATGGCCAAGAGGCCGCCAGCCGCATGCCCCAGATGCGCCGTCCAAGCAGGATTGATCTGCTTGAAGCGGCCGCGCGGATCCAGCACCGCGAAGAGATCGCGGCTGAGCCGCCAGATGCGGTCGCGCTCGGCGGTGCGCGCTTCGACCTCGGCCTCCAACCGCTCGTTCAGGCGCTCCAGCGCCGCATGAGCGCGCCGCTGCTCGGTGACGTCGCTGGCCACGCCGGCGAAACGCAAGCAGACGCCAGCCTCAAACACCGCCTGACCGTGCAGCGCGATCATCCGCTCGCGACCGTCGGCCCCGTCGATCGCCACCTCCTGCGTGAAAACGCCCTCTCCCTCATGCCCCGCTCGCGCGGCCCGGCGGGCGGCGGCCCGCAGCTTCAGACGGTCATTGGGCCAGCACAGGCTCATCAGTTGGCCAAGATTTACATCGGCATTCTCGGCCAGGCCGCAGAGCGCCTTGCATCGAGCGTCGATGGACAGCAGGCCGGTGCGTCTGTCGAAGCTCCAGACACCAAGACCAGCGCCCTCGATCGCCAGGCGGTGGTTAAGTTCGCTGCGCGCCAGGGCCTCTTCGGCCCAGCGGCGCTCATTTCGTTGGCGCGCCTCGGTCAGGGCCCTTTCGACGGCGGTGCCCAGGCGCGTGAGGTTGCGCTTGAGGACGTAGTCAGTAGCGCCACGCTTGATCGCGGCGGTGGCGAACTCTTCGCCAACCACACCGGAGACGAAGACAAACGGCGTGTCCGGGGCCAGAGCCTTGGCAATGGTCAGCGCCGACAGGCCATCGAAATCCGGCAAGGCGTAGTCGGCGAGGATGATCTCGCACTCGCCGCTCTCGATGGCGGCGACGAAGCTCTTTCGGTCAACGGCGCGCCGTATCGTGCAGACCAAGCCCGCCTTGGCCAGATGGCCCTCGACGAGTTCGGCGTCGATATCGCTGTCTTCCAGAAGGAGCGCGCAGAGCGCGCGGACCGAGCTACCGTCCATCGGCGGGGCCGGAACGTGGCGGTGGCTCGTTGAGGATCGCCCAGAACATGCCTAGGGACTCGATGGCCTCGAAGAAGGCGTTGAAGTCGACGGGCTTGACCACGAAGGCGTTGACCCCTTGCTCGTAGCTTTTGACAAGATCGCGCTCCTCGCGCGAAGACGTCAGCATAACAACCGGAATCTGGCGGAAGTTGCTGTCGCTTTTGAGCTTCTCCAACACTTCGAGGCCATCGATCTTCGGCAGCTTCAGGTCGAGTAGGATGACGGCCGGGTCGCCGGCCGGGCGATCGGCGTAGTCGCCGCGCGCATAGACATAGTCGAGCGCCTCGGCGCCGTCGCGGGTGGTGATGATCTCGTTAGCCAGCTGGCACTTGGCCAGAGCCGCCAAGGTCAGTTCCAGGTCGCGCGGATTGTCCTCCACCAGGAGGATGGGTCGCAGGTCAGCCACGTCTCGTCAGTGTCCTTCGTCGTCTTTCGGTGGGGCTTTGGGCAGAGTGAACAATAGCGTGGCCCCTTGCCCAAGCTTGCCATAGGCCTCGATGGTTCCATGGTGGCGGTCGATGATCCGCTTGGAGAGCGCCAAACCTATGCCGGTGCCCTCGAAGTCCTCGATCCGGTGCAGGCGTTGAAAGACGCCAAACAGCTTGCCGACGTAAGCCATGTCGAAGCCGACGCCGTTGTCGCGCACCCAATAGGCCGTCGTGTCGCCGCGATCCTCGCCGGCGATGGCGATCACGGCCTCCTCGCGCGGGCGGGTGTATTTGAGGGCGTTGTCGACCAAGTTCATCATCACCTGGCGCAGCAGGCCCGCATCGCCGAAGGCCGGCGGCAGGTTACCGATCTCCCAGCGCACGACACGCCCCTCGATCTCGGTTTCCAGCGCGCGACGGGTCTCCTCGGCCAGCTTGCGCATATCGACTGGCGCGCGAGTAACCTGCGATCGGCCCAGTTGCGAAAAGGCCAGAAGATCATCGACCAGGCGTCCTGCGGTGAGAGCTGAATCGACGATGGTCTGGATGTAATGGCGTGACTTGTCGTCGAGGTTTGATTCCTTGGTCTTCAGGAGTTCAGCATAGCCGACGATGTGCCGGAACGGCGCGCGGAGATCGTGGCTGATCGAGTAGGAGAAGGCCTCCAGCTCCTTGTTGCTGCGCTCCAGTTCGGCGGTCAGTTCAGCGCGCTCCTCGGCTCGCCGCAGCACGAAGTTCTGGATGGCGTTGCGAAAATCGGCGGCCGTCTCGGTCTCGACGTCTGTCCAGGGGAGGCTGCGCAGGCGCACCTGCTGCTTCCAAGCCTCGAACGACTTGCGCGGATGCAGGACGCCGGTTTCGATCGCTGGCTTGGTCGGATCGCCGCTCCAGGTGACCGTGCGGATCACCTCCGGCCGGAACCAGAGGATATAGTCGGGGTGCAACTGGGAGATCGAGATCGCCAGGACGCCGCTGGCGTCGGGCGCGAAGACCTCGCCCGGTGGCCACAGGCTGCTCAGCGCGTCCGTGGTGAAGACCGCATCGCCGCGCGCCTTCAACCAGGCTGTCAGCAGCTCGATCTCCGGGACTGAGGGGGCCTGGCCCACCACGGACACCACGCCGTCCACGACAAGCGCCGCGCCCTGGGCATGGACCAGATCGAGCCAGAGATCCGGGTTCTGGACAAGGCCGACCTGGAAATCCTGGGCCGGCGCCAGCCGGCTGAGCAGCGCAGTCTCGGTGCGCTTGGCGGCCACATGGTCCGCGGCCAGCTGAGCGCGCACGCGCGCGGCGATCTGCAGGGAGACGATCTGGCCCAGGAAGTCGCAGGCCGTCCGGACCTGCGGATTAACCAAATGGGGTTGGGCGCTGTGGCCCGAAATCAGCCCCCAAAGCTCGCCATCGACCAGGATCGAGATCGACATGGACGCCAAGGTGCCCATGTTGCGCATGTACTGAAGATGGATGGGCGAGACGCTGCGTAGCGCCGCGCCGGAAAGGTCGAGCGCTTGGCCATCGATCGGATTGAGCGCCGGCTCGATCGGTGACGGCGTGTAGTTGGCGTCAGGGATGAGGCGCAGGCGGTTGAGGCGATAAAGCGCGCGCGCCTGGGCGGGAATGTCGGAGGCTGGAAAGCGAAGATCTAGATAGGACGGCAGGACGCCATCGCCGTCTTCCGCGATGACGGTTCCGACTCCTTCGGTGTCGAAGCTGTAGAGCATCACCCGATTAAAGCCCGTCAGGGCGCGCACCTCGCGCACGGCCGCCTCGGCAATGGCCCGTACCTCGCGCGCATCCTCGGTGGCGGCCACGAACCTTCGCAGGCGCGGATAGAGCGCCTCGAGCGTCTCACCTTCACTGGCGGGCGGCGCTTCGAATTCTACGATGATGCCTTGCTCGCCCTGATGCGCCGCGACCTGCTGAGGACCAGAGGTCAAGGTTATTGTTCGCAGGAACAAAGGCTCATTGCTCGCGCGCCAAGCTTCCAGGTCAGCCGCAAGGGACCCGCTTGGGTCCAAGTCGCTCAAGCCTGTTGCAGGCGAGGACAATCGCAGGACGGTCGGCAGGTTCGCGCTGGACTGCAGGATCGCGCCCGTCACGGGCTCGACGACAACCAAGGCCCCATGGGGCTGGACGCCACCGGGAATACGGATGGGTTCAGCGGCGCAAGCGTCCAGATCCGGGATCTGCGTCAAGCTCATCGCCAAGCAACCAAATGGCGCGTGGTCGAGAACCCAGGCTGGAAGTCTTGAACGGAACCTAGTCTTTCCAAGGCCGGACCATCCCCCTGCGACAACTTGTCCAGTCAGCCGTATGAGCGCGGCTCGACCGATGCAAGCTTGGCAATTGCAGATTCAACCCTGCCGGTCGAGCGGACCGGCCGGCTTCCGCCGAGCATTTACGTCGGCCGACTTCTTGCGCCTCGGGGGAACCTCACGCTCAGCCCGAGAACTGTGTCCGTTCCCCGGCCAATACCACGGTCCTATCTCGCCGGCCTGGCAGCGCCAGTTGCTGACCTTAGCGCACCTCCAGGAAGTTGACATTCCGCTCATCAGGCCACCCGGCGAGATCGATCCTAAGCGGACCTACCCATGGCGAAAATGGCCAAGGCATAAGGCTCAGCTAAAACTAAGAATTTTCCATCGTCCGAAAGGGACGCGGCAAACCAATCGCCAGACGAGATACGAAAATTTATCTCTCCCGACTTCGCCCCGATCCAATAGTGCACGACAACGAAATCGCGCGAGGGATGGAATTCATATTGGATCCCAGTATCGCCGACTTCCTTGACCTCCTTATCGTTCAACCCCCAGCCCACGAAATCGGAACGTCCTTCCACGAACTTGTAGGGGGCGTCGTCGATCTCGACGAGTTCAGCCTTGTCTTTGAGATCGACCATCCAGACTTCATCGTGGTCGCACACAAAAAATCGTCCACGCGCCGGGGCGGTAAAGCCGATGAGGCGCTCGGAAGGTATCTTCAGAGGCAGCTCTTCAAGGTGCGAATTATTGCACACGACAAGTTGCCCGGGAGCGAGCGGGCTTGCAGGCATTGACCTGCGATTCAAAATCCGAGCAAACCACTTCACTGCCATGCTCCTCTTACCCGGTAGCCGACCCTAGCACTTATGTCCGCCCCCCCCCCTCGCAGCCGATCGTGACGTCTGCTTCGCCGACAGGGTCGCGCCATGAGCGGTCACCAACATCGGTGCTGCAAGCGGACGTTCCCGTCATCGGGATAGGCGCTAAATTGCGGACTTCGTCCCACACCACTCTATGCCAGGCGCTGCAGCACCGCCTCGGTCGAACGCTTCGCCTCCTCGGCCGCGAGCAGGAAGTGATAGTGCATCACCGCCTTCTGTCTAAGGCGATCGATGGTAACTAGCCGCTTCTGCTCGTCGCCGGGAAAGGCGCCCGGGTTTGCGGCCGGGCCAGCGCAGGCGGCGGCGCGCACGCGCGCCATCTCGGCGATCTGATCGGTGCGAGCCTTCCCCTCCCCATACCATTGGCCGGCCCAGCGGTGGGGCGACACGGCGTGGGTCCAGACGGGCTGGGTCATCACCTGCACGGCCGCCGAGATCGGCGCACCCAGGGTCCGCAGCCGCGCCAACTCGTCAGTAAAGATCCGGGCGTTGTCGCCCAGCACTTCGGCCGAGGCACCAAAGCGGTGGGCCTGGGCGCCGGACTTGCCGCGGGTCCGCGTCAGGTTGCCGTCGTGACCATAGGAATCCTGCCAGTAATCCTCCCAGATGTCTGTGTAACAGGTGGCCCCATTGAAACGGGCGTTGCCGTTGACCGCCGCGATCAGAGCCTGGGCGTCGGCGTCGCAGCGGGACAGTTCGGCCCTGATCAGTCCCAGCCACCGAGCCAGAGTGCGGTCGTAGCCGCCGGCCACCGTACGCATCTGGACCGGGTCGAAATCGATGGCCTGGGTCATTAGCTGCATTTCGGCGTACCAGGCCAGGCAGAAGACTGGCACGTTTGCGAGGCTCGACTCCAGGCTGAGCGCACCTGCGGGCTGACGAATGCGATTGAGCGCGTCCTGCGCCTGATCCTTGTATTGGGCGATGGAGGCCGCGCGGCCCGCGTTGCCGCGATAGGCCTCGACGGTCTCCAGGATCTGGCCGCCCCAGACGACCGCGCCGCGGATCTCGCCACGGAAGTTCGCCTGGGTCACTGCGTCTGGCATGATCGCCAGCATGTCCTTGATCTCCACGACGTTCTCGTAGACCTGATTCAAGGTGTCGGAGATCACCCGCAGCTGGGCGTTCATGGCCTGCAGCATGGCGGTCTGAGCCGCGAGCAGCTTGCCTATCCCTCCGCCGCCGCCTTTCGACATCTGGTAGAGTTGCAGGCCCGCCTGAGCAACTCCGGCCGCAGCCATCACCCACGCCTTAGCCGGCGCGGGCGTCAACAGCATGGGAAGCGCGCCTGCCCCGGCCGCCGCCGTGGTGACGCCGGCTCCTAGCAAGAACCGGCGTCGGTTCTGTTTCATCTGCATGCTGGCGCCTCTCACATCAGGTCGGGGACGCGTATGACCGTGTCGCTGGTCTCGGGCGACCACAGATCCTCCGCCGGAGGGATGTCGGGCGGCGGCGGCACAAGCGGGATCTGCGGCGGGGCCCAGGTCTGGGCGCCTCTCTGGCGCCACTCGATCTGCAGGGCTTCCTGGGTTCCTGTAAGCTCGGTGCGTGCGGATTCGGCCGAGGTGCGCAACGTCCCCTGCTGTTGGGCCAGGGCCTGGGCCCGCGAGGCGCGCCATGCGCGGGCGCTGTCGAGCGCGGCCGAGCCCGACTTCAGCAGCTCGAGCACTGCGCCGATTTTGCCCAGCGTCTGCATTTCGGCGGCGTTGTTGGCCATCTCCCGGTTGGCCGTCTGATAGTTCTCGTAAGCGGTGTTGAAGGCGTCCTGAGCGGCCGCCATCCGGGCGTTCAGCTCGGCGATGCGTTTGTAGGCTTCGGCCCGTTCGCTCAGTTGGCCTTGCCGGGTGGCGAACTCGCGCCAGTATTCGGCGGCTCGGGCCTGCTCGATCCCGCTGGGGCCGCCTTTGCGGAACACCTCGCCGAGCAGATGGCGGCGCTGAGCCTCGACCTCCGCCTGTTGGTCCAACGCCTTCGACAGTTCGGCGGTGTAGGTCGAGGTGTACACGCCGTCTGGAGAACGGTTGTACCAGACGTAGTAGGAAATCCGCCGCACGGTAACCCCGCCCTGCTCGAGCCGCGGACTGCGGCGGGCCTCGGCAAGGGCGTCGAGCGGCTCGACCCCGAAGCCGATGCCCGTGATCAGCTCGCCGGGCAGCAGAACCGTCCCTCCCGTCGGGTCAACGCCTAGGTTCACCCTTGCCATATAGCCGACCGGCCGATCGCCGATCTGTTTGGCCGCGTGCAGCGCCATGGCGTCCAGTGCCTTGGCGATCCGGTCTTTCTGCAGCAGGGTCAGAAGTCCGCGATAGACGGCCGGCGTCATGTACGGCGGCACCTTGGGCGGGGCGAGGTAGGCGTGGCGGCTACTATCGGTGCTAACCAGACGGGTTAGCTGCGGGTCAGTGCGAAGGATGCTGTGCCAGGTTTTTCCATCGACGCTGAAGTACGGCAATTTCGCCGCTGCTATCCCATCCGCCACCCATCCACCCCATCGAACTGCGTTCGAAGAATAATGTTCGCGAGAATCCCATACGTCAACTCAAGCTTTGCTTGACTGGCTTGCGGCTTCAGCTAACCGCAGGCCGTCGCTCCTTTTCCCGCGGAACAGGGGGATAGACCTTTCAAGCTGCCGCTGGATCTTCGCTCGTGGGAGGCGTTGCTGCGCTGCGACGCCCCTCCTTCCCGGCCACGTCTCGTCCTTCGGCGAAGCCGAACGGCAGAACCGCAAGCGGGATCGAAAGCGTTGATCACGACCTGATAGCCGTCATGGCACCGGGCGGCGATCCACGACGATCCCTACGGGCAAGGCGCCGCCGCCAGGTCCCAGCAGCGCGACCTCATCATCCCCCGGCACGGTCGGGACCTTGGCGTAGTCGGCGATCCTGTAGGCTTCGACGCCATATGCATCGAGCAGCGCGGTGTCCACCACGTAGATGATCCCCGGCTGGTCCGGCACGGCCTTCTCCCCATCCCACCGGTGCGTCGCATAATAGATCGCGCGATCAAGGTGCGGTGAGAACGAGACGTAGGCCGTGGGGAAGCGGTTCGAGTCCTTCTGGTGGTAGATCACGGCATTCGTCTTCGAGGCGCCGAACAACATGCCGTCGCCAAACGTCCAGGTGCCGTCGAAGAATAGGCCGCGCTCGGCCTGGTCGCCCTTCGGCTTCAGCACGCCGCCGTCGCGTTCGTGGTGGTTGAGGCAAACGCCCCGGTACAAGAATCGGTGGTCCATGTGCACTCCCGTGGTTGAGGACAAGATCGTCGCCAACGCCACCGACGAGTAAAAGCTTAGTTGAATGGCTTCCGCTTGCGCCCTCAGACGCCAAACCGTCCGCTCCTCTTACCCAACCGATCGACACGTCCGGTTCGGCATCGCGCAGCGCCATTAGCGCCACTAGCTGCCGTTGACGCCAGGTCAACTACGCGACGCTTGGGACGTTCTGACTACCGACGGCTTAGCGCGTCGCGGATGTCTTCAGGTGTATCGGCTGGATGGATTGGACGCTTGTTCGACGCTCGCTAGGCTGGAGCGGCCACCTTTAAGCTATGCCTGCGCCTTCCGACACCTCCAGCCCCGTGCGTCGCTTTTCGATATCCACCCGGAAAAATCTACTGAGGAAAAGCCGCTCGCCGTCGTCGGCTAATTGATCCCGGAACGCATAAGGGTGAGGCGGAAGGGGGCTCCCAGCTAACCACCAAGCGCGCATCCGGCGAAAATACGTGGGCACGCAAGGGTTGATGCTTGAAACATATCCGCGCAATCGATAGATGATTCGCGCCTTTGTTGTATTGATTCTAGTATGGGTGCGCGGTGCGTGAGGTAGAGTCGCAATGTGACGGCGTTGGAAATAGAATCTCTTCTCTAGAAGAATTGTCGAAGAATTTCAAAGAAGGACGGTCAGATCTATTCCGCGAGGCAGCATTAGCTGAATCTACGAGAAAATTTGGCGAGCCAGTGCGCTTGTATCGCATACAAACATGGGTGCTGACCGGCCTCCTCTTCGCGATCTTCTTGGGCGTATCGACCTTCTTGGTCACGAACAGGTACGCCAGGAAAGAGACGGTTCAAGGGGTCCTGGAGCCTTCGGCGGGAGCAGTCAGAGTTAGCGCGCCCAGGGGCTCCACGATCGCCGACGTCCATGTTCGCGAAGGTGATCACGTTCAGGCTGGGCAGCCGATAGCAACACTTAATCTTGATGCCAGTATCGGCGCGGAAGGGCGCCTGGGTGAAGTTCTGCGACTTGAGACCGACCTTCAGTCTGACGCTATGGATGAAAGGGCGGCGGCTGTTTCTGCATCAATGGCGCGCCAGATCGACGAGCTTTCCCTAAAAGCCGACGAGGCGTCCGCGAAGGCTGAGCGCCTCGGACGCAATATCGAGCTTCAAAAGCAGAGGGTCCTGCTGAGCCAGTCGTCGTTTGAGGCGGCTAGATCGCTAAGCGATCAAGGCTTCGTCTCTTCCATACAGCTACGTCAACGTGAAGAGGCGTGGGTAAGTGCGCGGCAGACCCAAATCAATCTGGAGCAGGAACTGGGCGAGACGAGGTTGTTGAAGAAATCGATCGGCCTGCAACGGCAGCGCGCTCTTGCCGATCAGCAAAGCAACCTGGCCGAAATACGCGCCGCTGGCGCAGAGATCCGCGAAAAACGCGCTTCCTACGCGGCGAACAGCACCATCGTCGTCACCGCGCCCCGATCAGGCGTCGTTGCCTCACTGGCAGCAAAGTCGGGAAATGCGGTCGCCGCGGCCCAGCAACTCGCCGTTATCGTTCCCCGCGACGCGGTCCTGCAGGCCGAACTCTGGGCGCCCTCGCGCGCCGTAGGCTTTGTCAAGCCGGGAGACCCAGTGCGCATCATGTTTGACGCGTATCCTTACCAGAGGTTCGGCGTTGGAAGGGGGCAAGTCGTAAAGCGTGCCGATGCGCCAACAAGCCCTGCAGATCTGCCCGTGCCGATCGAGACCAAGGAGGCGCTCTACAGGATAACGGTATCGCTCGATAAGCAGGCGGTGGACGGCTACGGCCAAGCTTGGCGCCTTGCAGCCGGTGCTCATGTGAGCGCCGACATCGTGCTCGAGTCTAGAACATTCGCTGAATGGATGCTCGAGCCGCTGATCGCGATCCGGCGCAGGGGTGAGAAATGAGCGGGGCGGCGATCAAGAACCGGCAGACCGAAGCGACCGAGTGCGGCTTGGCTGCGCTTGCAATGGTCGCCTCTATGGCCGGGTCAAACATTGACCTCGCTTGGCTGCGGCAACGATACGGCACCTCAATGCGCGGCGCTTCAGCTCACGACATCATTGAGGTTGCGGCCAGCATTGGCATGTCAGCTCGCGCTCTAACCTGTGAGCTTGAGGAGCTTCGACACCTGCGCACACCCGCCATTCTGCACTGGAACCTGAATCACTTCGTCGTTCTGGTGTCGATCAAGGGCGCGGCCATACGCATCTTCGATCCCGCGATGGGATTTAGAACGCTTCGTTCTGTAGAGGTGTCGCGACGTTTCTCGGGAGTGGCGATCGAGTTGGCGCCGACGCCGTCCTTCAAGAGGAGGGTGGAGCGCTCCCCCCTTCGCCTATTCAGCCTGATTAGCTGGAGCTCGGACGTCCGCAGAGGGCTGATCCAGGTCCTGCTTCTGTCCCTACTGCTTCAAGTCTACGTCCTCGCCAGTCCGTTCTATATGCAGATCGCCATCGATGAGGCGGCACTGAAGGCCGACGCTCCTCTTCTGACCGGGCTGGCGGTCGGGTTTGCCGCATTTGCTCTCTTCAACGCGATCGCTGAGGCCATCAGGGCAATAGCCCTCCAAGGAGTCTCGTCGCTGATTACATGGGACATGTCTCAACGGCTCTATCACCACCTTATACGCTTGCCATTGCCATGGTTCCAAAGGCGGCGACTTGCGGACGTTCAGAGCCGATTTCAGGCCGTGGAGCCAGTCCGCGACCTCATCGCAAGCGGTTTGATCGCGGTAGTCATAGACGGATGCCTCGCGACCTTCACGCTTGCACTGATGGTTGTCTACGCCCCTGTGTTGGCGCTGGTTACGATTGCGAGCTTCGGCATTTATGCCGCCATGCGGCTTTATTCACTACCCCTGAATATGCGCCTTGGATCCGAGGCGCTTCTTGCCTCGGTCGCCGAACAAGGAAAACGCCTCGAAACTTTCAGGGCCATCCAAACGATCAAGCTTATGGGAGGGGAGAGCCGTAGGGAGGCTGCCTGGGCGAATAGCCTGGCGAAAATGGTTGAAACGGATCAAAAAAGCCTTCTTGGTGCATCTCTATTTGGCGTTATTCAAAGATTAATTGAGGCGCTGTCTGGCGTACTGATTGTTTACATTGGTGTGAAATATATAATCTCCCAAGAGATGAGCATTGGCATGCTTTATGCGTTCATCGCTTATCGATCTCAGTTTATGGCTCGCTGCACCAGCTCCCTCGAAAGTGTCATCAACTGGCGCCTTCTTGACATTCACTCCAGCCGGCTCGCCGACATAGCGCTAACGCCAGTCGAGCCTGGGCTTGAATCTGCCACTCCTGGACTTCCTGCCATTAAGGGGGAGATCCAGTTCAAAAAGGCGTCATTTCGCTACTCTCCAACCGATCCCTTCGTCTTGAAGGGGGTGAGCGGGGTGATTGGCGTCGGGGAAATGGTCGCGATCGTAGGGGGGTCTGGCGCCGGTAAATCAACGCTGATCAAGTTAATGTGCGGCCTCTTTCCGGCAACGAGCGGCGAGGTCCTTTTAGACGGTTTGCCGTTGTCTAACTGGGGGCCGAAGATCGTTCGGAAAGCTTTCGGCACGGTGATGCAGGACGACGACCTGCTGCCCGGTAGCATCGCAGACAACATTGCGTTCTTCGACGATAATGTTGATATCGATTTTGTCTGGGAGTGCCTCAGACTCGCGGCGATTGATGAAGAAGTGCGCGCCATGCCAATGCGTACTGACACTCATGTAGGCGACATGGGGTCGACCCTTTCGGGCGGCCAAAAGCAGAGAATTTTGCTAGCCAGAGCGCTCTACAAAAGGCCAAGCGTTCTGATATTGGATGAGGCAACTTCACATCTGGATCAAAAGCGGGAAAAGTCAATAAATGACGCCTTGCGATCCCTCAACATGACCAGGGTTGTTGTCGCTCATCGGGCGGAAACTATCGCTGCCGCAGACCGGATTCTGCTGCTTGGAGATGGTTTGCGTGAAGTGCAGAGACGAGGCAGTGAAGCCATTCAGGCGCAGCCGGCCACCCTGTAAGTAGAGATAAGTAATTTCTCGCCCATGGCTTGCAATTTTGTCGATTAATTATCAGTATTGATTCGTCGCAATTTTGCGATCTTCGTAATTATGGAAATATAATGCGCGTACTTAACTACGATGAATCTTTCCTTGTTGCTGGCGGCATAATTGAGCTTGCCGGCGGCCCCAAGCAGAATGTCGGAGACTTGTCTGGCGGATCCTTCGTTCCGGACATCCAACAGGCGACGAACCAAGTTCGCGTCGAGATCGACTACAACCACGATGGCGTCGCCGATAGCATGGGCACGCTCATTGATGGCGTTCTATATGACGACGCTGGCGGAGCGCATTCCGAGTACTATTGGAAGAGCAATCTGACGGCCGGTGAGATATTTGAGGAGGATGATCCTCTGGACGGAACCGCCATGCAGGAAGCGGCCGTGTCGTTTGAGGATGGAAATGTCTTTACCGGCATCGGCCAGGTAATCGGAGACGCTCCTGAAATTCTTGGCAACTTCCTTGACTTCGTCGTCGAGGATATCTGGGAGGCCATGAGGGACGAGGAGACCTCCGTGTGGGAAGCGATCAAGGATATCTTCACCGTCAACGATGGCAATCCTAAGGTCGGGGAAGACTCCGAAGAGGAGCAAGGAGAGGGATAAGTTCAGCATTTTCTTCGGAGGGAGCCCCGAAGCGGGAGGCGGAGCCGGTTGGCTCCGCCTCTTATTTCGATCATAATGCTGCCGCCACAACGCAGTCATTGAAGTATCATTGCGATTGATTTATCGGAAAATTTAGAATGTCACGCGGTATGAGGCTTTTAAAATTGCTAAAATCCGCGATGTTGTATGGTGCGTTGTGCTTTCTGCTTGTCCTTATAACTTCTACAATATTACGTGTCGTAATTTTTGATTTCGATGTTATTCGAGCCATTGACAAGGCACTCTCCCTTGGTGCGAAAGGGCGCATCTCACCCCCATTAATAATAAGCTCTATTTTTGTTTCACCGATTGTCGAGACTACGATATTTCCGGCAATGCACTGGATTGTATCAAAAATTCCCGCATTGCGCGGTCGAATCATAGGTTATGTTTGTACTTTTCTGTCAATTGCGCTCGGATTTTACCTTCACGGCGGAGGTGCGTCCGGGGTTGGACGGGGCCTTGCGTTCGGGGCCCTCGGTTGGCTCTACAGCTCTCGAAAGCAGAATGAAGAATTTCTCCCCTACTTGACGGCGGTGTTGGCTCACTGCATTTGGAATGTATTCGGCTTGATGGCTGTCTTCACGTGGCAGCTCTTCGCATAGCGCTCGACGCCTGCGCGGGCTTCGAGCGCCGGCGGCTAGAGCATTCGAAGCTGTGCTGAAAGTCGCAATCGAAGCGAAGGATAACCGATACCGACGTTGCGCCACGTTTCCCGCATCCCGGGACGTGCCGATCGGATTTATCTCCGCCTCCAGCAAGCAGACCTTCGCAACGGAAGCGATGAGTCACTTCTGGCTATCCGCAGCTTCCGCATCTGATCTCACCGAGGTAGCCGAGAAGCGTATTACCCCATCCCCTTCGCGATGCGCTGCTAGCCTATTGAAGCTCTCATTTTTATGCGCGGCCCTGCCCAGGGGGGCCAGGGAAAGATCACAACCGCGAAGCTTTGGAAGCGGGCTGAACCCATTGCCGGCTCCGAAAACGGTGGCGCTGAACGCTTGTCGTGAAGGCCAGGAGCCCCCTTCTGAAATAGCAAAAAGTTAGTCGCGCATTTTGGAGTCAAAGGTCGCGGAGTTTGCGATCAGTCGCAGAGTTTGCGGTTTCGGCCCTTGCCCCGGAAACGATGCGACTGATGGTGGGCTCGCTGACACGGTAGAGGCGCGCCATTTCGGCGGCCGACTTGCGGCCGGACATCACGTTCTCAACTACATCTGCGCGCTGTGCGGGCGTCAATTTCGGGCGTCGGCCGCCGACCCGGCCCGCGGCGCGCGCTTCGGCCAGACCGGCCATGGTGCGCTCGCGGATCATGGCCCGCTCGAACTCGGCGAAGCTGCCGACCATGTGCATCATCATGCGTCCTGCGGGGGTCGTCGTGTCGATGCTTTCGGTAAGGGACCGGAAGCCAGCGCCGGCGGCGTCGACCTTCTCCAGTATGTGCAGGAGGTCCTTCAGGGAACGGGATAGGCGGTCGAGCTTCCACACGACGACAACGTCTCCGGCGCGGAGTTGGTCGAGCATCCGGTGAAGTTGGGGCCGGTCCCATCGGCCGCCGCTGGCCGCCTCCTCAAACAGGCGCTCGCATCCGGCATCGCTCAGCGCACGCTTCTGAGCCGCGGTCGATTGGTCATCTCCTTTGGAGACACGCGCGTAGCCGATGAGCATGTCTGATCTTTCAAAAACCGGTTACCTTTCGACCAATTTATGAAAGAGGTTTTCGAAAGAAGCCATCGCCTTTCTGTTCGTGCCACATCTCGACCTTTCATAAACGGCCGATAGCGTGGATCGCGAAAGGGAATATATTCCTATCGCTATGGGATGGCGGTTTTTGGAGTCAGTGACATAGGCATGTCACCCTTCCAGCGTATTGTCTGGAGGGCCTGGGATGGCGGTTCGCAGCATGAGCGACAAAGAACTGGCGCGGCTGGAGGTGCTGCGCGATCTCGATAGTCAGAGACTGACAGCGGCGGCCGCCGCCAGCTCCTGGGCGTCAGTCGACGACAGACGCTCCCACTCCCCTGCCTTCAGACGAATTGGGCGACTTCGGCGAATCCAAATTCAAGTCCCTCTGCGCCAGGGCCCAGTTGGTCGCCAAGGCCGATCGCGATCGGTTCGGGTGGGACTTCGTCGTTCAAGAGCCCCTTGAGCACGACGAATGCGAGAGCGCCTCCCATATGACGAGCTTTGTCCAAGTCAAGTCGACCTGGCGCGGCCCCAGGGCAAGGTTTGCGAGGCCGCGCCGATAGGATTAAATCCTACTCGGAAATCGGAGCATAGCCATGCGTTCCACCCAGCAATTCAGCGTCACGCTGCCCACGAGATGGCCGCCCAAGTGCGGGCAAAGGTCGCGTCTGGCGACTACGCCAGCGAAAGCGAAGTGATCCGCGAAGGTCTTCGCGCGCTGCAGGCCCGCGACCGCGCGTTCGACACCTGGCTTAGCGGTGAAGCCGCCAAGGCCTATGATGCCATTCAGATCGACCCGTCGCGCGGACGGTCGAGCCAGGATGTTCGCGCGACCTTATCCGCCGAGCACGAGCGCGCGACCAAGGCCTGATGCCAGTAGGCCCGGATGTAGAACCGGCGGCTATGTGCAAGCGCTGCGACGTGGCAGCCGTGACGCCGTGCTCCTGAAGCACATTGTCGCCCTCTGCTGTGACCTGGGCATGACGACGATCGCCGAGATGGTAGAAACTCGCGACGCCGCCAATTTGCTCCGCGACCTGGGTGTCGAGCTAGGCCAAGGGTGGCACTTCGCTAAGCCTCTTCCCAAACCCCAGTGGCGCGCCGCAGCGCCGCCGCTGACCAAGCGAATGGGGACGGTGGATGAGTGGAGATAGCTTTGGCCAGAAAGAGCAGGTCGAGAACCCTTTCCGATGATCACCAAAGGGGTGTGTCGGTTTAGGAGCCCGCCGCGTTCCGTCGAACCCCGATGGATAGGCGAACGCCGCTCGTCGCAGCTTCGAGAGAAGCGCGATGGTCGAGGGATCGTGATATCCGACGAACTTCGCGGTGCACGACAGGCTCCGGCAGGCCGGTAGAGCCGCGTCCGGCTGCAACTGAGAATGATCCAGCGCCCGCCTCCCGCCGTATAGAGCGTGACAGAGGAGGCGACATGTCCGACAAGGTCATCCGTGCGGCCGCGATAGCAGGTTTGGTCGCGACGTGCGCGGCGTGCGCCAGCGGCGGCGCCTCGTATTCTGGCTTTCTAAGCAGCTACGATGGCCTGGCCAAACGGCCTGGCAGTGTTCGAGCCACGGTGTACGAGCGCCGCGACGAGGCGATGGCCGCGCCAATCGAACAGCTCTGGATCACCCCCGCCGCGAGCCATTCGAGCGAGGCCCTGTCGGTCGAGGACGAGCACCGCCAGGCGGTGCTGACTGAGGTCGACCGGCAGGTCTGCTACGAGCTGAGCAAGCGCTTCACCCTGATCGACGCCCCCTCCCCCGACGCGGGGACCGTCAAGGTCGGCGTGACCCGCATCGAACTCACCAACCAGGCCGGGGCGGCCGCCTCGGCGGTGGCCAATTTCTTCATCCCGGGTCCGGTCTCGCTGCGGGCGCCGGGCGGGGTGGGCGGGCTGTGGGCCGAGGCCGAGCTCCTGGCGCCGGACGGCGCCCAGGCGGCCGCCCTGGTCTGGAGCCGGCAGGCCATGGTCGTGGGCGCCGACAAGCCATCGCTGTCGCCAGTCGGGGACGCCCACCAACTGGCCGAACCATTCGGGGACGCCGTGGCGGCAGCCCTGACGCCGCGCGACCGCAAGCCGCGTCCCGTGGCGACGCCCGACCCTTGCGAGCGCTTCGGACCGCGCTTGCGCCCCGAGGGGCTGCTCCTGCGCATGACCACCGGCCTCTATCAACCGGAGCTGAGCGGCGCCAAGCCGCCGCCTCGCGACGAGACGTCCGGCGACCCCAGCCAGCGCCCCTAGAGGCGCACGAAGGGCGCAAGCAGCTTGCCCAGCCTGCCGGGCAGCATGATCTGGCCGTCCAGCGCGGCGACGCAGAGGCAGGGCTCCTTGGAGACGACCTTGGGCTGGTGCGTCACGCTCGGGTCGGCCTCCTCGAAGTCGCCGCGCGAAAAGACGCCGTCCTCGGTGGCGTAGGCGCCGTCGATCACGCAGGTCAGTTCGACGCCCCCGTGGGTGTGGCGCGGCGCCGACTGCCCCGAGGCGATCTTCAGCAGGATGACCCGGCAGTCGCCCTCCCGGGTTCCGAGCACGTCGCGAACATGCACGCCGGGCCCCAGCCAGCGCCAGGGCCCGAGCGCGAACTGGTCGAGCGGCGCGGGCAGGACAGGATCGGCCGAGGCCGGCCTCGGCTCGGCCGCGAATTCGTCGGCGTCCAGGCGCGCCATGACGTCCCGCCGGGCGTCCAGGCTGATCGCCTCGGGCGCCTGGTCGTCGAGCAGCACCCCGCCCACGGCCGCGCCGAGCTCGGCCCACGGGCGCGTGGTTGGCCGCAGGCTGAGGTGAGCGGCCACGACGACGGCTTCGGGGAAGCTCAGGGTTCCCGCGGCGAAGGCCAGCAGCCTTTCCTCGCTGGGCTGACGGCGAAGGCTCATTGCGCGTCTCCCCTGTCCCTTTCGATGCAGGCCCGCAGCTTCATCATGCCGAACCGAATGCGCGCCTTGACCGTCCCGAGCGGAACGCCGAGCGTCCTGGATATCTCCGTATGGGTCTGCTCCTGGAAGAAGGCCATTTCGATGGCGGCCGCCTGGTCGGCGTTGAGGCTGAGCATCGCCGCCCTCACCCGCTGTGCGTCCTGCGCGCCGCTGAGGATGGCGTCGGGCTGGGCCGGCTCCTCCGCCTCCAGGTGAAAATCGAGCTCATGAAGGGTGACCGAGCCGCGCCTGAAATGGTCGATGCGCAGGTTTCGGGCGATGGTGAAGATCCAGGCCGCCGCCGAGGCGCGCGCGGGATCGAAGAGGTGCGCCTTGCGCCAGACGACCAGCAGGGTTTCCTGGGCCAGTTCCTCGGCCGCCGAGGCGCTGGCGCCGCTGCGCATCAGCAGCGCCTTGATCCTGGGCGCATAGTGGTCGAACAGCCCCGCGAAGGCGTCGCGGTCGCGGCTCGCGCCGACACGCACGACGAGGTCGTCCAGCGCGCGCGAGGAACTCACGGCGTGACGGCCTGCAGGGTGTGCGGATAGGGCCCGAGTCGCATGCATGCCGATGATACGGCACGGCTGCGCTACCGGATCACCGGAAACGAAAAATAGCGCGCGCGGCCATCCGATCGGCGACCTCGGCCGTAGGACCTCCGGACATGTCCAGCCTCGCCCCGCGGCGCGGCGGACGCCACCCTGACGAGGGCCGCCTCAGATGAGCGACACATCCCTGGACCTGCGCATCGCCGGCGCATCGCGCGGCTCGCCCCTGTTCGACCTGGTCATGCGGCTGCTCTCGGCGCGCTGGACCTGGGGAGAACTGACGATCGTCACGCCCAGCGGCGAGCGCCGTCACCTGGCGGGCGTCGCCCCGGGCCTTGCCGCCACCATCGTCGTGCGCGACGTCCGCTTCGCCGCGCGGGTGCTGGCCAACGGCGACATCGGCTTTGCCGAAGGGTTCATGGCGGGGGAATGGGACAGCCCCGACCTGGCGGCGCTGCTGACGACCTTGGCCAACAACTACGACCACATCCGGCGCCTGTTCGACGGCGGCCTGCCGATGAAGCTCGCCAACTGGGCGTTCCATCGCCTGCGCGCCAACAGCAAGGCCGGGTCGCGGCGCAACATCCACGCCCATTACGACCTGGGCAACGCCTTCTACGGGGCCTGGCTGGACGAGACCATGACCTATTCCGCGGCCCGGTTCGAGCATCCGGGCCAGTCGCTGGAAGCCGCCCAGACGGCCAAGTACGAGAGTCTGGCCGCCCTGATTGACCTCAGGCCCGGCCACAGCGTCGTCGAGATCGGCTGCGGCTGGGGCGGGTTCGCCCAGTTCGCTGCGGCCAGGATCGGCGCCCGGGTCACCGCCGTGACCATCTCGCAGGAACAGCACGACTTCGCGCGCCGCCGGATCTTCGAGGCCGGCCTGTCCGAGCGGGTCGACATCCGCCTGCTCGACTATCGCGACCTGACGGGCCAGTTCGACCGCGTGGCGTCCATCGAGATGCTCGAAGCGGTGGGGCGCGACTACTGGGGCGTCTATTTCGACAAGCTGGGCTCGCTGCTGAAGCCCGGCGGCCGCGCCGGCCTGCAGGTGATCACCATCCAGGATGCGCTGTTCGAAGAATACGACGCCCGCACCGACTTCATCCAGCGCTACGTGTTCCCGGGCGGGTCGCTGCCCTCCGAGAACCGCCTGGCGCCGCTGATCGCCGCCCGGGGCCTGCGCTGGCGCAGGACCGAGCGGTTCGGCCAGGACTACGCCCAGACCCTGGCGCTGTGGGCCCAGCGGTTCGAACGCGCCTACCCCTTCATAGCCGAGAGCTCAAAGAGCTTCGACGCGCGCTTCCGCAGGCTTTGGCTCTTCTATCTCGCCTATTGCGAGGCGGGGTTCCGAACAGGCCGCACCGACGTCATCCAGATGGCGATCGACAAGCACGGCTGAACGCCCTGCGACCGCGAGGCGGTTGGGCGCGCGTTGAGCCAAGCCGCAGGTCTGTCATTGGCGAAATAGCCCGCTAAGCGGTGTTCGTCCCAGGCGAAGATGTCGCGTCATCAACTGCGCCTGGGCTTTGCCCTGACGCGAATTTCACGCGTTCTGAGCCTGCAGTTGCGGCTGGTGGACAATGGCGACGCGGGCACCCGGTCCGGAACCATCCACGACGATCTCGGCCCTCAACTGCTTGGCCAGGGCCTGGATGATGCTCGAGCCGAGGCCAACCCTGACGGATCCGCTTGCGGGCGGCATGCCCACGCCGTCGTCGGCGACCGACAGCGTCCAGCCGCCTTCCGAGGCGCTGTACTCCACCCAGATATGCCCGCCTTCGCGACCTGGAAATGCGTGCTTGAGGGCGTTGATGACCAGCTCGGTGACGATCAGCCCCATGCTTACCGAAACCTCCGCGGCCACCCAGTGCTCGTCGCTGACGACCGAAAGGGTCAACTTCTCGGGGTTGGAGACCATCGAGGCGGCGATGCCATCGCACAGCGCCCTGAAATAGGCCTTCAACTCCACTTCCCCCTCCCCCGACTCCACCAGTTGACGCTGGAGAGCGGCGACCGACATCACGCGGCTGTGGGCGTCGGCGACATGGGCGCGGATCTCGGGGGACGTCGCGTTGCGAGCCGACTGCATCAGGATGCTGGCGATGATCTGTAGGCTGTTGGCGATCCTGTGCTGCAGTTCGTCGAACAGCACGGCCTTCTCGCGCACCAGGTCGTCCTTGACGCGGTCGGCGAGGCGCGCGTCCGTCACGTCGAAGATGGTCAGAAGCAGAAGCGGGTTGGAAGGATCGCCGTAGTCGAGCCGGCGCGCCCTGATCACCAGCCGCCTGGCGTCCTCGCCAGCTCGGACCAGATCCATCTCACCGGCCTCGACGGCGCCGCCCCCCTTCAGCGCGGCGGCGAGCAAGTCGCGCAACGACGGCGCGCTCCATTCGCCTTGGCCAAGGACGAACGCCGACAGGCCGACCGCCTTCTCCACGTCGATGCGAAAGGCTTCGGCGAAGGACTCGCTCGCCGCGACGATCCTGAAGTCGCCATTGAGCAGAAGTATGGGCGCATCCGATGAGGACACCAGGGCCTGGGCCAGGGCGTCGATGGGCGACGGAACGGGGCGAGCCTCATCGAGCATAGGGGGATCCACGACCCGAAGGCTCTCGAAACGACAGCCGTTCCCGGGCGAGAGATCGGCGCGTGCGCCGGACTCTCAACGCGGCGCCGAAGCTTTAGTTCTAGCACAAATCGGGATCGGCTCCGACGACCAGACCGGGCGACGAAACCGCGCAGCGGGATCCCGAACCATAGCGACGCCGGAACGTTTTATCAGAACGGCTTTCGCTGGCGCTCACCCCGGCTCGGGGTTTCGAAAGGGCCCGCCATGTCACCGACCTTCGAAGACGCGCTGGAAGTGGTCCTCAGCCACCTCGACAATCCGCCGGCCGAGGGAACGCCGGAGGACGAAGCCTTTCTCGCCGCCCTCGGCGAGGTTCTCGTCGCCTCCCAAGGCGGTCTGGACAACGATGACGGCGCCAAGCAGGCTATCGTCATCGATGATGATCTGCGAACCCGGCTTGAGGCCATCGCCCATCGCCGTCGCCTCAACCCGTTCGGCGAACACCCCGACGGCATCGGCCCGACGCTCGGCATGGACTTGAGGGTGAAGCCGCCGCGGTGAACATCGGCTCATCCGATAGCAACGACGCCCCCCAGAACACTAGAAAAAAGCACGATGATGAATAGCAGCCACGAGCTTAGATCAAATACAACAATCCGCCCAAGCCATATAAATTTGTCGCAATGATGAGCATAGCGCACATATTTTTACCGCCACGCTCGTGGGTGAATACGAGTTATTATTTTATGGTAGAGTATTAGAATCCCGCAAAATCGACAGCCTTCGCAAATAGCTCTCCGCGACTCTTGACATCTAGTTTTCGATAGGCGTGCTTGATGTGGGTGCGCAGGGTTTCGATCGAGATATCTTGCTTCTGGGCGATCTTTCCCGTCTCCAGCCCCGTCAGCATCATCGAAACGATTTGCGCCTCGCAAGGCGTGAGGTGATGGATCTGAAGCATCGCCTCGTAGGAAACCGGCCCAGCCATACGATGAGCGGCGAAGCCGATGCTGGCGTCGTCACCAATAATCAGTTGCTGCGCCCATAATAGCCATTGCTGACCAGCGCCTGCTGGCGTGATGGCATAGAGCGCCACGTCCAGCCCGACCTCCTGAAGCAATCGCGCGAGGATCGCGGCCGTCGCAGGATCCCCTGAAACCAAGTTGTCCTCGAAGGCCCTGAAGCTGCCGCCATCACGGACCATCCGGTAGGCGGCGTCGTTGGCCCAATGGATACGCCCGGATCGCGAGAGCAACATCTTGGCCCGGGGATCGGTATTGACCCAGGCCGTGATCGCGCGTGACCAGGCGGGGAGTATTCCGAACTCATCTTCGAACATGAAGACCGTCTGCTCCGAATCCAGATCGTCGGCCTCATCGCCCATGGCGACAAAGCCCGAGACGCCCACCCTCATCGCTTCCTCCCTCGTCGGCCGCGTCGCTTGATACGACTTCGACCCATGCATCGAGCATAAGAACTCGCGCACCAGCCCTACGATCCACTCTAACCATTAATAATCGAATTGGCATACCCGATCCGGGTGATACATCAGTAAGTCAAAATAAATACAAGGATACAAAAATCTGGATTTTTAATAATTAGACTGAGCCGACACCCAGCCATGATCACATGACGCAAACTCAATTAATATTGTGAGACACGAATGAAAATGCGCCGAATAGTTCTCTCTCGGAAGCAAAAATACAACCCAAGGGCGATCACTAGAAAGTCGCCCCTCCCAGCTAAAGAGCGAGCCCGCACGAAGTCGCGCCAACCAGTAGCGCAAGCCCCCCACGAGCCGCTGCGCCGCTCGACCAAGCCCCCCGAGGAGGGAGTTCACGCAGCAAACCATCATCCGGCGCGTTACTTCAAACGCGAAAATTATACTGGCCGCCTTATAAATATTACCTCCGCCTGAACCTCTACAAAATTTGACTAGGCGATAACGACTACCGCCTTCGACGATGCGGAGAACGCTCGACATTGAATAGATGCCATCGCCGCGATCGAAGTCGCGACCTCCTGCATTCAATCATTGAGGCGGGGCACCTAAATATTCGGAGGACATGATGCGTACCTACATCGTTGCGGCGGCAACCGCCGTCGCGGCCCTGCTGGCCATCCCGGCCGTGTCGAGCGCTCAGACCAACGTGACCGTCTCGACCAGCGTGACCAACTTCTGCGGCATCGGGCTGGCCAACGTCGCCGGCGGCAACGTCGCCGTCGCCAACGGCGCCCGCCAGAAGGTCACGACCCTGCGGATGTCGTGTAACGCCGCCACCGGCGCCAAACTGACGTCCAGCGCCGCCAACGGCGACTTCAAGTCCCCGGGCGGCGTGCTGATCAACTACGACTGGGACCTGTCGGTGCCGGAAATCCCCAGCCTGGGCTTCGCCGCGGTCGATACCTGGCCGGGCAGCCCGGCGATCATCACCAATTCGGGCGGCTACAGCCAGAAGCTCGCCGACGGCATCTACGGCGATCTGTTCCTGAACCTCTGCTACAACGTCCCGGGCGGCCCCGGCGTCGGCGGCACCCAGGGCGACCCGACCAACCCCGGCTCCTCGGGCTGCGCGGCGTCGCCGTCCGGTCCTGGCGCGGCCTCCGCTCCGGCCGGCACCTACACCGAAACCTTCACTTTCTCGCTCGATCCCGCCTGATCGAACCGGACGGGGGAGCGGCCCTTGGCCGCCTCCCCGACTTTTCCGAAATTTTCGCAGGGGGAGCGACATGCAAAGTCGAAGATCAGCAGCCACATTCCTGACGACCGCGGCCTTGATGATCTGCGCGACAGCGCCGGCCCGGGCCATGGACGTCTCACCGATGGTGTCCAAGATCACGCCAGCAGGCGCCGGATCCGCCTACCGGATGACCGTCAGGAACACCAGCGCCGTCCCGGCTACGGTTGAGATCGAGGTGTATCGCATGCAGGTCGATTCCGCCGGCGCGCGCAGCCTGGTGGAAGAAGACAACGACATCGTCACCTTTCCGGTCCAGTCGGTCATTCCGCCCAACCGCGAGCAGGTCATCCAGGTCCGCTATATGGGCGACCCGGTCGAAGAAGGCCGAATGTACCTGGTTCGGGCGGCACAGTTGCCGATCAACATGCAGACGACTCCGACCGACGCGGGCGCGGGCGCCGACGTCCAGGTCGCCTTCACGATCAACACCTATGTTTTCGTGGCGCCGTCCAAGGCCCGCGCCGCCGTCGAGGTAACCGCCGTGTCGCGCATGCCGAACGGCGACCTCGTCCTGTCGGCCCGAAACTCGGGGACCGGCTTTGCCTACCTGCGCGAAGCCAGGATCACCCTGACCACGGCGGACGGCCGAGCCCACGAAGTGCCGGCCGCGGACGTCGATGTTGGTCAGGTCAGCGTCATGGCAGCCGGCTCCACGCGCCAGATCCGGATACCGGCGCGTCTGATCTCGACCGTCGACGGCCAAATCACCGCTTCGATCGCGCTGCTGTGAGGACGGGACAATGGCACGCAAAGCGCGCGCCGGAGGGCGGTCCGGCGCACGAGGCGCGTTTCGCCGGCTGAGCGCGGTCGCCTGCCTGGGCGGCGGCTTGGCTTCCGTCGTCGACGCCGGCGCATTCCAGATGGCCGACGGGGCCATACAGACAGCGCCGTTCCACCTCATCGCCGCTGCCGACACGCCTCCCGGGGTGGGCCCCGCCCTCTTCGCTGGCGGCCAGGATCAGTCCCCCTCGACCAGACCCACGCCAGTGCTGAATCCTATCCAGGGTCCATTGACGCTGGACGGCAAATACCTGGGCGACGTCAGCGGGGAGGTCGATGCCCAGGGCGAAGGTCTCATCGACGCCAGCGCACTTATGGATCTGCTAGGCCCGCAACTGTCGCCCGCCATGCGCGAGACCCTTTCCAGCCGGATCGCCGCCCAGGCCAAGGTCGCCATGGCCGATCTTAGAAGCCCGACCTTCTCCCTGTCGTTCGATCCGCTGGCCCTAACATTCGTGGCGGCTCTAAGCCCCCAGGACCGCGCCCAGCGCAGGGTCAGCTTCTCCCAGAACGAGAACGTCGACCCCAAGGCCTTCGACCAGCCGAGGCGCTTCGCCGCTGGCGCCAACATCACTCTGGCCCAACTCTATTCCCACACTGACAGCCGCTTCTCGCCGCTACAGGGCGGCGTCGATATGTTCGCCAACTTCGGAGGCTTCGACGGCGTCACCCTGACGACGGGCGTCGACTACGACGGCGGCAGTTCCCAGCAGCGCTGGCGACGACGCGAGATCCGGCTGACCAAGGACGTCTTCCAGTCGGCCGTGCGCATCACCGCCGGCGAGTTCGCCCCGCCTGTGGAGAGCTTTCAAGGCTCTCGACGCTTTCTGGGAGTCTCTGTTGCGCGAGCCTACTCCACGATCCGCCCTTTCCAGAACGTCCGCCCGGCGGGGCGTCGCCAGTTCATTCTAGAGCGACCCGCGCTGGTCGTCGTCGAGGTCAACGGTATCGTCACCGAGCGCATCCGCCTGGATGCGGGCCCCTACTCGCTGGGCGACTTTCCATTCGGCCAAGGCGCCAACACGGTCCGCCTTCTGGTCGAGGACGACAACGGCCAGCGCGAGATCGCCGTGTTCGATCTCTTCGGCGGAACAGGATTGCTCGATCCCGGCGTGGTTGATTTCGGCGTTTCGGTCGGCGTACTGGAACGCGACCAGCTCGAGTACGGCTCGGCGCCCGCCATGACCGGCTTCGTACGCAAGGGCCTCAGCGACGTGCTGACCGTCGGCGCCAACGCTCAGGCGGCCAACGGCCGCGGCCAGGTCGGCGGCCTGGCGACCTGGGGGTCTCCGGCCGGCCTGATCCAGCTCAGCGGGGCGGCCAGCCATAACGGCGACACGGGCAGGAGCGGCCATGTTGCATCGGTCGACTACCTGCGCGAGGTCGCCTTCCGCAGGAAGGTGGACGCCCGTTTCGTCGCCTCGGCCCAGGCGACCAGCCGCTTTTTCCAGAGCGCCTTTGACACGTCGGCTGTCAACAGCGAACGATGGCGCGCCGCGACCAGGCTGCTGGTGAGATCCGGGCGTTACTCCGTCAACGCCGGCGTGGCCTTCGTGAAAGGGCGCGAACGGCCGGATCGCACGGACTACAGCCTGGCCTTCGGTCGCAGCTTCCAGCGCTTCGCCGTCAATCTGGCCTGGCAGCGCGGCTCCGCGAACGACGGACAGAAAGAAGACCGTGTCGGCGTAACCCTGACCTCGCGCTTTGGCGGGCGCTGGAGCACGGCGGCGCGCTATGACAGTGCGAACCGTTTCCGGGAAGTCGGCGTGTCCCGTGCCTCTTCGGGCCGCTTGAACGATGTCAGCGGCGATCTGCGGCTCTCGCAAGACCGCGACAACAAGACCATCGCGGCCGACGTCCGCTATATCAACAATCGCTTCGACGCCGAACTCGTGTCCAACCGCCTGGTGTCGTCGGCCCCAGGCGGGACGACACGGCAGGAGTCGCTGTGGCGACTGTCGACCATGATCGGCTACACGGATGGCGCCTTCGGCGTCGGGCGGACCGCGCGCGAAGGCTTCATTCTGGCCACCCCGCACCCGACCCTGGCCAGATCACGGATCAGCCTCACCGACGCCAGCGGCCATCCCGTGGCGCATAGCGGCTGGCTAGGCCCCGCCCTTGCGGGCATCGATCGTGGCTATGGCGTACGGCGCTATGAGATCGAAGCCAACCCGCTCCCTCCTGGCTACGATCTCGGCGCCGGCGTGGTCAGCACCTTTCCCGGTTTCGGCAATGGATATCGCATCGTCGTCGGCAGCGACGCCTCGCGTACCGCGCGTGGCGTCCTGACATCCCCGTCGGGACCGGTTGGCCTGATGGGCGGCATGATCGAAGCCGTCGGCGGCGCGCCGGGCGCGGCGGGACGCCCCTTCTTCACCAATCGCAACGGCCGCTTCGTCGCCGACGGCCTGTCTCCCGGTCGCTACCGGCTGCTGATCCGCGGCCAGATCGTGGGCGAAATCAACATTCCGGCGAATGTGGAAGGAACAGTCGATGTCGGCGAAATCCGCATACCTCAGCCCATGCCTTGATCAACCGGACCGACGGCCTCGCCTGGCTTTGCTGATCGCCGCGCTGGTTCTAGCCGCCGCCCCGGGAGCTCAAGCCTGCGCCTTGGCGCTGGCCGGCGATCCTGGCACGGTCATCATCGACTACAATCCATTCGCCTCCGGCCCCTCGACAGGCGCGCTGGACTTGAAATTCAAAAACCAGGGCGGCGCCGACTGCGACCTGCGCCTTACACTCACCAGCGAAAACGGCGCCATCGCCGACGACCTGTCGCTCGGTGGAGTCGGCATACGGCTGCGGCCACGCGAGCTGTCGGGATTGAGAGCCTCCGACGTCAAGCCAGGCGCGTTCATCTTTCTCGTCCCGAAGGACTCGACGGCCGAGGCCCAGTTCGACGCCGCCATCACTGCTGACGCGGTGCCGGAGGCCGGGACCTATACCAGCGACCTCAAACTCCTGGTCGAGGATGTCGACGGCAACACCCTGTTGCCGTCGATCCCCATTCGCGTGCAGTTGGTGTCGACGCCGCGCGCTCAGTTGAACCTCGCCGGCGCCGCAGGCGTGTTCGGATCGGGCTCGAGCGTCGAGGTGGTGGATTTCGGCGAGGCGGTCACCGGCGCGACGCGGAACATCTTCGTTCAGGTGCGCGCCAACGCCCCTTCCACCCTGACCATCAAGTCCCAGCATGGCGGGATCATGCGACGCCTGGGAGACGTGGTGACGGACTCAACCGTCCCCTACGCTATCGAATTGGAAGGCGCGCCGATCGACTTGGCCGATACCTGGTCACGCGCGATCGACCCGCCGCGCACCCTGGCTGGCGCATCGCTGCCGATGCTCTTCAAGCTTGGAACGGTCACCGGACAGATGGCCGGACGATACCAGGACGTGGTCACTATCGATATCTCGCCAAATTGAGCCGGCATACCCAAACTGGGGTAACTAATCATATCGGTTACCCCGCCAGACGCGACGTAGTACCAATCGTGGCGGGATTTGGCTGTTCAACCTCCACCACAGATCACGTCTGCTTCCCGAATATTTCGGGCGACGTTCCCTGTTCTGGGAGGCGATTGCGTAAACTCGGAGACCATACCGGTGCGACGCGCCTCGCCGAACCCGGTCGAAATCACGTGTTCGGAGGGGCACCTATGTACGAACAAGATATTGCGCCGACGCTCGATCAATACGCCCCCACGGCTGCGGACCGGATCGCGGTCGAGCCCTGTTCGCTTGAAGCCCCAGCGCCTCAAGAAGACTGCGCCAACTGGTTCGAACACGACAGCATCGCGCGATACGTGCTCGATCATCAGGGAAACATCCTGCGCGCCAATGGTGCGGCCAGGCTTCTGACGGCGGCGGGCGTCCTCGGCTCGGGCGGCGTCTTCATCTGCCCTTCGCATCGCAATCGCGCCGAGTTCGACGTCCTGATCGCCCGCCTCGCCGACGACCGTCAAACGAACGGCCGCATGCTGTTCCGCGCCGGAGACGACGCCTGGTGCCTGCTGGACCTCGCCACTCTTCCAGGCTTGGACGCAAGAGTGTTCGCCACCGCCCGCCCCGCACGGTCCATCAGCGCCGAGGCGATCGAACCCTTGAGAGCCGTCTTCGGCCTGACACGCGCCGAAACCTCGGTGCTGTCCCATCTTACCAGCGGTGAGGCGCCAAAGGACATAGGGCGCAAGATGGACATGTCGATCCACACGGTACGCGCGCACCTGCGTGCGATTTGCATGCGCATGGGGGTCAAAGGGATAAACGGCGCGCTGAGACTCAGCTTCCAGCTTGCCAATTGAACCGATCCGGCCCGCTGCGGGCCGCAAGCTAGGCGCCGTCCCATACCCCCGTGTACGGCGTCGGGGCTGTCGCCCTCCCCCAAGGGCGGCGGCTGGACGGTGGAGTGGTCGGGTGACCCGCGTCTCGCCAAAAGCCGGTCAGCATCTGGCTGCTCCACCGTCGCAGTTACGGTTTCACCTCAGCGCGCCCAGCGTCTAGCCGCGGGTGATGGAGCGAACGTCGAGGAAAGTGGCCACGACGCCGCTCGGTCGCTGCAGTTGGTTCCGGTAGGGGGCCAAGCGCATCAGATAGTCCGCATCCTGTTCCTCGTCGCGGACGCGGCGCTCAATCACCCGCGCATCGGCGAACACGGCCGTGACGTCGGCCGCCAAGGTCGGCAGCGCCACCCGGCTGGTGAGGTCGGTTATCGGCCTGCCCTTGTCCGTAGGCAGGATGTTGAACAGCTGCGCCATCGCAGGCGTGAAGCTGCGGATCACCATCCCCTCGCCGAGAAAGACCGTGGCGATCTGGCTGCTCTCGAACAGGTTCTGCAGGTCGGCATGCGCCTCATCCAGCGCCTCGACCTTGGCGTTCAGCTCGAGGTTGACGGTCTGCAATTCTTCATTGAGCGACTGGAGCTCCTCCTTGGAGGCCTCAAGTTCCTCGTTCGAGGACTGGCACTCCTCGTTGACCGACATCAGCTCCTCGTTGGAGGACTTCAACTCCTCCAGGGCGGTCTCGTATTCCTCGATCAGGGCCTGAAGTCGTTCGCGCGTATCACGCAACTCATGCTCAAGGTGGACGACTCCGGCCCGGTCGATACGAACCACGCCCGTCTCGGCCTTCAGGTCAAATGGATCGCCTTGATCGGTGAACATCACCAGCAGCAGAGGTTCGCTCGAGGCGCGCCCCGCGAGCGGTTCCACATCGATCCTGACGCGTTGAGCGCGACCGTCTCCGCTTTCCAGGACCATGCCTTCCCGCAGGGTGGGCTGCCCAGTTTCCTGAACCTGTCGCAACACTGTGCGAAGGTCCAGGCGCAAGCCTTTACGAGCCATGGCCAGCAACTGGCGATTGGGGGCGCCCATGGCCGCTTCCAGATACTTTCCGGTCTTGGCGGAATAGTAGACGACATCACCGTCACGATTGACCACGACATGGGCCGGAGCGAACCGCTCGAGCACCTGGCTCTCCACCGACTGGCGCAGGGCAAGACCCGCAGCAGAACCAGACTTGGCACGCTGGTCGTCGATGTAATAGCCCGGCTTACGGTCAACGATCATCAGCGGCCCCCGCACGGGAGCGGCGATCCCCTCGCGAGCCTGGAAGATGCGATGTTTTTTGTCGATGGGCGTGAAAAGTTCGCCGAACTGGCTGGCGTTTTCGGACATGCCCAGGAAGAGGAAGCCTCCAGGGCGAAGAGCATAGTGGAATGTCGGGATCACCCGGCCCTGAATCTCTGGGCCAAAATAGATGAGCAGATTGCGGCAGGAGACCATGTCCATACGCGAGAATGGAGGGTCGCGTACGACGCTATGGGGTGAAAATACGCAGAGCTCGCGCACCTCCTTGGCCACCGCGTAGAGGTCCCCTTCAGAGAGGAAGAACCTGTTGCGTCGCTCCGGCGAGACGCCGTCCAGAAATGTATCCGGATAGCGGCCGGCCCGAGCGACGGCCAGGGCGCGCTCGTCGATGTCGGTGGCGAAGATCTGGACCCGCGGACTGACGCTGGCCCGGTCCATGTACTCGCAGATCAGCATCGCGATCGAGTAGACTTCCTCGCCGGTGGCGCAGGCCGGGATCCAAACGCGCACGGTTTCGTCTGCCCCGCGCCCATCGAACAGGCGCGGTATCACCTTTTCCTCCAGGGCGGCGAAAGCCGCCGTGTCGCGGAAAAAACTGGTGACGTTGATCAAAAGATCTCGAAAGAGCGCATGGACTTCCTTGGGGTCGTCCTTGATGCCTTCCACATACTCTCCCAGCGACGCCGAGTAACGGATTTGCATCCGACGCTGTACGCGACGCAGAAACGTCTTGGCCTTGTAGCCGGAGAAGTCGTGGCCGACCTGAGTGCGCAGGGTGGCGCAAATGTCCTGACGAGCCTCCTCCAGCGCACCAGCGGGCTCGGCGTCGCCCGAAGCGGGAAATCCCTCCATCAGCGCGAAGCTGCGAGCGAAATTGGCAAGGTGCCGCCCCATCGCCTCGACGGGAACGGCCAGATCGACCAACCCGGTGGCGATGGCGCTTTCGGGCATGCTTGGATGACGGGGCCCGTGCCCGCCGGGAGCCTGGGCCAATGTCAGGCCCGCGGCCTCCTTGACAGCCTTGACGCCCAGCGCCCCGTCGCCGTCGCCGCCTGACAGGATCACGGCCGCTGCGTACTCGCCTTGGTCCTCGGCTAGGGCCGCCAGGAAAACATCGATCGGCTTGCGCTCTCGACCAGCTTGGCTTTCCTTCAAGGAGACGAGGCGACCGTCATGAATGCCCAGCAACATGTCAGCCGGCATGACGTAGACATGGTCAGGACGGACCTGCGCGCCATCGCAGGCGATCTCGACCGGTAGGGCGGTATAGCGGGCGATGACCTCATGCAGCAGGCTTTGCCGCTCGGGATTGAGGTGAGTGACCACGACATAGGCTACGCCGGCCTCGGCTTGGATGCCCTGGAAGAACCCCTCCAACGCCTCGATTCCCCCGGCGGACGCACCAAGGCCGGCGATCGGAAAGCGGGCGGCCGGTGCGGACATGGACGGACTTTCCTTATGAGCGCCCAAAGGTTCGGCGCCGCATCGGCGGACAGGACCCACGCCCTTGCCGGGAGTCGCCCAAAGAGACGATCTGAAATCCGCCAGGACAACCATAACAGATCACCCCTGGCGGTCAGCCCCTCACAAGCCGCGGTGTCGCGCTTACCCAGCAGCCACCTCACTGCCCGTATCGATGGGAGCCTTCTCAGGCGGCAACGCGCGGACTTGGCGCCGTCTTGTCAGGCCGCGCTTAGGCAGAATCCGAAAGACAAGGGGAAGCGCCAGCGCCATGGTGACGCATGAAGCGGCTGCGATGAAGAGATAAGGCATGGTTCGTCTCCGACCGGCGTACGATGCGATTCCGGGCGACCTTCCAAGGAACGTCGCCCGGCGCTGTATTGCGGATCTCAGCGATCGTCGCGGAAATCGCCGCTGATGCTGTCGCTCAACCGATCGAGCCGAGCGGTGATGATCGCCCGCCCTCTGGGACCAAGATCGCCTCGACGGTTGCGCAAGGATCGCTCCTGACGCTCGATCGCGGCCAGGGTTCGTGTCGCCTGGCCGGCCTCGGCCCGGCTCAGGCGACCGCTATAGGCGCCGCGATTGATGCGCTCGGCCAGTTGCGCCTGACGATCGTCGATGCTGAGCCTGCCGCGGCCGTCGGGATATTGACCGGCGGGATAGTCGGCGCGCGGGCGGCGAGCATCCGTCGAGACCCAGCCGCCACGGGCGTCGTAGTAACCGACCGCCTCGCCACGCACCCAGCGCCCGTTGGCGTAATAGCCCGGCTGCGGATCAGCGATCCAGGCTCCGTTGGCGGCGCGCCGTCCGCTCGGCTGGCCCGGCATCCAGCGTCCGTTGGCGTCGTAGCGACCGCTGGCTGCGCCCGCGATCCAGCGACCGGACCTGTCATAGTAACCGGAAGCGGCCGCGACCCAGCGACCGTCCTGGGCGTAGTAGCCGGTGGCCGAGGCTGGAACCCACAGACCGTTGGCATAGTAGCCGGACGCCTCGACGTCGGTGCTCGCCTGCATCCAGCGCCCGTCGGACGCGTAGTAGCCGCGTGGAGCCCCGTCGACCCAGTCGCCGTTGCGATCGAAATAGCCGGAAGCCTCGCTTCGCGAGACGGCGTTGGCGTGCCAGGCGCCCTGATTATCGTAGAAGCCATAGGCGCGGGCGCAGTCGGGACGCCCCCTGGCGACCTGATTACCGATCAGGGCGCCAGCGATGCCGCCGATAACGGCCCCTTCGCCACGATCGCCGCGGCCCGCCACGGCGCTGCCTGCCGCCGCCCCGACACCAGCGCCGAGGAGGGTTCCGGCCACACGATTGCTCTGCCGCTGCTCGCAGGTCTGTTGCGCGAGCGCGGCGGCGGGGATGAGGGCCGCGGCGCAGACGCCGACGACCAGGAGTTGGATACGCATTTTGTGGGATTCCTTGGGATGAGACATACTCCTCCCGACCCACATCAAATGGCGATTTCATTAACAATATTCAAGAGCAAAGCAAAATATAAATCACGACAAGGCGCTAATTTAATTCAGTAAATACGGAACAAAATCGCCCTTGTCAGCAGCAATTATATTGTCATAATTCAAAATTATTACTCACCCACCTCGCAAAGCGTAAACGCGGCGCCTGTTCAGCCACAGCTGGTTACTTCAGGAGACCGGCCGCACGCAGCGCCTTGGCGATTACGTCCTGGACGCCTGCGGGCACGTGGCTGACAGCTTTCATGACCCCCTCTCCCAGACCGCCGATCTCGGGACGCTCCGGCTGGGCTGCAGGCTGCGTCGGCGCGATCGTTTCCAGGGCCCGCCGGGCCCCTCCATCGCCGCTCCGCTCGCCGCGCCCTTCGTCGATCTTCCAGAACCTGACGATCTCCAGGGACGAGGAAATCCCCGCCTCGAGCAAGAAGGGCCCCGCCTTGCCGACATCGCCGGCGCGCTTCATGGAAAGCGGGGCGCCATGGCCAAGGCCGCGAACGATGTTCAACTCGACGAGCGGCTCGCCCCCGGCGGACCGCCAGGTCGAGCGGGTTCCATGCGCCAGCGGCTCCACCCGATGCGGCGCGATGGGCAGCCCTTGCAGGGCGACCCACTGCTGGGCCAGGTCATGAGCGTTCTGGACATGCACGGTGCGGTCGGCGTCGCCGTGCCAGATCGACAGCCGGGGCCGGGAGCCGCCCTGGTGGAAGGCGGGAACCAGAGCGGCGAAATCCGCGCCTGAACGAGCAGCGGGCCGGTTCATGACCTGCATCGCGCTCTGGACGTTGCGGGCCACGCCATAAGGCAGGCCCGCAATCACGGCGCCGCCCGCGAAGAGGTCGGGATAGACAGCCAGCATCACCCCCGCCATCGCCCCGCCCGCCGACAATCCCGTGACGAAGACCCGCTGCGGATCAAGATCATGAGCGTCGAGCAGATGACCGACCATCGCCGCGATGGAAGCGCCCTCTCCCTTGCCTCGCCGGATGTCGCCCGCCAGGAACCAGTTGAAGCAGCGATTGGGATTGTTGCTCTGAGCCTGCTGCGGCGCGAGGATCATGAAGCCCATGCGGTCGGCCAGGTCTAGCCAGCCGGCGCCTTCGGCGTAGGCCGCAGCGGTCTGGGTGCAGCCGTGCAGGACGACCACGAGCGGCGATCCGGACGCCAAGCCTTCGGGCCGATAGCTCAGCATCGTCAGGTGACCAGGATTGACGCCGAAATCGTCCGTGCGCTCCAGGCGCCCGATCGCGTCTGGAGCGGAGAACGAGGCGCGACGCAGGCGCGCCAGCATAGCGGTGGTGTCGCCGAGGCTCGGCATGGTGATGTCCTGAAAACAGCGAGGCGGAAAAGCCGCCGCCCAGTTCAAATGCTGCAACGCAGCAAAGGCGCCATCACGCTCGATCACGTCTTTCGGCGAAAACGGAAAAGGCGCCCCGACCACCGGGCATGCCGAGGTCGGGGCGACAGCTTCTAATACTCGCGACGGACCGGATCGGCGACGCCGCGATCCTCGGGTCGTACCACCTCGTCATCGATCAGCAGGTCGTCGCCCCGGCGCGTCGCGAACGAGCGATCCTCGCCGTAAAGGGCGCGCTCGCGACCGATCTGCTCGGCGCTATAGGGAGCCGCCGAGGGATCAAAGCCCGTCCAGCCGTCCTGGCGATAGGCCTCGCCGCGACGCGCGGCGTCCACGCCTCGCCCTTCGTCGAGAATCCGCTCGACAGCGTCAATCTCGCCGTCCTGCGCCCTGACGCTGACCAGGGCGCCGCCGCGCCGCACGCCCTCGGAATAGACGTTGGCCTCGTCATCGCTGTGACCGGCCTCCTTCAGAGCGCCGAGCAGGCCGCCCGTGGCGCCGCCGGCCGCCGCGCCGACGGCCGCTCCGACCGCCGTGGCCGCGAGCCAGCCGGCCGCGACGACGGGTCCCAGGCCGGGAATGGCCAGCATGCCGAGGCCGGCCAGCAGGCCCGCGCCGCCGCCGACCAGTCCGCCCGCGGCCGCCCCCTTGCCGGCGCCGTCGGCGACGTCGTTATCACCGTCGCCATCGTGATCTCCCAGCGGACCACCGGCCCTGCGCCCGTCGTCATGCCAGTTGTCGGTGTTGTCGGAGACCAGACTGATACGGTCTTCGGCGACGCCGTAGTCTTTGAGGTCCGCAATCGCGGCGAGCGCGTCGGTGTGGCTGTCGAACAGCCGGGTGATGGTCTTGCTCATGTGGTTTTCCCAGAAAGATTGTGATTTGAGGCGAGCAAGGGCGGCCGAGCCTAGAGCTCGGTGATCGCGCCCTTGTAGTCGATGGAGACATTGACCTTGCGGCCGTCCTTGGTGGCTTGCCCCTGCCAAAGACCGTTGGCGTTCTGGTTGAGAGGACCCAACTCGCTGTAGCCGGCCTTCTCAATGGCGGCCCGCGCCTGGTCGGCGGTGTAGGAACTGGCGCCCGGCGTCGGACCGGTCTCGCCGGTCGTCGGCGCGGTGTCGACCGCGGCATTGCCCGGAGCAGCCGACGCGGACACGGCCGGCCCCTCGACCTTCTCATGGTCGGCGTTCTTCTGGCCGCAAGCAGCCAGCAGCATCGCGGCGAGCGCGACGCCAATCGTGGTTTTCAGCATGTTCATGGATCTCCGAGAGGTCAGGGGATAAGCCTTCCCGACCAAACACGGTTGCATCACGATTATAAATTCGTACCGAAGCTAGATAATTAGCTATGCCGAAAACCAAAAGAGATCGAAATAAATTGACACGCCAATTTTGACACTAAGATATATTTAGTTCTTTCTGGAGCTCGGCAATATTGCCTTCAGACGCTGATCATCCAGGGCTGCCAGCCTCGCCGCCTCCGCGAGGGCCGACTGGAGCCTGGTCTTGAAGCCGGCGACCACATCGCCCTCGCCCTTCTGCATGGCCCGATATCCCGCCAGGGCCACGTGCGCCGGATCGGTCCTGCCGGAATGTCGTCGCCGCGCGGCGTCCAGAGGGTCGGCGTCGGCGAAGACGCCTTCATCCGTCGGGCCTGGCATCAGGCAACTCACCGTGACGCTGGTGTCCTTTAGTTCGTTGCGCAATGACCAGGCGAAACTGTCGAGGAAAGCCTTGCTGCCATTATAGACGGCCTGGAACGAGCCCGGCATGAAGGCGGCGATGGACCCCGTGATCAGGATCCTGCCTCGGTCGCGCTCGCGCATGTCCCTGGCCAGATGCTGGATCAGATAGACGGCGCCGATAACGTTGGCGTCGATCACCAGTCGCGCCTCGCTCCAGTCCTGATCCAGAAAGCCGTAGCCCAGACCACGGTCAGCATTGATCATCAGAGCGTCGACAGGACGATCGGCGACCAGCTCGACGAGTTCATCCACGCCCTGAATCGTCGAAAGGTCGACCTGCAGCGCATAGACCCGTCCTCCGTACTGGTCGAGCCCAGCCTTGGCTTCGACGATCGAGGACAGGTCCGCGACGATGACGAGGTCATAGCCGTCCTCGGCAGCCAGACGGGCCAGTTCATATCCCACGCCCGAAGCAGCGCCGGTGACGACGGCCAGCGGCCTGAGGTCATCGATCATCTGGCGTCCATTGGCGGAGGAGGCTTGCGAGCAGGCGCGGGCGACGCGCCGCCTTTCAGCCAGCAAGCGAGGGTTTCGTTTTTCATGAGATATCTCCCGCTCAGATAACCACCCTGTCCTCCTGGCGTTCCCCCTTTCAAACCAAACACTTGCTATGTCGGGCAATCGACATTCCACCGGAAACGCAAGGTTAGCTTCCCTCCCGGATCAACAGTCGCCACGGCGCGTTGGATGCTCGGACCATTAAGGGACGCATCATGAACGACCAGGCCGCCGACAAGCCCTTCCTCAGCGACGTGCAGACCTTGCGCGCCAGGGCGCGGGAACACCTCGAGGACGGCGCTCTGACGCCCGCCTATGGCGGCGACGTCAACAAGACCATCGAGATCCTGCAGACCGTGCTGGCCACCGAACTGGTGTGCGTGTTGCGCTACACCCTGCACTCGATCATCGCCTCGGGCATCTCAAGCCAGGGCCCCAAGGCCGAATTCGCCGAGCACGCCAAGGAAGAGCACGCGCACGCCCTGGCCGTCGCCGAGCGCATCACCCAGTTGGGCGGCACGCCGAACTTCAGTCCGGAAGGCCTGGCCACCCGTTCGGCCTCGCAATATGTCGAGGGCGAGAACCTGATCGACATGATCAAGGAGAACCTGATCGCCGAACGGATCGCCGTGGAGCACTATCGCGAGCTGATCCGCTATTTCGGCGACGACGATCCGACCACGCGGGTGATGCTGGAGGGCATCCTCGCCGTCGAGGAAGAGCATGCCGACGACATGCACGACCTCTTGGTCGCGCATGAAGGCACGCCGATGCTCGAGGATGCCTGACTTGTCCGCACAGGTCGCGCTGGCGACGTCATCGCCCCCGCTGACGGCCGCAAAGGTGCTGGCCGCCCTTCGCAAGGCCGTTCCCGTCATTCGGTCCCGCGCCGCCGACCTGGACGCCCGTAGCGCCTTCCCCGCCGAGGACGTCGATTTCCTGGCCCAGATCGGCGCCCTTGAGGTGATGGCCGGCGACACGCCCTCCCCCCGCGAGTTGATGGAGGCGCTGCGCCTTGTCGGCCGGGCCAACCTCAGCCTGGGCCGGATCTTCGAGGGCCACGTCAACGGCGCCCGCCTGATCGCCTGGCACGGCTCGGCCGAACAGAGACGGACCCTGGACGCAGACCTGGCCGCGGGAAAGGTCCTGGGCGTCTGGAACACCGAGCCTGCGCCTGGCGTGACGATCGCCCAAGGCGGACTTCGAGGCGCCAAGTCCTACGCCACAGGCGCGGGTCACATAGACATCGCCGTGGTGACCGCCGCCACGTCGGAGGGCAAGCAGATGGTTCTGGCGCACGCCTCAGATCCGGCCCGCGCCGATCCATCGGCCTGGCGGGTGCGGGGCATGAGGGCGACGGTCAGCGGGACTTACGACCTCACCGGCCTGCCCGTGAATGCGGCGACGCGACTGGGCGCGCCAGGCGATTACGAATGCGAGCCGCGCTTCTCGGCCGGCGCATGGCGCTTTACGGCGGTGCAGCTTGGCGGGGTGGAGCACGTGCTGACCCTGCTGCGCGATCACCTGGCGGCCTCGCCTGCCGGCCAGGACCCTATTCACCGCGCCCGCTTCGGCAAGGCCCTGGCGGCCGCCCGGTCGGCCTATCTGTGGGTGCGCGAGGCGGCCGATCGGGCCGAGGCCCCGAACGCGGGACCCGAAACGATCAGCTTCGTCCTGATGACCCGAGGCGTCGTCGAGGAGGCCGGCCTTGCCGTTATGGAAGCGGCTGCGCGCAGCGTCGGGACGCGAGCCTTCTTCGTCGACAACCCCCTGGACCAGGCCTGCCGCGATCTGGCGCTCTATCTGCGCCAACCGGTTCCGGACCAGGCGCTGGACCGCGCGGCGGCGGCTTTCCTGGCGCAGGACCCATGGGCGGACGATCCCCTGTGGTGACGGCGCTTGGCGAACCGGCCTGGGCCGCCCTGGTCAACCAGGCCTTCAATCTTGAGGCCAAGGTGCTGGACGGCCTGTCGCCGTTCCTGATCCTGGCGCCGCATCCCGACGACGAGACGCTTGGCTGCGGCGGCCTGATCGCCCGTGCGAGCAAGCTGGGCCTGAAACCTCGCGTGGTCTACCTCACCGACGGCGAGGGGTCGCATAAGGGCTCGGCCACATGGCCGCCGAGGCGGCTGGCTCGCGCCCGGCGGCAAGAAGCCCTGGCGGCCCTCGACATTCTTGGCGTTCCGCCCGACGACGTTCACTTCGTGGGCTGGCCGGACGGTGCGCCCCTCCCCCGCGATCAGGCCGCCTATGCCGACACGCTGCGCGACCTGCGCGAATGGTCCGACCGCTTCAAGCCGTGGAGCGTCTGGGCGCCGTGGCGTCATGAACAGCATTGCGACCATGTCGCAGCCAATCTTCTGGCTTCGGACTACATCGCCTCGATCGACACCCGCGAGCCGGTGAAGATGGAGTACCTGGTCTGGGGTTGGGCCGATCCGGACCTGGCTCACCGCCACGGGGCCAAAGGCGTCTGGGGCCTGATGTGCGGCGACGAGATCGCTCGGCGTCGACGGGCCCTGGCCTGCCACGAAACCCAGATGACGCCGCTGATCCAGGACGCCGCCGAGAGTTTCAGGGTGTCGCCCCAACTGGCGGCCCTGACCGAGCGGCCGGTCGAGATCTTTCTGGAGTGCCGCCCTTGAGGAAGACCCGCTCGCTCGAGCCCGGCTATTTCGAGGGCCTCTACGCGGCCAATCCCGACCCATGGGGTTTCGAAACCAGCGATTACGAGCGCGAGAAGTATGAAGCCACCCTCGCCGCCCTTGGCGGCGAGCAAGCCACGCGGGGCCTGGAGGTCGGCTGCTCGATCGGCGTCCTGACCCGGCGGCTGGCCGCGCGCTGCGACCACCTGCTGGCGCTCGACGTCTCGGCGACTGCGCTCAAACAAGCCCGTCGGCGCTGCACGGACCTGGCCAATGTGCAGTTCGCCCAGCTTCAGATTCCCCAAGATGACGTCGCCGGCGCCTTCGACCTGATCGTGTTGTCGGAGGTCGCCTATTATTGGGACGACGCCGATCTGGCCCTGGCGGCCAAGGCCTTTGGCGCAGCGCGCGTTCCGCACGGCCGCATCCTGCTGGTCCACTGGCTGGGCGAGACCGACTATCCCAAGACCGCCGATGAGGCCGTCGAGACCCTCCGAGCCCACCTGGGCGAGGCCATCAGCGTCGAGACGGCGCAACGCAACGCCGCCTATCGCCTCGACCTGTGGCGCTGGATCTAGCCGGCCTTCGCCAGCATCAGCCGCTCGCGCCCGATCCGCACGAGGGCGCGCGCCCTGTCGACCTCGGCCGGAAGATCCGCGAAGGTCAGGGCCGGTCCGCATGTCGCCAGGCCGAGCGCGACATTGAGCGGCGGCGCCTCGTGGATGGGCTCGTCGATGGCCTGGCGTCCCCACAAGTCCAGCGTATCGGAAGTTCCTCCAACGGCGCGACCGGCCAGGCGACAGGAGGTAAAGACCTTGACGTCGATCGGATGGCGAACCCTCCCGCCGGCGGCCCGCACGGCTTCGAACAGCGCCTTGTCCTCCCCGACCGGCGGGGCGGGCGCGCCGCCGATCCGGGCGTACACGCCCAGGGTCAGGGCCATGCTGGCGCCCCCTTCATAGGAATGGTGCGGCCAAGCCTCGCCGCTCCGCCCCGCTCGCAAGGCGTCGAGGGCGGCATAGTAGCGGCGAAGCAGGGCCAGGCGCGCGCGGTGCTCGCGATCCAGCCCGCGAAGCTCTGTCCCCTTCAGCCGCGCCAGCCCCGCCACCGCGTCGTAGCCGGCGTCGACATGGTCCAGCGTCCGTAACAGCCAGTCGCCGGCGACCTGGGTGTCGGCGTCGGTGGTCGCCAGCAGGTCTTCGGGCGATCTGAGAAAGGCCGAGGCGGCCTCAAGCGCCGCTCGCCTGGCGCCGCCGGCATGCGCCTGGTCCGAAGCCAACCGCATCTCGACGACCTCGACGTCTGCGCCCATCCGTCGGGCAAGCGCGGCGGTTTCGTCCGAGCAGTTGTTGGCCAGCACCACAATGCGGAGCGAGGCGATCCGTTCGTCGCGCTCCATCGCCAGCAAACGTCCAAGGCAGACCTCTATCCAGGCCGCCTCGTTCTGCGCAGGCACGGCCACCGCCACGTGTCGCCTCACGACCAGATCCATGCGCATCGCGTTCCGCTCCTTCACGTCCGGCGAAAACGCGCGGCGGGTTGCAAACTCTTCGAAGCCAAGAAGGTTCGAACCGAGTCGTCAACGAAATAAATAAATATTTCAATCTCTTATGTCGGATTGGCGACAGCAACTTCGATGAGGCCGAGACGTTGAAGCAGCCAACTGCTCACAACCGAAAGACGTCCCATGGCCACCCCGGCTAAGACCAAGGCCAAGACGGCCGGCGCGCATTCCACGCCCCCGACCAACGCCCCGCCCCCGCGTCCGGCGGGGCCCTCGACCGAAGGCGAGACCCTGATCCTTCCCGGCGGCGAGACCCATCAGCAGGCCGACGCCCCGGCCACGCAGCTGACCACCAACCAGGGCTTACCGATCGCCGACAACCAGAACTCGCTCAAGGCCGGCGCGCGCGGTCCGGTGCTGCTGCAGGACTTCATCCTGCGCGAGAAGATCATGCACTTTGATCACGAGCGCATTCCTGAGCGCGTGGTCCACGCCCGCGGCTCGGCCGCGCATGGCTTCTTCGAATGCCTGGAGTCTTGCGCCGACGTCACCATCGCCGACTTCCTGCAGCGACCCGGCGAGCGCATCCCGGTGTTCACGCGCTTCTCGACCGTGGCCGGCAACAAGGGCTCGGCCGACCTGCCGCGCGACGTACGCGGCTTTGCGGTGAAGTTCTATACGCAGGCAGGCAACTTCGACCTCGTCGGCAACAACATGCCGGTGTTCTTCATCCAGGACGCCATCAAGTTCCCCGACCTGATCCACGCGGCCAAGCAGGACCCCGACCGCGAGTTCCCGCAGGCGGCCACAGCGCACGACACGTTCTGGGACTTCATCTCGCTGACGCCCGAGAGCATGCACATGATCATGTGGGCGATGAGCGACCGGGCCATCCCGCGCTCCTTGCGCATGATGGAGGGCTTTGGCGTCCACACCTTCCGCCTGATCAACGCCGCTGGCCAGAGCACCTTCGTCAAGTTCCACTGGCGGCCCAAGCTCGGCTCTCAATCGGTGGTCTGGGACGAGGCGCTGAAGATCAACGGCGCCGATCCCGACTTCCATCGGCGCGACCTGTGGGAGGCCATCGAGGGCGGAGACTTCCCAGAGTGGGAGTTTTGCCTGCAGACCTTCACCCAGGAACAGGCCGACGGTTTCGACTTCGACGTGCTGGACGCCACCAAGCTGATCCCCGAGGAAGATGCGCCCCTGCGCGTCGTCGGGCGCATGGTGCTGGACCGCAACCCCGACAACTTCTTCGCCGAGACCGAACAGGTGGCCTACTGCGCCGCGCACGTGGTTCCGGGCATCGACTTCACCAATGACCCCCTGCTGCAGGGGCGCCTCTTTTCCTACCAGGACACCCAGCTCAAGCGCCTGGGCGGCCCCAACTTCCACCAGATCCCGATCAACCAGCCCAAGTGCCCGTTCCACAATCTGCAGCGCGACGGCCACATGCAGATGGGCGCGCCCAAGGGCCAGGTGAACTACGAGCCCTCGACCCTGGGGCCGGACGTGGCGCGCGAGTCCCAGGAGCGCGGCTTTACGACCTTCCCCAATCCCGAGGCCGGCGAGCAGCTGCGGGTGCGGCCCGAGACCTTTGCCGACCACTACACCCAGGCCCGATTGTTCTTCGCCAGCCAGACCAAGCCCGAGCAGGATCACATCGTCGCGGCCCTGGTCTTCGAGCTCAGCAAGTGCGTCACGCCAAGGGTGCGCGAGGCGGTGCTGTCGCGCCTGATCCACATCGACGAATTCCTGGCCCAGTCGGTGGCCGAGGGCCTGGGCTTCACGGGAAAGATCGTTCCGGCCGCCGCGCCGATCCTGGCCAAGGACATGACCCCCTCGCCCATGCTCAGCCTGCTGGCCAAGGCGCAGCCCACGCTGGAAGGCCGCAAGGTCGGCGCCCTGGTCAGCGACGGGGCTGACGACAAGCTGCTGGCCAAGCTAAAGACGGCCGTCGAGGCGGCCGGCGCGCGGCTGCAGATCATCGCCCCGACCATCTATGGCGTCACGACGGCCGGTGGAGACCTACTGCCTGCCGACCACAGGATCGACGGCGGCCCTTCGGTGCTGTTCGACGCGGTGGCGATCCTGCCGTCAGACGAGGGCGGCGCGCAGCTGGCCCTGGAAGCGGCGGCCGTCAACTTCCTGCGCGACGCCTACGGCCACCTCAAGGTCATCGCCTACCTGCCCTCGGCCGGTCCCCTGTTCGCCAAGGGCGGGATCACCGAGGTGGGACCGGACGACGACGAAGGCCTGATCGATCTCGAAGCCTCCAGCGTCGACGACTTCGTCGCCACGGCTTCCACGGGCCGGGTCTGGGCCCGCGAGCCTCTCGTGCGTCCGCCTCCCAAGCCGCTGGTCGCCGATCCCGCATGAGCGATCGGCGCACATGAGCGACGAGAGGATTGACTGCCTGATCGTCGGCGGCGGGCCTGCGGGCCTGACCGCCGCGATCTATCTGGCGCGCTTCCGGCTGTCGGTGATGGTCGTCGACGCCGGCCACAGCCGCGCCGCCCTGATCGCGCTGACCCGCAACCATGCGGGCTTTCCCGAAGGCATATCGGGCAAGGACCTGCTGGCGCGTATGCGCCGGCAGGCTGAGCTCCATGGCGCACGGATCATCCTGGGCCGGGTCGAAGAACTGAACGTCGCGCCCGAGGGCTTCGTCGTCCGCAGCTCGACCAGCGAGCTTCGGGCTGGCGCCGTATTGCTCGCGACCGGGGTGACCAATCTTCGCCCCCCGATGGACGAGACGCTTCACATGCGGGCGCTGGAGCAAGGCCGCCTGCGCTACTGCCCGGTCTGCGACGGATACGAAGTGACGGACCAACGGGTGGCGGTGATCGGCGTTGGCGCCCGCGCGGCGGGCGAGGCCGAATTCCTGCGCGCCTATACGGCGAGCGTCACGCTTATCGCTCTGGAGGCCGATGACGGCCTCGACGACAGTCAGCGCCGGCGTCTCGATGAGATCGGGGTCAGGCGCATCGCCGGCCCGGCCGGAGACTTCGCGCTGGAGGACGACAGCATCAGCCTGGCCTGCTCCAAGGGACGCCTGCGCTTCGATGCGATCTATCCTGCGCTCGGATCGGAGGTTCACTCCGACCTAGCGCACGGCCTGGGCGCGGCGGTGACGCAAGACGGCTGCATCAGGGTGGACGCCCATCAACGGACGAGCATCGACGGCCTGTACGCCGCCGGCGACGTCGTGCTGGGCTTGGACCAGATCAGCCACGCCATGGGCGAGGCCGGCGTCGCCGCCACGTCCCTGCGCAACGATCTGGCCAAGCAGGCGCCGTTCCTGCGCTGACCAGGGGAGGCTGCGGGAAACGCCCCGAAGCCCCCCTGGCCGACAGGCCTAGCGCGGATCGCGCAAATAGACGGTCCTGCTGCGGCCGCGCAGAAGCAGTCCCAATACGATGCCGACGGCCGCCGCGATGGCCACGGCCGGAAGCGGCTTGTCCTTCACATAGGTCTCGACGGTGTCGAGGCGTTCGCGCATCCCGCCGCGCACCGTATCCAGCGCGCCCTCGAGCCGGTCGCGCACATCGTCGGTGAGCTTGCCGTAAGCGCGCTGGGCGCCGCCGGCGGCTTGGTTGAGCTTGCCCTTGATCTGGGTGGCGCTGTCGCCGGTCAATCCGCCGACGGCGTCCTGGACCCGGCCGACGCCCTGGCGGGCGACGCCTGTGACTTGATCGTCCATCGGTCTGTCCTTTGCTTGCCGCCGAACGCGGCGACAGACCAATCCGCCAACCCGCATGGGTGTTCCGGGGAATGTTCGCCGGCGTTCGACTGGCGTTCTATCTCTGCTCCCGATCGATCAGCCGGCGCTCCGCCCGGCGCGCCCGACGGTTCCTGCGCGCCAGACGCAGATATCCGCCGCAGACGAGAACGAAACCGCCCGCGACAAGGATCAGCGCCAGTCCGATGTGATCTCGCACAGGCCAGCCATAGAAGCGCGCCGCGACGATGAAGCCCAATAGAGCGAGCGCGGCGCCGCAGACACCGGCCATAAAGGCTCCGCCAACGGGCTTTGGCGCATACGCCTCGGCCCGATCCTCAGCCAGCATCTCGCGTTCGGTCTCGTTCATTTCGTAGTCTAACATGGTCACGACGCTAGGCCCCGCGATCATCGCCTCCGCGCGAACGGAGCAGTTCCAGAATTCCCGAAAGCGACACCCGCTACGACAAGTTGGCAGCAACCATCCCTCCAGCGTGCTCATCGCCGCCCTCTGCGCATAAAGGCTCAATTGAATCCGGACGCGAACGATTTAGCGCCGGAGCTATCCTGCGCCGACCTTGAACATTGCCGAGGTCGGCGCGCCGGTTTTTAGGAAATTCCGGATTCGGTCTGGCGCGGCGTCCGTCGGCGAATGCGTTCGCCCCGCTTGCAAGGCGCCTAGCGGCAAACCGCGCCGCCAGCCAATTCATGCTGGCGCCCGCTCCATGCCGCCCGCACAGCCGGATCAACCAGGATGTCGGCGATGTCCTGAACGTCGCGGACCTCGTGGGGTCCCTTGCGCACTTCCAGCAGCGGATTGTACCGCGCCGAGCGCGGATCCGTCGGATTGAACAGCAGGCAGTGGGAGAACTTCGACCGCCAGCCGGCCGTCAGCATCCAGTTCTCGCCCTTGCTGTCGTGGACCACGCAGCTGCCGGTCCACGACAGCAGGGTGGGCACGACCAGGCCCACGCCCTTGCCCGAGCGGGTCGGGGCGAAGGCCATGACGTGCTCGGGCCCGTCGTGGCGCAGGTAGCGGCCGTCGAGCTTGCCCAGGAAGACGCCCGAGGAACCCAGCAAGCCAGCCCGGGCGGCCTCGCGCCGGCTGGTCCAGCGCGAGGAGCCGAAGGTGGTGACGCGGCCGCCTTGCCGAGCCCGCCAGAGCGAGCCGGCGATGGCGCCGGCTCAGCCCAGGAAGCCGCTGGCTCCCGCCAGCGGGCCGGCGCGGTCGAAGACCTCCGGCGCATAGGCCTCGTAGTGGAACCACCAGCCAAACAGCCTCCAGGGCTCGTAGAGCGGCAGGCCCAGCACGATGGCGAACGGCCGCCCCAGCGCGGCCTAGTGGCCCAGTTGGTCGGCCGTCCACTGAGTGGCGGTCCAGACGCCCAGGATCATGATCGCGAAGACCGCGAGGATCTGGCCGACTGGGTCGCGCACCTGATCACGCGTGGTCTCCAGGTTCCCGACCAAGCCTTCGCGGCCGCTGAGATCGAGCGCGTCGGCTATGAACGACTGCGCATCTACTTTCGAAGTCGACGCGATCACACCCAGCCGGGCAAGCCTTTCAGGGCCAACACCTCCTACCGGGACATCCTGCGGATCTACGAGTGCGACCAGCGGCTCCGGGCCCTGGTGTTCGAAGCCTGCGGCACGTTCGAGCTGACCTTCCGCAACGCCATCGGCGAGGTGCTGAGCCAGAACCACGGCAGCCACCCGCACCGTGACCTCGCCGCCTTCGCCGACGCCGCCAGCCGGCGCGACGCCATGGAGCTGCTGGCCGGCGAGCTTAACCGCGCACCGCAAGGACCTCGTCGAGCGCCGACAGCAGGCGGGCCGCTTCAATCGGCTTGCCAAGGTGGCGATCGGCGCCCGCCTCGAAGCTGGCCCGCAGATGCTCTGGCAGGACATTGGCGGTGAGCATGATGATCGGGCAGGGGCGCTGTCCCAGGCGACGCTGCCGGGCGCGGATCTCGCGGGTGGCGCTCAACCCGTCCATGACCGGCATCTGCATGTCCATCAAGACCAGATCGAAATCGCCCGCGCCGAAGGCCTCCACCGCCTGACGGCCGTCACACACCGAGGTCAGCTCCGCCCCGACCTCGCCCAGGATCAGCTCGATGACCTTTCGGTTCACGGGGTGATCCTCGGCCAGCAGCACGCGCACGGCGCGCTCTCGGCAGACCTGGGGCGCGGGCGCCTCAAGCACCGGCGGGGCGTCGGGCAGGGTGAGAGCGAAGGCGAACGACGACCCCGCGCCCGGCGCGGAAACCGCCGATAGCGCCCCGCCCATGGCCCGGACGAGATCGGCGCTGATCGCCAACCCCAGTCCCGATCCGCCATAGCTACGGGTGATGGAGTCGTCGGCCTGGGCGAAACGGTCGAAGATTCGGGACTTGGCGGCCGCGTCGAAGCCGATGCCTGTATCGCACACCAGGAACCGCCATCCCTCCTCGACGGCGGCGACCTGCAGGTTCACCAAGCCCTCATGAGTGAACTTCACAGCGTTGCTCAGCAGGTTGCCCAGCACCTGGCGGAGGCGAACGGCGTCTCCGACCACCCAGCGCCCGCCCGGGGGAGCCTGGACTGTATAGGTCAGGCCCTTGGCCTCGGCCGTCGGCCGATGCAACTCGCCGACCTCGCGCGCCAGCCCCAGCAGGTCGAACGGCTCCTGAGCGATGCGCAGCGCCCCCTCCTCCGAACGCGCCAGGTCCAGGACGTCGCTGAGCAGGACCTCAAGGGTGCGCGCCGCGCCGGTCATGGCGCGCAGCAACTCGGCTTGTTCCGGGGCCAGGGCCGTGCGCGAGAGAACATCGCCCAGACCGAGGATCCCGTTCAGGGGCGTGCGTATCTCATGGCTCATATTGGCCAGGAACCGGGTCTTGGCCTCACTGGCGACGCGAGCCTGGTGCAGGGCCTCGCGATCGGAAATGTCGCGAACGATCGCGCCAACCATGGTGCGTTCATTGTCTCGCCACATCGACAGCGACAGGCTGGCGGGAAACTCCGAACCGTCGCGGCGCAGGGCTGGCACCTCGACCGCGCCGGCCAGGGTCGGCCGGCCGCCGTTGCAAAGCCGGGCAAAGCCGCGATCATGGCCAGCGCGCAGGCGTGGCGGAATGATCATCCGCAGAGCCCGGCCCAAGGCCTCGCGCGCCGGATAGCCAAAGAGCGCCTCGGCGGCGGCGTTCCAGTGCATGATGATCTGCCGCTCATCCACGATCAGCACCGCGTCGGAGGTGCCGTCGAACAGCTGCGACAGGAAGAGCTTTTCCCGCCGCGTCTCCAGGCGCTCGCCGACGATGCGCGCCAGGAGGTCGAGCTGGTGCAGTTGGCTCGCCGTGAAGAGACGAGGCGCCAGACTCGTGGCGCAGACCGTACCGACGACGTGATCCTGAACGAGGACGGGTGCGCCTGCATAGGCGCCGACATAGTCGATGTGGGAAAATTCCGGGTCGCGCCCGACATCCTCAAGGACGACGCGCGCCTTGGTCTTCACCACCCGGTCGCAGAAGGCCTGGGACCTTGGGAGGCTCTTGGCGGCGACGCCGGAGGCGGCCTTGAACCAGACCTCATCGGCGCCGACGAAAGTCACGAAGCCGCAGTCCGAAAGGACCGCCGCCCGCGCGCTTTCGGCGATCAGGTCGAGCGCGCGCTCACGCTCGTAGTCCAGTAATCCCAGGGACTGCAGGATGGCTAGTCTCTGATCGCTGTCTTTGGCTTGACCCGTATCCAAGACGCTCCCCCTCCGCGAGCCGCTACAGTCGACCCGGAAGGTTTGCCTGGCCATTGATCCGGGCTGAGGTTGATTGTCGCAGCCTGACGCGGGCCAGGCGCGCGCCTTCGGTTCAAATCATGGAACCCAAGCCTGACCTTGGCGATTGTCCGCAGCGGTGCAGCGGCTGGCGAAGGGCGACCGATGTGACTCTCCACGATCTGGCGTTTCTTGGGACCGGCAGCGCCTTGGGCCTGCTGATGGCCGAGCGCGACTGGTCCGACAGCCCTCTGGGACCGCCCGCCGGCTGGTCGCCCAGCCTGAAGACCACGGTCGGGCTGATGTTGCCGGCCAGCGCCCAGATCGTCCTCTTCTGGGGCGAGAAGTACTGCGCCTTCTATAATGACGCCTACGCGCCGACGATCGGCGACAAGCACCCGCGCGCCCTTGGACGACCGGCCAGCGAGGGCTGGGCCGAGCTCTGGGACGATCTTGGCCCGCTGCTGGACAGCGTGCGCGAGACGCGCGCCACCTTCGAGGCCCGGGACCGTCAGTTCTACATCGAGCGGCATGGATACCCTGAGGACGTGTGGTTCGACGTTTCCTACTCGGCCGTGCTGGACGCGGACGGGTCGGTCGGCGGGGTGCTCTGCATCGTCAACGAGACGACCCAGCGGGTGCTGGCCGAGCGGCGGCACAAGACGCTCCTTGCCCTGGCTGACCGGCTCGCCCAGACCGCCGATGCGCAAGCGGCCAAGCGCGCGGCCGTCGCCTTGCTGGGCGAGACCCTGGGCGCAGCGCGGGTCGGCTATGCAGAGGTCTCGACCGACGACCAGAATCTCGCCGTCGCCTCCGACTGGACCACGCCAGGCATGTCGAGCCTTGGCGGCGAAAGCCGCCCCCTGGAGAGCTTCGGTCCGAAGATCATCGCCGCGCTGCGCGCCGGCGAAACCCTCAGACTGGACAGCCTGGCCGACGACATGCGCGCCGCGCCCCATGCCGATGGCTACGCCTCGATCGGCGTGCGGGCGATGATCGGCGTTCCCCTGGTGCGGGCCGGCCGCCTGACCGCCCTGCTCTATATCCACGAGGCCCAACCGCGGCGCTGGACCGAACACGACATCGCCTTGGCGCAGGCCGTGGCGGCCCGGACGTGGGATGCTGTGGAGCGAGCGCGGGCCGAACAGGCCCTGCATGCACTGAACGCCACGCTGGAAGCGCGCGTGGCCGAGCGTACAGCAGCGCTCGAGGAGGCGCAGGAGGCCCTTCGGCAATCGCAGAAACTGGAGGCCATGGGGCAGTTGACCGGCGGCGTGGCCCACGACTTCAACAATCTCCTGACGCCGATCTTCGCCAGCCTGGATCGACTCAAGCGCCAAGGTCTGGGCGGCGAGCGCGAGCAGCGGCTGATCGACGGCGCCCTGGCTTCGGCCGAACGCGCGCGCGACCTGCTGCAACGGCTCCTGGCCTTCGCCCGCCGTCAGCCGCTGCAGCCGAGCGCCGTGGATCTTGCCAGCCTGATCGCCAACATGGGCGCCCTGCTCGAAAGCGTCACCGGACCACAGATCCGGATCGTCACCGATGTGGAAGAGAATCTCGCGTGCGCCCATGGGGACCGCAACCAGCTGGAGATGGCGCTGCTGAACTTGGCGGTGAACGCCCGCGACGCGATGCCGGATGGCGGGACACTGCGACTTTCGGCCCGTTCGGCGAGCCAGGACCAGCCACAACCTGCAGGTCTCCCTGCCAACGCCTATGTCCGCGTGTCGGTCTCCGACACCGGCCATGGCATGGACGAGGCCACGCGGGCGCGGGCGATCGAGCCGTTTTTCTCGACCAAGGGGATCGGCAAGGGCACTGGGCTGGGTCTTTCAATGGTCCATGGCCTGGCCGCGCAACTGGGCGGCGTCCTGACCATCGCCAGCGCGCCGGGCGCGGGCTCCACCTTCGAGCTATGGCTCCCGGTGAGCCGCCAAGCGCTCGCCCTTACTCACGCGCCATCGGTCAAGCCGGCCAAACACGCCGGGGTGGCCCTCTTGGTCGACGACGAACCTCTGGTCCGGGCCTCAAGCGCCGACCAGCTCACCGAGCTTGGTTATCTGGTCATCGAGGCCGGTGAGGCCGAAGCGGCCCTGGCCCTGCTCGACGACGGGCTCTGCCCCGACGTCATCGTCACCGACCACCTGATGCCCGGCATGTCCGGCGCGGAGTTCTGTCGCCGGGTTCGCGCCCGTTGGCCGGGCCGGGCGGTGCTGATCACCTCGGGCTATGCGGATGTCGAGGACATGGCGCCGGACCTGCCGCGCTTGGTCAAGCCTTTCCGTCACGAGGACCTGGCCTCGGCTGTCGCCGCCGTGCGGCGGCTGGAAGCGATGTCCTAGGCTCGCCGCTCCGGCAGAGAACATGAAAACTCCCCGGGCCACGGCCCGGGGACTTCATGCAGGCCGCGCGTCCCTAGAGAGCGCGTCGTCCGGCGATCATGTGGTAGATCAACAGGACCACGACCGCGCCGATCGTCGCCACCAGAAGGCTGTAGAGGTTGAAGCCGGTGACGCCGGCGCTGCCGAACTGGTTGAACAGGAAGCCGCCGACGACCGCGCCGACGATGCCAAGAACCAGGTCGAGAACCAAGCCGCCGCCACTGCGGCTGACCAGCATGCTGGCGATGAAGCCGGCGATCAGGCCCAGAACGATCCAGGCGAGAATGGACATGAGATCCTCCAGGATTGAGAGCCGCTAACGGGCCGATGCCTTAATAGCCCTCGCCGCCACGCATCGTTCCCCACGCCCCTCCTCAAAGTCGCACGACGCCTTCTTCCTGCAGGGCTCGGCATGGAAGCGTCAGGACCACCTCCGCGCCGGGCGAGGCCCCGGCGGCGGAGCATCCCGCCCAGCTGCTGACCAGCGCTCCAACAACGATGCGCGCACCGCCGCCGGCCTTGCGGCCGGTTGGCTGCCCCCCCATCGTCGCGGCCCCTGAACACCAGGCTGTCCTGGTCGGCCAAGAAGCTCACCGGATGTCGCCGACACGATCTTCCGGGAAGGCGTGATAGCCGACATTAGACAGCTGCCGAACTTGCGACCTTGGACACACGCGCTCAAAACACTGCTCGGTGGTCTGTCCGCCAAAGGCCTCGGGCGCGACCACGCTGCTCGATGGGGCCCACGGCCGCCGAGCGTCGGCTTGGCGAGATCCAAGCCGGCCGATCGCTTGCGAAAAGCCGTTGCCTGTCACGCCATCAGCTGGACGGCGCTGAGCCAAGCCGACTGCCGGTCGTCAGGCCCGCAGCAGCGCGTTTACGATGCGCCTCCCTGCGAGGAAGCGCGCGCCCTAAGCGATCTCTTTCGACGCCGCGGACATGAGGCATCCTGGACAAGACTGAGATCTGCGACAGCCTGGCCGTCACGAAGCTACCGGCGCGACCGCTCCGGCCGGGGCGACGATCCCGCCCCTCCGTCGCTCGGTTGGGTCTCCCCCGATTGGTCAGCGGCAAGGCGTGAGCATCACGATTGCCCGCCCGTGAGCGGATTGGGCGCCCAGCCTCCATGGCGACCGCTCAGGCGCTCCAGTTCCTGCTGCATGCGCAGGACCTGACCGCCAAGGCTGGTGACGTCGTTCTGCAATTGGGCGTTCCGTTGCTTAAGATAGGCGTTCTCGCGACGCATCGCCTGGGCGTCTTCGTCGGTCATGAACGTGGTCCTTCTGGAACAGATAGCGGTTTCATGCGGATGGTCGCGTGCAGCAAGTCGACACGCTCGGGATAAAGACCGGGCGCCAGGAGCTCCTTTTGCGCGCCCTCGCGGACTTCACCCGTGTGACGATCGCCGAGGAAGCAGGCCCCGGCCCGAACCAACGCAACGAGATCCGGCGAACCCGACGATCGCCAAGCAGGCGCTCCACCGCGTCGTTGAACGGCTTCACACGAGCGTGCGGATTGGATTTGTGGGGCGGACATGACGTCCTTTCGGGGCCGATGAGCCCGCGTGGCGCCTAGCACGGGCATGATAGCGCGATCCGGAAGGAATGGCTCCACAATTGGCGCAATCATTTCGCCAGGCAGGATTGAAACCAGCCGTGCTGGAGCCCCTCAAACGAGGCGCAATCATTTCCCTGGAAAACCGGCGTTCATGCTAATGTCGTCTCGAGGCGCGCAGTCACGCCATCGGGTCGGTTCGCCAGACCTCGAAACGCCAAGGTCTCGACGCGCCGGCTACCATCACCATCGCAATCGTCGCCACGGAGCTTTTTGCTCCGCCGGCTCGTCTCGCCCTCATCTTCACCGAAAGGAACGTCTCTTGTCCAAAGGCAACCGAGAAGTCCGCAAACCCAAGGCGATCAAGCCCAAGCTGACCGCCGCCGCGCCCGCCGCCCCTTCGCCGGTCAGCGCGCCCCGAAAGAAATGACCCTCCGCCGTGAAGGCGGCGCGCCAAGAAAGGCGACAAGATGAAAACCTATCCCGGAACGCGCCCGTCCCCGCCAAAGGGCTTAAACGATCCGCGCTCGACCGCGAGCCAAAGCGCCAGACCGCGGCCGATTAATCCCGACGCCCTGCGCGGCGCCAAGCCCTGATCGCCCTGACGTCTCATCGGGGTCGGAGCGGCTGCAACCGGGTCATGCACGCATGAGCCGCTACTTCTGCTACATCCACACGCAAGCGTCGATGGCGCCGCAACTACATGTCCTGGTCAGCGAGCCTGGCGAGCAACTCGCCGCCGCGGTGAGGGAAGAAATCCGCAGTTGGCCCGCCTACACCGCGGTCGAGATCTACGACGAGAACGATCGGGCGATCCTCAGATTCACGAGGAGCGCGATGCTCGTCCCTAGCTAGGCAAGCATGGATTGCAGCTTGGACGGGGCGGCCCTGCCTTCCCCTCTTGGCCAATCGCCAAATCCGCATCGTGGGCGCTAAACACCTGGGACGGGACGTGGCTCACACCCGGGAGCCGACCATCACCGCTTAAGTCCGCGGGGCCCGATTGCGCCATTTGAGTTCGCGGGCAGCAGCGAAATTTCCTGAGTGTCAGGCCATGGGTCGAGGGACAGACCCAAGGTGGTGCGGCGGCAGGCTAACCCGCGCTCGTCCCTCCTGCTTCACGCCAGCCGCCGCCCAAGGCTCGAAACGAACGAACCGAGGCGCGGGCCGCTTCCGCCCGGGCCTGGATCCTGGCGTCGCGAATGGAAAGCAGCCGCGCATCGGCGTCAAGAACTTCGGTCAGACTGACGACGCCGGCGTCGTAGGCTGCCGCGGAAGCGTCCCTGGCCTGGATCAACGACACCTCGCCCTCCGCCAGGATCCGCTCTTGGTCCTCGCGCTTGACCAGGCTGGAAAACGCGTTCTCCACGTCCTCGGTCGCGCGCAGCACGGATTGCCGGTAGGTCGCGAGCGCCTCGGCCTTGCGGCCACGCGCGGCGCTGACCTCGGCCTGGACTCGGCCAAAGTCGAAAAGCCGCCAGCGAAGACCCAAAACGCCCTGTGCCTGGGAGGCGGGGCGCTCGAGGATGGTGCTGCTGCTGGTGGTGGCCGTGCCGACCAGACCGCTCAGGGAAAACTTCGGAAAATATTGTGACAGGGCCGATCCGACCTGCGCATTGCTCGCCCGAAGTCGCTGCTCGGCCACGACAAGGTCGGGACGCCGTCGTAGCAGTTCGGCCGGACCGCCGGCCTCGGCCAGGCCCGGAGCGGCCGGGATCGGGGCCGCCACGGCCAGCTCGGCGCGATAGGTCCCAGGCTGCGCGCCCAGCAGCACGTCCATGGCGTTGAGCGCCGCGTCGAGGCCTTCCTCCAGGACGGGGATATTGGCCTTGGTCTGTTGCACGGCGCCGAGCGCCTGCTGGAGCTGGAGTTCGGCCGCGACACCCTGGGCGCGCTGCAGACGGACCGTCTCGACCAACCGGCCTTGCGTCTCTACCTGTTGGCGGGCGACGACCAACCTGGCCTGCAGGCCGCGGACCAGCATGTAGGTGTCGGCGGCCTGGGCGGCGACCGCCAGGCGCGCGGCGGCGACGCCGGCCCGCGCGCCCTCATATTGAGCGCGGGCCGCCTCCTGATCACGACGCGAGCCGCCGAAGACGTCCAGCTCCCAGCCCGCGACGACATTGGCTTCGTACAGCGCGCCGTTGCGATCGAAGTTGGGCGTGGCGGCCAGCAGGCGCCCGGTCGGGGTCTGGGTCGAGGCGTGGGCCTGGGCGGCGCTGGCCTCGACCGAGGCCGACGGCAGCAAGGCGGCGGTCGCCGCCCCCAGCCCCGCCCTCACCTGGGTCACGCGGGCCGCGGCCTGGGCCAGGTCGAGATTTTGGGTCAGGGCGCGATCGACCATCTTGTCGAGGACTGGATCCTTGAAGCCGCGCCACCAGCTGTCGACTGGCGCGGGCGCCGCCTGGCGGGCGGCAACCGCGGCCTCGCCCATGAAGGCCCGCGGGGCGGCGATCGTCGGCGCGACATAACTGGGCCCCACCGCGCAACCGCCAAGAGCGGCGACGCCGGCGACCGCTGGGAGGGACTGAAGAAAGACGGAGCGCATGGCAAACTTTCTGGACGTGGCGAACCAAATGTGACCAAAGTCCAGTACGGTCACTCGTTTGTCAACCTCGATGACCGATGATAGCTTGCCAGCCATGAGCATCCTCGATCCTTCTTCTTCCGCAGACGGCCAGCGTGGTCCCGTCGAGCACGGCATCCGAGACCAGATCGTCGACGCGGCCGAGGCGCATTTCAGCCGCTACGGCTATGGCAAGACCACGGTTGCGGACCTGGCCAAGGCGATCGGCTTCTCCAAGGCCTACATCTACAAGTTCTTCGATTCCAAGCAGGCGATCGGCCAGGCGATCTGCGTTCAATGCCTGGACAAGGTGCTTGCAGCGGGCGAGACCGGCGTGGCCGAAGGCAAGACCGCCTCCGATAAGTTACGCCGCTTTTTCAACGGCATAACAAGCAAGAGCGCCGAGCTGTTTTTCCAGGACAAGCTGCTCTACGACATCGCCGCCCATTCGGCCGAAGAACGCTGGCCCTCGGTGATCGCCTATCTGGCGCGGGCCGAAGCCGTCCTTCGCGGCATCATCCTGCTGGGCCGCGAGACCGGCGAGTTCGAACGCAAGACGCCGATCGACGAGATCTGCGAAGCGATCTTGCTGGTCATGCAGAGCTTCATGAACCCGCTGATGCTCAAGCACAATCTGGACGACTTGCCAGAAGCGCCGACCAAGGCCGTCAATCTGGTGCTTCGCAGTCTCGCGCCTTGAGCAGAAAAGTGACTAGTTGACAATTTGGTCACTCGCCGCCAGCTTGGGAGCCTTCCGTCAAGGCAGGATCCTTAAGCCATGTCGTCTCGCCCCCTCGCCGCCGTCCTGCTCCTGGGCGGTCTAGCGCCCCTGGCCGCCTGTGGCGGCAAGGCCGACGCCAACGATCCGCGCACCCAGGCTCCGATCGTCCGCGCAGCCGTCGCGGGGACGGCCGCTACTGGAGAGCGCCGGTTCAGCGGCGTCGTCTCGGCCCGCGTCCAGAGCGACCTGGGCTTTCGGGTCGCCGGCAAGGTGGTCGCCCGCCTAGTCGACGCCGGCCAAACGGTGCGCCTGGGCCAACCGCTGATGCGCATCGACGCGGCCGACTACGCTCTGGCCGTCACGGCCCAGCACGAACTAGTGGAGGCCGCCCGCGTCCGCGCCGAGCAGGCCGCGTCTGAGGAGCGACGCTATCGCGGTCTTGTTGCGGCCGGCGCGGTTTCCACCCTCGTCTACGACCAGGCCAAAGCCGCCGCCGACGCGGCCCAAGCGCAGTTGGCGGCGACCCAGGCCCAGGCCCGCGTCTCGCGCAACACCGCCGGCTACGCGGTCCTGACCGCCGACGCAGACGGCGTGGTAATGGAAACCCTTGCCGAGCCCGGACAGGTGGTGGCGGCCGGCCAGCCCGTCGTGCGCCTAGCCCATGCCGGCCCGCGCGAGGCCGCCATCGCCCTGCCCGAGACCGTTCGCCCCGCGCTCGGCTCGACGGCGGACGCCTACGCCTTCACCGGCGCCAAGGCCGGCCAGGCGCGGCTTCGCCAGCTTTCCGATGCGGCCGACCCCCACACCCGCACTTATGAGGCCAGGTATGTGCTGAGCGGCCCGGCCGCCCGGGCCCCGCTGGGCTCAACCATGGTCGTGGTCCTGCCGGGCCAGGCCGGCGGCGAAGCGGCCCGCGGCGTCGAAGCGCCGATCGGCGCCCTCCATGACGCCGGCAAGGGTCCGGGCGTGTGGGTCATCGACCCGCGCACCTCAACCGTCCATTGGCGCGCCGTGCAGGTTGTGTCGCTGGGGAGCGAGACGGTGACGATCTCCGGCGGTCTTTCTGGCGGCGACCGGTTCGTGGCCTTGGGCGCGCACATGCTCCACCAGGGCCAGCGCGTGCGCGTCCAGACCGGAGCGGCGCAATGACCCTCAATCTCTCCGCCCTGGCGGTGCGCGAGCGATCGATCACCCTCTTCCTGATCATCGCCATGACCTTCGCCGGCGCCTTCGCCTTCCTGAAGCTGGGACGCGCCGAGGACCCGAGCTTCTCGATCAAGGTCATGACCATCGTCAGCGCCTGGCCTGGCGCCACGGCCCAGGAGATGCAGGACCAGGTGGCCGAGCCGCTGGAAAAGCGGATGCAGGAGCTGAAGTGGTACGACCGGTCGGAGACCTTCACGCGGCCCGGCCTGGCCTTCACCACCCTGACCCTGAAGGATCAGATCCCGGCCAAGGAGGTCCCAGAGCAGTTCTACCAGACCCGCAAGAAGATGGCCGACGAGGCCGCCAACCTGCCGCGCGGCGTGCTGGGTCCGTTCGTCAACGACGAGTACGGCGACGTGACCTTCGCGCTCTATGCGCTCAAGGCCAGGGGCGAGCCCCAGCGCCTGCTGGCGCGCCAGGCCGAGATCCTGCGCCAGCGCCTGTTGCACGTGCCTGGCGTCAAGAAGGTCCAGATCATCGGCGAGCAGCCGCAGAAGATCTTCGTGGAGTTCAGCCAGGCGCGCATTGCGACGCTGGGCGTCAGCCCGCGCGACCTTTTCGCCGCGCTGAATGATCGCAACCTGGTCACCCCCGCCGGGGCGATCGAGACCCAAGGTCCCCAGGTGCAGATCCGCCTCGACGGCGCGATCGACAGCCTGGAGACGATCAAGGAGACGCCGATCGTGGTCGGCGGCCGCACGCTCAAGCTTGGCGACATCGCCGAGGTCAGGCGCGGCTACGAAGACCCCGCCACCTTCATGATCCGCAGCAGCGGCGAGCCGGCTATCGTGCTGGGCGTGGTGATGAAGGACCGCTTCAACGGACTGGAACTGGGCAAGAACCTCGACAGGGAAGCCAAGGCCATCTCGGCCGAGATGCCGCTGGGCATGAACTTCGACAAGATCACCGACCAGTCGGTGAACATCGTCGAGGCCTATGACGAGTTCATGCTGAAGTTTTTCGTGGCCCTGGCCGTGGTCATCGTCGTCAGCCTGATCAGCCTGGGCTTCAGGGTCGGGGTGGTGGTGGCCATGGCCGTGCCGCTGACCCTGGCAGGCGTCTTCGTGATCATGCTGGTCACCGGCCGCGATTTCGACCGCATCACCCTCGGCGCGCTGATCCTGTCGCTGGGTCTGCTGGTCGATGACGCCATCATCATCATCGAGACGATCGTGGTGAAGATGGAGGAGGGCAAGGACCGGATCTCGGCGGCGACCTATGCCTGGGGTCATACGGCCGCCCCGATGCTGGCCGGCACCCTGGTGACGATCATCGGCCTGATGCCTGTGGGCTTCGCCAAGTCCACGGCCGGCGAATACGCCGGCAACATCTTCTGGGTGGTGGCCTTCGCCCTGATCACCTCCTGGTTCGTGGCGGTGATCTTCACGCCCTATCTGGGCGTCTTGATGATCCCCAAGATCAAGCCGATCGAGGGCGGGCACGCGGCGATCTACGACACGCCGCGGTATCGCAAGCTGCGCAAGATGGTCACCTGGACGGTGGATAACCGCTTCAAGGTTGCGGCCGGCGTCGGCGTGGCCATGGTGGCCGCCGTCCTGATGATGGGCGGGATCAAGCAGCAGTTCTTCCCGATTTCCGACCGGCCGGAAGTGCTGATCGAGGTGCAGATGCCCGAGGGGCAGAGCATCGGTTCGACCAGCCAGGCCGTGGCGAAGGTCGAGGCGTGGCTGGCCAAACAGCCCGAGGCCAAGATCGTCACCAGCTATATCGGCCAGGGCGCGCCGCGCTTCTTCCTGGCCATCTCGCCCGAGCTGCCCGATCCGTCTTTCGCCAAGATCGTGGTGCTGACGCCCGATGAAAAGGCGCGCGACGCCCTCAAGAAGCGCGTGCGCCAGTTCGCGGCCGCCGGCTCGGTTCCGGGCGCCAGGATTCGCGCCACCCAGATCGTGTTCGGCCCGCCCTCGCCTTTCCCGGTGGCCTTCAGGGTCATGGGTCCCGACGCCGATCGCGTTCGCGACATCGCCGAGGAGGTCAAGGGCGTGATGCTGCGCAACGCAGGCATGCGCCAGGTCAACACCGACTGGGGCGAGCGCGCGCCGACCGTGCATTTCGTGCTCGACCAGGATCGGCTGCGCGCCTTTGGCCTCAGCTCCGCCGACGCCTCCCAGCAGCTGCAGTTCCTGCTGACGGGGGTACCGGTCACCCAGGTTCGCCAGGACATCCGCTCGGTCGAAGTGGTCGCGCGCACCACCGGCCAGGAGCGGCTCGATCCGGCCAAGCTCGGCGCCTTCACCCTGGTGGGCGCGGCGGGCGAGCGCATCCCGCTCGACCAGATCGGCAAGGCCGAGATCCGCATGGAGGACCCCATCCTGCGCCGTCGCGATCGCCTGACGACGATCACCGTTCGCGGCGACATCGACGAGACCTTGCAGCCGCCGGACGTCTCGACCCAGGTTCAAAAGTCGCTGCAGCCGATCATCAAGGCGCTGCCGGCCGGCTACCGGATCGAGATGGGCGGTTCGATCGAGGAGGCGGGCAAGGCCAATGTCGCCCTGGCCGCGGTCTTCCCGCTGATGTTCATCCTGATGATGGTGGTGATCATCTTCCAGGTTCGCTCGCTGTCGGCGATGTGGATGGTGCTGCTGACCGCGCCGCTGGCCCTGGTGGGGGTGGCGCCCACCCTGCTGATCTTCAACCAGCCGTTCGGCTTCAACGCGATCCTGGGCCTGATCGCCCTGGCCGGCATCATCATGCGCAACAGCCTGATCCTGATCGGCCAGATCCAGATAAACCAGGAAGAGGGCCTGGATCCTTTCCACGCTGTCGTCGAGGCCACCGTCCAGCGCGCAAGGCCGGTCATCCTGACCGCGCTTGCGGCGGTGTTCGCCTTCATCCCGCTGACCCTGTCGGTGTTCTGGTCGTCGATGGCCTACACCCTGATCGGGGGCACCATCGGCGGCACCATCCTGACGCTCGTCTTTCTGCCGCCGCTCTACGCCATGTGGTTTCGGATCAAGGCCCCCCGCAGCGACGCGGCTTCCACCAACGCCCCCGAGCCGCTGGCGACATGACAATCAAGGTTCGCCAGCGCCCCCGCCCTAAGCCGCATCGATCTGGAGACAAACCATGAGCGCCCCCGAACCCAAACTGGCCGACCAGATCGCTCCTGGGGCGTCGGGCCTGGAGCAACTCCAGGCGATGATCGCCGCCGGTGGACGAGCGCCCATCGGCGAGACCCTGGAATTTTCGCTCACCGAGGCCGGCGACGGCTGGGCGGCGTTCGAGGGCTTGCCAGGGCGCCACGCCTACAATCCGATCGGCACGGTCCACGGCGGCTATGCGGCGACCTTGCTGGACTCCGCCTGCGGCTGCGCCGTGCACTCCAAGCTCAGCGCCAAGCAGGCCTACACGACCCTGGACCTGAAGGTGTCCTATCACCGGCCCCTCACGGACAAGACGGGCCTGGTGCGCGCCGAGGGCCGTGTGGTGACCTTCGGCCGCCGCGCCGCCTTCGCCGAAGCCACGATCAAGGACGTCAGGGGACGGATCTACGCCACGGCGACCTCGAGCCTGCTGGTGTTCGAGCGGTGAGAAGAGCCCGTTCAATTATCGGACCCCCCTCGCCCTCACCTCACCTGTGTCTCCAGGTCCGGCCCCGAGGGGCCGGCTGTTGATCAAGGAAAATGCGGGGCCAGCTTTGGCGCGCGCCCTGGGCGGCGGCCTCGATCACGCCGGCCACGGCCTTGGGCTGCGAGGCGAAAACGACGTTGCTGCCCTTGACCTCGGTCGCATTGGCGCCAATGCGCCGGGCGATCTTGCGCAGCAGCTCGGAGGCGATCGCCCCGTCCCTCCGTGGCGCCCACCGCCCAGCTGGGCTTGGTCTTCCAGGCCGCGACCGTCAGCTTGGCCTTGAGCGCCGCCAGCGCGACGGGGTCCTGTGAAGCCTGCAGGAACGCCGCGTCCAGCCCTCGCCAGCGCTCGACCACAGCAGGTCAGCTGAAGGCTTGGCCGCGCCAAGTGCGGACGTCTGCCGCCGCTAGAAAGGCGACGTATGCCCACTTCGGGATCGCGTCATCGCCACGTTGCCGCCACTTGTTGCACATGCGTGGGAACTATTTCCACGATATTGCCCCCGTTCGTACGCCACGGCGCAAGGGCAAGAAGCGCCCTAAGCCAAAAGGCTGAACGAGCCATAGCGCCCAGCTGAAGTGGCGTCTGGGTCGCTCCAAAGGTTCTGAGAGCTTGTGTGCGCAGTTGGCGGCTTTCGGGATGCGCTTTTGTTCGTCCGGCTACACGTCGGGGCTCTCTCGCGGCAGCGTCGTGACAATGCGCAATCCGGGTGGACCCAGGCGTTCAATGCGGCCCCCCAGTTGCTGGACAAGTGAGCCGACGATGCGAGTCCCGCCGCCAGTCTTGGTCGCGGTTGGGTCGAAGCCCACGCCGTTGTCCTCAACCGAGAGCACAAGGTCTTCGTCGACGGCGGTGAAGCTGACGTAGATGTCGCCAGCCCTTTCTTCCGGAAAACCGTGCTTAAGGGCGTTCTCAACGAGTTCGTTTATCACCAGGCCGATCGGCACTGCCTGCATGGAGCTGAGCGCAACGTCATCGACCTGGACACGCAGAGCAATGGGGCGAACGCCCAACACGCTCTGCCGGAGGCCTTCGCAAAGCGACTGGATGAAATCGCGAGAGGCGACCACCGTAGCCCGCTCGCCAAGATGAAGCCTAGCATAGACCTCGCCCAAGACATTGATGCGGCCAACTGCGTTGTCGAGCACGCGCAAAGCCCGCGGGTCATCCAGCTCACGGGCGGAAAGCCGCAACAGCCCGCTGATCGAGGCCAAGTGGTTCTTGACCCGGTGATTGACGTCCAGAAGCAGCAGACGGTTGATCTCGCTGCTGCGCTCGAGCTTTTCAGCGGTGTGAACTAAGCGTTCCGCCGTCGACCGCAGAGCCTCCACCACCATCGCGACGAACAGCGCCACGATCACATAGAGCAGCAGGGGAATGGCGCCCTGTACACTCGGCAGGGCGAAGGAACGCAGCGGAGGCACGAAAAAGTACCAGGCCAGCAAAGCGCTCAAAATGACCGAGAAAATCCCGGTGCCGCGATCAATCAGCATCGAGGTAAGGATGATGGCTGGGAAGAACAGCAAAAATGGATAGCCGCCAAGAAGCGGATTGAACGCCGAGCGCAAGGCGAAAAACGCCAGGACCACAGCAGTAGCCAGGATGTAACGGACCCACAACGGGGCTTTGCGGAGTGGGTCGGACCAGGCGAAAACTTTCTCGAGGCGCATCGCCGCAATTGAGCACGCCGCAGACCCAGGTCCAAGCATGGCCGTTCGCGCGCCGCTTCCGTTTGGTCGCAGAAAGCTTCAGCGCGGCTTGGCCTCCTGGCGTCGGATCGTCCCCGCGTATCAAGAGGCCCCTAGGTTGTATCAAGACTTGGCGCCCATCCGCGACGGTGCTCTCCTGTGGCATGCACGGGAGCCTCAAGCTCGCATCCATGGAGTAGCCTGTTGCAACTGCCGGACGGAGGTCCTGTTCAAGGCTTGGACCAGCAGAAGATGCTGCTTGAAGCCCATGCCGTCGACGATACCGGGGGTGGCCACCCGGCCATGGTGTTCCTTCACGGTTTTGGCACGGACCAGACAATCTGGCGGGCGCTAGCCTCGCGCCTGCCGACGGGTAGCAGGCGGGTTTTCTACGATCACATGGGTAGCGGCGCCTCAAACCTCGCCCAGTACGACCCCGATCGATACAGCAACTTGGAAGGCTATGCCGGCGATCTGGTCGACATCCTGGAAGCCCTGGACCTGAGGGACGCCACGATCGTCGCCCATTCGGTTTCGGGGATGATCTCATTATTGGCGAGCCTGCGCACCGAAAGGGTCGGTCGCATCATCATGATCGGCGCCTCGCCACGTTACCTGAACGACGAAGGCTATGAGGGCGGCTTCGAGCGCGGCGACGTCGAAGATCTGCTGGATCTGATGGCGCTGGATTTCCAGGGTTGGGCGCGAACACTGGCGCCGCGGGTGATGGACCAGCCCGAGAACTCCGCGCTGACCCAGGATCTGGTCTTTAGCTTCAGCCGCGCCAATCCCGACGTGACGCGACGATTCGCCCAGGCCACCTTCCTGTCCGATCACCGGCGGGAACTCGGCGAGTGTCGTGTGCCCACACTCGTTCTTCAGGCCAGCGCTGATGTGGTGGTACCGTTATCGGCCGCACGCCTCCTGGCGGACCGTATGCCGAACGCGCGGCTCGAGATGCTGGAGACGCGCGGTCATTACCCGCATGTGAGCGCTCCGGGCGAAGTGGCTGAGGCCATTGAGCGGTTCCTGCGGGAGCCCGCCGCGTGAGCATGGGCGACACAGACGGGCTGGCCCGGTGGGCGCCGGTCGGCCTCGTTGAGATGGACGCCGAGATGATCATCCGCGCGGTCAACCCGGCCCTGGCCGTAATGACCGGCATGGCCTCAGTCGCCCTGATTGGACGCCCCTTCCGCGACCTTCTTACGCGCTCATCTCAGTTCATCTACGCGCTCAAGGCCGAACCTTCGCTCGCCGACCATGGGACGTCCGAGGAAATCTTTCTCGAACTCGCCCACGCGGACGGACGTCCTCGCCCTGCCCTTCTCACGGTGTCGGCAGAAGGCGACCGGCGATATGGGGCGTTGTTCTCCGCGCCTGAGCGGCGCGCCTATGAACTGGAGCTCGTCGCCGCTCGCCAATCCATGCTTGGAAGTCTGGAGGCGCTGAGGGCGGCCAACGAGCAGCTGGAGCATCTGGTCGAGGAGCGTACAGCGGCGCTGGCGCAGCGCGATCTCCTGCTGCGGGAGGTCTACCATCGCGTGAAGAACAATCTGCAGGTGGTCGACGGGTTGCTGCTTCTGCAATCTCGCAAGCTCGCCGATCCGGAGGCGGTCGCGGCCCTCGAAGGCCTGCGCAAGCGAGTTTACGCGATCGGTTTGGTCCACCACCAACTGATGGGCTCGGCAGATCTCAAGACCTTCGATGTTGGCGTCTTCCTCCGGGATCTTCTGGCCCATCTCCAGCAAGGCGCTCCCGACACCATCGCTTTGCGGATCGACGCCGCGCCCCTAGCCGCGGATCTCGACTTCGCCGTTCCCTTGGGTCTGCTGGTGACCGAATTGACAACCAACGCGTTGAAGCATGCTTTCCCGGGCGGCGAAGGCGAAGTTCGGGTCACCCTTGAGGCGCCGGAGGGAGAGGACGTCGTGTTGCGGATCGCCGACAATGGCGTTGGATTTTCCGATCCCACGGGGGCGCCGACCCCCTCGCTTGGGCTGACGATCGTCAAGGGGCTCGTGCGTCAGCTTCGCGGGCGGATCCAGTCGATCCAGACAACCGGCGTTTGTTGGGAAGCGCGGCTGCCCTCGCCGGGGGCCGCCTCATGCTGAATTCCGACCGCATCCTTATCGTCGACGATGAGTTCATCATCGCCCAGACGCTGAGCATCTATGTCGAGGACCTTGGCCTGGCAGTCTGCGGCATGGCCGCTTCGGCCGAGGAGGCCGTCGCGATCGCGGTCGACCAACGGCCCTTCATCGTGCTGATGGACATGCGCCTTCAGGGCGAACGCGACGGAGTCGACGCTTCCAGGGAGATCCACGAGCGTGTCGGCTCCAAGGTGATCTTCATCACCGGCTCGCGGGAACCGGCGACCTTGACCAGGATCGAGGGCGACCACCCGGCCGCCGTGCTCTTCAAGCCAGTCTCGGAGGGAGAGCTTATTGCGGTCATTCGCAAGCTGCTCGATGAGGCGCCAGACCGTTCGAGTCCCTCTCCTTAGACGTCGTTCCGCGCCCGCTTTGGTGTCGGCGCGCCAAGGGGTGACAGCGACCTCCGATGAGACGAGCAGCTGTAGAGACACCCGCCAAAAGGCCGCGAGCGCCCTAAAGCCGGCCCAACGCGACAGACGCGATCAACAGCGGCATGAGCAGCAACATCCAGATACCCGCGCGGGCCAGATCCGGCACACGTACGGGCGGCGTTCCCACGGCAATGGCCAAGCCGGGTGTCCCTGGCACGACAAAGCCGCCAAGGCTGGCGATCACCGCCGCGATCGCCATGGGGGCCGGATCCGCGCCGACCGCCGCCGCCAAGGCCACGGCGGCGGGGACCGTGATCGTCGCCATGGCGATGTTGTTGACCAGCTCGGTCAGCAAGGCCGCGCCCGCCACCAAGGCCAGCAGGGCCATCCAGGTCGGCACGCCGTGGATCTGGCGCAAGGGCGCCGTCAGCCAGACATCGACGCCCGTCTTGGTCAGGGCCGCGCCGATCGCCAGGGCGCCGCCCGCGATCAGCAGCACGCCCCAGGGTATGCGCGCCGCATCGTCCCACGATAGCAGACGGCGACCGTCGCCGGACGGCAGCAGGAACATCAGACCGCCCCCCAGCACCGCTACCCCGGCGTCCGAGGCGCCCGGAAGCACGCTCTTGAGGAGGGGCATGTTCAGCCAGGCGCCGAGGATGCAGACCATGATCGCGGCGACCGCGATCTGCGGGAAGGACCATCCTTTCGGCGCGTTCAGGGTCCGCGAGAGCTCGTCGCGCGCCGGCAGGCGCACGCGCGAGCGGAAGCCCACGGCGACGATGAGCGCCCAGGCCAGGGGCACGCCCAGGACGGCGATTGGAAACCCGTACGAGAACCAGTCGATCACGCCGATGCTCTGGCGCGTCTGCTGGGTGATCATGCCCGCGGCGACGGCGTTGAAGATGTTGCCGCTGAAGGTCGAGAAGCCGCCCAGCATCGCGGCGTAGGCGACGCCGATGATCAGCGCGCGCGAGAAGGTCCTGACGTCGGCGTCCCGGTCCGCGTTGGCGGCGGCCGTGGCGAGCGCGATGGCGACGCCGATCTCCACCATGAAGAGCGTGGCCATGGAGGTCGACACCCACATGCCCGCGAAGGCCGCCGCCGCCATCACCGCGAGCAGAAGTCGCCGAGGTCCGCCGCCGCCGACCGCCACCGCCAGACGCGCCAGTCGCAGATGCAGCCCCGTCTTCACCGCCCCCAACGCCATGACCGAGCCACCGAGCAGCAGGAATATGATCGGCGAGGCCTGAGCCTTGGCGGCGACCTCCGGCGTGACCACCCCGAGCATGGGCAGCGCCAGGAAAGGCAGGAGGGCCGTCACCGCGGCCGGAACCGCGTCGCCGCACCACCAGACGATCATCCAGGCCAGCACCGCGGCGACGAGCCAGCCGTTCGGTGAAAGCCCCGAGGGGGTCGGAACGATCAGGGCGATGACCAGCATCGCTGGCCCCGCGACGAGGGCCGCCACCCGCGGCCAGCCGAGGCCGCTAGGCGCGAGATCGATAGCCTGGTCCTTGGTGCTCATGACGCCATCTCCACGAAGGGTGCGATGTCCTGGGTTTCGACGACCGTGGTGCGCCGCATGTCGCGGCGTTCGTTCAGGTCGTCATAGGGAAGGCCGCGATGCATCGTGCAGCGATTGTCCCACATCACCAGGTCGCCGACCTTCCAGCCGTGCTGGAAAATCATCGGCGGCGTGGTGGCTAGGGCGATCAGGCGATCGAGCAGCTCGCGCCCGCGCTCCGGTGACAGGCCCAGCACATGCGAAGCGTGGGACGCCAGATAGAGCGAAATGCGCCCCGACCCGGGATGGCGACGCTCTAACGGCTGGATCACCGGTGGAAACCGCGTGACGGCTTCGGCGGCCAGCTCGTCATAGCCGACGAGACCGCGCGAGCGCGCCATGGAGTGCGCCGCCTTCAGCCCGGCGATCTCGGCCCGGGTGGCGTCGTCCAGCGCATCGTGGGCCGCGCGAAGGTCGACGAACTCGGTCTGCCCGCCCGTGGCGGGGCATTCATGCGCCGACAGAAACGAGATCTTGCCCCACTGGGGCTTGAACGAACTGTCGGTATGCCAGAACCCATTGGCCCGCTGCATCAGCCGCCAGCGATCCTCGGGGGGACGGATCGCGCCGTCGGGCCCGAGGTTGGAGACTTCGGCGATCCGAGGCTCGCCGAGGCGGGAGCTGGCCTTGCCCTTGAGCGCGGCGCCCACGGTTTCCTCCAGAACGCCGAAGCCCTCGCTGAAGGCGATCTGCTGAACGCTGGTCAGGGGCTGGTCGCGGAACACCAGCACTGCGTGAACATCGAGCGCCTTGGCGATCTCCGCGATCAGGGCGGCCGATGGTGGCCGCGCGAGATCGACGCCGAGCACCTCGGCGGCGAACAGCGGGTGTAGCGGCTCCACGCGGATCATGGCGGCCTCCTCGGATCGGGATGACGCAGCCTAGGCGATCAAGGCATAATCAGAAGCACCAATGGTGTGATCAGGGTATACGCGAATGGTTATGTCATCGCCCGACGACTGGGCGGCGCGCATCGGTCGGCGTCTGCGCCTGCGGGACCTAGGCGTCCTCGTCACCGTCGCCCGAGAGGGTACGATGGCCAAGGCCGCGCATCGGCTGTCGATATCCCAGCCCGCGGTGTCGAAGGCTATCGCCGACCTCGAGGCCAATCTGGGCCTGAAGCTCTTCGATCGCGGTCCGCAGGGGGTGCGACCAACGCTCTATGGGGAGGCTCTGCTCGCCAGAAGCGTCGCGGCCTTCGACGAACTGCACCAGGCCGTGCGGGAGCTCGACTATCTGTCTCACCGCACCGCCGGCGAGGTTCGGCTGGGGTGCAACGAGTCTTTGGCCGCGGCGCTGCTGCCGGCGGTCGTGCGAACGCTCAACGTCCAGCATCCCGGCCTGACGCTGCATGTGACGCAGATGTCGCGACCGATCACCGAGGAGGCGCGGCGGCTGCGGGATCGGGAAGTCGAGTTCATCATCGCTCGCGGTGTGTTCGCGGTCCCGGAGGACGACCTCGACGTCGAACTGCTGTTCGAGGAGCCCCTGCAGCTGATCGCCGGCGCCGCGAGCCGATGGGCCACCGATCCGCCCAACGGCCTGGCGGACCTGCTTTCCGCGCCGTGGGTGCTCTATCCGCCGGGAGAGCCGCCGGGCACGCTGGTGGACGAGGCGTTTCGCGCCCAGGGCCTGCCGCCGCCGGACCGGGGTGTCACGACGTCGTCCTTCTATCTGCGCCAGCAACTGCTGGAGACCGGCGACTACGTCACGGTGGCGCCGCGCTGCATGCTCGCGGTGTTCAACGCGCGCCAGCCCACGGTCGCTGCCTTGCCCATCGACCTTGGGATCGCCTTGAGACCCGTGGCGATCTACACGCTGCGCAACCGGACGCTCAGCCCCTTGGCGCGAACCACCATAGACACCATCCGGTCGACGTCGACTGGTCTGCGGTGACGCCCGAAGGCGCGCGGATTTGAGCCTTGTTCTACCCACTTCCAGTCGTTGAACGCGTTTGCGCGGGCGTCGATGGCCATCCGCATTGTCCTAGATCGCCTGACAATCCTCGTCCGGAGCGACCCAAGGCGGCGTTTGCCCCGCGAAGCGTTCGACCAGGAAGCTCGCGGCAGGCCCCAAGGGCGCATTGGCGCGATAGATGGCGAAGAAGCGATAAGCGCCGCCCTTAAAGTCGGGGAGGTCGAGCTTGACCAGGCGGCCAACTTCAAGGTCCTGGCGCACCATCGGCGCGGGCATAGCGCCCCAGCCGACGCCGTCCAGCAGCAACAGATGCTTGGTGCGAAGGTCCGCGACGCGCCAGGTGTGGTTGGCCACGACGCCAAGATCGACACCCTTGGTCCGATCGGAGCGATCGGTCAGCACGACTTGCAAGTGGTCGCGTCCGGCGCCGACCAGATTGCGCGAGGCGACCGCAAGGGGATGATCGGGCGCGGCGACGGGGATCAATTGCACACTGCCCACGCCGATGCGTTGCAGGCCCGGGACCTCGATGTCTGGCGGTCCGCAGACGCCGATCATCGCCGCGCCATCGATCACCAGTTGGGTGACCGCGCCCAAACCTTCGCTGCGGACATGCAGGGCGACGGATGGGAACTCGGTGCGGAAAGCGCGCAGGGCGTCGATCACTCGGCTCTCGGGCAACATCACATCAAGCACGAGGGTCACCTCGGGCTCCAGGCCCTCCAGCAGACCTTGCGCCTTGGCGCGAAGGCGATTGAGCCCGTTGGTGACGGCGCGCGCCTCGGACAGGACCGTCAATCCCGCGGCCGTGAGCACCGGTCGGCGGGTGGCGTCGCGCATAAAGAGCGAAAAGCCGAACAGCGCTTCGAGATTGGTGATGGTGTAGCTGACCACCGAGGTGGTGCGCCCCAGGGCCCGCGCCGCGCCGGCGAAACTGCCGACTTCCACGACGGTGATGAAGACCTTCAGCTGGTCCAGGGTCGGCGTGCCGGCGACGGCCATCTCATGTCCTCGGCGGCGCGAGGCTATGATCGCGCCAGTGCTTGGCCACTAACAACAGATGCACCGGCTTTCCAGACGCAGGGGTGCACATGGGGCAACGATCGGTTGACCAATCGGCGTTCCTGGCCGACCGGCGCCCGCCGCTAGGGTTGCGCAGGTCCGGGATGGGCAGTCCGCCCGGCGCTTGCCAAGGAAATCACCATGACGATCGCTGTCGAAGAAAAGGTCGGACTGGGCGCGCTTCTCACCCCCGACAACTGTGCCCTTATGCTCATCGACCACCAGCCGTTCCAGGCGGCCGGCGTGCGCAACATCGAGGTTGGTCAGATGATCAACAACGTCGTGTTCCTGGCCAAGACGGCCAAGATGTTCGGCGTGCCCACGCTCCTGACCAGCGTTCTGGCCGACCGCGGCGGCGTGATCTTCAAACCGCTGACCGACGTCTTCCCGGAACAGACGCCGATCGACCGCACCTTCATCAACACCTGGGAAGACCAGGCCTGCGTCGACTGGGTCAAGGCCACGGGCAAGAAGAAGATCGTCATCGCCGCCCTGTGGACCGAGGTCTGCCTGGCGTTCCCGGTCATTCAGGCGCTCGGCGAAGGCTATGAGGTCTACTTCGTGACCGACGCCTCGGGCGGCACGAGCGTGGAGGCCCACGAGATGGGCATCGCGCGAATGGTGCAGGCCGGCGGCGTGCCGCTGACCACAATCGTGTTCGCCTCGGAACTTCAGCGCGACTGGGCGCGCACCGAGCAGGCCGCGGCGCTGTCGCAACTGATCCTCGATCACGGCGGGGCTACGGCCACCAGCCTGGCCTGGGAACTGCAGCTGCTGAAAGCCTCGAGCCACTAGGCCCCAGCGCGAGGTCGGGCGCTCGATGCGCCTGACCTCGCCGGCGTCCCATGCCTTCCCGCGCCGTCCCAGGGTCACCGCCGCGATAGGCTCAAGCCGATCAGCCCCAAAATTCGCGGTCCAAGGAGACCGCGCCGCCGGCATAGGTCACGCCTCCGGGGAGGTCGTGGGCCAGGAACTTCGGACCGTCCAGGTCCACGTGATCGCAGAGCTGCGCCAGGAGGTAGGCCGGCGCCGCCGCCAGGCTGGAGCCGCCCATGTTTCCGACCATGACGCCAAGCCCCAGACGGCGCGCCTCCCCCACCATCGCCAGCGCCTCAGTCAGGCCACCGCATTTGTCGAGCTTGATATTGGCCACCTGAAAGCGACCGACCAGGCCGGGCAGATCAGCCAGGCCCTGGAGACTCTCGTCGGCGGCGACCGGAACAGGCAAAGCCAGATCGTCGAGCACGGCTTCGCGTCCGATCGGAAAGGGCTGCTCCAGAAGCCGCACATCGGCCTCGACCAGCACGGGCGACAGCTCCATCAGGGTGTCGCGGCAATAGCCCTGGTTGGCGTCGACCATCAGCCAGACGTCAGGCCTGGCCGCCCGCACCTGGCGGATGCGGGCGATATCGGCCGGCAGGTCACCATCGAGCTTCAGCTTGATCGCGCGAGCGTCCGCGTAGGCCGCAAGATCCGCCCGCAGGACCTCCGGCGTCTCCGCGCCCAGCGTATAGGTCGTGATCCGAGGCCTTGGCTCGACAAGCCCGGCCAGCCGCCACACCGGCTCTCGCGTGAGCCGGCTTTCGAGCTCCCAAAGCGCGGCGTCGAGCGCGTTGCGGGCGCCGCCACCGGGCAACAGGGTCTGTAGCGCGAGGCGGTCCGCACCGGCTTCGATATCGCCGCGGACACGGTCGATCTCCGCGACCATACGGCCGGTGTCGTCGTCGAGATAGAAGACGCCGCCCGCCTCCCCCCTGCCCCGCGCGCCGTCCTGGGCGATGGTCACCCGAACACCCGGAATTCCCGGAACGGTGCGGCCGGCGATGCGCAACGGCTGGCGGAACGGTAACGCCTCCACCGTGACCGCGACCTGGCGGCGGGTCATGCCTCAAGGACCGCTGCAGGCTCGCCCCGCATGGCCAGCAAGAAGCACAGACCCGACAGGATCGCGGCCGGCGCCGAAACGAAAACGATGGCCAAGCCGAGCTTGGCCTCCCCGCCGAGCGCCTGGCTGAGCAGGGCGATGGCGGCCGGCGCGGTCGCCGCGCCGAACAGGGCCGTCGTCAGGACATAGGCGGCGATGCCCCGTCCGCGGATGGTGTTGGGCAGGTTCAGGGTGATGGCCACCACACCGACCGTCGGCACCATGCCCGCGCACACCAGGGCCAGGCCCAGGAGGATCGCGAACAATGGGACGTTCGGCGCCACGGCGAAGAGGGCCAAGGGCGCGCTGATGAAGGCCGCCAAGGCGGCGGGCAGCAGCACCCCTGCCCGACCACCGCGTCGCCGTCCCAGTTCCGCCAGCTGGCCGCCGCTCAGCGCCCCGACGATCAACCCGATCAGGGTGACGGCGCTGAGCCAACCGGCGAAGCCGCCCGGCGTCAGGCCGAAGTTGCGCATCAGCAGGGGCGCAGCCCAGACATTGGCGCCTTGGACAGCGATCGTGCTGAACAGCAGCCCGCCCAGCAGCGGGACCAGGAACCGTCGGTGCATCCACAGTTCGCGCCACCCGCCGGCGTCGCCCAGGGCCAGGTCGCGTTCCTGCCGGGCCGGCTCGCGCAAGAACAGGAGCAACAGCAAAAGCGCCGTGCAGACCATCGCGGCGGCGACGTAGAGCATCCGCCAGGCCGAGAGCCCGCCCACATTCAGACCCGAATGGGCCAGCCAGTCGAAGGCCGCGCCGCCGACCAGGATGCCGAACGCCTGACCGCAGGCCTGGCCGCCGGCGAACAGGCTGGTGGCCACCGCGCGCCGCTCGGCCGGAAAGAAGTCGGCGATCAGCGACAGACTGGCGGGCACCAGCAACGCGGTCACCAGACCAAGCGCCGTGCGCCAGGCGACCAGGGCCGCAAAAGCGCTGGAAAGTCCTGAGCCGGCCATCGCCACGCCCCACACGACCACGCCGACCACCAGCAGCCGCATGCGGTTGCGGCGGTCGATCAGCCAGCCCATCGGCAGGGAGCTCAGCCCATAGGCGATGCCGAAGACCGTGCCCTGGAGGAGGCCGATCTGCACATCGCTCAACGCCAGTTCGCGCTTCATCGGTTCGATCAGCAGCGCTGTCAGCGTGATGTCCATCGAGGTGAGGAAGGCCAGCAGAACCAGCACGGCCAGCGCGCCGCGCCGCGTGCGCGCGGCCGGGTAGACCGCGGCGGCCACAGCAGGCCCTTCAGAAGGCAGCAAGACGGCGGCGCTCATCGGCGACGCTCGAAACGCAGGCGAACGGTGCGGCCGCTGGTCAGGGCAAAGCCCGTCTCGTCCGCCTCCAGGGTGAGCGCCAAGGGCATGGCCGCCTCGCCCAGACCTCGCCAGAGACCCGGGCCAAGGGGCTCGAGCTTGTAGAGCGACGCCCCAAGGCTTGAGGCCAGGCTCATCCGCGCACCGCCGGGGCCGTCGGTGATGCGGGCCGAAAGGCCGGCGCAGGCGTCGAAATAGCCTACCGGCGCCTTGGCGTTCGATGGAGCCTCGACACGCTCAAGGCGATCGGTGGCGCCAAACTCGGTGACCAGGAGGGCGTCGACCCGCGCCGGGCCCGTGACGGGTTTGACCCGCAGATCGGTCGGCAGGATTCCCACCGAGATCTGACCGGCCGCGTCGCGGCGGGCCGGCAGGGTGTAGCCGCCAACGGTCATGGCCTGGCCGCCTTCGTGTTCCGTCAACATCAGCACCTGACCGCTCTTGGCTGAGTAGAAGGCGCCGGTGATCGGCGCGCCGCCGGCGTCCCGCGGCGCGGGGGGCAAGCCCTCGAAGCAGGCGTCGAGAACGGCGTCGACCAGACCATAGAGATCAAGGGCGCTTTGGCCGTTGGTCATCACGATCAGGTCGAGCTCATGGTCCAGGACCTTCAGCATCTGCGAGGAGCCGCCCACGACGCCGCCGGCATGGTGGACCGTGCGCAGGCCGCGATGTTCGGTCATGTTCAGGCCCAGGCCGTAGCCGTGGGTCGTCACAGGGGTGCGCATCTCGTCCCAGGTCGCGCGTCGTCCGACGATCGGGGCGGACATGTGAGACAGCCAGCGCAACATGTCGTCGACCGTCGAGACGATGCCGCCCTCACCGGCGATCGGCAGGCCAAACACCCCCCGTGTCCAGCCGCCGTCCGGCCTGGGCAGGTGCAGGGTGGCGCTGTTGGGACACAGGTCGGTGTCGAGACGGCGCAGCTGGGTGTCGGCCATGCCGATCGGCTCGAAGATCCGAGTTCGGAAGAAGTCCTCCAGCGACTGGCCGCTGATCCGCTCGACGATCACCGACAGCAGTACGTAGCCGCCATTGTTGTAGTTCCAGCTGGCGCCAGGCGCGAAATTGACGCTGTCGAGGGCGGCCAGCATCTTCAGCTGCGCGTCGGCGGGACCGGTCTTTCCGGGTCCCGCCGTGAGGAAGAACAGGTCCAGGCTGTCGCGCATGCCGCTGGTATGGGCCATCAGCTGGCGCACGGTGATGGCGTCGGCCCAGGTCGGCAACTCCGGAATGACGCCGCGAGGGCTGTCGTCGATCGACAGGCGCCCCTCCTCGGCCAGCAGCATCACCGCCAGAACGCAGAAGTGCTTGGTGGTCGAGCCGATCCGCATGCGGATCGACGGCGACAGGGTTACGGGGAGCTCGACATTGGCCAGGCCCACGCCCCTGCGGTAGCGGGGAACGCCCCCGAGCGCCACGCCCAGGGCGAAGCCTGGTCCATGGGTGCTGTCGTAAGGCGCCAGCAGGGCGTCGAGCGCCCCAGGATCGATCCGGGCTTTCACGGTCACGAAAACGCGTCTCCAGCAAACTCTAACAGGGTTCAGAACCGGGCGGTCACCCGCACGCCGAGCGTACGCGGCTGCAGGACGGTGACCTGGGCGGGACCACCGACGGACGACAGCACCGTGGCGGCCGACAGCTGGCCTTCCTCGTCGAAGAGGTTGCGTGCGTAGAGCTGCACGTCGGCGCGCGGCAGGCTCAGGCCAAGGCGAAGGTCCACCGTCACGTAGGACGGGAGCTCGTATTGCGGCAGGCCCGCATTGGCGTCGAACGAGGCCGAACGATCGTCGACATAGCGCACCGTCGCGCCGAGCGTGGGCCGCAGGCCCTGGCTGCTGAGCTGGTAGTCGGCCAGCACGGCGGCCGTCAGCTTGGCGACATTGGGCAGACGGTCGCCCTTGAGCGCTCCCAGCAGCGGGGCGTCCTGCGCCAGGCGGGCGTCCTGGTAGGCGAAGGCGCCGCTCAGGGTCAGGGCCGAGGTCGGCCTCGCCACCAGGGTGGCCTCTCCGCCGTCGATCTTGGCCGCCCCGGCGTTGGCGATCACCGAGACGCCGCCGGCGGCCGTGGTCACCTGAATGTCGCGCCAGTCGATGTGATAGGCCGACAGGTCGAGGCTGAAGCGCCGGTCGGCGGTCTCGCCCTTGTAGCCCAGTTCATAGCTTTTCAGGCTGTCGGAGGCGAAGGTGGCCGGGGCGAGGGGCGCGCCGCTCACCGGGTCGTTGACGACGAAATTGGGACCGCCGGGACGATAGCCTGTGGCGAAACGGGCATAGACGGTCTGGCGTCCGCCAAGGCGATAGCGGGCGTTGGCCAGGTAGGTGACCACCTCGTCCTTGGCCCGGGACACCGGCGTCGAGCCGATCAGCACGCCTGAACCGATCTGCTCGAACCGTTGGTCGTTGCGGGCGTAGCGGACGCCGCCGGTGATGTCGAAGGCGTCGGTGACCTTGACGGTCAGATTGCCGAAGGCGGCGATCTCCTCGTAGCGGCTGGGAATGGCCACAGTGGCCAGATCGATCGGCGAGACCGCGCCGGCTGGATCGTAGGCCACCACGTGCTGGCGATTATCGCTGTCCTCGTCGGTATAGTAGCCCCCGACGAGCCACTGCAGTCGCGTGTCGCCGTTCGAGGCCAGGCGCACCTCCTGGGTGAACTTGTCCGTCGAACGGCGCTGATCGATGGCCACGGCGCTGAACGCCAGGCTAAAGCCGCCGAGCACCGGCACATAGACGGCCGAGGCGTCCTGGCGGAACGTGGAGTCCACTGTCTGGTAGCTGGAGATCGAGGTCAGGGTCGCGGGCCCCAGGTCGTAGTCGATGCTCGCGCTGGCGAGGCGGAACGACTGGTCAAAGGGCTCGGCCTTCAGTCTGCGCTGCTGGCGCTCGCCATCGACGCGCTGGCCAGACAGGGTGAAATCGACAGACGGCGTGCCGTCGCGCCCGATCTCCTGGGCAAAGCCGGTCAGGCGGATCTTCAGGGAGTCGGTGGGCGTCAGCGCCAGGTCCAGACGGCCGCCATAGACGTTCGAGGCGTCGACGTTCTTGTCGCCCAGGGCGACGTTGTCGACGAACCCGCCGTCACGCGAATAGAAAGCGCTGGTCCGAAGCGCTGCGTCCTCGCCGAGCGGCGCGTTGACCACGGCCGCGCCGTTGGCGCCGATCGCGCCGCCGGAGGTCGAGGACAGGCCCGCCTGGGCCTTGGCCGCGAAGGCGGTCGGATCGGGCGCCTGGCTGATGTAGCGCAACACCCCGCCCATGGCCCCAGCCCCGTAAAGGGTGCCCTGCGGTCCGCGCAGGACCTCGATGCGATCCAGGTCAAAGAGCCCGACATCGAGCGCCAGGGACGAGGCGTTGGAAAAAGCGCTGCTGGAGCCGTAGGGCACATCGTCGACATAGACCCCGACGGTTGGTCCGATATCGACGCCCGCCGTGACGCCCCGCAGCGAGACCTGGGTCTGGCCGACGCCCGCCGTCGTGAACGACAAGGCCGGCACCGTATTGGCGAAGTCGCGAAACTGAACCGCGTCCAGCCGGGCCAGATCCGCCGCCGCCAGGGCGGTGATCGACTGAGGCGCATCGATCAGACGCTCCTCACGCTTCTGCGCCGTGACGATGATCTCGTCGAGCTTGGCCGGCTCAGCGGCTTGCTGCGCCCACACCGGTGTTCCAACCGTCATCAACAGGGCTGTGCCCTGCCCCAACCAACGCGCCGTCATGTCAGCCCCTCTTGGTTTAACAAAACGGACGCTCATTCTTTATATTGTCGTTGTCAATTGCGCTCGAACGGGCGATCAGGAGGAATTAGCGAACGTGCGCTCTTTTTGGACGGCCAATGCCCAAGCGTGATCCTGGACACATGAGCGCCCAGCGCGAACGGATCGTGCGGGCCGCGATCTTGTGCATCGCCGACAAGGGCGTGGAGCGCACCACCATCGCCGACATCTGGCGCAAGGCTGGCCTGTCGGCCGGCTCGCTGTATGTGCACTTCGCCAACAAGGACGACATCATCGCCGCGGCCTTGCGCTTTGGCGGCATGACCGAGACCAGCCTGCCCGACACCTGGGAGGCGTTCGTGGCCATGGCCTCCTCCCCCGACGGCCAGATGGGATTCGACCTGGAGACCATCGTGCGCAACCGCCTGCACCTGCACGCCGAAAGCGTCCATCCGGGCCATCTCCACGAGGCGTTCAAGCCGATCCTCGAGCAGTCGCTGGATCTGTTCGCCGAGCAGCTGCAGCGCCTCGCCGACAAGGGCGAGATCGGCCTGAAGATGAGCGCCCGTCAAACGGCGATGGCCATGAGCGCCCTGATTGACGGCATGCTGTGGATCGCTCTGGCGAGCGACCGGCCGCTGGAGGACCTGCGGCCCGAGATCGCCGCCGGCCTGCGTTGTTTTGTCGAGACCCGCGCGTCATCGTGATCGACACGCCTCGACTGACCTTGCGGCCGCACACCGTTGACGACCTGGCCCATGTCGTGGCGTTGGCGCGCGATCCGGCCGTCACCGCCTTCATCCGGGGGCTGCCGACCAGTGAGGAAGAGTGCTGGCATCGGCTGCTGCGCTATGCGGGCCATTGGAGCCAGCTTGGCTTTGGAATGTTCGCGGTCTTTGAACGTCAAACCGGCCGGTTCGTTGGCGAGGCGGGCCTGGCCGACTTCCATCGAGGCCTGGGCGCGGACTTCGACGGCGCGCCCGAAGCGGCCTGGATGCTGATGGGCTGGGCGCACGGCGCGGGCTTGGCGCTGGAAGCGGCCGCCGCGGCGCATGCCTGGCTGGAAGAACGCCGCCCTGGCGGGCGCACGGTGTGCATCATCGATCCGGCCAATCTGGGTTCGATCCGGCTTTCGCAAAAGCTCGGCTATGCGCCCTTTCGTCAGGGGGTCTATCGAGACGCCCCGGTGACCCTGTTCGAGCGCCGCCTCATGACTTGAACGTTCGCGCAGAGGCTCGAGGCGCAAGGACCGGTCTTGCCGCCGGTGGCGTCTTGGTCTTGCATGCGCGCTCGGGGGTCATGGGAGCGGCGATGACGGCGCACGCCGAGCAGATCCTCAGCCACGTGATGTACGTGCGCGACGACCTGGACGCGGGGCGGCTCAGCGCCGAGCAGGCAAAAGCCTATGCCCATCTGGGCCGGCAGGTCGACAAGATCACCCGCGCGGTCGAGGCCGCGCCCGACCAGGACACCGCCGACGCGCTGTGGGAAACCGGCGCGCGGATGATCGACGACTTCCTCACTACCCACTTTCCGCTTCCGCGAGCCTGCTAGGGCCGTCACAGGTCCTAGGCTTCATCGCGCATCAGCTGGAAGAGCTCGGCGCGCAGCCACGCATGACCGGGGTCAGCGCTGCTCTTGGGGTGCCAGGCCGCATGAAGGGCGAGGGGCTCGAGCGCGAGCGGCGGCGCGTGGAGACAAAGCGTCGTGGCGTGCAGGCGCAGGAACTTGGCGGGCAAGGTGCAGAGAAGATCCTGGCCCGTCAGGATCCCCGGCGCCAAGCCGTAGCTCTGCACCAGCCGGGTGACGCGTCGCTTGCGCCCAAGGACGGCCAGCGCCCGGTCGACGTGGCTTTCGAAGCCTTCGAGCCGCTCACCGACCACCAGGTGTTCAGCCGCGCAGAACGCGTCCAGATCCAAGCCTTGAGCTTCGTAAATGCGCGTGCCGCTGGCGGTCAGGAACGCGTCGCGCCACAGAGGACGCTGGATCAGCTCCGGCGCGAGGGCCTCTCGTCCGGCCAACAGAAGATCGACCGCGCCGCGTTCCAAACCCTGCGCGGCCGCCTGGGGCGCCACGAACGCCAGACGCACGCCAGGCGCGCGCATCGCCAGGCGGCGGGTCAGGGCCGGAGCGATCACCGCGGCGGGCATGTCCGGCAAGGCCAGGGTGAAGCTCCTGGACGCACTGCTCGGTTCGAAGGGCGCGGCCAGGCGCGGCAATCGTTCCAATCGATCGAGAACCTCTCCGAGCTCAGGCGCGACCCGTTCGGCCAGCGGCGTTGGCGCAAGGCCCCTCCCCCCTTGAATGGCGACAAACAGCGGATCGCCGAAGGCCTTACGCAAACGGCTCAGACGCGCGGACATGCTCGACTGGCTTAGGCCCAGACGCACCGCGGCGCGTGTGACGCTGGCTTCGTCGAGCAAGGCGCGAAAGGCGCGAAGCAAGGCGACATCGAGTTCGGGCTCTGAAGGGTCGTTCATGGTGGTTGGCCTGGCGCTATCGATGCCGTCGATAGGTGCCATCGTTGCGCGCGCCTTCCAAGGGCGGCTGTCGCAGGCCATCTGCAGGCCGTTCAAGGAGGCTTCGATGCGAACCAAGATTCTAACGCCCGCCGCTCTGGCCCTGGCCGTGAGCCTGTCGTGCGCCGCGCCCTACGCTCACGCCCAGGCGGCAAAGGCGAGCGCGCCCGCCGCGCCGTCCAGCGCGAGCTCAAGCGTTCAGCCGCGCCCCGTGACAGGCGGGATCTATCGCTTCAAGCTTGGCGCGGTTTGGGTCACGGCGCTCAGCGATGGGACCTTGCCCCTGCCGGCGGGACAACTGCTGCACGGCATCGATAAGACGGCGCTGACCCAGGCCCTGAGCGCGGCCGATCGCGGCGACCCGCTCGAGACCTCGATCAACGCCTTCCTGATCGAGCTGGAGGGGCGTCGGATCCTGGTCGACACCGGTGCGGGAGCGCTGTTTGGCCCCGCGGGCGGACGACTGCTCGATCGCTTGGCCGCCGTCGGGGTGCGGCCAGACCAGATCGACGACATCCTGATCACCCACATCCATACTGACCACTCCGGCGGCTTGGCGCGCGACGGACGGGCCATATTCCCCAACGCCACCGTTCACCCAGGCCGCTCCGACGGCGACCTTTTCCTTGATCGCACGATCACGGTCGCCGACGTGCCGGCTCGCCACTATGACGAAGCCGCCGCCATGCTGGGTCCTTACCGGCGGGCCGGTCGGCTGGACCTCTTCAGCGGCGAGAAGACCTTCGCGCCCGGCCTGGTCGCGCGTCCCACCCCGGGCCACACGCCAGGCCATATGGCCTACGAGCTGACCAGCCAGGGCCAGACCCTGGTGTTCATCGGCGACATGATCCACGCCGGCCCGGTGCAGTTCGCAAGGCCGGAGGTGACCATCACCTATGATGTCGACCAGGCCGCCGCCCGCGATCAGCGGCAGGCGCAACTGGCGCGTTACGCCGCTCAAGGCGTGTTGATCGCCGGCCCCCACCTGGAGTTTCCCGGTGTTGGCCGTCTTCGGGTCGAAGGCCGGGGCTATCACTATTACCCGGTGGCCTTCACCGACCGCGATTGAGCCTCAGGGCCCGGACGATCGCCCATCGTCCGGCGCCGCTCTAGTCGAGGGCCATGGCCAGGGAGAGGTCGCGCCAGACGTCGGCCTCGGCGCGCCGCGTGCTCAAGACATGATCGAGCAGACCCACCGCGTCGGCGCCCGCCAGGAAGCGCAGAGGCGGATTGTCGGCGGCGGCCAGGGTCAGCAGCGCCTTCGCCAGTTTTCGCGGATCCCCGCCCTGGGCGCCGTTCATGGCCTTGGCCACACGCCGGGCCTCGCCGGCCGTGGCCTCATAGGCGGCGATTTCCGCTTGGGCGAAGACCACGGAGTCGGACTTGAGGAAGTCGGTGCGGAAGTAGCCCGGCTCAACAATGGTCACCTTGACGCCGAGCGGCGCGACCTCGGCCGCCAGGCTCTCGCTGAGCCCCTCGACGGCGAACTTGCTGGCGCTGTAGCCGGAGGCCCCAGCAAAACCCGCCAGGCCGGCGGCCGAAGACATGTTGAAGATGTGGCCAGCCTTCTGGGCGCGCAGGGTCGGCAAGACCGCCTTGGTCACCGCCGCCAGGCCCAGGAGGTTGGTCGACATTTGGGCCGCCAGTTCCTTGGGGCTGTACTCTTCCAGCGCGCCGACCAGCCCGTAGCCGGCATTGTTGACCAGGACGTCGATGCGCCCGAAGCGGGCGATCGCCGCCTCGACCGCAGCTTCCGGCTGGCCCGCGACATTGACGTCAAGGCTGACGGCCAGCAGACGATCGCAGGCCCCTAGGGCCGCCTCGACAGCCTTGGCGCTTCGACCGGTGGCGACCACGCGCCCGCCATCGGCCAGGACGGCCTTGGCGATTTCAGCGCCGATCCCGCGGGTGGCGCCGGTGATGAACCAGACTTTCGACATTGTGCTTGCTCCAGCGGCCGCCCGTTGCGGCCTGACTTGACCCTCAGATAGCGCGGCTGGTTATGGGAGATTAGATGCGGTATCTGACATGCACTTGTGCATGGAGTGCATCAATGCGCCGCAGCGAATTGGACGATCTGGCCGCCTTCGCCTTGGTCGCCGCCGAGGGCAGCTTCACCCGCGCGGCCGCCAAGCTGGGCATGTCACCATCTGGATTGAGCCACGCGATGAGCGCCCTGGAGGCGCGCTTGGGCGTACGCCTTCTGGCGCGCACCACGCGCAGCGTGGCGACGACCCAAGCCGGCGAGGATTTGCTCAAGGGGTTGCGGCCGGCCCTGACGGAAATCGAGGCCAGCTTGGCGGCCTTGGGCCAAACGCGCGCCAAGCCGGCCGGCGCGGTGCGGCTGACCATGGTCAAGCATGCCGCCACATCGCTGATCGAGCCGATGCTGGCCGGGTTTCTGGCCGACTATCCCGATATCATCGTCGAGGTGGAGATCGACGATGGTTTCACCGACATCGTCGCCGGCCGTTTCGACGGCGGGATCCGGTTTGGCGAGAAGGTGGCCAAGGACATGATCGCCGTTCGGGTCGGTCCTGACGTGCGAGCGGCCGTCGTCGCCGCCCCCGGATACCTGGCCAGAGCCCCGGCCCTGGCGTGCCCCCGTGATCTGGCGGCCCATCGCTGCATCAATTACCGGCTGGCCACATCGGGCGGGCTCTATGGATGGGAGTTCAGCGACAAGGGCCGCAGGTTTGAGGTCCGGGTCGAGGGCCCGGCCGTGTTCAACGATGGCGACCTCATCCTGGGCGCGGCGCTGTCGGGCGTGGGCGTGGCCTATCTCTTCGAGGACCAGGTGCGCGAGCCCCTCGCCGACGGGCGGCTGGTGCGCTTGCTCGAGAAGTGGTGCCCGCCCTTCCCCGGCTACTTTCTCTACTATCCGAGCCGTCGGCAGACACCGCCGGCCATGACCGCCTTGATCCAGGCCCTGCGCGAGCGGGTCTGACCTTCGGCCGATGGCTCCCAAACCCACCGCCAACCGCCGGACAGGTTTAGGTGGCTTGCCATTCGCGAGGATCAGCGCCTGCGCAGGCCGTCGATGTGATGGCTGAAGGCCGCCCGCATGGTGGCCACCGGATCGGCCACGTATCCTTCCTCATAGAAGGTCCCATCGGTCCACATGCGGGCCAGACCGTACATCTGGGTGCGCGCGGCGAAGGCGGCCATGACGGGATCGACGCCTGGGCGCATGTCGCAGGCGGCCGCCCGGAAGGCGCTTTCCCACATGTCCAGGAGTTCGACCGAGGTTTCGACGATGAAGGTCGAGGCCGAGCTGTCCAAGAAAAGCGGCGTCCACAGGATCTGCAGGTGCAAGGCGTTGTCATAGGCCCAGCCGAGATAGGCATGGCCCAACGCCTGGATGTGATCGAGGGGCGGCGCCTGCCCCGCTGTCGCCCTAACCGGCGCATAGGCCTGCGCAAGCCTTGCGATGCCCTCCTCGGCGATCGCCAGCAGAAGGGCGTTGCGCGAGGCGAAGTGCCGAAACGGCGCGCTGGGCGCGACGCCGATCCGATGGGCGGCCTCCCGAAGGGAAACCTTTTCGACGCCCTTTTCGGCGACGATCTGCAGGGTGGCCGCCATCAGCTCCTGGCGGACATTGCCGTGATGATAGCGGCCCTTGGGCGAGCGCGAGGCGTCTGCGACCCGGATACGGGCGCGTTCCGCCTTTTTCGGCCCCTTGGCCTCCATCGCGCTCTTCCCCATGCCGCCGCGCCGCCCGGCCGTTCATCGGCCCTTGGTCGCAGGTCTAAGGCCAATCGCCAAGGCGTCAAACAGCGGCTTGGGTCAGGCGCGCGACTAAAGGTTCTGGGGCTTGAAGCGCTCGCGACGCGACACCGTTCGTCCGGCGACCATGAACAGGCCCTCGCCACGATAGTGCAGGGTCTCGACCGCGTCGGGCTCGCCGGCGACGTGCGCCTTGACGACCTCCCAGATGAACAGCCCACGCCGGTCGACCTGACTGTCGTCGATCAGACGGCACTCAAAATTAGCGTAGCACTCGGCGATGAGCGGCGCGCCGACCCGCTGGGCGGGGACGGGCGTCAGGCCAATGCTCTCGAACTTGTCGCTACGGCCGCCGGTGCTGTTGCCCACGGCGACCACCGCGTCGAGGAGGTCGACGGTCGGCAGATTGATGACGCACTCGCCGCTCTGGCGGATCAGGTCGTAGCTGTGATTGCCGGTCCAGATGTAGGTCCCCACCAGGGCCGGGGCGAAACCGAGCATCATGTGCCAGCCCAGGGTCATGATGTTGGTTTCGCCTTCGTAGGCTGACGAGATCAGGACGATGGGGCCGGTCTCCAGGAACCGTCGGGTCTGGTCGAGCGGGTAGTCGTGCTTGGCTTGGGTCATGGAAGGTCTGGTCTCCAGGGACGGTTTGGCGGGGCCCGATGGCCGGCCCGCCGCTTGGATGGCGCGCTGGGCTACTTGCCCCATTCCGGACCGCCATCGGTGCAGGTCTGGAAGGCGACGGCCGCAGCGACCTCCTGGGGCCGGCTCGCGCCAGATCTCCTGGACGAGCCAGGCCTCGGGTTCATCGATCGACTGGCCGATCTCGTAGCGGAGATTGCCAGCTTCGCGACGCGTAGGATCGACCAAGGCCAGCAGGCCCTCGCCCAGAGCCTCGGCCTTGCCCGGCCGGGCCCTGAAGACGGCGACGACAGTCAGGTTGGGCATGGAAATTCCCTCTGACGAATGACGATGGAAGACGGGCCGTAAGGGCGTCCTGCCGTTGCCCCGCTGGGATCGGCAGGACGCCCATGCCGGCTACCAGCCCTGCTGGGTGGGCATGATGAACATGTCGGCGATATCGACGTGGTCAGGCGCCTTGAGGGCGAACAGCAGGGTCTCGGCGATGTCCTCGGGCTGCAGGAACACCATCGAGCCGGCCAGATCGTCCATCTGCTGACGATAGTCCTTGTCGGTGATGTGATCGTAGAGCTCGGTGGCCACCGCCCCCGGCTGCAGGCTGGTCACGCGGATATTGTGCTTGGGGGCGATCTCCATCCGCAGGCCTTCGGCGAAGGCCGAGACGGCGTGCTTGGTCGCGCAGTAGACCGAGAGACCCTTGAAGACCTTGCGGCCGGCGATCGAGGAGGTGAAGAAGATGTGGCCGTTCTTTTGGGCGATCATCGTCGGCAGCACCGCGGCCGTGACGTTCAGCACGCCCTGGATGTTGACGTCGATCATCCGGCGCCACTCGTCGGTCTTCAGACTGTCGATGTCCGACAGCGGCATCAGGCCCGAGTTATTGAGCAGGATGTCGAGCGAGCCGTAGGTCGCGACCAGGCTCTGGACCCCGGCCTCGACGGCGGCGGTGTCGGTCACGTCCATCTCGATGGCCGTGGCCTGGCCGCCGGCGGCGGTGATCTCGTCGACGATCTTGTTGAGCGTGTCGATGCGGCGGGCGGCCAGGCCGACCTTGACGCCAGCGGCGGCCAGCTTGCGGGCGACGCCTTCGCCGATGCCGCTCGAGGCGCCGGTGACCAGCGCGACCTTACCTTGAATGTCCATTTCGATGATCCTTCAAACAGGGCCGCGGCGGGGGAGGCCCGCGGCCAGGATTGCGCACGGCGCTTTGGCCGCGATGAAAGCCTAGAGAAGACGTGCAATCTCGTCTGTTATACGTGCGGCTATTATACCGACGTCTAACATTCCAATTCTTGCAACGACTTGATCTTGACTGTTGGAACTTCCGGCGCGCTTGAGAATTATCGCGCGCCCGTAGAACTGTCGACGCCGGCGGCTGGTAGCTCGGCCGGCCGACGGCCGTTCGGGTCAGCTGTCGATATCTTGCGGCGGCATGGGCGGTCTCCAGGGTGGGCAGCGATCCGAAGCTAGCCGCCCTAAGGGGGCCAACCCGTTCGCTGATGATCCCTGAACCGTATTCAACTCGGCGACGCCCCGCTCTCGGGGGCTTGCGGAAGCTGTCGTGATCTTGCGCCAAACTTGCCGCTAAGCGCGATAGTCGCTCGGCGTCACCCCGACTTCCCTTCGAAAAATCTGGGCGAAATGGCTTGGGCTCGCGTAGCCGACCTCCAGCCCGATCTCGATGATGCTGGCTTGGGTCTCGCGCAGCAGCCGGCGCGCGCGCGCCATGCGCAGCCGAATGAAGTAGCGAGAGGGCGACAGGCCGGTGGCGGCCTTGAACAGTCGACTGAAATGAAAGGGGCTCATGGCCGCCGCCTGCGCCAGGGTCGACAGGCTGAAGGGCTCGGCCAACCGCTCTTCCATCGCCTCGATCACTCGCCGAAGACGGTAAGCCGGCAGGGCGCTGGGACGGCGGGCAGGCTGAGCTCGATCGGCATAGTTACGGCGAAGGTGCACCGCCAAGGCTTGGGCCAGGCCCTGGACAAGGAGCGCGCTGGGCCGCCCCTCTTGGGCCAGCTCCAGGCGCAGGGGCTCCAACAGATGGGACAGAACCGCGTCGCGCTCACCGGAGACTTCGCGAAGCGCCAAACTCGCGCCAGGCCCGTCCACGTCCTCGGCCGCGCGCCGGAGGATCTCCAGGCCCAGATAGAGGTGCATGACCTCGAACGGCTCGGAGGGGTGGGTGGAGCGCCAGCGAAGCTCATAGGGTGTGGTCGAGGTCGTGAGAAAGAAATCGCCGACGCGGACCGTATTGGCCGCCCAGGATCCGCCCAGCTCGCGCTCCTCGACGACCGCCGCGCCCGACAGCACCCAGACGATGAGGGGTTCGGCGACGGCCGGAACCACCACGCCGGTCTCCACCGGATCACGGGAGTAGAGTTGAACGACGAGATCCTTCCAGGCCGGACCACGACCGCGCGCCAGGGCCCGGCCCGCCAGGCGCTGGTCGAGCGCCTCGGCCGAACTGCGCGGCGCGGCGGCGTCCAGGTCTAGCGTCATGATTGCCTCGTTTCCGGCTGGTGGTGCGATCCTCGACGCCCTTCGTCGGCTTTTCGAAGCGCACGGCGCTGCCATGACTTGGGGCGCCGCTAAAGGACGACAAGATGTCGGCCCTCACGCGCCCAGCGCTCAGGCCGCCGAGCGCGCGCTGGCGCGCCCGATCGGCGCGGCCAGCCGGCCGGTGACGTCGGCCAGTTGGTCCATGGCCTGCTCCAGCATGCTGGCGACCAGATCGTCGTCGCGTCCAACGAAGGTGCGAGCCGCTCCGAGGCGGTCCCAGATCCTGTCGAGCGCTTCGACCTCGCCGCCCAGGAGAACCCGCGCGTCCACGGTCATGTGGTGTCTCCTCATCCGACGTCATCGGGACGAGGAGGCCACGGCGCGCGCCGAAGATCTATTGGACAGGGGTATAACGGCCAAGCTCGATCCGGGCCCAAGGCGGCGTCCGAAGCCCCCTGCCCCGTCCCATCACGCAGACGTCCGTCGCGGAAGAAATGATCATTTCCGACGCCCAGACGCCAACGCCGAGCGCAGCGGAACAGCGACGCGAGCCCCGAAGTGAATAGGTGTTCACTTCGCGGGCCCGACGCCCTAAGTCATCGGCGGCAATCTGATTCCGGACGCCCGCCGTGGCCGGCGGAGGCCGGCAAGCCGCAAACACGACGAGACCCTTATGCGCCATTCGCGAGCTCGGCCTTGCCTGAACGATCCGATGGGTTCGGCCATCCCATGACCGCCCCCCTGGTCTATATCGTCGATGACGACGAAGCCGTGCGCGGCGGGCTGAGCGCGCTTCTGGAATCGGCCGATCTTCAGGTCCGCGCCTTCGGCGATGCGGCTGGCTTCATGTCGGCCTGGACGCCCGGGCGACCGTCCTGCCTGCTGCTGGACGTACGGATGCCCGAGTTGAACGGCCTGGACCTCCAGCAGCGCCTGGTCGCCCAGGGCGTGGATCTGCCGATCATCTTCATGAGCGGCCACGGGACCATTCCCATCACCGTTCAGGCGATCAAGGCCGGGGCGCAGGAGTTCCTCACCAAGCCCATCGACGAGACCCTGCTGCTGAACGCGGTGGACGCCGCGCTCGGACAGGCGCGCCAGAGCCTGGCCCAAGCGTTGGAACTCCAAGGCCTAAGGGCGCGACTGGAGACCCTCACGCCGCGAGAACGCGAAGTCCTGAGACTGACGATCAGCGGCAAAATGATCAAGCAGATGGCCGGCGCCCTGGGCACCTCGGAGATCACCGCCAAGGTCCACAAGCGCCGGGTCATGGACAAGATGGGCGCGCGCACCTTGGTCGACCTCGTCCACATCGCCGAAAAGCTCGGCGTGCCGCCGACCTCGCCGGCCCCGTGAGCCCGCCTCGGCACGTCGCATGAACTCCCGTTCTCTCCATTGGCCGCGCTGGGCTGTCAGCTGGTCGGCCGCCGCCTCCCCGCCCAACGTCGCCATCGGGCCGATGACGACGACCCCAAGCTTTTCTGATCAGACCTTGCGCCAGGTGGTTCGGCTGTCAGCCGGCGGCCAAGCCTTTCGAGTGCGCCTGAGCAATCTCTATGGCCGCGCCCCGCTGCGGATCGGCTCGGCGCGAACAGCGGTGGTCTGCCCGGACGGCCGCGAACGTCCCGGCAGCGCCCAGCCCCTGACCTTCGCTGGGGCGCGCGCCCTTCAGGTTCCGCCGGGAGCGACCATGGTCAGCGATCCGATCGAGCGGCCGCTGGCGGCCTTGAGCCGCCTGGCCATCGTGCTGCATGTGGACAGCGCCCCTGGCCCCGCCACGGCCCACCCGGTCGGCCTTTTCCCGACTGAAATCTCTCCGCGCGGCGCTTTCGTTGATCGCCCCTTCGTGGTGGCCGACACCACCCCGATGCGATGCTTCCTGGCCAGCGTCGAGGTGCTAGGTGCGGCGCGCACCCTGGCGGTGATCGGCGACTCCCTGTCCGACGGGGTCGGCTCCAGCCCCGGCCTGGACCGTCGCTGGCCCGACGTCCTGGCCGAGCGGCTGGCCAGCCGCGCCGGCGCGCCCTGGGCGGTCGCCAACCAGGGCATCGGGGGCAATCGCCTGCTCAATGATGGGGTTGGAGCCGGCGTCAACGCCTTGGCGCGGCTGGACCGTGACGTCCTGGCGCTGCCGGGCGTGGCCGCCCTCATCGTCTTCCAGGGCGTCAACGACCTCGGCTTCGCCTATGGCGGGATGACCGGCGATTTCGCCGCGGCCATGTCGCCGCCCGGCGCCATCATGGCTGACCCGGCGCTTGTCGTCGCAGCCTATCGCCAGATCGTCGATCGGGCCCGGGGCGCGGGGTTGGCCGTCTATGGCGCGACGCTCTTGCCGTTCAAGGGCTCGATGTTCTGGTCGGCGCGCGCCGAGGAGGCCCGCCAGGCCATCAACGCGTTCATCCGCCACGGCGGCCTGTTCGACGCTGTGCTCGACTTCGACGCGGCTCTGCGTGACCCGGCCGACCCGCAGTCCTTGCTCGCCCGGTTCCATTGCGGCGACTTCCTGCACGGCAGCGACGAAGGCTACCGCGTCCTGGGCGAGTCGGTGGACCTGGCGCTGTTTGCGGCTTGAGCTGGGGCAAGCCGGCCAGCGGGCGTTGTCCGAAGGTATATTATCGCCATGTACAATTTCGCCGCCCCCGGGTCGGCGACAGATTTGAGGCTCAGGCCGGGCCCGGTGGCTCGGCGAGTTGGAGCCTTCAGATGACCTCCCAAGACAACGCCATCCAGGACAACGCCGCCCTCATTCGCGGGCTCTACGACGCGGTCAACGCCAAGGACCTGGAGACCATCGCCGCCTTCGGCTGCGACCGCAGCGAGTGGCTGGACGTGCCCTTCGCTTTCACCTCGACGGGCCCCGAGGCCATCATCGGCCCCTGGAAAAGCTGGTTCGAGATCTTCCCGGACGCCACCTGCGAGGTCCAGAGCCTGGTGGCCCTGGGCGACCACGTCGTGGCCCAGGGGATCGGACGGGGTACCCATCGCGGGGTGTTCAACTCGCCCGCCGGCGTGCTGGCCCCGACGGGTGTGGCGATGCAGGTGAACTTCTGCGACGTCTATCGGCTGGAAGGCGGCAAGATCATGCGGGCCGACTCCTACTTCGACTTCTACGGCCTGCTGGCCCAGTTGGCCCCGCATCGCCTGGCCGCCTGAGGCCCCAGCGACCCTTCCAACAATTCCATTGGACATATGGCGCGCGCCACGCTGCGGCGCGCGCCCGGAGAGCCCCCATGCCCGCCTATCTGATCGGCGACCTCGACATCTTCGACCTGCCCGCCATCGAGGACTACCGCACCAAGGCCTTGCCTTTGGTGGAAAAGTACGGGGGCCGCGCCCTGGCCCTGGACGCCGCGCCCCTGACGCTCGAAGGCGCCTGGACCTCGACCAACATCGTGCTTTTGGAGTTCCCGGACCGCGCGGCGATCGAGGCGTTGTTCGCCTCGCCCGAGTACGCCCCTCTGGCCCGCCAACGCCAAGCCGCCTCCCGCTCGAGCATGATGGCGGTCGACGGCCTCTAGGGCGACGGCGGGCCGCAATTCTATCGCCCCAGCTAACAAGCCCTGGCGCCTCAACCCCGATTATCCGGCTCCAGCACCAGGGCTAGAACCCTCTTCACCCGGCCGGGCCATCCCGGCGGGCGACAGGAGACAGCGATATGGCCCGAAAGGTCTGGTTCATCACCGGGGTGTCGCGAGGGCTCGGACTGGCTCTGGCCCAGACCGCCCTGGCGGCTGGCCATATGGTCATCGGCACGACCCGCGACGGCGTCGCGCCGGAGGGCCTTTCAGGGCCGCGCCTGAACATCCTGGCCCTCGAGGCCACGGACCTGGAAGGCGTGGCCTTGGTCGTCAACCAGGCCCACGCCCTGCACGGGCGCCTGGACGTGGTGGTCAACAACGCCGGCTATGGCCTGATCGGTCCGATCGAGGCGGCCAGCGCCCAGGAGATCGAGCGGCAGTTCACCGTCAACGTCTTCGCGCCCCTGGCGGTGCTGCGCGCGGCCCTGCCGCACATGCGCGCGCGCGGGCGCGGCCACATCCTGAACATCTCGTCGGTGGCGGCGATCGCCCCGGCGCCGGGCGCGGGCCTCTATGCGGCGTCAAAGTCGGCGCTATGGGCCTTGACCCAGAGTCTGGCCCAGGAGGCCGCGCCGTTCGGGATCTGGACCACGACCGTTTCGCCCGGACCGTTTCGCACCGACTTCCTGTCGGACCACTCGATGCGGCGCACGGCCGCGACGATCCCCGCCTACGAGGCCAGCGCCAGCGGCCAGGCCACACAGGCCCTGATGGCCCGGGCCGGGGTCCAGGCCGGTGACCCGGCCAAGGCGGCGCGGGCGATCCTCGAGATCGTCGAGGCCGACGAGCCGCCGGTGGACCTGTTGCTGGGCGCGGCGGCCCTGACCCGGGCGCGGGCGCGCCTGGACCGCTTCGACGAGGACGCCGCGCGCTGGGAGGTCCTCACCCGCGCCGCCGACTTCACCGATTGACCCTCGCCAGACTGGAGACCTCCATGGCCCACACCAACCTTGCCTTCATCCGCGCCCTGCCAGGGCAGAGCCCGGCCCTTGGCCAGGCCCTGCAGGCCCTGGTGGCCCCCTCGCTCGCCGAGGACGGCTGCATCACCTACATCATCCATCAGTCCAAGGACGATCCGCAGCTGTGGATGGCCTACGAGACTTGGGAGTCGGCCGAGATCCTCTCCGCCCACTTCCAGCAGCCGCACATGCAGGCCTTCGTCGCCCGCCTCCCCGAGCTTGTCGAGGGCGAGCTGGACCTGCGCGCCTTCACCCCCTTCTAAGCGGCCTGACCGCCCCAGACGCCAGAGACCTTCCATGAGCATTTCCGAGAGCCTGCAAGGCAAAGTCATCCTGATCACCGGGGCCAGCAGCGGCATCGGCGAAGCCGCCGCCCGTCTGCTGGCCGCCGAGGGCGCCATCGTCGTGCTGGGCGCACGCCGCGTCGATCGCCTCGAACGTCTCGTCGCCGAAATCACCAGCGCCGGCGGCGTGGCGCGGGCGCGCGCCCTGGACGTAACCTCCCGGAGCGACACCGCCGCGTTCGTCGAGGCCGCCCGGGCCGAGTTCGGCCGCGTGGACGTCCTGGTCAACAACGCCGGGGTCATGCCGCTCTCGCCGATGGCCTCGCTGAAGGTCGACGAATGGGACGCCATGATCGACGTCAATATTCGCGGCGTGCTGCACGGCGTGGCCGCGGTCCTGCCGATCATGACCGCCCAGGAAGAGGGCCAGATCATCAACATCGCCTCGATCGGAGCGCACGCGGTCTCGCCGACCGCGGCGGTCTACTGCGCCACGAAGTTCGCGGTCTGGGCCATTTCCGAGGGCCTGCGCCAGGAGAACGACAAGCTGCGAGTGACGGTGATCAGCCCCGGCGTGGTGGAGTCCGAACTGGCCGAGAGCATCAGCGACGCCAAGGGGCGCGAGGAGATGAAGGCGTTCCGGGCGATCTCGATCAAACCCGACGCCATCGCCCGCGCCATCCGCTTCGCCGTCCAGCAGCCCCGGGACGTCGACACCAGCGAAATCATCATCCGCCCGACCGCGAGCCCGTTCTAGCCATGGCCGGCGCGCGCCTCTCCCACGGCTGGCGCGCGCCGCTGGCCGCCGTAGTCTCGCTAGGCGCGGCGGCGTCCGCGCTCAGCGCCCCGCCCCATCTCCAAACGCCCAAGGTTTCGATCATGACCAAGACCTCCGCCCCCGGCTCGCCCACCGCGCCTCATCCCTATGTCGGCATGTGGGTGACGGCCGATGGCCGCATTCGGCACAACCTCCTGCCCAACGGCCGCTACGACGAGGCGCGCGGCGCCAAGGAAAGCGCCTATCAGGGCCGCTATGTCGTCACTGGCGACCATATAGACTATGTCGACGACACCGGATTCACCGCCGATGGCGACTTTATCGACGGCGTCCTGCACCACGCCGGCATGATCCTCTATCGGCGGACCTGAAGGCTTGCCCCGGCCCCTTGCGTCATTGGTCGGCGAAGGCGCGCAAGGCGTCGATGAAAGCCCGCAGGGCCGGGGCCATCTGGCGCTGGCGCGGATAACAGATCGCGTAGCCTGGATAGGGATGAGTCCAGGCCTCCAAGAGCGGCGTAAGCCGCCCCTCCGAGACGGGGCCGGCCAGTTCCAGGCTGGTAAAGAAACCGATGCCCAGGCCGTCGATCGCCGCGCGCAGCATGGCCGAGCGCTCATTGACGATCAGCGGACCATCGACGGCGACCTCGAACCAGGCGCCGTCCTTGTAGAACTCCCAATTATAGGGCGTGGCGCGCCCCGACCAACGCCAGCGCAGGCAATGATGCTGGTGAAGATCGGCCGGCGCTTCGGGCGCGCCGTGGGCGGCCAGATAGGCCGGAGAGGCCGCGGCCAGTTGCCGATGGTCGGGGCCGATGCGCACGGCGATCAGGTCCTTTTCGATGACCTCGCCGGGGCGGATTGCCGCGTCGTATCCACCAGCCACCATGTCGACCACCGCATCGTCGATCGTCAGGTCCAGCACAATGTCGGGATAGGCCGCATGGAAGCTGGCCAGCATCGGCTCGACGAAGACCGCCGAAGCCAGGCGACTGCTGTGCAGGCGCACCGTGCCCGCCGCGGCGCTGCGGAAGCGGCCGACCGCCCCGACCGCCGCGGCGATCTCGCCCATGGCCGGCGCCAGGCGGGCCAGCAGCGCCCCGCCCGCCGGAGTCGGCGCGACGCTGCGGGTCGTGCGGTTGAGCAATCGCACGCCCAGACGCTCTTCCAGCAGGCGTATGGTCTGGCTGAGCGCCGAGGGCGAAATGCCCAGTTGCTCGGCCGCCCGGCTGAAGCTGGCCAGCTGCGCCACGGCGACGAAGGCGCGAAGCTGGGCGTACTCTTGGCCTTGAATATGGGGATCCATGGTGCGCGACCCTGTCGCAGGCGCGCGGCCAGCGCAATGATTATGCGCCGGAACCTCATCAATGCCGCCGCCATCGCCTCGATCCTGTTGGCTTTGCGACAGGATCGCCCGCCGCCGTTCAGCGCCAGACCGACCTCATCCACCCCCGCGACAGGAGGCCGCCGTGCCGGTTTTTGAATGGATCCTCGTGCTGCTGCTTGGCGCGGTGGCGCTTTCGGCCCTGGCGCGAAAACTGGGCGTGCCCTACCCCGCCCTGCTGGCCGTCGGCGGCGCGATGGTGGCCCTGACGCCAGGGTCGCCGCGACTGTCGCTGGATCCGGAGCTGATCCTGGCGCTGTTCGTGGCCCCGGTGCTGCTGGACGCGGCCTATGACGCCTCCTGGCGCGACTTGAAGGACAACTGGCGGCCGGTGACCTCGCTGGTGCTGGCCGCGGTCGGCCTGACCACCCTGGGCGTGGCGCTGGTGGTCCACGCCCTGGTTCCCGCCATGCCTTGGGCGGCGGCCATCGTGCTGGGCGCCATCGTCGCGCCGCCCGATGCGGTGGCCGCGCTGGCGGTGTTGCGCGCCATCCACCCGCCCCATCGCATCCTCAAGGTGCTCGAGGGCGAAAGCCTGCTCAACGACGCCTCGGCCCTGCTGATCTACAAGGTCGCCGTCGCCGCCAGCGTCGGCGGCTTCAGCCTGACCCACGCCGCCCCGACCTTCGCGGGCGTGGCCGTCGGCAGCGTCATCGCCGGACTTGGCCTTGCCCGCCTGTCTCATCCGGTGCTGGCCATGATCCAGGATCCGCCCAGCTCGGTGATCGTGCAATTCGTCACCACCTTCGGGGTGTGGATCGCCGCCGAGCACCTGGGGCTTTCGGGGGTCATCACCATCGTCTGCTATGGCTTGGCCAGCGCCTGGAGGCCCGGTGAGCCGATGTCGCCAAGACTTCGGATTCCCTCCTTCGCCGTCTGGGAGACCGCGACCCTGGTCCTGAACGTCTTGGCCTTCACGCTGATCGGCCTGCAGCTGGGCCCCATCCTTGAAACCCTGACGCCGGCCAGGCGGCTGGACTATCTGGGCGTGGCCCTGGCGGTCCTGGCCACGGTGATCGGCGTGCGCATCGCCTGGGTGATGAGCTACAACAGCGCCATCCGCCTGAAGAACCGCCTGTTCGGCGCCCGCCTGGCGCGACGGGGCATGGCCATCCCGACCGCGCGCGGCGGCCTGCTGGTGTCCTGGTGCGGCATGCGCGGCATCGTCTCCCTGGCCGCGGCCCTGGGCCTGCCACAGGACTTTCCGTTCCGCGACCTGATCCTGCTGACGGCCTTCACCGTGGTCCTGGGAACCCTGGTGATCCAGGGCCTGACCCTCAAGCCCTTGCTGTCGGCCTTGAAGCTGGACCCGGAAGACCCGGTGCCGGGCGAGTTGAAGCTGGCCCAAGAGCGGGCGCTGGAGGCGGCTTTGGCGGCGATCCAAGGCGAGACCGAGCCCTGGGCGGACGGCCTTCGCCGGGAATATGCCGCGGCCCTGGCGCGCACCCGGGCCGGCGCGGCGCCGGGCGACTCGATGGAGAATCTCCTGCGGCAGCGCATGGTCGCCGCCTCGCGCGCGGCGATCGCCCAGTTGCGACGGCAGGGCCAGATCGGCGACGACGCGTTCCGTCAGCTCGAGGAAGAATACGACTGGTTGGAACTGAGCGCCCGCTAGACGAGACCCGCCAGCGAAACTGAAGGCCAGGCTCGCCTGTGGATTATACTCCCGATCAATAGAGGCGCGGGGAACGCAGGGTTAGATATCCGTCTGGTTGCAAGGCGCGGAGAAGCCAAGTCATGGCTCTGATCATCATCGTGGACGACGATCCCCACGTTCGCGACGGACTGGAAAATCTCCTGGCCTCGGCCGGTCTGGCGAGCATCAGCTTCAGCGGCGGCGACGCCCTGCTGGCTGACGGGGCCTGGCATGACGCCGACTGCTTTTTGCTGGACGTGCGGATGAACGGCATGAGCGGGCTGCAATTGCAGCAACGGCTTCTGGAACGGGGCGTGTCGATCCCGATCATCTTCCTGACCGCCCACTCGGATGGCGACACCAAGGCGCGCGCCCTGGCCAACGGCGCCCTGGCGTTCTTCGCCAAGCCCTTCGACGAGGACGAACTGCTGGCGGCGATCGACACGGCCGTGGCGCGCGCCCGCGCGCGGCCGGACTAGGCCGTGGCGCGCGGAAAGGATCACAGAGTGACGGGGCGGAGGACGGGCGCATTGGATCAGGGAACGGTCATCATCGTCGACGACGACGCGGCCATCCGCACGGCCCTGGGCGACCTGCTGGAGTCGGCTGATTACGCCGTGACGACCTTCGACAGCGCCCGCGCCTTCCTGGACGGGCCGGTCACGCCAGGGGCCGCCTGCCTGCTGCTCGACGTGCGACTGCCCGAACTCAGCGGCCTGGACCTGCAGGGGCTGCTGCGCGCCGAGGGACGCGAATTGCCCATCATCTTCATGACCGGTCACGCCACCGTGCCGATGACCGTGCAGGCGATGAAGGCCGGGGCCCAGGAATTCCTGACGAAGCCGGTTGAGGAGACCGCGCTGCTGGCGGCTGTCGCCGACGCGATCGAGCAGCACCGCCGACGCCTGGCTTCCGAGGAAGGTCTGGCCGATCTTCGGGCCCGTCGGGAACAATTGACGCCGCGGGAAGCCGAGGTGATGGATTTTGTGATCGGCGGACTGATGAACAAGCAACTGGCCGGCGCGATCGGCACCACCGAGATCACCGCCAAGGTCCACAAGCGCCGGGTGATGGAAAAGATGGGCGCGCGGTCCCTGCTGGATCTGGTGCGGATGGCCGAGCGCCTGGGGCTGAGCGCCACGCCCCTTCGGCCAGGACGCCCGCCAGGCTCATGACGCGTCGGCCAGGCCAGACGGCGGGGCGCCGCGCAGCCTGACGCGAAACACCGCCCCGCGTGGCTGAGCCGAAGCCGCCTCCAACGTCCCCTCATGGCGCTCGACGATCGAGCGGCAGATCGCCAAACCAAGGCCCATGCCGGCGGACTTGGTGCTGAAGAAGGGCTCGAAGGCCCGGGTCGCCGCGCCGCCCTGCAAGCCTGGGCCTGTGTCGGCCACGGTCAGCTCGACGTCTCCCGTCGCTGCCGCGCGCGTGGTCACCTGAAGGATCTTGGGCTCCTGGCCGTTCTCGGCCATGGCCTCCACCGCGTTCGACATCAGGTTCATCAGCACCTGCTTGATCTGGCCGGCCTCCCCCAAGGCCGGTCGGTCTCCAGCCTGCAGGTCCAGCCGCAGCTGCACGCCCTGCCGCTCGAGGTTCGGCCTCAGCAGGGCGGCGATGTCGCGCACGATCTGATCGCCGCTGAGGGGCAGGAGGCGCGGCGGCGCCCGGCGCGCCAGAGCATGTAGCCCCTGGATGATCTCCCCGGCCCGGCGGGCCTCGCGCCGGACATTGTCCAGGCTCAGGATCGCGCGCTCGTCATTTGGCGCGTCGCGGTTGAGCCATCGCAACGCCGCCCCCGCGTTGGCGGCGATCGAGGTCAAGGGTTGGTTGACTTCGTGGGCGATGGCGGCGGCCAGCTCGCCCATGGTCGTGACCCGCAAGCCCTTGGCCAGGGCCGCTTGGGTCAGGCCTATGGCGTCCTCGGCGGCGCGAAGCTCGCTGACATCCACCACCGAGCCGATCCAGTCGCCCGAGGCGAACGGCCGGGCGCGCGCCAGGGCGTGGCGGACCTGCCCGGTCGGCATGACCAGGCGATACTCGACCCGTATCTCGCGGGCGGCCTCGACGCCTTGATCGACCGTCGCCTGGAAGTCGATCAGGTCATCGGGGTGCATGCGGGCGATGCACATGGCGTAGCCGGGGACGTCGACCTGGGGGTCGTAGCCGTGCAGTTCGAAATTGGTCTTGGTCCAAACCTGGCCGCCGTCGGCCGGGCTCCAGCGAAAGCTTCCGGACCGGCCCACCGCCTCGGCCAGGTCGAGCAGGGTCTGGGCCTCGTCCAGCCGGCGCTGCTCGGCCTCCAGCGACGCGGTCTGCCAGACCGTCGCCCGCTCCAGGGCCAGCCGCGCCTCGGCCGCGGCCCACGCCTGGGCCTTGAGCTGGACGCGCAGGACAGCGGCCGCGGTCGCCGTTTCGCCCGGCCGCAGGGCGATCGACAGCCGGCCAAAGGAACGTCCCAACGCGGCCAGATCGATTTCCAGCGCCGGACCGGGCGGCCAAGCCGCGCCCTCAGGGCAGGACCAGGCCACCAAGCCCGGCGGGACCTGGAGGCTGGATTGGCCGGCCGGGGCGTCATCGACGGGCGCGAACGGCGTGAACCGGAGCGCGGCGACCTCCGGCGCGTCGAGCGCTGATCGCGCCCAGCCGGGCGGCCCCGCCTCGCCGCCGGGCGATGGCGTCTGCGACGCCGGGGCGCCGGGCGCCCCCAAGGTCCCGACGGCGGTCACCTCGTCCCCGCCCCGGCCGGCAGGCCGATCTCGAAGTAACCCGCCCGCCCGGCCTGTTCGCCGACCCGCAGCACGCCCTCGTGCGCCTCCACGATCGCGCGGCAGACCATCAGCGCCAGTCCCTTTTCCGAAGGTCGGGCCTCAAGCAGATTGCGCGGGGTCGCGGGGCGGGACGGATCCAGCGCCAAACCGGCGGCGCCGATCCACATGCCGACCTGGCCATCGGGCAGGCCTCCGGTCTGGATCTCGATGGCCGCGCGCGCCGGGAGCGGATTGGGCAAGCCTTCCAGGCAGGCCATCACCAGGGTCATGACGACCTGCTGCAGTTGCACGCGATCGGCCATCACCGCCTGGCGCCCCTCCAGGCCGACGATCAGTTCGACCCCATGACTGCTCAGCTCGGCCCGCAACAGCGCGGCGACCTCCAGGACCGCCGCGTCCAGGTCCAGGGGGCGGCGCTCGGGCTCGGACTTGCGGGCCAGGGCGCGCAGGCTGGCGATGACCGTTTGGGCGTGCTGGACGCTGGCGATCGTGGCTTCGATGCTGGACTTTGCCCGCCCGCGCTCAGGCTGTGGGGCCTGAAGCCAGCGCGCGCCCGCGCCCGCATGGGCGACGATGGCGGTGAGCGGCTGGTTCAGTTCGTGGGTGATGGAGGCGGCAAGCTCGCCCAAGGTCGCCAGCCTGGAGGCCGCGGCCAGTTCGGCGTGGGCGCGCCGGGCCTGGGCCTGGGCCCGGCGGCGGTCGGTGATATCGCTGGCGGTGGCGACACAAAGGCCCGCATGCACCCTCCGCCCCAGGGCCCGGACCGTGCGCACCGCGCCATCGGGCAGCCGATAGCGATATTCCAGATCAAACTGCCCCGCCGTCGCCAGATCCTCCACATGGGCCTGGAAGCCGTCGCGATCCTCCGGATGGACGCGCTCCAGGTGGGCCGCCTGCGAGGGCGCCGTGGTCTCCGGGTCGTGGCCCAGGAGATTGTAAAGCTCGGGAGACCAGGCGCAGACGCCGGGATCCATTGGATTCCAGGTCCAGCTGCCCGTGCGGCTGACGCTTTGCGACTGCACCCGAAACGCTTCGGTCTCCGCCAGCCGCGCCTCGAGCGCCCTGCGTTCATCCCCGATCCGCGCGTGCTCGGCCTCCAGGACCAAGGCGCTCAGCAGGGACTCGCCGGCTTCAACCAGGTCGTCGATCAAGCTCGCCGCCTCGGCGGTCGGCGCCGAAGGGGCCTCAAGACCAAGGGCGATCGCCAAGCTCCCGCCCCGACGCCGAGGCGGCCGCCAATCAAGGTTGGGCAGAGCCCCCGGGGGTGGGGTGAACCCATCGCCGAAGCCAGGGTGTGGATGGCCCCGTCGCCACGTGGTGTGGTCATTGTCGGCCAGCAGGCTGGCGGCGGCGTCATCCAGGCCGCGGGTGACGAGCACCTGGCGCGCGCCCGTCAGTTGCAACGCCGCCCCAGCCAGCGCCTCGCACAGGGCGTCCGGGCTGTCGGCGGCCCCGAGGCCGGCCAACGGCGAGCCGAGAGCGCTTGGGCGGGTTGGCCAAACTTTGCTCGGCACGGCGTCCTTCCTGCCCTACGCAACTAAAAAGGCGGCGAGCGGTCCAGGCTGCCGGCGCGCCGTCACGCCAGTCTAGGCGCCCGCACCTCAGGGACCAGCTATACTCTTGTATAACGCCCTCGCCGCCTCCTCGCCCGAAGGAACGGCGAGGCCGGGCCTGCGGATACGGCATGGCCCTAGCGTTCGGGCGACGGGCCGTGACGGGCGACCGATCAGTGAGACGCTGGCGGCGGGGCCAGACCGCCAAGAGCCGTGGGCGGCTCCAACAACAGGCTCATCTCGGCCAGGGCCGCGGCCAATTCGGCTTGGGCGGCCCTGGCCTCGTCAAAGGCCCGTTCAAGCGCGGCGGGCGTCGAAAAGCCGGTGAGCGCGGTCCTGACGCGCTGAGCCGACACCGAGGCGGCCTCGGCGTGCAGCGCCAGGCTCTGGGGCACGCCGAACAGGGCGCCGCGGGCCCACGGGGAGAGTGAAGCGGAAATCGTCATGGTCGTGTCTCCAGTCGGGCCGGTTTCGGGACCGCAGATGTGCCCGGAGCTCGGCACTCAAGAAACCCGAATAAAATCGACGAAGACGTGCGAATAATTCGAAAGACTTCAGCCGGCGTCTTGCTGCTCGAAGCGTTCGATCAGGAACCGGGCGGCAGGTCCCGGCGGGGTGTCGCTGCGATAGATCGCCTGCAGGCGATAGGGCCCGCCCTTGACGTCGGGCATATCCAGGTGGACCAGGCGGCCGGCCGCGATGTCCTCGCGCACCATGGGCTCGGGCATGTTGCCCCAACCGATCCCTTCTTTCAGCAGCATGTGCTTGGAGCCCAGGTCGGCCAGGCGCCAGGTGCGGGTGGCGACCACGGCGAACTCCAGGCCCTGGGTCAGGGCCGAGCGATCGGTCAGGACGAGCTGGACGTGTTCGCGGCCCGCGCCCGGCGCGTTGCGTCCCGCCAAGGCCAGGGGGTGGGTCGGGGCGGCCACGGGGATCAGCTGGACGAACCCCACCCCGACCCGCTCGAGGCCGTCGACCTCGACATCCAGGGGACCGCTGATCCCAAGGCCGGCCCCGCGGCCGAGCACCATCTGGGTGACCGCGCCGAGCGCCTCGACATAGAGGCGCAGGGTGACGGTGGGAAATTCCTCGTTGAAGGCACGCAGGGCGTCGGTGACCCGGGCGGCGGGCAGCATGACGTCCAGCGCCAGGTTGACCTCCGGCTCCAGACCCTGGAGCAGGCCCTTGACCTTGGCGCGTAGGCCGTTGACGCCGTTGGTGACGGTCCGGGCCTCGGCCAGCACCGTACGCCCCGCGTCGGTGAGCTGAGGCTTCTTGGTGATGTTGCGGTCGAAGAGCTGGACGCCGAGCTGGTTTTCGAGATTGGCCACCGAATAGCTGATCACCGACGTGGCGCGCCCCAGGCGCTTGGCGGCGGCGGCGAAGCTGCCGCAGTCGACGATGGTCTGAAACACTTTCAGCTGGTCGAGCGTCGGCGTACCGGGATCGGACATTCTGATTCCTCGAACGATTTGGCCGAACTTATCCCAGTTTTTTCGATCCGTCAGCAGGCCTAGCTTTTGGTCATCGAACGCCGCGGCGCTCGGCGGGCCGGCGCCAAGCCGGCGCCCCGGGCGCGGCAGAACCCGCTGGAGCCGCCATGACCCTGATTTCCGCCGCCGCCGACATCGAACAGATCCTGCTACCGGCCGTACGCGACCTTGGCGACGGCTTCGAAGTGCGCCGCGCCCTGCCCTCGGCCCAACGCCGCATGGTCGGGCCTTTCATCTTCCTGGACACCTTCGGTCCGGTGACCTTCGGGGCCGGCCAGGGCGTCGACTCCCGTCCCCACCCCCATATCGGCCTGTCGACTTTGAGCTATCTGCTTGAGGGCGAGATGCTTCATCGCGACAGCGAAGGCTATGTCCAGACCCTGCGGGCCGGCGAGGTCAACCTCATGACCGCCGGCAGCGGCATCGTCCATTCCGAACGCACGCCCGACGCCGACCGGGCCAGCGACCAGGCCCGCCTGTTTGGGGTCCAGGCCTGGATCGCCCTGCCGACCCGCGCCGAGGAAACCGATCCCAGCTTCCAGCATGTCATGGGCGAGGCGCTGCCGAGCCTGGAGGGCGAGGGCATCAGCCTGCGGCTTTTGGCCGGCAGCCTCCTGGGACGGCGCGCGCCGACCCACACCCATTCGGACCTCTTCAGCGCCGACGTGGCCCTGGCGGACGGCGCAAGGTTCCGGGTCGACGCCGAACATGTCGAGCGCGCCGTCTATGTGCTGGACGGCCAGGTCGAGGCGCAGGGCCAGACCGGCGCCTTCGGCAAGGACCAGCTGGTGGTCTTCAAGCCCGGCGCGGAGATCGTGCTGCGCGCCAGGGGCCCCGCCCGACTGCTGCTGCTCGGCGGCGAGCCCCTGGCCGAAAAGCGACACGTCTATTGGAACTTCGTCTCCTCGCGTCGCGAGCGGATCGAGCAGGCGGCCGAGGACTGGCGCGAGCGGCGCTTCCCCGGCGTGCCCGGCGAGACCGAGTTCACCCCCTTGCCGCAGGCCGCGCCCAAAGCGGCGTGACCGACGACCCGGACCGCGCCGCCGGCTTCGGCGCGCCCATTTCTCTCTCAAGGATACCTCTCATGACCTATGCCATCATCGGCTCGGGCGCGATCGGCGCGGCGCTGGCCGGCCGCTTCGCGGCCCAGAACATTCCCGTCCTCATCGCCAACAGCCGCGGGCCCGCCTCGCTGGCGCCGCTGGTCGCCGAGCTTGGCCAGTCGATCCGCCCCGCCGAGCTGGTCGAGGCGCTCCGCGCCGACATCGTCATCCTCGCCGCGCCCTTCACCGCCGCGGCGCAGATCCTGGCCCAAGGCGGGGATTTCGGCGGCCGCATCCTCATCGACGCCACCAACGCCATCAACTTCGCCGACTTCACGCCCGCCGACCTGGGCGGGCGGCTGTCGAGCCAGATCCTCGCGCAGGCCGCACCGGGCGCGCGCCTGGTCAAGGGGTTCAACACCCTGCCCGCCAAGATCCTGGCCGCCGATCCCAAGGTGGAAGGCGCGCGACGCACGGTCTTCCTGTCGAGCGACGAGCCTGCGGCCGCCGCCGAGGTTGGTCGCCTGGCCGAGGCGCTCGGCTATGGGCAGATCTATCTGGGGCGGCTGGCCGAGGGCGGCCGGCTGCAGCAGTTCGGCGGCGCGTTGATGGTCCACAGCCTCCTCAAGCAATAGCGGCCGGGCGGCGTCGGGCGACAGGCCCGCCGCCGCCGCGCCTGTCGCCCTGACCGGAGCCCTCCATGACCCGCAACCCTCGTCCGACGTGGCGCGCCGAGCCCCTGCGCGCGCGCGTGCTGCGCGCGGCCGACACGCTGTTTGCCAGCGCGGGCGCGTCGCGAACCTCGATGGAGGCCGTGGCCAGCCTTGCAGGTACGCGCAAGATGTCGGTCTATCGCCTCTATGCGTCCAAGGCCGAACTGGTCTGCGCTTGGCTCGACCTGCGCCTGGCCGCCGAGGCGGACCTCTGGGCGCACCGTCGCCCGCTGGGCGCGGCCGGGGCGCGGCGGCGACTGGTCGCGCTGCTGCGACTGGCCCGGGCCACGCCCCTGGACAAGCGGCTGGGCCTTGCGCAGGTCGACGACCTCGAGACTCTGGGCCCCGCGGTGGCCGCTCGGCTCCAGACGCGTCTGGACCTGCACCTATCGCGGCTGGAGGCCTTCTGTCGCGAGGCCGGAGCCGCCGATCCCCTCCTGGCCGCCTGGACCCTGGCTTGCTTCCTCCACGCCGGCGGGACCGGGCGCGGCCTGGTTCCGCCGGGCCTGGATCCACGGCGCCTGGCCGATCTGGCCCTGGCGGCAGGCCGCGCGCCCGCCGCCGCCCCCGTCTTTGTCTAATCCCAACCCAAAGGACGACGCCAATGTCTTCAAATCCGATCGCGCGCCTGTGGCGCCTGCTCATTCTGGTCTGGGCCGTGCGCTTGGTCGCCAAGCAACTGAGCCGCCGCTATCGCCTCGCGGCGTCACGCCGCGACCGCCTCTCGTGGCGCTGATGGCCGACGCCGCCCTGACAGCCCTCTCGAACCATCGACCGGCAACGCAACCCCGAGCCGTCGATGACTCCGGACAAGATCGTTCTAATTGATCGATGATCTTGGTCGATCTTATGCGGATTTCGCGATCATTCGAGCTGGCCTATTTGAACCGGGCTTCCACAGGAGATCCCCCATGACCAACCTTCGCCTCGTCCGTTCGCGCCATCGCGCCTTTCACACCATCGAGGGCGATGGGTTCGACGTGCAGCGCGCCGTGCCCAACGCCGGCTATGAGAGCGTCGGCCCGTTCATCTTTCTCGATCACTTTGGTCCCATCGCCTACAAGCCTGGCGAGGCCAAGGGCGCGTCGGCTCATCCTCACGCTGGCATTGAGACCCTGACCCTGCTGCTGGACGGCCGCATGCGCCACAAGGACAGTTTGGGCAACGCCAGTTCCATGGCCCCCGGAGATGTCCAGTGGATGCGCGCTGGTCGCGGCGTGGTCCATGATGAACAACCTGACACGGCGGCGATGCGCCCCGGACAGACCACCCATGGCGTGCAGCTTTGGATCAACCTGCCGGCGGCCAGCAAGCATGTCGAGCCTCGCTATCGCCATGTGACCGCCGCGGAGATCCCGTTGGTCCCGGGCGTCGACGGCAAGGTCAAGGCGCGTCTGGTGGCCGGCGCCATCGGTGGTCTGCAGGGCCCCATCGAGACCCTGGGGGCGCCGCTGGCCTTGCACGCCTCGTTCGAGGGCGCCGACACCCTGGTCCTGGACACCCCGCATGTGCGCGAGTTGGCGGTCTACGTCATGCTCGGCGCGGCCCGGATCGGCGGCCAGGCGGTCGAGGCCGGTGCGTTGGCCTGGATCACGGACGGTGACCTGCTGAGCCTGCAAGCCGAAGCCGGGACCGAGCTGGTTGTGATCGGCGGCGACCCGCTCGACGCGCCGATCGTTCGCTACGGCCCGTTCGTGATGAACACCGCCGACCAGCTCAATCGCGCCGTTCGCGACTATCAGGCGGGCAGGATGGGCCACATCGCCGCCTAGTCTTCGAGCCTTCCAAAGCGCCAAGCCGGGACAGTCCAAGCGGTCCCGGCTTTCGGCCGTTGCGGCGCGACCGTTCCAATTTATCGACCATCATGATAGAGTTTATTCGGCTATTTCAGCATCGACGCGTGTGGGAGAACCAAGGCGCAGGGCGGCGACGGGCCACTCTGGACGACCTTCGAGGCTCCCATGACCGGCCTTTCTCACACCGCCGCGACCTTCATCGCCCAGCACGCGGCCTGGGCGGGCTTGGCTCTGGGCTTGGTCACGTTCGGGGAGTCGATGGTGGTGGTTGGCGCGTTCCTTCCCGCCACCGTGATGTTGCTGGCGGCGGGCGGCATGATCGCCGCGGGCGTGCTTGAACCGATATCGGTGTTTGGCTGGGCCCTGGTCGGCGCGATCCTTGGGGACGCCCTGTCCTATTGGCTTGGCCGCCGCCTCGGCGCACGAGCGTTGCGCCATCCGCTGCTGTCGCCTCATCATCGCCTGGTGGCGCGCACGCGGCTTTTAACCCGGCGCCATGGCGTGGCCTCGCTGTTCATCGGCCGCTTCGCCGGGCCGCTGCGCGCGTTCATTCCGGTCGCCGCGGGGATGGCGCGCATGCCCGCCCGCCACTTCCATCTGGCCAATATCGGCTCAGCGGTCGTCTGGGTCGCGGCGTTCCTGACGCCAGGTTACCTGGCCGCTCGCGGCGTCTCCGCCATTCCAGCCTCCACCTTGATCGGCGTTCTGGCCGGGCTGGGGGCGGCGGCCGCGGCGATCCTCGCGATCTCCAAACTGCGGGGTTGGCGGCCCTTGCCTAGGGCGCTTCAGACGACGGCCGGTTGCGGGCTGCGCGTCGCGCCGTGCTGAAGCGCGCCCAAAGCCACCAGGTCGGGCCCCTGCGCCTCGGCGATGTCCTCGGCGAACTGCACCAGGGCCTCCACGGCGGGAGCCGCCCGGCCGTGTGAGGGAAGATAGACATAGGCCACCAGCGGCTCCTCCTCCCAACCGTCGAACAGTCGCACCAGGGCGCCGCTGCGCAGGTCTTCGCGGACCATGAAATCCAGCAGCTGGCCGATGCCCGCGCCGCCGAGCATCGAGGAGCGCAGGCCGAGCGGATGGTTGACCATCAGGCGCCGGGCCGGGTCGAAGGTGCGCAGCTCCCCGTCGCGCCGAAAGCGCCAGGGCGTGGGTCGCGAGGAGGACGGCTCGAGCAGGCGGACGAAATCGTGATCGCCGGCGCAGAGCTCTTCGGGCGAGGCCGGCACGCCCTTGCGGGCCAGGTAGCTTGGGGCCGCGCATGTGGCGATCGGCATGGCCATGAGCGGCCGCACCACCGCCCCGAACGTTTCCGGCGGCCCAAATCGAATGGCCAGATCGAACCGCTCGGCCAAAAGATCCACCGGCTGCTCGGTGCTGACCAACTCCACCGAAAGCCTGGGAAAGCGGTCGAGCAAGGCGCCCAGCCTCGGGGCCAGCAAGAGGTTGCCAAACACAGTGTCGCAATTGACCCGGATCCGCCCCTGGACTTGCGAGCGCCCTCGCGAGATTTCGTCGGCGACGTCCTTGAACCCGTCCAGCAGCGGCGCCATCCGCTCGTAGAACGATCGCCCCTCGCGGGTCAGGCTGACCCCCCTTGCGCCCCGGTCGAACAGGATCAGGTTGAGCCTTGTCTCCAGGCGCGCGATGGCGCGGCTAACCCCGGACTTGGTCAGGCCAAGAACGTCCCCGGCCTTCAAGAAGGTGCCGGTATCGACAACGGCCACGAAGACGCTGACGCCACTGATTAGTCTGCCATCGAACGCCAAGATCAGCCCGCCCTCTGCAATTGCGCCTCACGTCGCCAAACGATGTGAGACCGCCTGGTACCGGTCTTGGTTTAGTCCTGGCGCAAGGGCCAATGGTCATTTGAGATATATCGATCAGATTTGGCGAAAGACCCAGTAAAACACGAGATAAACCGGCTTGTGTGCTTTTGGGCGCAGACGGCGTGCGGGGCCGCGCCGGGCCGCGTCAGGTCCCCCCGGAAGGCCAGCGCCACTTATCGATCCGATCGAAAAGCCATTTCGATATTTTAGGAGTTCATCGAAAAGGCCAACCCCTTCAGATAGGGAGCGCGGCGGTGCGCCGGGGCGGCTCGTGACGTTTGTACTCCTATGGATCTGAAGCAGTTTCGCTACTTCCTGGCGGTCGCCGAGGAAGGGCATTTCGGGCGTGCGTCCGAACGGCTCAACATCGTGCAATCGGCTCTGAGCATGCAGATTCGGGCGCTCGAGGAGGAATTGGGCGCACAACTGTTCACCCGCACCAGTCGCCGGGTCGAGCTGAGTCAGGCCGGCGCCCTGTTTTTCGTGGAAGCCCAGCGCACCTTGGCGCAGGCCGAGCGCGCCCGCCTCGTGGTCGAGCGCGCGGCCTTGGGTGAGGTCGGCAACCTGCGCATCGGTTTTTCCGGCAACGCGGTCCTGGGCGGGAAGATTTCCGCAGACCTACAGGTGTTTAGAACCCGCTATCCGCACGTCGAACTGGACTTGCAAGAACTTGCGCCCGCCATGCAGATGGAGGCGGTTCTCTCGGGTCGGATCGATCTGGGCTATCTGCCGGCCATGGGCTATCGCTACCCTCGCGGCCTCGACGCTCACCCGATCGGCGCCTGGCCCTGGTTGCTGGCGATCAACCGCACCCACCGCCTGGCCGCCAAGCCCCGCCTGGGCACGGAGGACCTGCTCGGCGAGACCTTCGTGATCTATGGCGCCAGCGACCCGGAAGCTGGCCACGTCTCGGTGATCCGCAAGATGCTGGGATGCGCGCCGGCGGCGGTTCGCAGCGGTCCCACCACCCTGACGGTGCTGGCCATGGTCGGCGCCGGGCTGGGGGTGTCGCTTGTGCCCGCCGCCGTCGGTGAGGTGGACATGCCCAATGTCGCCTATCGCGCCGTGGAGGGTTTCGACGACGTCTGTCACATGGTGCTGATCAGTCGCGCCGACGAGGCCACGGGCCCGTTGCGCGCCTATGTTGATATGGCCGCCGCCCCCGCCATGGCCTGACGCCAACATCCCGGTCCAAGGTTTGGCCGGCGTTGCGGGCGCGTCATCGGACGGGTGACCAAAGGGCGTTCGCCGAACCGTTCGAGCCCACCCTAGTCTTGATCATCGCTTCCAGCCCACGCCTGGACCGGAGACCAAGATGAAGACCATGAGAGCCGTGCGGCCAGCCCCTGACGGTCAGGGCGTTCGCCTGCAAACCGTCGCCCTGCCCCAGACCGGTCCCGAAGAGGTCCTGGTCGAGCTTGGCGCTTCGGCGATCGATCCCCTTGAGAGCCTGGAGACGGTTTCTGAACGCACGCTCGGACGCGATTTCGCGGGCGTGGTGATCAGCGACGGCGAATGGGCGGGGAAGGAAGTGTGGGGTTCAGGCAACGGCTTCGGCGTCGACCGGGACGGGGCCCAGGCAGACTATGTGAGCGTTCCGACCAGTTGGCTGTCGGAAAAGCCGCCGAGCCTGGGCATGGGTCCCGCCGCCGCGGTCGGTGCGCCGTTCATCGCCGCGTGGGCGGCGCTGGCCGCCGCCAGGCTACAGCCTGGCGAGACCGTCCTGATCCTGGGCGCCTCGACCCCGCTGGGGCGGGCCACGGCGCTCCTGGCCCGCGTCCGAAAGGTCAAGGTCATCGGCGCGGACATGGTCGCCCTCGCCCCGGCGAGCGACGCCTATATCGACCTGCGGGTTCAGGGGCTGTCGGCCGAGGTGCGCGCCCTGACCGACGACCAGGGCGTGGAAGTGGTCATCGATACGCTGGGCGGCGCGCTCTTCTCACCGTCCCTGGGCGCGCTGGCGCGGGACGGGCGCTACATCCTGTTGGCCGGCCAGAGGGGCGCGTGCACCAGCTTCGACCTCAGCCGCTTCCACAGCCATCGTCATCGCCTGATCGCTGTTGATCCTTCCCAGCTTTCGGGAATCGAGATCGCCGAAATCCTCGATCAGTTACGGGCCCTGTTTGACGCCTCGCTCCTGGCGCCGCCGCCCTCGGAGACCTGGCCGCTTGATCAGGCGCCAGCCGCCTACGCGGCCGCCCAGCACGGCGGATGGCCACGCCACGTGCTGACGGCCCCCTGAATCCCTCCCGGCGACGGGGGTGCGATGGGCGCCGAACGGTCGAATAGATCGATCATAACTGTCGAACTTATTCGGCTATTTCGCAGATCGCGACGGCGCCAAATTCCCACTGCGACGACGGCAACGGCCGCGTCGGACATGTTTCAAAGGAGGCCACCATGGCCAAGGTTCTCGTTCTCTACTACTCCTCCTATGGCCACATCGAGACGATGGCCAAGGCCGTCGCCGAGGGCGCGCGCGGCGTCGGCGCCACGGTCGACATCAAGCGCGTTCCCGAGACCGTGCCTGAAGAGATCGCCAAGGGCGCTCACTTCAAGCTCGACCAGGAAGCGCCGGTGGCCACCGTCGCCGACCTCGAACACTACGACGCCATCATCGTCGGCGGGGGCACGCGCTTTGGCCGCATGAGCTCGCAGCTGGCCGCGTTCCTCGACCAGGCCGGCGGCCTGTGGGCCCGCGGCGCGCTGAACGGCAAGGTCGGCGCGGCCTTCACCTCGTCGGCCACCCAGCACGGCGGCAACGAGACCACCCTGTTCTCGATCATCACCAACCTGCTGCACTTTGGCATGACCATCGTGGGCCTGCCCTACAGCCACGCCGGGCAGATGACCGTCGAGGAAATCACCGGCGGCGCGCCCTACGGCGCCACCACCATCGCCGGCGGCGACGGCTCGCGTCAGCCCAGCGACCTGGAACTGGCCGGCGCCCGCCACCAGGGCGAACTGGTCGCCCGCACCGCCGCCAAGCTGTTCGACTAATTCCCCTCCGCCCGGTCCTCCCCCCCCATTGACCGGGCGTGAACGTCGGCCGGCTCCGCCCCCCCCCCCCAAGGAGCCGGCCGACCCCTTCCCTGTCGGCGCGCCATCCCGCGCGCCTGGAGAGTTCCCATGTCCTCCGAATTCCAAGACAAGGTCGTCCTCGTCACCGGGGCCGGCTCGGGCATCGGTCGCGCCGCGGCCCAGGCCTTCGCCGCCCAGGGCGCGCTGGTCTATGCCGGCGACCTCAACGCCGAAGGTCTTGAGGAGACCCAAGGCCTGATCACCGCCGCCGGCGGCCAGGTCCAGATTGCGCGCATCGACGTTTCCGACGAGGCCGACATCGCCGGCCTGGCGGCGCGCATCGACCGCGAGATTGGCCGGCTCGACGCGGCGTTCAACAACGCCGGAATCACCGGTCCCACCCATCTGATCGAGGACTATCCGCTCGAGGCCTTCGACCGGGTCATCGCCATCAACCTGCGCAGCGTCTTCCTGGGCATGAAGCACCAGATCCCGCTGATGAAGCGGGCCGGTTCGGGCGCCATCGTCAACACCGCCTCGGTGGCGGCCATCACCGGGCCGGGCGCGATGAGCGCCTACGCCGCCTCCAAGCATGGCGTGCTGGGCCTGACCCGGGTGGCGGCGATGGAAAACGCCGCCCACGGGGTGCGCGTCAACGCCCTGGCCCCCGGCTGGACGGAGACCCCGATGGTCGTGGCCAACAGCGCCCAGAACCCGGCCTTCGCCGAGCTGGCCAAGAAGGCGATTCCCGCCAAGCGCGGCGGGCAGCCGGCCGAACTGGCCGACGCGGCCGTCTGGCTGGCCGGCCCTCACGCCTCCTACGTCTTTGGCCAGCTGATCGTCGTCGACGGCGGCATGACCATCGGCGGCTTCGAACCCTAAGCGCGCTCGCGCCCGCTCAACCCTTCATCCGGAGCTATTCCATGACCCTCTCCACCGAGAGCCAGGCGGCCATCGCCGTCGTTCGCCGCAACACCGAGCAGGTCCAGGGCCAGGGCGACTGGGCCCTGTTCGAGGACCTTTTCGCCCAGGACTTCCTCGACCACACCCCTCAGCCGGGCGGCACGCCCGACCGGGCCGGCGCGCTCAAGCTCTACAAGACCCTGCGCGGCGCCTTTCCCGACTTTCACGCCGACATTCACTGGCAGGTCGCCGACGGCGACCTGGTGACCACCTACAAGACCTATCACGGCACCCACACCGGCGGCCCGTTCCTGGGCGTGGCACCGACCGGCAAGGCCATCGCCTTCGAGACGGTGGACGCCATGCGCATCAAGAACGGCCAGATCTCCGAGCACTGGGGCGTGGCTAATCTCTACAAGGTCCTCGAGCAACTGGGCGCCCTGCCGGCCCCGACCGCCTAGCCCTCAACGTCATCGCCATCCCTGCCCCACCGCGCGGCCACGGCCGCGCGAACCCTTCCTCACGCCTTATCGACAGAGATTTGAACATGAGCGACATCCTCGCCAACAAGGTGGTCGTCGTCACCGGCGCCTCCAGCGGCATCGGCCGCGCCATCGCCATCCGGGCCGCCGAACACGGCGCGCGCGCTGTCATCGTCTCGGACGTCACCGAGGCCCCCCGCGAGGGCGGCGAGCCGACCGCGGCGGTGATCGAGGCCCTCGGGGTCACGGCCCGCTTCGTCAAGGCCGACGTCTCCAAGCGGACCGACAACGACGCCCTGGTGGCGGCGGCCGAGGACCTGGGCGGCGTCGACGTCTTCGTCGCCAACGCCGGCATCACCCTGCGCACCGACGGCGCCGATGTGCCCGAAGAGGACTACCGACGGCTGATGTCGGTCAATCTCGACGGCCCGCTGTTTGGCGCCCAGGCGGCCGCCCGGTCGATGAAGGCCAAGGGCAAGGCCGGCAGCATCGTGCTGATGGCCTCGATGGGCGGTCTCGTCGGCGCGGGCATCACCGTGGCCTATTCGACCAGCAAGGGCGGCGTGGTGCTGATGGCCAAGTCGCTGGCCGACGCCCTGGGTCCGGACGGCATCCGGGTCAACGCCGTCGCGCCGGGCACGATCGACACCGAGCTGCTGCGCACCGCCGCCGGCATCGCCGAGGCTTCGGAGGGCTTTCGCAAGCGCACCCCGCTGCGTCGCCTGGGCCAGCCTTCGGAGATCGGCGATGCGGTGGCCTATCTCGGCTCGGACCTGTCCAGCTACGTCACCGGCCACGCCCTGACCGTCGACGGCGGCCTGCTGGCGGTCATCTGAGACAAGGGCGCCCCGCGCCGCGGGCGCGGAGCGCCTCCCCTTCCTTTTCTCGCCGCACCGCCCGCGCGGGCGTCAATCCAAAGAGCCTGTCCATGGCAAACTCCGATCATCCGCAACCGGCGCGACGCCAGGTCCTGGCCAGCGCCGTCCTGGGCGCGGTGGCCCTGGGCTCTGGCCCGCTGCGCGCCCCGTCGGCCCAGGCCCAGGCCGGGTCCGGCTCGCCCCGCAAGGGTTCAGGCCCGATCGATGTGCTGATCGTCGGCGGCGGCTCGGCTGGCGCGGTGTTGGCCGCCCGGCTCAGCGAACGGGCCGACCGCCGCGTGCTGCTGCTCGAGGCCGGGCGCGCCTATCCGGCCTGGGATTATCCGCCGGTGATCGCCGCCAGCGACCGGCTCGGCGGCGATACGGGTCATGAGTGGGGTTTTCGGACCGAGCCCGGCTATGTCGGCCACCCAATCGGGGCCGTTCGCGGCAAGGTTCTGGGCGGCAGCTCGGGCGTCAACGGCGCGGTCGCCATTCGGCCGACCCGCGCCGATCTGCGAGACTGGAACCTGCCGGGCTGGTCTTATGAGGAGCTGCTGCCGGCCTTCAAACGGCTGGAGTCGGCCGACCAGGGCGACCCGGCCCTGCACGGCTTCGACGGTCCCCTGCCGGTGCGACAACTGACCCACGACGACGTCACGCCGATGCAGAAGGCGTTCATCGCCGCCACCCGCGCCAACGGCTTTGCGGCCGTCGCCGATTTCGACGGGCCCGACCCGCACGGGGTCGGCCCCTATCGGATGAACATCGTCAACGGCGTGCGGGTCAACACCGGCATGGCCTTCCTGACCAACGCGGTGCGGGCGCGGGCTAATCTGGCGATCCGCGGCGAGGTGCTGGTCGACACCGTGATCTTCGAGGGTGGGCGCGCTGTGGGCGTGCGCCTGGCCAGCGGCGAGGACATCCGCGCCAAGGAGGTGATCCTGTCGGCCGGGACCTATGGCAGCGCCGCGATCCTGCTGCGCTCGGGCATTGGACCTGCACGAGACCTGGCGGCCCTGTCGATCCCGGTCGTCGCCGACCTTCCGGTGGGGCGGCACTTCAAGGACCACCCGTTCTACTACAACGCCTATGCCGCCAGACCCGATCGGATCGGCGCGGCCTCGCCGGCGATCGGCGCCAAGCTATGGACCCGGTCCAGTCTGGCCGCCCCGGACCAATTGGATCTCCACGTCACGGCCACCCACCTTTTCCCGCACGACCAGAGCCCAACCGGGGTCGGCTTCGTCCTGGCCGTGGCCATGACGAAGCCTGCGTCGACGGGCCGGATCTGGCTCGACAGCAAGGACCCTGCCGCCGCGCCCAGGATCGATCCCAATTTCCTGGGCGAGGCGCAGGATCGCGCCCGCCTGCTCGAGGGCGTCAAGATCGCCCGCCGGATCGGCCAGACCGCCCCGCTCTCCGACCTGATCCAGACCGAGCTTTCGCCAGGGCCGTCAGCCTTGAGCGATGCGGCCATCGCGCAATCGATCAGGACGACTTTGGACACCTATCACCATCCCACCTCCAGCGCGCCGATGGGCCGGCGCGGCGATCGCAAGGCCGTGGTCGATCTCGAGGGCCGGGTTCTGGGCCTGGAGGGCCTGCGGGTCATCGACGCCTCGATCTTCCCCGACACCGTATCGGTGGCCACCAACATCGCCACCATCGCCGTGGCCGAGCACCTGGCCGCCCGGATGACCTGATTGTTCCAAAAACCTGTCCATAACGCTCTATCTTATTCGGCTATTCCGAAGATCAGGGCGACGGCAAAGTCACATTCATCGGCGGCGCCGCTTCGGAGCCGCAAGCAACCAAGGGACTTCAAGACCATGACCGACACTGCTCTCTCGCGTTCGACCGCTTCGTATTCCGACAAGCTGGCCGCCTCCTTTCCGATCGCCGCCGCGCCCGCGCTGGGCCGCCTGCTGCTGGCCGGCCTCTTCCTGATCTCGGGCGTCGGCAAGATCGCCGCCCCGGCCATGACCATCGGCTACATCCAGTCGGTCGGCCTGCCTTTCCCCGAAGTAGCCTATGCCGGCGCCATCTTCGCCGAGATCGTCGGCGGCCTGGCCCTGGTTCTGGGGTTCCAGACGCGCCTGGTGGCCTTGGCCCTGGCCGGCTTCTCGATCGCCACGGCCGTGACTTTCCACAACGCCCTGGGCGACCAGAACCAGTTCATCCACTTCCTCAAGAACGTCTCGATCGCCGGCGGTCTGCTGCAGGTGGTCGCCTTCGGCGGCGGTCGCTTCAGCCTCGACGCCCTGCGCGCCCGCTGATCCCCACCGGGCCGGAGGCTCTGCGCCTCCGGCTCCGCCTCTCCTTCGGAGTGTCTTCGCCATGTCGACGATGAAAGCCGTTCGTTTCGAGGCCTATGGCCCGCCCTCGGCGCTGAGCCTGCGCGATGTCGCCGTCCCCGCCCTCAATCCCGGCGAGGTCCTGGTTCGCATCGACGCCGCCGCGGTCAACCCCAGCGACGTCAAGATCGTTTCGGGCCTGTTCAACGCCACCACCCCCCGCACGCCGGGCCGCGACTTCGCCGGCCTCGTCGTCGCCGGCGCGGGCCAGGAGGGGCGCGAGGTGTGGGGAAGCGGCGCGGGCTTTGGCTTTCGACGCGACGGGGCGATGGCCCAGTTCGCCGTCGTGACGGCCGCCTGGCTCTCCGACAAGCCCAGGACCCTGTCGATGGCGCAGGCCGCCGCGGTCGGCGCGCCCTATGTCGCCGCCTGGTCGGCGATCGTCACGGCCGGCCGCGTCGAAGCCGGCCAGACCGTGCTGATCACCGGCGCCCTGGGCGCGGTCGGCCGCGCCGCCACCGAGATCGCCCACTGGAAGGGCGCTAAGGTGATCGGCGCGGACCGGAGCGATCGCCCCAGCAAGGCCGACCATCTGATCGATCTTCGCCGCCAAGAGCTGGTCGAGACCGCCCGCGGCCTGACCGGCGGGCGCGGCGTCGACCTGGTGCTGGACGCCGTCGGCGGCGAGCTGTTCGAGCCGGCGCTCAGGACCCTGGCCAGCGGGGGCCGGCAGGTGGCGATCACCAGCGTGGGCTCCAGCCGCGTCAGTTTCGACCTGGCCGACTTCTACCACGCCCGGCTGCAACTGGTCGGCCTCGACACCGCCAAGCTCAGCGGCGAGGAGATCGCCTTGATCCTGGACGCCGTCCGCGGCGGGTTCGAGGGCGGACACTTCGAGCCGCCCGCTGTCCGCACCTGGCCCCTGGACGACGCCAGGGCCGCCTTCGAGGCCGTCGCGGCCGGAACGGCGGACGCCAAGCCGGTGCTCCTGCCAGCCGCCTGACCGGCTCCTTGCTCGAATTTATCGATCATATGGGTCGATCTTATTCGGCTATTTCGCACCACCGCTTGAGGTCAAAGTACAGGGGTCGCCCCGGACCACTGGGGCCTCCCGCAGGACCTTCGTCATGTGCAACCTTCACCATCGCCCCCTCGCCCGCCTGGCGCCGGCCCGCCTCCTCCACCGCCTTCGCGCCCTGATCCGGCGCCTGGACCAGATCTGCGCGGGCGCGGCGAGCTGGGACGCCTTGCGGGGCCTTAGCCCCCAGGAGCGACCGCTTCACCACCACGCCCTGAGCGTCCACGGCCATCACGGCCCGGCGCTGCACGCCCACCCATCCAACCATACCGGCGGCCACCGGCCGTCCGCCCTGGAGATCGACCCATGAGCGCCGTCATCCGTTTCCACGCCACCGGCCCCGCCGACGTCTTGACCCTCGAGGACGAAATCGTCGCCGCCCCGGGCGCCGGCCAGGTTCGCCTGCGCCAGGAGGCCATCGGGATCAACTTCGTCGACACGATGTTCCGCAGCGGTGCGTTCGGCGCGCCCCTGCCCTTCGTCACCGGCGTCGAGGCCGCCGGCGTGATCGACGCGGTCGGCCCAGGCGTCACCGGCTTCAAGCCCGGCGACCGGGTCGGCTACTTCTTCGCGCCGGGAGCGTATGCCGCCGAACGCCTGGTCGCCGCCGACGTCCTGATCGCCCTGCCCGACGATCTGCCCAGCCTCCAGGCCGCGGCCCTGATCACCAAGGGCCTGACGGCCTGGATGGCGGTCAAGGATCTCTTCCCGGTCAAGCCGGGCCATGTCGTCCTGGTGCAGGGCGCGTCGGGCGGGGTCGGCGCCTTGGTGGCGGCCTGGGCCAGGGACCTGGGCGCCACCGTCATCGGCACGGGCTCACCGGTCAAGCGCGCCCGGGTCGCTGCGGTCAGCGATCACGCCCTGGCCTCGGACGATCCCAACCTTGGCGAGACGATCCGCGCCCTGGCCCCTGGCGGCGTCGACGTCGTCTACGACTTCGTCGGCAAGGCGGTGGCCCAGGCCAGCCAGGCCGCGGTGGCCGACGGCGGGGCGATCATCACCATCGGCGCGGCGTCCGGCGCCCCCGGCTTCGACACCGCCGCGCTTGCCGCCCGGGGCGTTCGCACCGGGGGCGGCAGCACCGGCCAGTCGGTGGGCCATCGCCTGGCGGCCGCGGCCGCCGAGGTGTTCGACGCCTATCGGCGCGGGGTGTTTGGGACCCTGGACATCACCACCTTCCCCTTGAGCCAGGCCGCCCAGGCCCATCGGGCGATCGCCGACCGCACCCTCCTGGGCTCGGGCGTGCTCCTGCCCTAGGCGCGCGTCACACCCCAAGCCTCCACGCCAGACCCGCCCCAGGAGACGCCATGAACGCGCTCGCCCTTTCCAAGCCCGCCGGGCTCGACCAGATCCGCGCCGTCGACCTGGGACGCCCGCGCGATCCGGGTCCTGGCGAGATCGTCGTGCGGCTGCAGGCCAGTTCGCTGAACTATCACGACCTGGCCGTGGCCCTGGGCTATCTGCCGACCGCGCAGGGCCGCATCCCGCTCTCGGACGGGGCGGGTCGGGTCGAGGCGGTGGGGCCTGGGGTCGCGGACCTGGCGGTGGGCGACCTGGTCGTCTCGCTGTTCTTCCCCGACTGGCGAGACGGCCGCCCGCCGGTCGCCGACTTCTCGCGCACCCCGGGCGATGGGCTGGACGGCTACGCCCGCTCCCATGTCACCGCGCCGGCCAGCTTCTTCACCCAGGCCCCGAAGGGCTTTGACGCCCTGCAGGCGGCCAGCCTGACCACCGCCGGCCTGACCGCCTGGCGGGCCCTGGTGGAAGGCGGCGTCAAACCCGGCGACCGGGTGCTGGTGCTGGGCACGGGCGGGGTCTCGGTCTTCGCCCTGCAGTTCGCCAGGATGATGGGCGCGCAGGTGGCGGCGACCTCCGGGTCCGACGACAAGCTCGCGCGGATCGGCGCCCTGGGCGCAGATCATCGGGTCAACTACCGCCGCCAGCCCGACTGGAGCGCCTCGATCCTGGACTGGACGGACGGTGTCGGCGTCGATCACGTGATCGAGGTCGGCGGCCCCGCCACCCTGGGCCAGTCGATCGCGGCGACGAGGCTGGGCGGGCATATCGCGCTGATCGGCGTGCTGACGGGTTTCTCCGGCGAGATCCCGAACGCCGCGCTGATGGCGCGTCAGATCCGCCTGCAGGGGGTCACGGTCGGCAGCGCCCGCCACCAGAAGGAGATGATCAAGGCCATCGACGCCAATGGCCTGGCGCCCGTCATCGACCAGGTGTTCCCGGTGGCCGAGCTTGGCCAGGCCCTGGGCCTGATCCAGGCGGGCGGCCACTTCGGAAAGGTCGGCGTCGACCTGACCTTTTGACCGCTCAGCGGTCCATGGCGCGTCCCCCCAGGTCGCGCCGCGGCAATCTGCGCCGGCGCCGACAAGGCCCTCAAACCTCCTATCTAAGATCCTGTAAAGACGGGAGATTGAACACGGCATGGCCGGCGGCTGGACGCAGGACGGGGGGGTCTCGATCAGATTGAAGACACGATCACCGACGGCGTGCTGCATGCGCGCGCACCGCGGCAGGCGACGGCACGGCCTTTTGCGTCGAGTGCGGCGAGGACATCCCGCTGGCCCGCCGCCGCGCATTGCCCAGCGCCCGCACCTGCATCGACTGCCAGTCGGGTCGTGACCGGCGCGTGGTGATCGGCGGCGTCAATCGCCGGGGCAGCAAGGACAGCCAGCTTCGCTGAGGGCCCTTACTTTGCGCGCTCGCCCGGCGGACTCGAGCTAGTCCCGATCGAACCGGCGCGGATGGACGGCCGCCAGATCATCGAATGGGACAAGGACGACATCGACGAACTGAAGTTCATGAAGGTCGACGTCCTGGCGCTGGGCATGCTGACCTGCCTCAAGCACGGCCTGGATTTGCTCAAGGATCACAAGGGGATCAACCTGGATCTTGCGACGATCCCGCCCGAGGACCCGCGCACCTGTGCGATGATCCGCAAGGCCGACACCCTGGACGTTTTCAAGATCGAAAGCCGGGCGCAGATGGCCATGCTGCCGCGCCTGAAGCCCCGCTCGTTCTATGACCTGGTCATCGAGGTGGTGATCGTGCGGCCAGGCCGATCCAGGGCGACATGGTCCACCCCTATCTGCGCCGCCGCGAGGGCAAGGAGAAGGTCGGAGTGAAAACGGCGGCTATCGGCGGGATCTGCTGAAGGCCGTTGCGCAGCGGGTCGAGGTGTCCTCGGAGGGGGGCCTGCGCGTCAGCGGCTGCAAAGTCGAGCTGCTGCGGGCCATTTCGGCGAACAACGGCGTATAATCGGCGGCTCTAGACGTTCATACGCGTGAGCCGGTCTGCCGCGCCGAGCGGGCTTCTAACCTCCCGTGTGGGGCTCGCGAGATTCAGCCTATCGACGGCCTAAGGGCGTCGCTGGTTCCACTATGGCGCCGCGCGAAGTCGACGAACGCCTTGAACGCGGCGGTCGGATTGCGCCGGCTCGGATAATAGAGGCTCAAGGGTGACAGGCTTGGCGTCCAGTCCTCGAGCACGCGCACGAGGCGGCCAGCCTCGATGTCGTCTCGCACATCGGACTCCATCGCCAGGGTCAGGCCCACGGAGGCCAGGGCTGCGGTGCGGGCGAGGCTCGCTTCGTCGAGAGTAACGGCGCCCTCGACGTCGATCTGGACGGACTGTCCATCCTTCTCGAACGGCCAGCGGTAGATCGCGCCGTTGGGAAGCCGGACGCGGAGACAGGAATGCTCCGCCAGGTCCTGGGGGATCACGGGCGTCCCGTGCGCCTTCAAATAGCCCGGTGAGCCAACCACGACATTGCGCCGCGCGCCGCCCAGCCGGAGCGCGATCATGTCGACGGGCACAAGGTCGGCGCTGCGAACGCCGAAGTCGAAGCCGCCCTCGACGATGTCCACGAGGCGCCCCTCCGTGACGATATCGATGTGAACCTGCGGGTGCACGCGCAGGAAGGGAAGGACGAGCCAGGAGAAGATTTCCCGCGCCGCTGTGGGAAAGGCATTGATGCGCAGCGTGCCCGAAGGGGCCGTTTTCTGGGAGCGCGCAATGTCCATCGCTTCGTGAATGTCGCGCACGGCGGGCGCGACCTGCGCAACGAATTGCTGGCCAGCCTCGGTCAGGGAGACACTTCGCGTCGTGCGGTTGAAGAGCCGTACGCCGAGCGAGCGTTCCAGCTTTACGATCGCGTTGCTGAGCGCAGTCGTCGACATCCCTAGCTCAAGCGCAGCCGTGCGGAACTTGCCCCGTCGGGCGACCATCAGGACGGCGTCCAGTTCGGTAAGGCTGCCTTGGACCATTGTCCTGCCTTTCGTGATGAAGCGTCCCTGATTGACCGGATTATCACGCAAACTGGCGACGTCTAACTTGTCTGGCAAGCGCACTTCCAGCCGGCCTGGCTGCCAGCGCTGAAAGCAGGACAAAGACGATGTCGCTCGACCTTCCATCTCCGATCGCCGCCTATGTGGCCGCGAACGCCCAGCTCGATGTGGACGCCATGCTGAAGCCCTTCGCGGCCGACGCCGTCGTCACGGATAATGGCGCGGTGCTTCGCGGGCACGCCGAACTGAGGTCCCTGTTCGAACACGAAGTGGTCCCCGTAAAGGCGATCTTCATGCCCGACACCGCCCGGTACGAGGGCGGGCAGGTCGTGGTCGAAGGCCCCGCCCACGGTGACTTCCCAGGCAGCCCGATCCGCTTCACCTACCGCTTCACGCTGGAGAACGGCGGCATCAAGGCCCTGGAGATCACCGTATGACCTTCAAGGCAGATCCGACCGAGTTCGCCGGCAAGCGCGTGCTCATCAGCGGCGGCTCAAAGGGCCTGGGTCGCGCGACTGTCGACCGCTTCCTGGCCGGCGGCGCCCGGGTGATCACCGCCGCCCGCGGAAGCCTGGAGCCCATCGACGGCGTCGAGTTCGTCCAGGCGGACCTGACGACGGCCGGGGGCGGGGAAACCTTCGCCAGGGCGGCGCTCGAGCGCCTGGGCGGGATCGACATCCTCGCCCACGTGGTCGGCGGCTCGTCGGCGCCGGGCGGCGGCTTTGTCGCCCTGACGGACGACTACTGGCTCTCCGAACTCAACCTGAACCTTCTGGCCACGGTCCGCCTCGATCGCCTGCTGATCCCGCAGATGATCGAGCGCGGCGCCGGGGCGGTCGTGCACGTTACGTCCATCCAGTCTGTGCTGCCGCTTCCCGAGGCGACCACGGCCTACGCCGCCGCCAAGGCCGCGCTCAGGACCTACAGCAAGTCGATCTCCAAGGAGCTGGGCCCCAAGGGCGTGCGGGTGAACGCCGTGTCGCCTGGTTGGATCATGACGGAGTCGACCGGCGTGTTTCTCAAGCGTCTGCAGGACGCCAATGGCGGAACGATCGAGGACGCGCGCCAACTGGTCCTGCAGGGCCTTGGCGGCATTTCGATCGGTCGCGGGGCCGAACCGATCGAGGTCGCCGACCTCATCGCCTACTTGGCCTCGGATCGCGCCGCCGCGATCCACGGCGCCGAGTTCGTCGTCGATGGCGGCACAGTGCCGACCGTCTGATTGCGTGTCCATGCCTGGCCGCGCAGGCCAGGCATGGACAGATGTCCGACAACGCCCAGCGCCCTCGAACTCTGCCTCACGGTCGTTCATCAGCCTTGGCGGTGGACGTCCCAGTCCCCCATCCGCCGATGGCGCCGTATATGTCGTTCCTCAGCGCCCGGACCTTGTCATTCAGGTCGTTGAGGGCGTCAGGCGACTGGCCCGAGGCTTCGAGCAAGGCCGCGCCCAGGCAGCCGGCCTCCTGCTGCATCGCCCGTCCGGCGTCCGTCAGGGCGACAATGACCTGGCGGGCGTTGGCGGGGTCGCGGGTCCGGTTCACCAGGCCCGCCGCCTCAAGACGCTGGAGCAAGGGGGTTAGGGTGCTGGATTCGAGCGCCAGACGATCGGCTAGCCGCCCCACCAATTGCCCGTCTTCGGCCCACAACAGATTGAGGACCAAATACTGGGGGTAGGTCAGGCCGAGCGCGTCGAGCAGGGGCTTGTAGGTGCGCTGGATGGCGATGCCTGCCGAGTAGATGGCGTAGCAGAGTTGGTCGTCGAGCGGAGGCGGGGGGCTGTGGTTCATGACGGTCTCCTCCTGTCCATATAGGCCCAATCCGAGAAATTGCTATCGCGATAACTTTCCACTGGACGACCGCGTGCGCGAGCGCTAAAAGATACTTATCGCAATAACTTTTATCGCAATATCCCCACGAACACCACTCTTCACAGGTAGGATTCCATGATCCGCCAAGCGCGCACCCTTCTCATCGCCGCCGCCCTGACGGGCTTGGCCGGCGCCGCTCATGCCCAAGCCGACGCCTCGCACGACGCGCATGCGCCCGCCGTCCACAACGTCGTCCTTGTCCATGGCGCTTTCGCCGACGGCTCGGGCTGGCGGGGGGTCTACGACCGACTGACCGCCCAGGGCTACAAGGTCAGTATCGTCCAGAACCCGCTGACCTCGCTGGCCGACGACGTCGCCGCCACCCGCCGCGTGCTGGCCCGCCAGGACGGTCCGACCATCCTGGTTGGCCACTCGTACGGCGGCACAGTGATTACCGAGGCCGGCAACGATCCCAAGGTCGCGGGTCTGGTCTATGTCGCCGCCCTGGCGCCTGACGCCGGTGAGTCGACCGGGGACCAGTTTGCCGAGGTCCCCGCCCCTCCTGGCTTCGTGATCGAGCAGCAATCGGACGGCTTCGGCTTCGTCAACCTCGCCAAGTTCAAGGCTGGCTTCGCCGCCGACATCAATGACGCCGACGCGGCCTTTATGCGCGACAGCCAGGCGCCGATCGCCATGTCCGCCTTCGGCGACAGGGTCACCAAGGCCGCCTGGCGCGTGAAACCCAGCTGGTTCGTCGTGGCGACCGAGGACGGCGCAATAGATCCCAAGCTCCTGCGCAAGACCTCCACCCGCATTGGCGCGCAAGCCGTGGAGATTACGGGCAGCCACGTCGTCTTCCTCAGCCGGCCGCAAGCGGTGGCCGAAGTGATCGACAAGGCCGCCAAGGCCGCCCTGTCCAAGGCGAAGTAGGACCTAGACCGACTACGGGGCCCGATGGGCCAGCCGCCGGCGCGCCAGACGCGCCGGCGGCTGGGCCGTGAACACGGCTGGAAACGGCGGCGGCTACACGGGCTTTGACTTCGCCGAGCGAACATCTCAAACGGTGACGACCTGGTCGGGCATGAACGGCTTGCAGGGCGGCGACCCGGCCAAGCTCGCGGGCGCTCTGGTGACTCTTTCGGACTCCGGCGATCTGCCGCTTCGCTTCGTGGCGGGGGCGGACGCCATGGCCGCGGTCGAGACCAAGCTGCAGACCCTTCAACAGCAGATAGAGGCCCATCGCGATCTGTCCGCCTCGCTCGCGTTCGACGAATAGCATTCAGCGCGTGTGGTTTGAGGCCGTGACGCGCCAATTGCCGACATTGCGATACGGTCGGCCGATTATTCAAACCGGCCCGTCGGGCTCCACCGCGTCGCTACTTCCTCGCGCAACGACTCGCAGAAGCTGGTGACGAGAGCGGTGGGCTTGGCGCCGGCCCGCATCTTGAAGCCGATGGTCCGATGACCCGCGCCTTCCAGCGGAATGACAGAGAAGCCTTCACCCGCAGCGCCGATCTGGACCTCGGAGATAAGGGTGATCCGATCGGTCGTGCGCACCAAGCTCTCCAGGACACTCAGCGAATTGGCCAGAATGCAGTCCTTGGGCCAGGCCACATTGCGGGTCATGAACATCGCCTCGACGTGGCGGCGATACGTGCTGCCCTGGCGTGGCAGGATCCAGCGCGCCATCGCCAGCTCCGGCAAGGTCAGGCTCTTGCGTCCATGGAAGGTGCTCAGGGGGCCAGCGGCGATAGCGAAGGGATCCTCCAGCAGCACCTCCTCGACAACGTCCGGTGCGCCGCGGAACATCTCGGCAACCGGGCCGACGATGATGTCGATACGGCCAGCGCGCAGCATGGGCACCAAGGCGTCGTCCAGATCGTCGACGATCTCAATATCGACCGCCCCGCACTCGCTCACCAGCCGCCCCAGGGCCTTGGGCACCAGATCGGCCAGTACGCTGGGCGTCGCGCCGATCCGCAGCGGGCCACTGATCCCGTTGGCGTAGTGCATGACCTCGGTCTCGGCGTCGGACAGCAGCGAGAACACCCCCTCGGCCCGGCGGACCAGGATCTCGCCATAGGCCGTCAGGCTTGAGCCGCGACGGCTGCGTTCGAGCACCTGAACGCCCAGGCGCTGCTCCAGCAGGGCGATGCTATTGGACAGCGCCGGCTGGGACATGCCCTTCTCCGCCGCGGCCCGGGTGAACGAGCCATACTTGGCGATCGCCAAAAGGTTGGCGATCTGTCCGGCGTCAACAGCCATAAATTGAACCTATGATAAGACCCACTTTCATTATTTGACGTTGGTTCTAAATCGCGGTCAATCGAGTCTGAACCTGGACCGTGGCGACCTGCGGCCGGCGACACGAGGGCGCAAAGCCCCGCCAAAGGCTCCGGCCGACCACGGGAGGAACATCGATGCACGGCGCGATCAACGTCACGCGGGAACTGGGCGAGACCCGCCTGGGCCGCTTCCACATCGGGTTCGCGCTGCTGATCGGGGCGATGCTCTTCATCGACGGCTACGACTTGTTCAACGCCGCCTATGTCGCCCCCTACGTGAAGGCCGAATGGAGCCTGCAGGCCCCGCAGATCGGCCTGATGTTGTCGATCGGCCTGGCCGGCTTGGCCTTCGGGGCCATCCTGCAAGGTCCGCTGGCCGACCGCTTCGGCCGTCGCCGGCTGATGCTGTCGGCCGTCTGGGGCCTGGGGCTGGCCAGCCTGGCCCTCTGGCTCTGGGCTCCCACCTTCGTGGAATTCTGCGTGCTGCGAGGCCTGCTCGGCGTCTGCCTGGGCATGATCTCGCCCCTGGCCTTCGTCTACGTCAACGAATGGGCGCCCAGCAATTGCGCCAACCGCTACGCCACCCTGGCCTTCGTGCTGCCGTTCTCGCTGGGCGGCATCGCCGCGGGCCTGGCCGGCATGACCATCGGGCCGGTCTGGGGCTGGCGCGAGCTCTATCTGATCGGCGTGCTGGCGGTTCCCCTGGCGATCGCCGGACACTTCCTGCTGCCAGAATCGGTGCGTCACCTGGTGCGCAAGGGCCGCCACGCCGAGGTCGCCCGCCTGCTCGCCCAGGCCCGCCCCGAGCGCGCCCATACCTATGCGTCGGCCGAAGGCTTCGTCACCGGCGAGCCGCCCGCCTCATCCGGTTCGTTCCTGGCCCTGCTGGGCGAGCGCTATCGCGGCGTGACCCTAGCGATCTGGGTGGCCGGCGCCCTCAGCCTGTTCTGCATCCACGGCCTGACCGGCTGGCTGCCCAGCATCGTGCTGGCTCAGGGCGCGGGCGTGCGGACGGCCTTCGGCTATGGCTCGCTGCTGATGACCATGCAGATCGTGGGCGGCGCGATCGGCGGCTGGGCGGCCGACCGCTACGGCCGCGTGCCGACCATGGCCGCGGGCTTCGCCGGCGGGGCCGTCGCCCTGCTGCTGCTGGTCCCGGCGATCAGCACGCCGGCGGCGATGGTCGTCGTGGCGCTGACCGGGCTGTTCGTCTTCGGCGCCCAAGCGGTCATGAACAACTTCATCGCCATGAGCTACGAGACCGGCCTGCGCGGCACCGGGGTCGGGGTCGCCGTCGGGGTCAACCGGATCGGCGGCGTGCTCGGCCCCCTGCTGATCGGCCTGGCCCAGCAGACCGGCGACGCTCTGCTCCTGACCCTGGGCATGCTCGCCCTGGCCCAGCTGGCCGCCGCCGCCATCTTCTCCATCCGGCGCAGGGCGCTGGAAGTCGGTCTCGTCACCGTCGCAAAGAGCGCCTGAGGCACATCGTCATGCTTAAGACCCTTCTGCTCGCCCCCAGCCTGCTGGTGATGCTCACCGCCGCCGCGCCGCGTCCCGCCGAACAGGTCGAACTGGGCCGTCGCACCGCGCCGCTGATCGAGCAGGACGGCCTGGCCTTCAAGGATCTCGACCGCAACCATCGGCTCGACTCCTACGAGGACTGGCGCCTGCCCGCGGCGGTCCGCGCCCGGGATCTGGTGGCGCGGATGACGCTGGAAGAGAAGGCCGGCGTTTTGATGCATGGCACCCCGCCGGGTCAGGGCGGCGAATTGCGCGCGCCCTGGGACCTGGCCGCGTTCAAGCCCTGGATCCAGCAGCGCCACGTCCGCTTCTTCATCCACCGGGTCAGCGGCAAGCCCCGCGACCTGGCCGAAATGGCCAACGCCGCCCAGGCTATGGCCGAGGACAGCCGCCTGGGCGTGCCGATCGTGTTCAGCAGCGACCCACGCAACCATTTCCAGGCGGCCCTGGGCGTCAGCGTCAGCGCCGGGCAGTTCTCGCAATGGCCCGAGACCACCGGCATGGCCGCGATCCGCGACCCGGCCCTGGTGCGTGATTTCGGCCGGATCGCCGCTCGCGAATACCGCGCGGTCGGGATCACCATGGCGTTGTCGCCGATGGCCGACCTGGCGACCGAACCGCGCTGGCCGCGCATCAACGGCACCTTCGGCGACGACCCGGAACTGACCGGGAAGCTGGTCGAGGCCTATGTCGAAGGCTTCCAGGGAGGGCGCGAAGGCCCCGGCCCGAACGGCGTCGCCACCGTGGTCAAGCACTGGGTCGGCTACGGCGCCCAGCCCGCGGGCTACGACGCCCACAATCCTTACGGCAAGGACATCGCCTTTCCCGGCGGGCGCTTCCAGCAACATGTCCAGCCCTTCCTGGGCGCCTTCGACGCCAAGGTCTCCGGCGTCATGCCCACCTACGGACGGCCGCCCGAGGGTCTGCTGATCAACGGCCGGCAGGCCGAGCGCGTCGGCGCCGGCTTCAGCCGCCAGATGGTTACCGACCTGTTGCGCGGAACATACGCCTACAAGGGTTTCGTTCTCACCGACTGGAAGATCACCGACGACTGCGACGCACCGTGCGTCAACGGCACCCTGCATCACGACGAGGTCGGCATGCCCTGGGGCGTGGAGACGCTGAGCAAGTCCGAGCGCTTCGCCAAGGGTATCGACGCCGGCGTCGACCAGTTCGGCGGCGTCATGGACGCCGACATCCTGACGGACCTCGTCCGCTCGGGGCGGGTTTCGCAGACGCGGCTCGACGAGTCGGCTCGGCGGATGCTGGAACTGACCTTCGAGCTTGGCCTGTTCGAAAACCCTTATGTGGATCCCGCCGGGGCCGAGGCCGTGGTCGGCGACGCGGCGGCCAGGGCCGCCGCGCTCGACGCCCAGCGCCGATCGCTGGTGCTGCTGGAAAACAGCGGCGGCCTCCTGCCGCTATCCGCGGACAAGCGGCCCAAGGTCTGGCTGTGGAAGGTGTCCAAGGCCGCTGCCGAGGCCCGCGGCTTCCAGGTGGTCGACCGCCCCGAAGACGCCGACGTCACGCTGCTGCGCATCGTCGCCCCGTTCAAGACCCGTCCGCAGTACTTCTTCGGCTCGCGCCACCACGAAGGCGGCCTGGCCTTCGCCGAGGACAACGCCGACCGCCAGGCTGTCGAACGCGCGAGCGCGGCGACGCGCACGATCGTCAGCGCCTATCTCGACCGGCCCGCCATACTGACGCCGATCCGCGCCAGGGCCAACGTCCTGATCGCCGACTTCGGAGCCTCCGACGAGGCCCTGCTCGACATGCTGACCGGCGACGCCCCGTTCCAGGGCCGGCTGCCGTTCGAGCTGCCGTCGTCCGAAGCCGCCGTTGAGGCGCAGCTTCCCGACGTGCCGGCCGATTCGGCCGATCCCCTCTACCGCACCGGCTTCGGACGGAACCGCTAGACCCCGAGCGCAGCCGTTCACGCGGCGCGTCGCCCTGGCTTCGACAAGGTCGGACTCCGCCGCGATCAGTCATAAGTAAAATAGCGTACGTACCGACAATCCATCATTGGACCAAGGGGCACGGAGCGCGCCATGTCTCGCTCATCGGCCAGCCCGCAGGGGCGGCCCGCCGGAAGGCCATCAATAATAAGTTGGGGAGGACTATTCCTTGATCACCGTCAAATTCACCCGGCGTTCGCGCTACATGGTCTCTACCGCCGCCGTGGCGCTGGGCGCCCTGATCTCCGGCCAGGCCATGGCCCAGGACGCCGCCGCGACCATCGACGACACGGCCGTGACCGAGATCGTCGTCACAGCCCAGAAGCGTAGCGAGCGCCTTCAGGACGTCCCCCTGGCCGTGACCGCCCTGGGCGCCGACGCCCTGCAGCGCAACCAGGTCAACAGCACCGCCGGCGTCGCCTCGCTGGTGCCGTCGCTGACCTTCACCCAGTCGACCAGCGACCTGAACAACAACGTCCGTATCCGCGGCGTGGGCACGGCCCTGTTCAACGCCGGCCTGGAATCGGCGGTCTCGTTCGTCGTCGACGGCGTAGTGATGTCGCGCCAGGGCCAGGGCTTCCAGGACCTGATCGACGTCGAGCGCGTCGAGGTTCTGCGCGGTCCGCAAGGCACGCTGTTCGGCAAGAACGCCACCGCCGGCGTCATCAACATCGTCACCAAGCGCCCGTCCAAGAGCTTCGAGGCCGTGGCCGAAGCCACCGCCGCCGAACAGGGCGAGTACCGCCTGCGCGGCTCGGTGTCGGGCCCGCTCAGCGACACGGTCGGCGCGCGGCTGACCGCGTTCTATAACGACAACCGCGGCTACATCTACGACTACGGCAAGAAGGACTGGGTCTACGGCGGCGAAGACCTCGGCGTGCGCGGCAAGCTGGAATGGCTGGCTTCGGAGAAGCTGAACATCCTGGCCACCGCCGACTATCGCGACAGCAAGTCCGACTGCTGCCAGCCGATCCCCTACCAGACCTCCAACAGCGTCCTGAACGGCCTGCGCTCGCCGATCGTCGCCTCGGTCTCCAACCGCAGCGTGATGAGCGACAGCAACACCTTCGCCGACTCCCAGCAGAAGGGCCTGTCAGTCGAGGCCAACTACGAGCTGGGCGACCATACGCTGACATCGGTCACCGCCTATCGCACCTGGAAGATGAAGAACAACGTCGACGTCGACGGCTTCGTGGCGTCCACGCCGGTCTACGTGCCCTTCGGCAACGGCTATTTCGGCGTCAACGGCGGGACGATCGACATCTCGCAGTTCACTCAGGAACTGCGCCTGACCTCGCCGTCGAACCAGCCGCTGACCTACACATTGGGCCTGTTCTACTTCAACCTGGACCTCGACCGCGCCTTCACCCGCCGCGTCGGCGGCTGCGTCACCACCCCGGCGGCCTACGGCCAAGCCTGCCCCACCTACTATTTCTCGTCGGCCTCGCACCAGGCCAACACCCAGACCGACAACATCGCCGCCTTCGGCCAGGCCGACTACAAGCTGACCAACGCCCTGTCGGTGTTCGGCGGCTTCCGCCTGCAGAAGGAGACGGTGTCGTACTGGGGCGAGCGCACCGCCAATCCGGCCTTCGCCGGCGACCGCCTGCTGTTCGCGGCCAACACCGGCAAGGGCGAGGTGTCCGACACCGACCTGTCGGGCAAGGCCGGCGTGAAGTACGCCTTCAGCAGCCGCGCCCAGACCTACGCGACCTGGTCGCGAGGCTATAAGGGCCAGGGCTACGACGTCGAGATCACCGCCGACTTCGCGGGCCAGACCGCCGTCAAGCCCGAGACCGTCAACGCCTACGAGCTGGGCTACAAGCAACAGGCCTTCCAGGGTCGCCTGACCCTGAACACGGCGCTGTTCTACGCCAAATACGACAACCTTCAGGTCCAGTCGACGATCGCCCCGAACGTGTCGGTGCCGACCAACGCCGGGACCTCGGTGTCCAAGGGCCTGGAAGTCGAGTTCTCGATCCGTCCTGACGACCACTGGTCGATCAACGGCGGCGTGACGCGCCTGGAAGCCCGCTTCGACGCCGACCGCATCGCCTGCGCCCTGCCCGCCCAGGCCACGCCCGTGACCCTGGCTTCCGGCGCGGCCGAACCGGTCAACACCTGCTTCCGCCTCGGCAGCGGCACGGTCCAGAACGTGCGCGACGGCATCCTGCCCAACGCCCCCGACTGGCGCGGCAACCTCAACGTCCGCTACGAGACCGACCTGCCGGGCGGCGCCTGGGTCGGCTTCGGCCAGTTGGGCATGAACAGCCAGAGCGAGGTGCTGTTCTCGCTGGAGCAGGACAAGGCCCTGCGCCAGGGCGGCTACACCACCTTCGACGCCAGCGTCGGGGCCCGCTCGGCCGACGACCGCTATCAGCTCACGATCTTCGTCCGCAACCTGACCGACAAGCACTACGCCGTCGGCATGCAGCGCGACAACATCGTCACCAACGCGGCCAATCCCGGCAACATCCTGTTCTTCACCTCCAAGGACGCCGCCCGCTACACCGGCGCCACCCTGCGCGTGAACTTCTGATCCCCTCCTGGGCGCGCCGGCCCCTTCCGCCAGCGCGCCAGCCTTTTTTCAGCTTTCATCGCCGGAACCGTGAATGTCGCGTCCCGCCTCTTCTTCCGTCCCGCCGTCCGGGGACGCCGCGCCTTTCTATGAGGTCGCTATAATCGGTTGCGGTCCCGTTGGGGCCATGGCGGCCAATCTGCTGGGGGCTGCGGGGCTGCAGGTGGTGGTCCTGGAGCAGGAGCGCGATCCGCATCCGCTGCCGCGGGCGGTGCACCTGGACCACGAGATGATGCGTATCTTCCAGGGTGCGGGACTGGTGGACCGGCTGCGCCCCCTGATGCGCGAGACCCAGGGCCATCTGCACATCGGGGCCGACGGTGGGGTGATCCGCTACATGGGCACGGCCGGCCAGGCCAGGCGCTTCGGCTGGGCCAACGACTACTTCTTTTACCAGCCCGAGCTGGAGGCCCAGCTGCGCGGGGCCCTGGACCGCTTCGCCGGGGTGGATCTGCGCCTGGGCGCGCGGCTGGAGAGTCTGACCCAGGACGAGGACAGCGTGGCCCTGGCCCTGGCCGACGGCCAGACCCTGCGCGCCCGCTGGGTCATCGCCTGCGACGGCGCCCGCAGCGCCGTGCGCAAGAGCCTGGGCGTGCGGCTGGACGACCTGTGCTTCGAGGAGCCCTGGCTGGTGGTCGACGCCGAGGTCGACGGCCCCATAAGCTTCCCGCCGATCCCGGGCCTGCCCGCCGGCGCGGACCTGCAGCAGCTGTCGGTGATGCTGTGCGACCCGCGCCGCCCCACCACCATCGTCCCCGGCCGCGGCGATCACCGCCGCTGGGAGTTCATGCTGCTGCCCGGCGAGGACGACCAGGCGATGATGCGACCCGAGGCCGTCGAGGCCCTGATCGCCCCCTGGGTGGCCGGCTCGACCTATCGCCTGGTGCGCGCGGCCACCTACCGCTTCCACGGCCTGGTCGCCGAGCGCTGGCGCGTGGGCCGGGTGTTCCTGGCCGGCGACGCGGCCCACCAGACCCCGCCGTTCTTCGGCCAGGGCATGTGCCATGGCCTGCGCGACGTGGCCAATCTGGCCTGGAAGCTGCCGCTGGTCGTAGGCGGCCTGGCCGACCAGACCCTGCTCGACACCTACCAGCCCGAGCGCGACCCCCATGTGCGCGGCGTTATCGGCGCGGCCGTCGCCGCCGGCCGCTACATCTGCGAGCTCGACCCCGCCAAGGCCGCCGAGCGCGACGCCAGGATGCGCCAGGCCATGGCCGCCAGCGTCCCCGGCACCACCGCCGCTGACCTGATCCCCGCGTATCAGGCTGGCGTCGTGCGCCCCGGCTGCGGCGAGCGCTTCATTCATCCGCGCGTCGGCGCCCAGCGCCTGCTGCTAGACGAGGTCCTGGGCCGAGGCTTCTGCGTCATCGCCCGCGAGCCCCTCGCCGCCACCCCGGCCCTGACCGCCTTCGCCGATTGGGCCGACTGGGCCGCCCTGGGCGGACGGGTCCATGTGCTGGGCCGCGACCTCGACGACGCCGACGGCGCCCTGGCCGCCTGGCTCGACGCCAGGGACGCCGCCGCCGTGCTGCTGCGCCCCGACCGCTACGTCTACGGCCTGGCCAAGGCCCCCGCCGACCTGCCCGCCCTGATCGACCAGCTTCGCGCCGATCTGTCCCTGACGCTCGCCGCCCGCGAGGAGACCCCATGTCCCGCCTGACCCTGGAGGCCGCCTCCCTCATCGTCGACGCCGCTCTCGCCCAAGCCCGCCGCCACGGCTACCAGCCGCTGGCTGTGGCCGTGCTCGACGCCGGCGCGCACCTGGTGGCGCTCAAGCGCGAGGACGACGCCAGCCTGATGCGGCCGCAGATCGCCGTGGCCAAGGCCACCGGCGCGCTCGGCATGGGCTATGGCAGCCGCGAGCTGGCCAAGCGCGCCAACGCCGCGCCGGTGTTCTACTCCGCCCTGTTCGCGATCAGCGGCGGGGCCATGGCCCCCTCGCCCGGAGGCGTGCTGATCCGCGACCCGCAAGGGCTGATCATCGGCGCCGTCGGCATCAGCGGCGACACCGGCGACGCCGACGAGGCCTGCGCCATCGCCGGGGTCATCGCCGCCGACCTCACCCCCGATCCGGGCGGCGCGCCCGCGCCCCAAGCTTAAGGAGCCGCCATGCGCCTTCGCAGCATCGAACTGAACCTGCCCGACACCGCCGCGGCCGCCGCGTTCCTGACCGACATCTGGGGCCTGGCCGACGCCGGCGCGGCGGGCGATACCCGCTATCTCCGCGGTTCGGGGACCTTCCCCTATCTCGTGGCCATGACCGAAACGCCGGGATCGTCGGTGCGCTGCACCACCTTCGTCGGCGAAGAGGCCGAGGTCGCCGAAATCGCCGACAAGGCCCGCGCGGCCGGCGCCCCTGTCGTCGAGACCACCTCTGACGATCTCGGCGGCGGCGCAGGGATCCTGGTCCAGCTGCCCGAGGGCGAGGTGTTCCGCTTCCTGCACGGCGCTGCCCTGGCCGAGCCGATCGAGGGCCGCGACCTGCCGGTCAAGCTGACCCACGTGGTCATGAACGCCGCAAACGCCGAGGCCACGGCCGATTTCGCCGAGGCGGCCCTGGGCTTCAAGGTCTCCGACCGCACCAAGGGCATGGTGTTCGTGCGCTGCAACGCCTCGCACCACTCCACCGCCTTCGCGCGCGCCGGTTTCACGTCGCTGAACCACATCGCCTTCGAGATGGCCGACCTGGATGCGGTGATGCGCGGCGTCGGCCGCCTACGTGACACCGGCGCGGTCCCCGCCTGGGGCCCCGGCCGCCACGGCCCAGGCGACAACGTGTTCGCCTATTTCATCGCCCCGTTCGGCGCGGTCGTGGAGTTCTCCACCGCCGTCGAGATCATCCCCGACGACTACAAGGTTGGCGCGCCCGAGGACTGGACCTGGCCGGAAGGCCGCATCGACCAGTGGGGCCTGTCGGGCAAGGACTTCGCCGCCCTCAACACCGCCGAGCGCACCTTCGGGCACGCGCCCCTGCCGACCGCGGCCGCCTAGACGCAACGCACTCCAAGAGTCGAGACCAACTCCATGAAACTGATCAGCTTCCTGCGGAACGGCGTTCCCTCCTACGGCGCCATCCAGGGCGACCGCGTCGCCGATTTCGGGGCGATCGCCGGCCCGGACGAGCACGACCTCGTCGCCGCCCTGCGCCTTGACGCCATCCAGGCCCTGGCCGCTGAGGCGCCGTTCGACGTGCCGGTCTCCGAGATCGAGCTGCTGCCGGTGGTCACGACCCCAGGCAAGATCTTCTGCGTCGGCCACAACTACGAGACCCACCGCCAGGAAACCGGCCGGGCCAAGGTCGGCCATCCGTCGATCTTCACCCGCTTCGCCGACACCCTGACCCCGCACGGCGGCCCGATCGTGCGCCCGCAAAGCTCGACCATGCTCGACTACGAGGGCGAACTGGCCGTCGTCATCGGCAAGGGCGGCCGCCACATCAGCGAGGCCGACGCCATGAGCCATGTGGCCGGCTTCGCCTGCGCCAACGACGCCTCGGTGCGCGACTGGCAGTGGCACACCCAGCAGTTCACGCCCGGAAAGAACTTCCCCGGCACCGGCGGCCTTGGCCCCTGGCTGGTCACGCCCGACGAGATTGACGACCTGAACGCCGTCACCGTCACCACTCGCCTCAATGGCCAACAGGTGCAGCACGCAAGCCTGGCCGACCTGATCTTCCCCCTGCCGACGATCATCGCCTATCTGTCGGAATTCACCCCGCTGTCGCCGGGCGACCTGATCCTGACCGGCACGCCGGGCGGCGTCGGCGCCAAGCGCGAACCGCCGCTCTGGATGAAGGCCGGCGACGTGGTCGAGGTCGAGATCACCGGCATAGGCCTGCTCACAAACTCGGTCATCGACGAGGAGTAGTCGTTTAGCCGCCGCCTCCGATCAGGCGGCAGCGCGCCAACAGCGGAAATTGGCTTGCTTCAAGGAACTGGACGTCGCACCGCTCAAAGCACAGACGAGGCTGGCCGCTGCCTGCTGATAGGTGATCCGGTCACGGGCAGTCTGAGAAATACGCCGCCGAAAGGTGTTGGTGCTGGAAGGGCGCCGGCTCGGATGTTCACTTGTAGCGACGGCAGGATCAAGGTGGGCGCTGGAAGCGTCGCGTCCCGAGCCTCGCGCAGGACCACGAACGCATCCTCGGCCTGGCCGTCCCGGAGGTGGATGTTGCGAGCCCGCTGCTCGGCCACCGTGGTCTCCCAACGATAGTCCGACCGGCCCTTGGGGAGGTAGTCGTGGCCGACGAACACCCGGGTTTCCGGGGGCAAGTCCAGGACCTTGCGGATCGAGCGGAACAGCGTGCGCGCGTCGCCACCGGGGAAGTCGGCGCGAGCGGTGCCGTAGTCGGGCATGAAGATCGTGTCGCCTACAAAAGCCGCGTCGCCGATCCGATAGGTCAGGCAGGCCGGCGTGTGTCCGGGGGTGTGCAGCGCGCCGATCGTCAGCTGGCCCAGCGGCAGCGCGTCGCCCTCTTTCATCAGCACGTCGAAGGCCGAACCGTCGGCGGCGGACTCGGACTCAAACACCGGGATGAAGGCCTTCTGCACCTCGACGATCCTGGCCCCGATGACGATCTTCGCGCCGGTCTCGCCGCGGATGTAGTCGGCGGCCGACAGATGGTCGGCGTGGGCGTGGGTCTCGAGCACATAAGTCAGGATCAGGCCGCGCGCCGCGACGGCGGCCAGCATGGCGTCGGCCGAGCGCGTAGAAAGCTTGCCGGCCTTGGGCTCGAAGTCGAGGACGGGGTCGATGATCGCCGCTGTGCCAGTGACCGGGTCGACGACCAGATAGCTGACGGTGAAGGTGGCGGTATCGAAAAACGCTTGAACGTCGGGCCGCATGGCCGGAGCCCCCCTTTAGCAAGATCTATATATTAGGCATTGCTAAATTAGATCAAGCTAATATATGACGTTCATGTTCGATCTCTCGCGTTTTGATGTCAGCCAGTTCGAGGCCAGCGCCGCGCAGGCCGCCAAGCTCCTGCGCGCCTTGGCTAACGAGCGACGGTTGATGATCCTGTGCCAACTCGCCGATGGCGAACGGTCAGTGGGGCAGATCCAGCCCCTGGTCGGCCTGTCGCAATCGGCTCTTTCGCAGCACTTGGCCGTGCTGCGCGTGGAGGGTGTCGTGGCCTCGCGCCGCCAAGCCCAGGTGGTCTGGTACCGGATCGCCGATCCCGCCGCCCTCAAGGTGGTCGGCACGCTCGCGGAGATCTTCTGCCCTCCAGCGGAGAACGCCGCCCATGACCAAGACCTTGAATCTCCTGAAGCCTGACGAAGCTGCCCGGCGCCTGGCGGAAGGCCGCGCCATCCTGATCGACATCCGTGAGCCCGATGAGTTCGCCAGGCGTCACGCGAAAGGCGCGCTGTCGCGTCCGCTGTCGAGCCTGGACGCCAAGAGGCTGAGCTTGCCGGACGCGCGCGAGGTGATCTTCACCTGCCGCTCGGGCATGCGCACCGGCGCCAACGGCGAGCGACTCATGGCCGCTTGCGGGCGTTCCGCGCACGTGCTGGAAGGCGGCCTCGACGCCTGGAACGGCGCTGGCCTGCCGATCGAGGTCGACCGCAAGGCCCCGCTGGAGATGATGCGCCAGGTCCAGATCGTCGCCGGATCGCTGGTGCTGATCGGCGTCATTCTGGGCCTGACGGTCTCGCCCTGGTTCCTGGGCGTGGCGGGCTTCGTTGGCGCGGGCCTGACCTCCGCGGGGATCACCGGCTTCTGCGGCATGGCGCGGCTCCTGGCGCTTGCGCGCTGGAACCGTCCGGTCTCGGTGTAAAATCATGGATGCGAGCCTTCTGGCCGCCGCCCTCAGCGGGGCGGTCGTCGCGCTGCTGCTGACGCTGTTCGGCGGCGGCGGTTCGGTGTTGGCCACCCCGTTGCTGCTCTATGTCGTCGGGGTCCGGGACGCGCACGTGGCGATCGGGACCTCGGCGGCGGCGGTGGCGGTCAACGCCGCCACGAGCCTCGCCGCCCACGCCCGGGCGGGTCGCGTGAAGTGGCCCTGCGCTCTGACCTTCGGCGCGCCGGGCCTGGTCGGTTCGCTGGTCGGCGCGCATTTGGCCAAGGCCGCGTCTGGAAGTCATCTGCTGGCCGGGTTTGCCCTGGCCATGGCGGCAGTCGGCCTTTCGATGTTCCGAGCGCCGCGCTCGTCGGGCGACCCGGACGTCCATATCGATCCCGACAAGGCCCTGAGGCTGGTTCCCGCCGGCGCGGCCACCGGCCTGGCGTCAGGCTTTTTCGGCATCGGCGGCGGCTTCCTGATCGCGCCCGGCCTGATGGCCGCGACTGGCATGGCCTTGGCAAACGCGGCCGCCTCGTCCTTGGTCTCGGTCAGCCTATTTGGCGCGGCGACAAGCCTGAGCTACGCCGCATCCGGGCTGGTGGATGGACGTCTGTTTCTGGCTCTGGTCGGGGGCGGCGCTGTCGGCGTCCTAGCGGGTGCGCGCCTGACCCCGCGCCTGACCTCAAGCGCCCTGCTGGCCCGCCAGCTGTTCGCGACCATGATCGTTGCCACGGCGGCCTACGTGCTCTGGCGGGCAATCGGTGCCTAAGGGGTTAACAGGTCGGCGTTCCGCATGCATCCCAAGGGCTGCTTTCCACCCTGCTCGGCTGACGCCGAGGTTCGATCACTGGCGGGGCAGCGCCAAAAGCGGCCGTTGGCGAGTCTCCAGAAACTCGACGCTCGCCCAGGCGCGGTCAGTCGTTGAGGAGCACGATCTTGCCGGTCACCGATCTGGCTTCGAGCGCGCGATGAGCCTCCGCCGCCGCCCGTAGCGGATAGGTCGCGCCGACCTCAGGGGTCACGACGCCATCCGCCACCAACTTCAGCACGGCGGCCAGATCGTTTTGATAGGCGCTGGGCCGTCCATCGCGCCAGGGCTCGCTGGAGTAGGCGACCACGCCCTGCCCCTTGGCGAACAGGCCAAGGCTGGAGAACCGCGCGTTCAGGAGCAGGTCGGCCACCGCCAGCGGATTGACCTTGCCGCCTCGACTGACATCGTAGGCGCCGTAGAACACGCCGACGCCGCCAGGACGCAGCGCCGGCATCGAGACCGTCTTGAAGTGCTTTCCGCCAAGGTGGTCGAACGCCGCGGCCACGCCGCCGCCGCTCAGGGCCATGGCCCGGGCGACGACGTCCTCCCGCGCGTAGTCGATCGGTTCGCCGCCGCGCTGGGCGACGGCGTCGGCCTTGCCGCGCGAGGCGGTACCGATGGCGCGCACGCCGGCGATGCGCGCCATGTCGAGCAGCAGACCGCCCACGCCGCCGCCGGCCCCGTGCACCAGGACCCATTCGCCTGGCGCGGGGTTGGCGATGCGATGGAGCATTTGCCAGGCCGTCACCCCGTTCAGGACCGCCGCCACCAGCCGGCCCGCATCCACCCCCTCGGGCGCGGGGACCAGCCATTGCGCCGCGACGTTGCGGCGGGTCGCGTAGGAGCCGAAGACGGTGATCCCGGCAACGCGCTGGCCGATGGCCAGGTCCTTGACCCCTGGTCCGATCGCCTCGACCCGGCCGACCAGGTCATAACCCGGCGTGATCGGCGGCTTGTGCCCCGCATAGACGCCCTGCCGCATCATGATGTCGGCATAGGCCACGCCGACCGCTTCGATCGCGACCCGGACCTCACCGGCGGCCGGTGGCGGCAGGCGGCGCTCGACCGCGGTAAGCACCATCGCCGATCCCTTGCGAGTGATGTGCATTTCGAGAGCCTGGTCGGTCATTTCGGCAGTCCTGGGGTTCGGGGGTCTCAAAGCGCGAGGCTATGCGGGCAGTCGCATCTGCTTGCGCAGGCTCTTGTCGAAGGCCTTGGCCGGCGCGAACCGGCGCAACAGCGCGATCTGCTTGGCCAGCTTGCCGGCCGGGTAGCGCAGGCGCGGCTGCGGATCGACCGCGGCCGCGCGAACCACTGCGGCCACCACCTCGGGCAACTCGGCGGTCGGCATGACCTCGTCCAAAAGCGCCCGCACGCCCGCCCGCGCCTGATCGTAGACGGCGATCTGGGCGTCCGCCTCTACGGCGTTCTGGTCGAAGGTGCTGCGGATGTAGCCCGGCTCGATCAGGGAGACGCGGACATTGAAGGCCCGAACCTCATGGTCGAGCGACTCCGAATAGCCCTCCAGGGCATGTTTGGTGGCCGCGTAATGGGCGGAATAGGGCGCGGGGATCAGTCCAAGAACCGAGCTGATATTGAGAATTCGACCTTGGCGTCGGGCGCGCATCGACGGCAGCACGGCGTTGGTCATCCGCATGACGCCGAACAGGTTGACGTCGAACAGGGCCTGGACCTGACCGATCGAGCTTTCCTCGGCCCCGCCCGTCAGGCCAAGACCCGCATTGTTGACCAGTACGTCGATCTGGCCTGCCTCGGCCAGCACTTCGGCGACCAGTTCGCGGACGGACGCCTCGTCGGTGACGTCGCACACCACCATACGAACCCCTTTGGGCGCGGCGACGGTCGGTCGGCGGCTGGTCCCATAGACCGTGTAACCGCTCGCGGCCAGAGCTTGAGCGCTGGCCAGGCCGATGCCGGCGGACGCTCCGGTCACCAGGGCGATCTTCTTGCGTTGAATGGTCATGGGCCTTCCCGTAGGCAGCAGGCGCAAGAGCGACGCTGCTCATTGCATTATGATCATAATGTGGAAGTATGATCGTAATGCAATGAGAATCTCGGAGGCAGGACATGCGCTATGAAAAAGGTCATCGGGACGCGTCGCGCGAGCGCATCCTGCAGGCGGCTTCGGAACGCTTCCGGGCCGACGGCATCGCCGCCTCCGGCCTGGCGCGCGTCATGAAGGACGCTGGCCTGACGAACGGCGCCTTCTATCCACACTTCGAGTCCAAGGCCGAACTGGTGCGCGAAAGCCTGGTCGCCGCCCTCGACGCGCAGGCCGGCCAAATGCGACAGATCCTTGCCGCTGACGGTCTCGAAGGGCTGATTGCGGCCTATCTCTCCCCAAAGCACCGCGACAATCCGCAGGACGGCTGCGCTACCTCCGCGCTTGCCGCCGAGATCGCGCGCGAGCCTCTGGAAACCAGGTCCGCCTACACCGGGCGCGTCGCTGCGTTCGCCGAGCTGGTCGCTGCTTACCTTCCGCCGCACGCCTCGGACCGGGAAGCCGCCGCCACGGCGCTGCTGGCGACCTGCATCGGCACGCTACAAATCGCGCGCGCCGTCGACAGCACGGAGATGTCCGATCGCATTCTCGCGGCGGGCCAAGAAGCGGCGCTGACGCTTTTACGAACTAGCGCATCGTCAGCGACCTAGGCGGCGTCTGACTACTTAGTCTTTGGCGAGGTCGCGCCAGTTGCCGAATTAGCAGGGGGTCACGTCAGGCGGACAGTGGTGAAGTCGTCTTCTCATCCACGCCCAGTCGGGGTTGCCCCCGCAAAGCATGGCCTTGATCCGGACATGCGCGACGATGAAAGTGGCTTCGTCCACCACCAAGAGTGTCCAATGTCCGGCAACGATCAAACTCGTCGGGCCGCGATCGGCGGCGCAGCGCTGACAATGGCCTCAGCCAGTTCCCTGGCGGCTCTAGCCGCACCACGCGCCGTCGGCGGGACGGGACTGGAGACTGGAGCGATCCGGGCCATCGGCGTTGACACGGTGCGGACGAATTATATGGGCCGTCCGGCCTTACGCGCCACGGCATTGGAAAACGTTCCAGAGCTCGATCGGCTGGTGGTGCTCGATACGCCCGCCTTCGGCGACGGCGTCATCGAAGCCTGGATAAGCGGGGCCCCGAGCGCTACAGCCAGCGCCACGGCGCGAGGCTTCGTGGGCCTGGCTTTCCGGGTGCGCGACGAAGCTCAACTAGAGGCCATCTATCTGCGTCCAACCAACGCCCGGTCCGACGACCAGTTACGCCGCAACCATGCCGTCCAGTACATCTCTCACCCAAACTATCCTTGGGAGCGGCTGCGCGCCGAAACCCCGTCCAGGTATGAGACCTACGTCGATCTCGAACCTGGGCGGTGGACGCACATGCGGATTGTGGTGGCGGGTTCCAAGGCTCGGCTGCATGTTGACGGCGCAGAGCAGCCGACCCTGATCGTTGGCGACCTCAAGCACGGCGCCGACGCCAAGGGCGCCGTAGCGCTCTGGATCGGCCCGGGCACGCTGGCCCATTTCAGCGGCGTGAGGATCACGTCCTAGGTGTCGTGAGATCCAAGCGCCGGATCGAGACGCGGCCCAGTCTCGAAGGCTTGTTCGCAAAGTTCACGCTGCTGGCCTCCGAGCGCTGGGAAAGCCCTACACAGCAGCGCCCGCCCCCGCCTGAGCCACTCCTTCCCTGACGGTCAGGCCGTCCGCTTTTGCGGCGTGGTTGCGCCAACAGCCGACCTTCGGCCATCTTCGGAACTCCAACAGTTAGGCCCGAAACCGCGTATCGCCCCCCGCCGTTGATCGAACTGTCGAGTTGGGAGCGGACGTCCTCTGCGTCCTAGAGGCCAAGATCAGCGATGGCGTCGGACAGCTCCTGAGAGCGGAAAGGCTTGGTCAGACGCGGTAGATCCGGCGCGATGCCATGCTCCTCCGCATAGCCGGAAATGATCAGGGCCGGCATGGAGGGGCGAGAGAATCTGACGGCGCGCACGAGCTGGGCGCCGTCCATGCCGGGCATCAAGTGGTCTGTCACCAGCAAGGCGAGGTCGTCGCGTTCCCTCATCAGCATCAGAGCGCGCTCGGCTGATCCAACTTCAATGACCTCGAACCCCAAGTCCTCCAGCATCCGGGCGGTGCTCTCGCGTACGATCTCCTCGTCATCGACCAGGAGGACAACGCCGTGCCGATCGCTTGCCGCTCGAGGCTCACCCTGCCCTTCGATAGGCGCCGCGCTCAGCTTTTGGCTAACCGGCAACCAGAGCGTCACCCGGGTGCCGACACCCATCCGGCTCGCAATATCGAGCGCACCGCCGAGCTGCAGGGCCAGGCCATGAACCATCGACAACCCAAGCCCCGTGCCCTTGCCGATGCCCTTGGTTGAGAAGAAAGGCTCGATCGCCCGCTCCATGGTCGCCGCATCCATGCCAGCGCCGGTGTCAGCCACCGTGATCTTGATATAGCGCCCGTCCGTGAGGCCCTGAGGCTTGGCTTCATCCAAGGCCGACATACCCACCGAGATGCTCAATTCGCCGCCGTCAGCCATGGCGTCGCGTGCGTTAACGCTGAGATTGAGGATGGCCATCTCGAGCTGGTTGAGATCGCCGTGGGCCATGGGCAAGTCTGGCGCGATGTCGGTCACCACCCGCACCTGTGGCCCGGTCGTGCTCGACACCAGGTCGGCCATGCCCGCCACGAGGCTCGCCGTGTCGACAGCGGTCGGCTGCAGGGGCTGTCGTCGGGCGAAGGCGAGCAAACGCTGAACGAGGGTCTTGGCCCGCTCGGCCGATTGCAGGGCGCCGTCGATCAGGCGCTGCTCGCGCTCGGTGTTCAGCGCCTTTCGGCTCAACATGTCGAGTGAGCCGATGATCGGGGTCAGAAGATTGTTGAAGTCGTGGGCCACGCCACCGGTCAGTTGGCCAAGCTGCTCGACCTTCTGGGACTGGCGCAATTGCTCCTCGGCGTCGGCCAGGCGGCGCTGTTCGGCGACCCTGGAGGTGACGTCGTAGACGAACTGATAGGCGCCGGCGATCTGGCCCGAGGCGTCGCGGTAGTTGCGGAACGTCATCTCGAACCACCGGCGCTCATACCCCGCGCTCCCGAATTCGCGGATGTCGGTGTATTCCTCACCGGCGAGCGCCCGATCCCAAGAGGCCCTGACATCGGCGACGTCTCCTCGTCGCTCGCCAAGCAGCGTGATCATGTTGTCGCCAACCTGCGGCCGGGCGCCGTAGACCCGCTCGAAGGCGTCCATCCCGGCTCGATTGATCGCCAGCACCTGGTAGTCCCGGTCCATGACAATGATGATGGCGTCGGTGTTCTCCACGAGGTCGACGAGCAGACGCCGCTCGGCGATCCCCTCGGCGATCCGGCGCTCCAGGTGCTGGTTCAGCTCCCGCAAAGCTTGATCATTGGCTTTGCGCGCGGTGATATCAATCGCCGTGCCGATAACCCGCAGGCAGCGGTCGCCTTCGAAGAGGCCTCGGCCCTTGGCCGCGACCCAGCGCAGGATCCCGTCTTCCAGACCTATGGTGCGGTATTCGACATCGTAGACGTCACGCACGGCGGGATCGGCCGCCGCGGCGAAGGCCCGCGCCGTCGCTTCGAGGTCATCGGGATGAAGACCGGCGTAGAAGTCGGCCAGGGTGACGGTACGGTCCGTCAGCAGGCCGAACATCGCCCTCAAGCGCGGCGGCCAGTAGAGGGTGTCGTTGACGACGTCGACGTCCCAAAGACCGATCTCGGCGGCGTCAGTCGCTAGCCGCAGCTGTTCTTCGCGCCGGCGCAGGGCCGCCTCGGCGCCGGCGCGTTCGATGTGGGCCCATGAGCGCTCGGTCACCGCGCGAATGATGGCCAGTTCGTCGTCGGTCCAGGCGTGAGGGACCTTGTCGTGAATGGCCATCAGGGCCACCAGGCGCCCGGCCTTGATCAGCGGCATGCAGATCGTCGCGGCGACACCGATGTCCTGGAACGTCTGGGCTTCGTGCGGCGCAAGTTCGGCGAGGTTATCGTTGACGATCAGCGGACGCCCCGCCCCAAGCTCCCGAACGGCCAAGACCCCGAAGTCGGCTAGACGGTAGTGGCCGACGATCGAGGGCGAGCCAGGTTCGTGCCAGTCGCCGCGGATCGTGAGGCCGTCCTCGTCCGCGTCCATATCGGCATAGGCGCAGTTGGAGACGCCCAGATGCTCGCCGACCATGCGCGTCGTAACCTGAAGGATTTCGTCGGCGGTGCTGTAGGCGCTGAGCGCCAGCCCGAGATGGTCGAGAAACTGGAAGACCCCCGCGCTGGTGGCCAGTTTCCGCTCCGCCACGACGCGCGTGGTGATGTCGAAGACCATAGCCAGAATGCCGACCGGGCGGCCCGCGTCGTCGCGAATAGGTGTGTACTCAAGGTCCATCCAGACCTGCTCGGCGCGACCAAGCCGCCAGAGCTCGAGGGGCTGGGCGGCGTAGTGGAGAGCCTCGCCCGCCAGGCCCTTTTCGAGGACGTTGCGGTTGAACCCCTCGGCTTCGGGCCAGATCTCCAGGAGCTTGCCGCCTAGGGACGCCGGGTGCCTGGGACCGCAAACCTCGGCATAGCCGTCATTGTAGATCAGGCGCCCCTCGGCTCCCCAAAGCACCACCATTGGCACGCGCGAGGACAGTACGGTCTGCACGGCGAAGAAAAGCTCCGCCGGCCAAGCTGCGATCGGCCCCAGGTCGGTCGCGCTCCATTCATGGGCGCGGATCAAATCGCCGACCGCGCCGCCCCCCTGCAACTGGCGAGGAACCGCAGGCCTCGGGACTTGAGCATCGGCTTTGAAATCGTCCACGGCCCACTCTCTTTGAGCCGTAGCGATAGCCGAACAGTTCGGGCTCGAAAAGTCGATCGACGAGATCAAATCGATCGCGAGTCTCCCCCTCGTGGCGGCCCGTCTGGCCGGGGTCGACCTCGAAGGCTCGGCAGAAGCTGGCGCTGGCGGCGATGACGATCAGATCATCACCTAGAAGCAGGGTCGGTTCGGACGCGCTGGCGATGATCGCCATCGCCAGGCCATGGCCGGCGTCGACGTGCAGAATGGGGTGGGCAGCCATGACTGTCCTTCGCCGACCAGAGGCTCGCGAAGCGAAAGCCATACCTGGCTTGGAATATCTTGGAGACCGCTCGTGAACTCGATGCGGATGAGGCCAGCACCACATCACGTCCAGCTTGGAAGGGCGGGCCTCTTATTCGGCCCTACGAGAATTCATGCGTCGACTATCGGCGTCGGCGCCATCATGGCGATGACCAGATCAAGAAGCGCCGAAGGCCGGTAGGGCTTGGGAAGATATCGACCGTTCGCCGGCAGATCGACGGGCTTTGGGACAGCCGCCCCCGAGGTGGCGATGATCGGCAGTTTGGGCCAACGCAGAGCCGCCAGACGCGCAAGCCCCAGGCCGTTGATTTCGCCGGGCATGTCCACGTCGGTGAACATCAAGGCGATGTCGGGTCGGGCGTCCAGCAGCACGAGCGCCTCGCGGGCGTCAACGGCTTCCAAGGCGTCGTAGCCGGCGTCTTCCAGGATGTCGCAGGCCAGCATGCGGACCAGCACCTCATCCTCGACGACCAGCACGACTTGCGGCGCCGCGCGGGCTCCGTCCGCGGTCTCGCCGCTCTCACTGCCCATCGAAATGCCCCTGGCGCGACCTGGCGCCGAAAGGCGCAAGCAACGTCGACTACCCGACATAACCCGAGGCGAGCGTTTTAGTTGCGTCGCCGTTGGATAATCATGCCCAGGCCCGGGCTTCGGCGCCATGGCCAAAAACCACCCCGTGCGCCTTCGGAGACACGGCCCCTTTGTATCGCGAACAGATCGCAACCCTCACCAAACCCTGGCGTTGTCCTGCCCCGGGGAAAGCGCTGATCGGGTTGGAGATTTGTTTTGAGCGACGCGACCTTGTCCTTGGAGGACCAAGGCCCGATCGATCGGCGGGACCTGGTGTTCGTCGCCGTGGATCGTACGCGCACGCCGATGGTCATCTGCGATCCGCGGCAGATCGACAACCCGATCATCCTGGCCAACCAGGCCTTCTTGGATCTGACAGGCTATGCGCTCGCCGAGGTGATCGGCCGCAACTGCCGTCTGCTGCAAGGCCCCCAGACGGCCCGCGCGGCGATCGACGCCATTGGCCAAGCCGTGCGGGAGGCGCGCGACGTCGAGGTGGAGATCCTCAACTACCGCAAGGACGGTTCGACCTTCTGGAACCGGGTCAGCCTCAGCCCCGTGCACGACGAGGCTGGCAGGCTGATCTACTTCTTCGGCTCGCAGGTCAACGTCACCCAACATCGCTTTGCGCAGGCCAGCGAGGCCGAGGAAAACCGCATCCTGCTGCGTGAGATCGACCATCGGGCGATGAACGCCCTGGCGATCGTCGAGGGCATCGTGCGGCTCAGCCGCGCCCAAGACATCCAGCAATACGCCGCGGCGGTGCAGCAACGGGTGCAGGCCCTGGCCAGGGCCCATGCCTTTCTCTCCGAGAGACGTTGGCAGGCCGCCCCGCTGGAAGACGTCCTGCGGCTGCAAATCGAGCCCTATGGCCTGGGCCGTGCGACTCTGGACGGGCCCAACATTCAGGTCAGGGCGACGCTGATCCAGCCTCTGGCTCTGGTATTCCATGAGATGATCGCCAACGCCGCGATCCATGGCTGCCTGTCGGCGCCGGCCGGCGGCTTGGCCGTGCGTTGGGCCCCGCACAATGATGCCAGCGGCTTTCACTTGGTCTGGGAAGAGACTGGCGGGCCGCCGCCGCGCCAGCAACGCACGGCGGGCTTCGGTTCGGCCATGGTCGCCGCGATCATCGAGCGCCAATTGCGCGGCCAGGCGCGTCTGGACTGGCCGCCCACAGGCCTGCGGGCGGAATTCACCGTGCCGGACGCAGCCGGCGAGCCCGCGCCGTTTCGGGTCGCCGCCGGCGGTTGATCGCACATCGGACACGTCAATTCGGATCCAGGGCGCTACTCTTGGATGGCGCGCAGGCGCGCAGTCGTCGTCCAGGCCCACAACCAAGCCTCCACGACTCGTCCGGTTCTGGACATTGCCTTGGCCGGCGCAGCCTTAAGGTTCTGCACGCATTAGCATTGAGCGGCTGCGATGTCCGTGCGCTGGCGGCGGCCGCATTAACCCCCAGCGACCAGGAACAACGCCATGCTCACCGACAGCCTCAGCTGCTCTGGAGGGGAAGCAGGTAAGATCTCCGCCGAGCAAAGACGACGCATAAACGCTATTCTAGACGACAACCAAGTCATGACGCTGGCCACGAACCGTCCCGACGGTTGGCCTCAGGCCACGCCGGTAAACTACCTCCATAATAGCGGCCTGTTGTATTTCGTCGTCGCCCGCAACAGCCAAAAGCTGGCGAATATCCAGCAGGACGGCCGGGTGTCGATCACGGTTGGCGGCGCGAGGAAATCTCAAACCTCGGGACTCTCGATAGCGGCCATGGTCACGGAAGTGACCGAGGGTGATCAGATCGCGCAGCTGAACACCTTGTTGTGGAACACTCCCGCCGGGAAGGCGTATTCACCTCACCCGGGCGCCAACAGCATAGCGGTGCTGAAGGCGACGCCACGGATCATCTCGCTTATCGACTACGCATTGCCGCCAGGCCAAGCCCAGACGATCTTGATCGAGGAGCCCGGGCCCAGAGGCGCGATATCGGGCTGGTGAGCTTCTGGCCAGCGACCTCCGCTTGCCGCGCATGCCCACCCTTGCGGGCAAACTTGCGCCATCTTCGGCCAGCGTCGTGACGCTGACCGAAGTGTAAGGATCGCTTGCAGCCTAGCTAAGCGCCACGCCTGGTCGCCTGCCCGACCGCTCCCGAAACTCCAAGGACTGGCCAGGCCGCGCCAAGCAAGGGCTGCGCGCCATGATGCCTGCCTACGGCTCCTTCCTGGGCCAGCAGAGGGACCTTTCCCCGGCTTCGAACTGGCCCCAAGGAGCATGTGATCAGCGAGCGCACGGGGGGTGGGGGCAGCGGCGCTTTTGCCGCCCCCCTGGACAGCTACCTGCGCAACAACAGGATCGAAGACCTCTATGTGATGAGCTTCGCGCTCAGGCAGTGCGTCGATTCGACCGTGCGCAAAGCTCCCGACCGCGGCTAGGCGCCCATGGCGCTGATCGGCTCGTCCAGCGCCTTGCGGACGGCGACGGCCAGGTCACTGACCTTGAAGGGCTTGCGCAGGACGGCTTCGGAATCCACCAGTTCTCGAATGGCGCTCGCATCGGCGTAGCCGGTGATCAGCAGCATGCCAAGGTCGGGAATGACTTGCCGCGCCTGTCTGGCGACCTGGGCGCCGTCCATGCCCGGCATGGCGAAGTCGACCACCATCAGGTCCGGCCGATCCTCGACCAGGCGCGCAAGTCCCTCCTGGCCGCTCGCCGCTTCGGTGACGCGGTAGCCCAGCGATCTCAGGCACTGGACCAGGAACCGGCGCACGCTGGGGTCGTCGTCGATCACCAGGACGCGCTCGCCCGCGCTGAGAGGGGCCTCGTTTGGCGGGATGTCGCTGGGCCGGACGCGATCGTCCGCCTCGGTGATCGGCAGCCAGATCTCGATCTTTGACCCGACGCCGACGGTGCTGTCGATCCGCACTGCGCCGCCTGACTGGGTGGCGATGCCGTATACCTGGCTTAGACCCAGCCCTGTTCCCTTACCCACGCTCTTGGTCGTGAAGAAGGGGTCGAACACCTTCTGGAGTAGATCCTCGGGGATGCCATGGCCCGTGTCGCTGACGGCGATCACGACGTGGTCGCTGGGCTGCAGCCCCTCGTGCCACTCATCGGAAATCCGGCTGGAGATGCTCACCGTGCCGCCGTCGCCCATGGCGTCGCGGGCGTTGATGGCCAGGTTCAGCACCGCCAGTTCCAGCTGGTTGGCGTCGGCCTTGGCCCGCGCCGTTCCAGCGCCCAGCGCCATGCGGACCTCGACTGTGTGGCCCAGGGTCCGGGTCAGCAGATCGTCCATGCCGGTGATCAGCGCATCGACTTCCACCGGCTGCAGGTCCAGTTGCTGGCTGCGCGAGAAGGCCAGCAATTGCGCGGTCAGCTTGGTGGCGCGCTCGACGCCTTCGCGGGCGTTGGCGGCCATGCGCTTGACCCGCTCGTCGTCGCTGCGCCGCTCGATCATGTCGATATTGCCGACGATGGCGGTCAGCAGGTTGTTGAAGTCGTGGGCTATCCCGCCGGTCAGCTGGCCGATGGCGTCCATCTTCTGGGCCTGGACCAGGGCGGCCTGGGCCTGCTCGCGCTCGCTGATCTCGGCCAGCAGGCGCTCGTTGGCGCGCTGAAGCTCGCCAACGCTGTCGGCGATGCGCTGCTCGAGGGTCTCGTTGAGCAGCCGCAGCTGCGCCTCGGCGGTCTTGCGAGCGGTGATGTCGAGGCTGATCCCCGACATTCGCCGCGGCTTGCCGGGTTGAATTCGGTTGAGCCGTCCCCGCACCTGCACCCAGTGCAGCGCGCCGTCCGGCCAGAAAATCCGGTACTCGACGTCGTAGTCTTCGGCGCGGGCGATCGAGGCGTTCAGCGCGCCCGCGCGCAGGGCCATGTCCTCGGGGTGAACGGCCGCCTCGATGCTGGCCAGCGTCAGAGGCTGGTCGGGTGAGTGGCCAAAATGCGCGCGCGCCACCGTCGAGGTGGTCAGGGCCCCGCTGTCGAGATCCAGATCCCACGCCCCTAGCTTGCCGGCCTCCAGGGCGAAACGCAGCTGCTCCTCGGCCTTGGTCTGGGCGAGCAGGTGATCGCGCGCGCCATACTGGCGATGCCGGGCGCGGATCGCCGAATGCGCGGCGCTGATGAGCGTCTCGGCGTTGATCGGTCGCTCCAGCAGCACGACGTTGCCGATCGCCCGCAGGCGTTCGGCGTCGGCCTGGGTGCGCTTGCCGGGCTGCTTGGTGACCAGCACGATGAACGGGAAGTCCGACCAGGTCGGTTGCTGGGCCAGCCAGTCGGTCAGGGCGTCGGTGGCGCCCTGGGCCAGGGCCTCTTCGGTGAGGATCGCCGCGCCGGCCTCGTCCCCCAGCGCCTGGGTCAGCCCGCCGAGGTCGCCGCAGATCTGCGAGGCGTGACCGACATGGGCCAGGGTCTCGGCGATGACCGTCGCGTCGCGCCCCCGCGGCGCAAGGATGAGGATCGGCTTAGGCATTCGTCGGCCGATTGTTCTCCTCGCCCAGCATGTCGATCTTGCCCTGGTAGGACGGCAAGCCGGACATCACGCCCTGGAAGTCGGTCAGCGCCTGGCCCACCTCGATGCCGTGCTCGGTCAGGCGGATCTCGCGGATGGTCTTCTCATGCGCGGCGGTGCGGCTCTTGACCGCCGAGATCGCCGTCAGCACCGAACCGGCGGCCTCAAAGAAGCGAAACAGCAGGATGCCGTCGCTGAGATAGCTAAGGTCGATGTCGCTGCGGACCTCGCCGATGAATCCGTGCTGGCCAAGGATCAGCAGGGTGACCACGCCCTGCTGGTTGAGATAGGTCAGCAGCTCGTGCATCTGCAGCAGCAGGAACTTCTGCCCAGGCATGGCCTGGAGGTAGGCGTTGAGGCTGTCGATCACGACCGTTTGTACGCCCAGACGCTCGACCGCGTCGCGGACGTGGAAGGCGAATTCGCCCGGCGACAGCTCGGCCGGGTCGATCGCGCGCACGAGCAGACGGCCGCTATCGATATGGGGTTGCAGATCCATGCCCAACGCCTTGGAGCGCGTCAGCAGGGTCGTGAGGCCTTCGTCGAACAGATAGTAGGCGACCCTCTCGCCGCGCTCCAAGGCGGTTAGGGAGCAGCGGACCGATGTTGTTGTCTTGCCCACGCCCGACGGACCGCTGATCAGTGTATTGGTGCCGCGCGTAAGCCCGCCGCCCAGCAGCGCGTCGATGCCCAGCGCGCCGGTCGAAACCATTTCCTGAGTGAAGGTCGCGCGATGGTCGGCCGCCACCAGGCGCTCGAAGACCCGGATGCCGCCTGTGTCGAGCGAAAAGTCGTGGAAGCCGCCGCGGAACTTGATGCCCCGCATCTTGACCACTTCGAGCTGGCGGCGCTGGGCGCCATATTCGTGGGTCATCCGCCGCAGACTGATCACGCCGTGGGCGATGCTGTGCAGCTGCAGGTCGCCGTCCTCGGCGGTCTGGTCGTCGAGCAACAGCACCGTGCAACGGCGCGTGGCGAAGAAATGCTTCAGCGCCAGGATCTGGCGGCGGTGGCGCAGCGGGTTCTGGGCAAGCAGCCGCATCTCCGACAGGCTGTCGAAGACGACGCGGAGCGGCTTGGTCTCCTCAACCTGCTTCATCACCCCGCGCGTCGTTTCGCCCAGTTCAACATCGGAGGGGTGCAGAACCGACTGCTCGCTGTCGGGATCCAGGCCCTCTTCGCTGACCAGTTCGAACAGGTCGATGCCGTCCAAAGACCAGCCGTGGCTGGCGGCGGCGGCCCTGAGCTCGGGCTCGGTTTCCGATAGGGTGATGTAGAGCCCGCTCTCGCCCAACTCCCGCCCCTTGAGCAGGAACTGCAGCGCCAGGGTGGTCTTGCCCGAGCCGGGCGTGCCCTCGACCAGATAGATGCGATCGCGCGTCAGGCCGCCGCCCAGGATGTCGTCAAGCCCCGGCACTCCGGTGCTGACACGGCTCTCGACCCTGGCTTCAGACATGCTCGCTCCGCAAACGACGCGCCTGCCCCCTTATGCGGCGCACAGCCGGAGTAACGCTGAAGACAAGGCTAAGTTCAGTTCCCATGCGGCGAACCGGGGCGCAGTCTGGCGGCGCATCGGATAGCCGACACACGCACGGGAGAGGAACCACAGGTCCTTGGCCCAGGCTCTGCCAACAACATTGGGGGGCGCCGGGAGCCGCACGATGCCCAGGGCTAACGAGACCTTCAGCGCCAGTCGCTGACGTTGGCGCATCTCCCGCAACTGGTCCTTCCGCGCATATCTGACAGCGCGACGGTTCGCGAGGAAGAAACGCGGCGCGAAAGCTTGAAAGGCCGTGCATCAGACCTATCAAACTGTGGACATCGATCCAGCGAAAACCAACCGGAAACCATCCTGCGCGACAACCCGGCCCTTGGATTAAGCCGTGAGGTTTGGTCATGGATTTTCAGGAACACGCACACCACCACCACCACATTCGCGAAGCGCTCGCCGCGGCCCTCAATGAGCGCCGCCCCGTGGATCCCGCCGCCTTGCGATCGGATCGACATTGCCCCCTCGGTTGCTGGATCCACGGCGAGGGCGCCCGGCGTTGGGCCGGCAACCATGCCTTCCTAGGCTTGCTGGAAAGCCATCGCGCCTTCCACCAGCAGGCGGGTTTGGTTGCCGACCAGATCAATCGCGGGCAGTGGACCGAGGCTCGAAGATCGCTTCGGCAGGGATCGCCTTTCGTTCTGGCGGTTGCGGACTTAGCCGCCGCCTTGAGGCGAATGCGGGCGACGGCTGGATCGGTTGCGGCCTAGCTAAGCGCGCCGCGCCAAGGCCGCCCCGGTTTGCGCCCCGTGAGGTGGAAACAAGAAGCGGCCGGCGCGCGCGCCATCACGCAGTCGGATCTCCAAGATCACAGGCTCGCCGGCGTCCGCCAGGCGATGGGCCAAGTCACGCGCGGCCTGCTCGGCGCGGGCGCCGGTGGCAAACTGGAGGGGACCGCCGCTAAAGTCGCCGCGAACGATCCAGCCGTCGCTCGACGGCTCGACAAAGATGAAACAAGGCATGGTCATAGCGCAAAACAGTGAGCGGAGCGAAGTGGCGGCCGGCCCTCCGCTGGCCGGCCGCCCGCCCCAACTCAAGAGAACATGTCGCGGTCCAGGCGGCGCAGCGCGGACAGGACCTCGCTGAGCGGCACAGGCGCGGGCGTTCCCAAGAGCCATCTCTGACTGGGCCGGTGCTCGACCGCGCTGGCGTCCGACGCCCAGGCCGCCAGGATTTCGCGCTTTTCGGCGAGATCGAGATCCTGATCCTTCAGCACCTCCAAGGGGTGGAGGAAGCCGAACGCCGGCCGAACCGGCCATGGCCGAGCCCGGTCGTTTGCATGGGTGTGCGTGCGCATGGCCAGCTCCTTACGCGGCCTTGCGCGTTTTAGCCGGCTTGAGCTCCAGCGCCTGTTGGCCCGCGCCGACCCCGATCGCGATCTGCTTGGGTTTCAAGGCCTCAGGCACCTCGCGGACCAGATCGATCGACAAGACGCCATGGGCGTGGACGGCGTCCTTGACCACGACATAGTCGGCCAGCTCGAACCGGCGCTCGAAAGCGCGGTGGGCCAGGCCCTGGTGCAGGAAGGTTCGCGCGCCCTGGTCTTGGTTCGCCGCCCTTCGCCCCTTAATCACCAAGAGATTGGGCTCGGCCACGACCTCGAGATCCTTGGGCGCGAAGCCGGCCACCGCCAGCGAGATGCGGTAGGCGGCCTCGCCGGTCTTCTCGATGTCGTACGGAGGATAGCTGGGGCTCCCTTCGGTGCGAAGCGCTGTCTCGACGAGATCGACCATGCGATCCACACCGATCATGGAGCTGTAGAGAGGGTTGAAATCGAAAACGGTGCTCATTTCCATCTCCTCGAAAGCAAGTTGGACATGAGGGGCGCCGAGCCAAGCGCCATGCGCCCCAGGGCCAGGCCCCGTCGGCGCCCGGCAAGCAGGCGATGAATTAGGACGCGGCCGAAAAGCGTCAAGACGCTCGCATCAGAAATTTTTCGATCCTTGAACCGAAGCGTTGCACGGCCTGAACCCGAGGCTGAACCTCGCCGCTGTGCATCACTGTTGGAGATTAGGTCAACGATCATCCTGAGCGGTGATCTCGGCGACCAAACACGACCCGTGCCTGATCCGCCCCGATGGCGTCGTTGCGTGGCGCGCATTCGGTTCGGATGCTGATCCGACGCTTAGCCTCTGCCGATCGATGTCGCAGATTCTGGGCCGCAAGTAAGGCGTAACCCGATCTGCCGATGAGGCTTCGCGCCGGCGAGCGCGGATAGTGCGACGTCGTTCAGTGAGCGGCGTTGCACGCCATATGGCGTGGATGCCAGCGGCCTGCAGTCCTCGACCAGCGCCGCGACGCCGCCCTCGTAGTTTCGCACGCAGTAGTAGACGTCGTAGGCGTCCTTGTCCTTGGAGCGCCCAGCCAGGGCAAATCCCTTCATGGCGAGGAGCGCCGGGATCGAGGCGACCTTGAGTTCGATCCTGTTCTTACCGCCCTTGGGCATGACACCCTCCAGCAGGAAGCTCTCACTGAACTTCAGCGCCAGCGCCGCGCCATCGGCTTTCTGGACGGCGAAGTTCTCGATCAGGGGCGGCACGTTCTTTTCGATGACAGCGTCGCGCGGCATCAAGAAGTCGACGATGATCGAGATCGGCGGCCCGCCGTCCGCAGCGTCGATGACGCGGACCATCTGGAACTTCTTCAGGTCCTCGCCCTGCGCATAGCCATGCTTCTTCAGTTCCTCGATCAGGCCCGCATATTCACCGTCGCCAAGGGCGATGGGGTCCAGGCTAAGATCGACATCGAGCGAGCCGATATGGCGCATCTGCGGATTGTCCAGCAGCAGCCATGGCACCGCGCCGCCGATGACGACGAACTTGTTGCGATAGCTGCCAAGGATCTGCCCGATCTCTAGAAGAACGGCTTTGACGGCCTGGATCGATCGGTCGTCATAGGCGTGCGCGGGCGGATGGATTTCGGTCATGCCCTTGGCCATGAGAGTCCCTTTCGACGCAGGAACTCGGCCGCTTCACGACCACGCTCACCGGAATTGTAGAGATCCAGATAGGTCTGGACGGGCGAGGTGACCAAGAGGTCGGACGTCGGTTCGACGGCGTCCAGCAGCACGCTTTCGTCCTCAAGCACCTTGACCAGGAGATTGGCGCCCTTGGCGGCCGGCTCAAGCGCCAACGCCGCCTCCAACTCCGGCAGAACCTCCGGCCAGGCGTAGAGGAAGGTCGTCTCGTTTCGGCCGTAGGGGGCAAGCCAGTTGGCGGCCGAATAGGACCCCAGCATCAGCACCGGTTCGACGCGATCGTTCGCCATCAGCCCCTTCAGTCGCGCCGTCAGCGCCTCGCCATGGTGGATGGTGTAGTACTTGCGCGTCTGCCCAGGTGGGGCTTCGTAGTCGTCGCGCCAGGCGTCCAACAGGCTGTCGGGATCGGTCAGGATCAGTCCCTCGGACGTGGATTGGGCCCACTCGCGGGCCAGCAGGCCTTCCTTGACGTTGTGCACCTGGCCGAGGCTGACGGTGGCGCCGTCGGCGATTTCCTGCAGTCGGACCGGGGTGACCGGGTCGCGCAGCAGCCAGCGCAGAACGCGGGCCGACTTGGGCTTGAACAGCGACTTCAGATCGCGGCGCTCGCTGGCGGGCTTGTCGGCGACCGTGCGTTCGAGAAACAGGTTGTCCAGATGCAGGCGGGTGTTTCCAAACAGGTCGAAATAGTTGACGCCAGCCTCCACGCAGAGCGCACGCGATTGTTCGGAGATGTAGGGGGCCAGAAAAATCGGCGCGGCAGGCATGGAATGATACTTCCAGTGCTTGAGCTGCTGGATAGCATCTCGGGTCGCTCGCGGGTGCCCGTTGCTCTTGACCTCGCAGACCAGGAGATAGGGGCGATCGCCCACGGTCAGGTTCAAGACTGCGTCGGCGCCGACGTCGGGATCGTCTTGCTCGAAATGGACGCCCTCCAGGCGGGCGATCGGAATGAGTTCGATGAGGGCTTCTAGCGCTTCAACCACCTCCCGCTCAAATTTCAATGGATCGTGCACTTTCAGCATCCGTTGAAATAGTCGGATTGAGTGAAATGGGTGGCCACTGGGCGCGGAACTCATGATGGAAAGTCGACCGGCTATCGCGAGCCGCTTCGATCAACGCCACCGTCTCATCGCGATCGTCCGGATGCAACCGGTCGAGCCAGGCCTGGTAGCTGTCGTCGCGCGATGGATCGCGGCGCGTAGTCAGCCCACACCGATGGTCGTAAAGCTGATTGCCGTGGCTGTCGCGACTTATCCTTCCATCAGTCGTAGACGCTCAGCGGGAGAAAACGCCCATGCTTTCGCGCAGCGCGCTCGCCTTTGCGCGGAGGGCGCGACGATCGCCTTCCCCCATCCTCTCAAGAGCGCGCAGCGGCATCATCATGCGCCCTTGTCCTCGCAATCGGCCGAGATTGCGGTCGAGAAAATCCCAATAGAGCGCGTTGAACGGACAGGCGTTGTCGCCAAGCCGATCTTTGACATCGTAGCGACAGCCGCGGCAGTAATTACTCATCCGGTCGATGTAGGCCCCGCTGGCCGCGTAGGGCTTGGAGCCAACGATGCCACCATCGGCGAAGGTCGCCATGCCGCGCGTGTTGGGCATCTCCACCCACTCGTAGGCGTCGGCGAACACGACCATGTACCAGTCGTCGACAGCATCCGGATCCACCCCAAGGAGCATGGCGAGGTTTCCGGTGATCATCAGCCGCTGGATGTGATGGGCGTAGGCGTGGTCACGCGCCGCTCGCACGGTGTCGGCCACACAGGCCATGTCGGTCTCGCCCGACCAGTAGAACCACGGCAGCGCGCCGTGCGCGTCCAGAGCGTTGCGCCGCCCATACTCCGGCATCTTCAGCCAGTAGACGCCGCGCACGAACTCGCGCCAGCCTATGATCTGGCGAATGAAGCCTTCGACGGCGTTGAGCGGCGCGCGTCCCTGGCGATAGGCCGCTTCGGCGCGCCGACAGATGTCCAGGGGGTCCAGGAGGCCGATATTGAGAGCAGGTGAGATCAGGCTATGCCACAGAAAAGGGCGCTCCCAAGCCATGGCGTCCTGCCAGTCGCCGAAGGATGGCAGGAGATCGTCCAGGAAGTGCTGGAAGACGGCTTCCGCCTCCTGTGAATTGGTCGGCCAGCCGAACGGCTCGATCGCCCCGAAATGATCGTCGAAGCCGTGGGCGACCCGGTCGATCATGCGCCTGGTCGTGGGGTTGGGCGTTACGCGCAGGCGCTCAGGCGGCGCGAGCCCCGCGGGTAACTTGCGGCGGTTATCGGCGTCGAGGTTCCAGCGGCCGCCGGCCGGTTCGCCGCCGTCCATCAGGAGGCCCGTCTTCTGCCGCATCTCGCGATAAAAATACTCCATCCGCAGCTCACGGCGGCCTTCGGCCCAGCCCGCGAATTCGGATCTCGAGCAAAGGAAGCGGCTGTCCTCCCGGGTCTCGACGGGCACGGGCAGATCGAGGTTTAGCAGCGCTTGCTCCAGACCCCACTTGCCGCAGGCCGTACGGATCACACGCCTGAAGCCGCCTTCGTCAAGGACGCGACACAGTTCGCCCGCGATCGAACCGCGGTTGCCGGGATCGTCGAGGCCCACGTAGCGGACGTCCAAACCCTCCCGCCGCAAGCGCTCGGCGAACTGCCGCATGGCCGACCAGACCAGGACGAGCTTTTGCTTGTGGTGTTTCCAGGCGGTGGCCTCGGCCCGACTCTCGATCATCAGGACCACGTCCCGGCCCGGTTCGGCGTCCTCGAGCGCCGAGAGCCCGCTGGAAAGTTGATCGCCAAGAACCAGGCGCAAGGTTTTCACGGCTCGCCCTCCTCCAGGCCGCGTTCATCGCTTCTGTGCAACGGGCTCGCCCGACGGTGCGACCGCGTTCGCGGGAAATTCCAGCGCGCCCGCGTAGCCGAGACGACGGACCCTCGCCTCGAGCGCGCCGAGCGTTTCCTTGGACGGCGACGCGCGGGTGTAGAGGAAGACCTTGCTGAGCTTGGGATTTGCCGCGATGAACCATTCCCCCTCGGGATCTCGGTCCATGACGACGTAGCGCCAGGTGACGAACGGCGCGTAGGCGACCTTCAGCCGCCGGTTGACGCCTGGGTCCTCTATTCGTCCACGGCCAGAAATGGCGCGCCGCTTGCCGTCGACACCGCCCTGTCGGCAGTCGTCGACCACCTCGACATGGGTCGGATCCTTGAGGACATAGCGCGTGGTCCCCGCCACGCAGCCGTCGGTAAGGCGCATCGGCGTGCGGCCGACCTCCAGCCAGACACCGGAATAGTGCTCGGCTGGATCGATCGGCCGGTCGTCTTGGGCCCGGGCGCCAGAGGCGATGGCCAGCGCTGAAAGGCCGATGAGCATGTGCTTGCGCATGATGTCTGTCCTCCGCCCTAAGATACGAGGCATTGAGGCGGCGGGATGTGGGATCGGATGCGAGAGGATGCGGGCGCAAGCGCCCGGCCACGCGTCCGGCCCGGCGATTGGCGCGTAGCTAGGTCGACTTCGCATAAAGGAGGTTTCGATGCTCTCGGTCGCCCTCGCCCTACTCCTGGCCGCCACGCCGTCGCCCCCGTCGGCGCTCCAACCCACGTCCCTTGCGGGAGATTGGGTCGTTGACCTCTCGGCGAGCGACAGCGCGCCCTACTTCAAGGGCATGAGCCTAGTCTTGGAGGATGACGGACGGGTGACGGGCAGCTTCTACGACAGCGCGATCGAGGCGGGCCGGTGGCGGACGGCGCGGAGCCGCATTTGCGTAAGCTTTCGAACCAGCGACGGCAAAGGGCCCTATCATACGACCGCCTGCCTGAGGGGCGGCGCAGTGGAAGGGCAGACCTGGGCCGAGCACCGCAATTTCGTATTCCTATGGAGCGCCAAACCCGCGACGCCAGCTGATCGGGCCGCCCCGTGGTGGTGAGCCTGCCTGGCAGGACCCGGTGAAGACGTCTCGCCGACCCAAATCGACCACGCCAGACAAGGTGTGCCTGGTGTGTGGCCGGCCATTCTCATGGCGAAGGAAGTGGGCCCGCGACTGGGCGTTGGTGAAGACCTGTTCAGATCGCTGCAAGCTCGATCTGCGGCGCGGGGAACGCGCCGACGCCTGAACGGTCGGCGCGCGGGCCAAGCTTCGCGTCAGCGGAAGAAGAACCGCGCCGTATCACCGACGCCGCGCCGCTGCGCGCCAGGAGCCGCCGTTGGGCCGGCTCCAGGAACACGACCTTCGCGGGGCAGATTCATCGAGTGATCACCGGCCACGAAACGCTCGGCTGGCCGCCTGCGCTGCGCCAGCAGGTCGCCGTCTCGTTGAACCCGCCCATGCCGATGATTGTCCTTTGGGGTCCAGATCGGCCTTGATGCACAATGGCGCCTGCCGCGCGATCCTCGGGGCCAAGCATCCCATCGGGCTCGGGAGGCCCTTCTTCGAGGTATGGCCGGAAGTCCGCGATCGAATTGCTCCGGCACCTGCCTCCGCGCGTGCTTGAGAGATAATGCCGCTCTCTTGGCGCCGGGTTAGGCGCGACCTTGCAGCCTAGAATGACCAGCCGGGCCGCCCAGGAGGTCGGCCCGTCCCCGGATGGTCCGCGCCATGCATCTTGTCGAGCAAGCGGTGGCCACGGAGGTCTTGGATGCAACCCGGTGTTCCGCTGCGGGCCAGGTAGTCCGGCGCGGCGGCCACCAATCGCATCTGGTCCGCCAGCTTGTTGGCGATCAGGGCGATATCGGTCAGTTGGCCGATGCGGATGACCGCGTCCAGCCGGTCCTGGACCGGATCGGCCAGCCGCTCAGTCAGATCCAGCTCGATTTTCAGGCTCGCATGCCCGCGCATCAGCGCCGCGGACGCCTAGGGTCGGTACTCAATAAGCGCTGACGGTAATCGGGGGTTGCTGATTCAAGGCTTCTGAAAGGGAGCCTTGAGATGGCCAAGCAGGTTCAGTGGCTTAGCGACGAGGAGTGGGCTCGGATCGAGCCGCTGCTGCCGCGCGGACGCAAGGGCACGCATCGCGTGGACGATCGTCGCGTGGTCTCGGGCATCGTCCACATGCTCACCAGTCGGAGGCCTCACTCGCCGCCCACAGTGATTATGCCGGGCAGGCCGACCACGACCCCGGCGGCGGTTCCGGCTAAGATTTACTCACGCAACTGGCGCGCAACGCTTGCCAAAATCACGTCCCGGCTTGCCGGCTTCATCAGCGCTTCATCGGCCCCCAGACCCGAGGCCAGATCCAAAAGGGTTCCTGGGTGAAGTCGGCCGGCGCCTGCGCTCACGGCGATGACCTTCACGCTTGGCCAGCGCCGCTTCACCTCCATTATGGTCTCGATGCCCTCGCGGACAGGCATCAGCAGGTCGATTAGGACCAAATCGAAGGCGACAAGCTCCAGCTTCTCTATGGCGCGACCGCCGTGCTCGGCTTCTTCGGTGTAGTGTCCCGCCCCATCGAGTGCGCTGGCATAGACCTGACGCAGCAGTTCGTCGTCATCGACTATCAGAATGCGAGCCATAGTCCCTCCTGTGACATCGCACCGTGAACGCCGACTGTAAACACAGGCGCCCTAGACCTGCAGGCGGTCGGCGAGCTCCCCCGGACGGACCTCGCGCTGCTGAGATTCTCGCCCCCGTTACTACGCGTCTGCGCAACGTCCCCGCCGTACGCTCTTCAGGCGTATCGACCGACCACGCCCAAAGCCGCCTCCGTCAAGGGCGCGACGCAGTTCGCCCGCGATCGAGCCGGTGTTGCAGGGATCATCAAGCCCCACATAGCGGACGTCTACAAGGCTCTCCAGGCGCGCTCCTCGCGTTCCGCCCGTCTGGACATGGTTCTTCGCCGAGAACCAGCAAGAACGGCACAACGGCGGACCCCGCACCGCCGACAGCCGCCGTGGACGCCAGATCATGCGCGCGGCGGTGCGTGGTAGGGCCGTGGTCGCCGACACGACCTCGCCGCACGGCTCTATCGCGATGGGCCAAACGCACGTCATGCCAGCCCTTAAGGCTGGGCTTGGATGCGCCACTGGGCGTTGGCGTTCTTCGGGTTGCCCGTGCGCGTCAGGTAGGGCTCGTCGCCCGACAGCCAGATGTACTGGTTCCAGTAGGTGTTGCGGATCGACGTGCCCTGGCCGGCGCTCTGCAGGTCGTAGGTGGCCGGCTGGGTCCCGTTGCCGGGCGCGAACAGCTTCACCGCGCCGGTCACAGCCCGGTAGTCGAGGAACAGCATCGGGTCCTGGGCGGATCGGAACATCGTGCTGGTGTTGGGCCCGATCCGGGCGAAGTCCAGCGGCGTTCCGTCGCGATTGTAGATCAGCGAGTCGGGGACCACCCCGTCAGGGGCGATCATGTACTTGCCGTTGGCCACGCTCTGGATCCGCACCACCGTGCTGGTGCTGGCCGGTTGGGTCGGGATCTGCCAGCCGGCGGGCGTGGGGCTCATGGGCGCGATCGGCCCGTTGCGCCAGCGCCAGTTGTACCAGATCCGGGTCTGCGGATCGAACTGGTCCTCATAGCCGGGGTTGGGCAGGGCGTTGTAGAGGCACTGGCGCTGGGTGTCCTGCAGCTGGCGGACCGCCGCGGCCTGGTCGGTGGTTCCGAAGTCCAGCTTGCTCATGCACTGGGCCTGGGTCATGCCCTTGCCGCTCTGTCCGGCGGCCAGCACATAGGTGTCGCCACGGTTGGCGGCGTTGGCGTACCAGCCGCGCATTTCGGTCTCGTCGTAGCTCAGCCAGTTCTTGACCAGGGTGTTGGCCTCGGCCCGGGCGGCGGCGGCGCGCTGGGCCGGCGGCAGGCCCATGGTGCGGATGAAGGCGGCCCAAAGGTCCTTGCTGGCTTCGGTCGCGACCAGGGCCGTCGGCTTCATGTTGCTGGCCTTGTAGGCGTCCCAGCTGGGGTTTAGCCGGCCGTCGACCGTGGCCTTCCAGATCACGTCGCCGCTGGAATAGTCGACGGCCACGGCCCAGTTCGAGTGGCTGTGCTGCTCGGAGCCCAGCGCGCACAGGTAGCTCTTCACCTCGCGCACCTTGATGTAGTTGTCGCTGGCGGTCCGCACCGTGTGCTCGGAGCTGAACGAATCCTGGAACAGGTGCACCGCCCGGCCGAACAGGAAGTAGTTGCGGTCGACCGTCACCAGCGACGAGGTCACCCCGCCGTCATAGACCGCGATGTTCGACTTGGGCGCAGTGGCGGCGGCGACGAAGTAATCGACGAAGCGCTGTTGCGAGGTTTTGGCCGCGCGCACGCCGCCGTCCGGGCCGTTGTCGTCGTAGCGGCGCATGAAGTGATCGTACTGCACCTCGGCCGGCTCCTGGGCCACGGCGTCCCAGCACTTCTTCGATTCGGCGACGCTGTAGCCGGCCAGATCGACCCAGCGTTCGCCGATGATGGCGTCGTAGACGGCCTTGTAGCGCGAGGCGTAGCGGGTGTCGTTCCATCGCTGGCTGCGGATGCGCTGGGCCTCGGCCTGGCCAGGACCGTTCAGGACGGTGTTCCAGGCCCTGCCGCCGCCCACGGTCCAGCCGCGCCGCGGGTCGTTGGGGTCGGGCAGGTCGGGGGCGCTGGCCGGCGAATAGCCCAGCAGCTCGATGGCCGACATGCGGGTCAGCCATTCGTGCCCCATCGGCACGGCGTTGACGGGCCCCAGGCTGACGCTCTGGGTGAAGGCCCCGCCCGGCACGGCCGAACCCACGCCGAGGGTGAAGGCTACGGCGGCGCCCAGCTTGCCGAGGATCGATGCGCGCATGATGTGTCCCCATTCGCGATCGCCCACACGACCGCTTGCCTGAGCCGGAAAACACAACACCACGCACCCTTGAGATGTATTTATTTTCACACCCCCATTGCGAGCATTTCTAGGGCGGCACGAAGCCGATCTTTGAGCTGAGGAGCGCTGCGCTCGCGCGACACGGCGCGGACTTGCGGCGGATCACGATCACAGCCGTCCTTGGCCGGAAAGTGAGAGCAGGTGATCGATTGCGTGGAGGTCGACCATGCCTGTCAGTGACCCGTCGCCGGGGTCCGGATTCGAGCTTAGGGGCCTTTGCAAGACCTATCCCACCGGCGCTGGCGACGTACACGCGCTGCGGGACGTGGATCTGAAGATCGGACGGGGCGAGACCCTGGTGTTGCTGGGGCCTTCGGGTCTCGGGAAAACGGACCGCGGCAGGGGTGATCTACCCGCAGGAAGGCCAAGCGTGCGGCCAGGCAGCGTCCCGCGTGCAGGCCCGAACAAACCGCCTGGCCCGCGCATCGCCCTCTACAGCTTGCGCCACAGGCTAGCTGCAGCGACAAGCGCCCTATGCTTGCTTCGCTCGCCGCCGCCGTCATCGCCTGCACCGCGCCCACCGTTCATGACGGCGATACGCTGCGATGCGGGCCCGAGCGCGTTCGGCTCTTCGGGGTCGATGCGCCAGAAGTTCGGCGCGGGAAAACGCCAGCCGAACCGCTTGCCTACGCGGCTCGCGACGAACTCGTTCGCCTCACCCGCGGGCGGGTCGGCTGCCGTTTTGTCGATCGGGATCGGTATGGCCGCTTCGTGGGCCGCTGCTGGTCGGAGGTGACCCCCGACGTGAACGCCGCGCTTATCCGCTCGGGCTTGGCGACCGAGTACCGGCGCTACAGCAAGGGCGCGTACGCCAAGGAAGAAGCCCAGGCCCGCGAAGCCAGGCGAGGCCATTGGGCGCCCGCTCGATAGAACGACATGAATCGCGACGGACGCCCCGGATCTTTCGGTTCCAGGCCATGATCGACCTGCTGCTCGCGCGCGCCTGAGCACCCAAGGCGCCCGGCATGGGTCAGATCGGCGTCAACCGGTAGCCAGCCTCCGCCGTCCAGCCTTCGACCCGCACCAGACTTTCCAGTCGTCGGCCGCCCGGCGTGCGTCGCAGAAAGACGATCAGGCCGATGGCCTGGCCGATCGCGCGGCGGGGGACGGTCTGGCTCACCTCTCCGATCAGGTCCTCCAGTCGGTCGAGCGCCTCAGGGGCGCTGTTGGCATGGAGGGTCGCCAAGCCGCCCGGGTGGCCGGTGTTCCAGGCCTTGAGGAGGTCCAGCGCGCTGCCGTCGCGAACCTCGCCGATGACGATCCGGTCGGGCCGCAGACGAAGCGCGGCGCGCACCAGCTCCGCCATGCTGATCGGAGGGTCGGCGCGGCGGGTCAGCAGCGCCAGCTGATCGGGCGCCGCGCACTGCAGTTCGGCGGTGTCCTCGATGAGGATGACGCGATCCTGGGCGAAGGCCGGAAGGGCCAGGATTGCGTTGGCCAGGGTCGTCTTGCCCGTGCCCGTCCCGCCGACGATCAGGATATTCTCCCGCGCCTGGGCGGCCGCTTCCAGGACCATGGCCTGGGCGCTGCTCATCACCGCCTGGTCGACATAGTCCGCCAGGGTGAAGATGGTCTGCGGGCGTTTGCGGATCACGAAGCCGGGGCCCGCCGACACCGGCGCATAGACGCCCTGGAAGCGCTCGCCGCCCGGCAGGGTGGCGCTGGGCAGGGGGTTGTCGTGATTGACCACATCGCCGGCATGGTCAGCCACCAGGCGCAGCACCCGTTCGGCGTCAGCTCGAGCGATTATCTGACCGCTATGGACCCGTCCCGCACCGGCCCGTTCGATCCAGATCGCCCCGTCGGCGTTGACGATCACCTCGACCACGTCGGGGGCGGCCAGGGCCTCGGCGATGACCGGTCCCAAGGCGTGCGCCAGGGCCTGGGCCTTGCGCGCCTGGGTTTCGGGGGCGTGGACGGTCATGGTCAGTCCTCGAACTCGAAGGTCAGGTCGGCGACGCTGAGGATCGCCGGCGCAGGCGCGCTGGGCGTCCTGGCGGCCTTGGCCGGAGCCGCTTGCAGCGGCGGCCCGCTCGGCCGCGCCGCGCGCACGCCGATCCAGTCGTTGGGCGGCGCGCCCGGGGTGTCGAGCGTCTCGGGGGTCTGAACGAACAGCGCTCGCTCCCCGGCGAAAAAGTTGCGCGTCACCGCCGCGATCGTCGGCGCCTCCCAGTAGCGGATCTTGTCGGTGACGAACGGCTTGGCGTTGTTGACGAACAGGAACTGCTTGTCGGCCGCCAGCCCGCGCACGTCCTGCTCGGCCAGGACATAGCGCTCGACCTCGGCCTGGTTGCGGCTGTGATGGCCCTTGCCGAAGGCCAGGCGCGGGTCGCTGAAGCTCTCGCGCATCTCCAGCGCCCGCCCCGCCCGCTTGACCACCCGCTCGATGCTGGTGGGCTCGGAGGTCGCGAAGGCGGCGGTGACGTGGCAGTTGTCGAAGATCGAGGTGTGGACGCCGTAGTACTTGAAGACGTCGTTGAACGACTGGCAGATCAGGTGCGCGACGATGCCGTAGCCGGCCATCTCCCCCAGCGCGTTCTCCAGGAACGGCAGCGGGCCAAGCTTGGGAAACTCGTCGAGCATCATCAGCAGCTTGTGGCGCTTGGGCCGCCCGCGGCTGTCGGCGTCCACCGTCTCCATCAGGCTGTTGAGGCTCTGGCGCAGCATCACCCGCACCATGAAGGCCAGGCGATCGGCATGGGCCTGTGGAGTGATCAGGTAGAGGCTGACCGGCGCCTTCGCGCAGACCAGGTCGCCGATGCAGAAGTCCGAGGCGCTGGTGGCGTGGCACACCAGCGGATCGGCCCACAGGGCCAGCGACTTCTGCGCCGTGGCCAGCACGCTTGAGCGCACCCTGGGCTCCATCGACCGGAACGCCGTCGCGCCAAGCCAGACCTCGGGATGGATCTCGGCGATGGGCTCCAGGTCATCGTCGCGCGCCAGGCCGTCCGCGGCGGTCGGGTCGGGACGCCAGCGGTGCTGGGTGGCCAGCATGGCGTCCAGCGTCGCCTCGATGTCGATCAGCAGTCGACGGACATGGGCCAGGGTCTTGTGCTCGTCGGGCTCGGCGTAGAGGCAGTGCAGGATCACGCCGGTGAAGAAGTTGGCCGCGCTCTGGTCGAAGAAATCGAGATTGCCGCCCTTCAGTCCGATCGGGTCGACCAGGATGCCGACGATGTTCTGGATGTCGGCGATTTCCATGGGACCCTTGCGGACCTCGAACAACGGGTTCCAGCGCGCGGTGTTGGGATCGGTCGGGGCGAAATAGAAGGTGTGCGAGAAGGTGCGGCGATGGTCGGCGGTGATGTGCCAGAGTTCGCCCTTGCGGTCGTAGGCGAACAGGCTTTCGCCCCAACTGACCATCGAGGGCACCACATGGCCCGCCCCCTTCCCCGAGCGCGAAGCGCCCACGATCACGCAGTGGACCAGCATGACGATGCTGAGGAGCCGGCCCTTCAGGCGGCCCAGCACCCTGCCCTGCAACCTTGCCCCCGCCACAAGCCCGGCGCGCCGGGCGTCCGCCAGATCGCCCCAGGCGGCCTTGCCGAAGGGCCCGGGCCGCGCCACGAACCGACGCGTCAGGCCGATGACCATCAGCAGCGGCCAGAGAAACACCGCAAGCCCGATCAGGGCGGCCTGGTCGAAGACCTGCGGATAGGTCCCGGCCCAGCGGCCGTACCAGGCCAGGAACGCCCACGGCGCATAGAGCCGTACGGGCCCGACCACGCCCCAGCCGGGGCCGAAGGCGGCCGGATAGCCAAACTGCAGGGCCGCCGACTGACCGGCCGCCCATGACCCCGCCACCATGCCCGCCAGGCCAAGGACCAGGATCGCGAGCGCCTTGGGCCCCTTGGCCATCATCGCCTCCAAGCCCCCGCGATAGTCGAGCAAGGGCCGGCGGCCGTTTCAATCCGTCAATTCTAGGGGGCTAGGGCTCGGGCCCCAGGAACGGAACCTTGCCCTTGGCCAGGCCCAGAACCTTGTCCAGGCCCTTCTGCTGCGCCGCGACCGGGTGGCGGGCGATCGCCGCGACCACCCGCCGGTCGACCTCGCGCACCGCCTGGCCGACGCCCAGCCCCATCTGCGAGGGCGCGACCAGGGTGTCCTCGCCCAGTTCCCTGGCGACCATCAGGCGGGTTCGGGTGCGCGCCACCGCTTCGATACGCGCGTCGGCGCGCTTGATCTTGCGCTCCAGGGTCCGTCCTTCTCGCCGCGCCGCCTCCGCGGCCTGCTTTTCGGGATCCAGCCGCGCGGCCAGGAAAGCCCGTCCCTCGGGACCGCGCAACCAGTCGCGCCGCACGGCGTAGCGGATCTCCGCCAGGCGCGCGGCCTGCCGGGCGCGGGCCAGGGCGTTGAGCTCGGCATGGGCCGCCCAGATCATCCGCGCCGGATTGCGGATCCAGCGCGCCAGGCTGGCGCGCCTGGCCCGTCCTCGGGCGATCCGGCGTTCGGTGGCGATCAGCGTCCCCTTTGCCAACGCCCGCGCCGAGGCCGCCTCGGCCAGCACCTCGCGCACGATGTCGCCGGCCCGGGGCGCGGCTGGCCGCTGCAGGCGGCCAAGGTCGCGCGCCCAGCCGTCGCGCTCGGCGATCATGGTGGCGTGAATGGCCTCGAATTCGCGGATCACCGCGCCGATCGGATAGGGTCCGCGTTCGAGGCCCTCGGCCATCCGGTCTTCCAGATCGCGTAGCTTGGCCGGCCCGTCCTTGCGCGCCTGGTTTCGCTCGCGGACCCGGCGGTTGATGTCGCCGCGGTCGGAGGCCTCGCCGCGCCGCTCCATGCCCGAGGCCGACGGGCCCAGGTGGATGGTCGGCTCGCGCGCCTCGCCCTGATCGGCCAGGCTGTGGTGCGTCACCTGGGGCGCGTCCGCACCCAGGTGCTGGCGCAGATGCTGGTTCTGGATTTCGCACCACTCCAGCCGAAGCGCCCTGACGGCGTCGGGATTGTCCCATTCGCGACCCTTCAGGCCAAAGCCTTCGGGGGTCACCCGCCTTGTGGTGACCAGGATGTGGGCGTGGTGATTGCGCTGGTCGCCGTGGGCGTCGGGATCGTGGATCGCGTAGTCGGCGATCATGCCCCGCGCCACCAGGCTGTCCCGGACGAAGGCGCGCACCAGGGCGTGGCGCTGATCATCCGACAGCTCGTGCGGCAGGGAGATCAGCACCTCGCGGGCGGTGCGCGAATCCGCACGCTTGTCGGCCGCTTCGGCCGCGTTCCACAAGCGCTCGCGATCGGTAAGCGACGCCGGCGCGGTGTCCGGGGCCATAATGCCTGAGAAGGCCACCCCGCCCTTGGCGGTGTAGTCGAAGGTCATCTCCAGGCGCTGGTCGTGCAGGCTGGTCGCGGCGCGATAGGCGGCCGCCGCGACGGCCGATCGGCCGTCGGCGCGCTTGATCGCCTGCACCTCGAGCCGGAACTGCGCCACCGCATCTCCTGGTCCAATTCGCGCTGGGCGCGGGGATCGCTAAGGGGCTGGCCCCTTGGCTGACGGCGTCATCCCGATGACGCTGGCCGCAGGCATTGCTAGCAATGCATAACTGCGCCCTTGTCACCCATGACAGGTCAGGGGTACGCTCCTCATCATCCGAAATCAACCGCCGACCGTCCCGCCCGCCAATCAACCAGCCGTACGCCATGCCCCCCGACCCCGCCGTCTCCGCGCCTGGCTCCCGCCGCCGCCCCGAAAGCCCGGCCGCTCGCCAGCGGCGTCTGCAGGCCCTCGAGGTCGCCCTGGCCGATCGCGAGCATCGCGCCCGCGAGGCGCTGTCGGGCCTGCGCGGCTCCCTGCCCCGCAACCGCGGACACGTCACGCCGCTGGCCAGGATCGAGGACGACGAAGAGCGCCTGGCTGTGTGGCGCGCCCGGGTCGAACGCCTCGAAGCCCTGCTCGACCAGACCGAACGCAAGCGCGAGACCCGGGCCAAGATCGTGCTGGGGACGACGCTGCTGGCCGAGGCCGCGCAGGATCCCGACGACCCGCTGCTGGCCCGGCTCCTGGCCATCGTCGACGCCCGGGTCCACCGTCCCCGCGACCGGCTGGCGATCGCCGAGACCCTGGGCCTGGCCATCGCCCCGGTGAAGGCGCGGACCGTCCCCGACCTGCCCGATTTCGACGCCATGGCGGCTGAGCGCCTTGCGCAGGAGACCTCGCGCGAGGCGCCCAGCGACGCGCCGGCGCCAGGGCGCCGACGGGGCAAAAAAGGGGGCTGACGCCCCCTCCCCTAGTGCAGGGTCTCGGCGGCGAGCCACCGCTCGAACATCTGATCGATCGCCTCGTCGCACTCGATCCTCCACTGCTCGGCGGTCTTGCCGTCCGGCGGGAAGTCGGCCGCCAGGGTCTGCAGGGTCAGATGGTCGAAGGTCACCACCGAGATCATCCCGGCCTCGGCCAGCGCCAGAAGGTGACGGGTCATGGCTTCGTCGCGTTCGCTCGCCCAGTGACGGATGAAAGCCCCGCCGGCCAGCTTCAGGACGATGCTGTAGCGAGGCTGGCCGCTGGCGATGTGGGCCTGGATCAGTTGACGCTCGAGGTGATCGAACTGGGTCGTGGACATGGGATGACTCCGGCTGGACCGACGCTCCCCTTGAGCGCCTTTGTCCCTCTCCTCCTGTCGGGCCCCGGCCCGTCACCGGAGGGGTCGCGCAGCGGTCCCGGAGGGGAACCCGCGCCAGCGGGTTGACGGGCCGGGTGACAGGATAATCTTGGAAGAGGCGCCCCCAGGCTCAGCCCGCCGGCCCCACCGGTCGGACGCGGGACGACGGGCGCCACGGCGCGCCGCCATCGGCGGCCGCCCGCGCCCGGGAGGTCCGCGAGCGCGGCCTGGCGGTAGGGCCGCCTCGCCCGCGGCCCCAAGGGCCCGCGAGGCCGCCCGGCGCCGCAAGCGGGCCCGGCGCCAACCGCCCGCCGGCGAGAAGAAGGGGGTCGGAGCCCCCCAGGGTCAGTCGCCGACGTAACCCTGCATCCGCAGCGCCAGCCACTGCTCGAAGAACCGGTGATCCTCCAGCCGCCCTTCGGCGTCCAGCCGATCGCACCAGTCGAGCACGGCGCCGCGCTCGTCGTCCGACATCGCCGCCCAGGCAGCCCGGGCCTTCGCGCGCTCGGCCTGCAGTCGGCCGTGCTCGGCCTGATGTTCGACCAGGGCAAGGTGATCCAGCCACGCGTCCACCTGCGCGCCGGCCTGCTCTTGAAAGAGAACCGCCGCGGACTGCTGGGCGCCGAGCAGCGAGCGCATGAAGGAAGAGATCGCGTTGAACATCCTGGAGCTCCAACCATCGCTCCTCGTGAGCGACGTTGAACCCGAGGGCCACGGACGGGGTCCCGCAGTCACCGCAGCGGCCGCCAGGCCACGAAGGGGAACGGCGCAGCCGTTGACTTCGGGTCGTCCGTGTCACGATGGGAAGACGTCGCCAAAAGGCTCAGCAGGCTTGCGCCACACGACGGCGGCGAGATCGCGCCGCCCTCAGCGCCGACTTCCGTCCGGCAGCACGAAGAGCCCTCGCGCCCCGGCCCCCGCGCCCGCCGCGACCGCCTCGCTTGAGGGTCGAGGCACGAAGATCGCGTCGATCGGCGGCGCGGCGGCGTCGACCGCCCCCGGAGCCGGGCCCGTGGCCGCATAGAAGGCATGGTCGCCGATCACCGCGCTGGGCGTGCGGCCGCCGAAATGGACGAGCCTGGGCGAGACCTGGCCGGCCGCGGCCCGCGCCGCGACGATGCGCGGGTTCTGGAAATAGAGCGCTTTGCCCGTGGGATCTGGAACGCGCCCCTCCAGCACCAGATTGACCAGGGTGTCGACGCGGGCCCGCTGAACCGGGCTGGCCGCCGGCAAGGCTCGCCAGTCGCCGCCCGCGCGAAGCACCGGCTCGAACTGGGCCCGGGCGTTAAGCACCTGGTCCACGCTCGTCCCCCAGCGCCCGTCGGCGAGACGGTTGAGGATGGTGCAGACGACGGCCAGGAGGCCGCTGTCGCCCTGGTTGGCGGCCTCGGCCACCGTGACGCGGGCGATCGCCTCGCGCGCGCCCGGCGCGGTCAAGGCCGCGGCCAGGTCCTCCGCGCGCGCGAACTCGCCCAGCGGGCCCAGAAGCAGCCCCAGGAGAGCCAGAAGCGTCCGGCGCGGCCTCATGCGCCCGGCGCCCAGATCGGGGCGTAGACGCCGAGAATTTCCGAAGCGAGAACCGGACCGTAGTAGCGGCTGTCGAAACTGTTGGGGATCCGTCCGGAAAAGACGACGTACTCGCCCGCGCCCAGGCGCCGGCAACCGCGCCAGCGCGGCAATCGCCGTCCGCCCCGATCGCGATCGGCGATGGCCCCCAGCGCGCGCCCGTCGATGGACAGACGGCCATCGGCGCAGGCCAGCCTCCCCTCCCCGGCCGCCACCGCCTTCAGGATGCTGCCCCGCGCCCGACCCGGCTGGGCGAGACGCAGATAGGGCATGGCGGCTGGCGGCGGCCGAAAGGCGATCAGCAAGCCGGGGGCCGGATCGGCGGCGACGCGCCGGTAGAGCCCGACAGGCTCGCTGGGCGAGGTGTTGAGCAGCACCAGCGGCGCATCCAGCAAGGCCGACCCCAGCGCCAGGGGCGCGGGGATCAGGGCGGCCAGGACGAGAGCACCGGAGATGCGCATGCGCTCAGCCTCCCCTACCCCGCCCGACCGTTTCAATCCCCCAGAAATCAGGGGCGGCCGTGGCATGCTCGGGCGGCCCGGTCACTGATCCACCGTGGAAGTTGCCACCTGGCAACTTGCTTCATCCAAGCCCCCTGGCGCGCCCGTCAGGCCCATCGGCGCGCCCCGGCCGCCTCGGTCAGGTGCGCGAACCTGCTCGGCGTCGCCGCCGCCGGTCACTGATCCCCCGACAGAGTTGCCATGTGGCAACTTGAGGTCTCGGCGACGAAAAAGCCCCGCCGGCTCGGCCGACGGGGCTTCAGAAGCGAATAATCGCTCGCGCCTCAGGCGCTGGGGCGCAGCCGGACCAGCTCGGCCCGCAGGGCGGCGATGAAGTCGGCGTTGGACGCGCCCGCGTCGAGCGCCAGCTCCAGCACCGCCTTGCCCGGTCCCTTCGGCTTGACGGTGAACAAGGTCACCGCCCCGTGCTTGACGACCCGGGTCTCGCCCGCGGCCGTGGGCGCCTCGGTCTTGCCCAGGCCCGCATTGCGCAAGGCCGCGACCACCTTGGCCGGCTCGATATAGGGCTGGCCGGCCTCGCGCCGTGCGGCCTGCTCGGACGAAAGCGTCTTGGCCGCCGCGATCACCCGGCCGCGCTCGGGGTTCTGGGCCAGGACCGGCTTGAGATCACGAGCATGCTTTTCCAGGACCTGCAGATGGTCGCCAAAGGCGGCGACGACCTCGGCCGGCAGGCGGCCAAGGTCCAGGAACTTCGAGAGCCAGGCCTTGGTGACGTCGAGCCGCTCGGCCATGCGCGCGGCCACCCCGCCATAGTAGAGGTCGATGGCGTGCAGATAGTCGACCGCCCGCTCGTAGTCGGAGAGGTCCTTGCGGGCGCGATTTTCGATGTCGGCCAGGCGGAAGGCCTGCTCGTCGGAAAGATCGCGCTCCTCGACGAGATACTTGATCTCGCGGTGCTCGACCTCCCGCAGATAGCTCACCGCCCAGTGGCGGCGGGCCCCGGCGATGACCTCATAGTCGAAGTTCGGATCGTCGGCGACCCGGCGGACAATGGCCGGAAACTCCTGCTTGCCCTGGGCGCGCAGGCCTTCCAGCAGCTCCGAGCAGGTCTCGGGCGTCAACAGATCGTATTTGCGGTTATGGCGCGCCCACATCCGGCAGCGGGCCGGGTCGACCAGGCGCAGGGTCTTTTCCTGCAGGTCGCCCGAAGCCAGGCGCGACAGGCCCATGATCCGGTCATTGACCCGCGGCGGTATGGGGGCGGCGGGAACGACGGGGGCGGGCGCAGCCGCCTCCGCCAAGGCGTCCACCTTCGGGGGATTGGTGACCGCCGCGGGCGGGGCCTCGCCGATCAGGCTGCCCAGGATGTTGCGGTTCTTGCTCGTCGTGGAGGCCATGGCCTTACTCCCCTCCCCTAACCGACGCCCAGGCGGCGCAGCTCGGCGCGATGGCTCGGCCAGGCCTTGCGGATCAGGATCTCGATCTCGCTATTGAGCCGATCGAGGTTGTTGCGGCAGCGCTCGTGCACCCGGCCGCCGCCGGCGACCTCGTAGACGGTGCGCAGCTGGACGTTGGCGTTGTCGATCTCGGCCGAGTCCAGCAGCGAGTTGCTCAGCATGTCCGAGCCGAACACCGCCGCCATCATCTCGCGGATCTGGATATGGGCGCTCTTGGCCTCGTCGACCTTGGTGGCGACCACGCGCAGGAACTCGTAGCCGTTCTTGGCCAGGCCGTACTGGTCGAGCAGGCCGACCGTGTCGACGATCATCCGCAGGAAGTGGGCCGTCGAGGCGAAGTCGACGGTGGACGGCGGCGTGGGGATCAAAAGGGCGTTGGCCGCCCGCAGCACCGCCAGCGAAATCATGCCCAGCGCCGGCGGCGGGTCGAGCAGAACGACGTCATACCGGTCGGCAATACCAGCTATACCATTGCGCAGGCGGTCGAGCAGATCGGGCCTGCCCTTCATCCGCGCGGCGGCTTCGTATTCGGCCTGGTAGAGCCCGAGATTGGCCGGGATCAGGTCGATGCCGGCCCAGCCCGTCGGGCGGATGGCGTAGTCCAGGGTGGCCTCGCCGCCATGCCAGAAGAAGGGCAACAGGGTGTGGTCGTCATCGATGTCGATGTCGGGATTGAACCCGAACACCGTGGTCGAGGAGGCCTGGCTGTCGCAGTCGATAATCGCGACGCGATAACCCTTTAGCGCCAGATATTGAGCGATGTGGCAGGTCAGGGTCGACTTGCCCACGCCGCCTTTGAAGTTCTGCACCGCCAGCACGATCGGCGGATCGCCCTCGGCCCGGCGCGGGCGCGTGCCGAAGAGGTCGCGCATGGCGTTGACCTCGGCCAGGCTATAGCCCTCGCGCCGACCGCTCTCGGTCATACGCGGCGGCGGAAGACGCCCTTCGGCCTCGGCCTGCCGTATGGCCTCCGGGGTCCTACCGACCATCTCGGCGGCCTTGCTGATCGGAAAGCGGGTGTCGACCACCTTCTCGACGCCCGGGGCGAACACCGTCTCGCGCAAGCGGGTGATCACATGGTCGGCGCGGCTGGTCAGATTGGTCAGCGCATCGAGCAGCACGGGTCCGGTGGCGGCTTCGGTCGCCAAGGCGGTCGTGTTCATCACCCCTCCACTTTGCAAATTTCGATGAGACTAGACGATATTTGCAAAGTTGTCGTTGGAGAGCGTAAACAAAACCTTAACCGTCAAGCGTCGCGTCGAGCCCTCAAAGGCTCAAGGCGCGTCGCGCTCGCAACGACTCCCCTGCCCCCGTTAGAAGAAATCGTTATCGACGAAAGTTAGAAGGGTTAAGCGGCCGGCGACCGCCTCCAAAGCCCTGCCTGGCAAGGGTTTGCCAAAGAGGCCGGTCACCGATCCCCCGACACTAAGGTCACTGATCCCCCGATGGACCGGTCACCGATCCCCCGAGGAAAAGGTCACTGATCCCCCGAGGGCCGGCGACGCCGGTCGAGCATCTCGTCCAGGCTCGCCGCGCGCGCATCCTCGCGGACCCGGCGCGAATCGGCGGCGGCCAGGGCGTCGAGCTCGGCCTTGATTCGGGCGCGCTCGGCCGCGTCGCGCCGCACGAAATGGACGGCCGCAGCCCCGTCTCGGGTGGTGACCTGGGTCAAGGCGTAGTCGGGCAGGCTGTCGGCGGTGATGATCTTCTTGAGCAGGTAGGTGAACTGCTTGAGCGGTCCCTCGCTGCCGGACTTGTCGTAGAGGACGCTGACCCGGCAGGTCCACCCGCCCTCCTGGTCGCCGGCGTGCTTGCGGGCGATGCGGTAGATGGCCCGCTCCAGCCCGCCGGTCAGCAGGAAGTAGTCCGGATGCAGGGTCAGCAGGGCCCGGTCGCGCATCAGGCCCTCATAGACCCAGTTGGACAGGGTCAGGGTCAGGCCGCGCGGCGCGCCGGTGACCGGATCCGACTCCAGCGTCCACTCGTCCAGCCAGCCGAACTGCGCGCGCTTGTTGCGCTTGGGCGCGCGCAGGGACGTCTCGATCGTCGTCGACTGCAGGCGCTCCAGAGCCGCCTGCAGCTCGCGATAGCCGGCCCCACCGGTGTCGCGGTGGATGGCCTTGAGCAGGTCGTAGGAGGTGGTGTGGATGGTGCGCGGAATGTCGTTGTCGCCCCGGTCGCGCAGCTTGTTCAGGTGCGAGGTCGCCCAGATCAGGATGTCGGCGTCCCAGATGGTGGCGATGCCGAACTGGGGGTTGGCGCTGACCCGGACATGGACGTCGCCGTCGGGCGAGACGTACTCGATGGGCTTGAGGCGCTTGCGCTTGCCCAGCGAGAAGAACGGCCGCTCCATCAGCTCGCGCTGGTCCTTCCAGGCCAGGTCCGCGACCTGGGGGATGAAGAGATCGAACTCTTGATTACGAATCGCGCGCTTGGACATGTCGGGGTCCATTGTGCGCCCCCGGCCCGGCCGACGCAAAAGCCCGCCCAGCCGTCCTGTCAGCCGCGCGCCCTTCATCGCTGAACGGCGACCCGGCGCCAGCAGCCGGAAAGTTGCCACGTGGCAACTCCCGGCCATAACGGTGGATCAGTGACCGACGCGGGCCTGGCCCATCGCCACGCCCCCAGCCCCGGCGACCGCGGCCACACGCCGGCCCTGGAAGTTGCCACGTGGCAACTCCGACCGTTTGGCTCTCAAACGACCGTCCAGGCCCGCAGGACCGCCCGCGCCGTCCGCAGCGCGCCACCCGGGACCGAAGGCGCAAAGCCGCCATCTGGCGCGGCTCCGCCCTGTCGGTGGATCAGTGACCGGAACGGCCCGCCCCGGATCGGGGCGGGCCTGCCGGCCTCAGCCGTCTTGGCCAGGCTCGGGCTCGGGATTGGCCTCGGGACGGTCGAGCGATTTGAGCTCGTGGCCAGGGCCGGCGACGGCGATTTTGGTGAAGTAGTGCTCCTTGCCGTCCTTGTCGGTGTAGCGCTCGTTGCGGATTTCGCCCTCGACATAGACCTTGGAGCCCTTGGCCAGCACCCGGCCCTCCAGCCACTTCACCGTGCCGAGGCTCCAGACCTCGACCTGGTGCCAGGTGGTGAAGTCCTGCCGCTCGCCTTCCTTCTTGCTGTAGCGGCTGGTGGCGACCCGTAGCACCGCGTAGGCCTTGCCCTTCTGGGTGGTGCGGATCTCGCTGTCCGCGCCGGTGAAGCCGATCAGTTGCGCCTTGTTCAGCATGGTCTTTCTCCGTCTCCCGCCGGGAAGGGCCCCGGCGGTCCGCGGCCTCGCCGCGATCACGGGCCCTGGCTGGGCGGGGAAGGAGGGACGGGCCCAAGCCCGCGGCGGCTGGACGCAGGCCTGCACGAAAGCGCAGCGCAGGAAGGCCGGAGGCTCCGGCTAGAGCGCCTGGCCTGGCCAGGTCGGCTTGGACCCGGCCCGCCCCGCCCTAGGGACGACGTGATCGATCGCGGCGCGGTCGCGGCCCGCGGGCTTTCATCCGCCAGAGCGCGAAAGACCCGCTGACCCAGGGCGCGAGCGGCTTCACGGGCGCGGGCGGCGAGGCCACGCCCGAACGGCAGGGGAGGACGCCATGAGGGTCGCCGCCAGACGCGCCAGAGGCCGCAAGCAGGCGCGCCCAGGATCCGCCGCCGCCGCCGCCAGCTCGCCGTCGGCCCGCGGCGCGCCAAGCGGCCAGCAGGGCAGGGCGGCCAGCAGGGCAGGGCGGCCAGGGCCCAGATCTCTGTCGAGGCGATCCCTCTCGACGCCGCCGACCTGGACGGCGGCCCGCCGCCAGGGTCGTCGCCGGTCCGAAACGAGGGCCGCACGAACGAATCGCCAACCCCAAGCCGTCGTGGCCGGCAAGGGCGCAGGCCCAATATCTGGACGGCCGTTCCGGGTTCATTCCCTCCCACCGCGAGGCCAGGCGGCGCGGCGAGGACCGCCGCGCCGAAAGGCGGGCTACCTCGCCGGCCGGATCGGCACGCAGCGGACGCCGCGCTCGGCCGCCTTCTGGGCCAGGTTGAGGGCCGGACCGAACGGTCGCTCGGCCGCCTTGGGGTGCGGCTGGAGGCTCGCCGCCAGGGTCAGGACGCAGACCGGCTCCAGGTCCAGCAGCGCGTCATTGGCCTTGAACAGGGCCGCGCGGCCCGCGCGGTCGAAGTCGGGCCTGGCCAGGACGAGCTTGACGCGCTTTTGCCTGGCCCAGCTGATGGCCAGCGTCTCGCCGCCCCGCGCCCCGCAGGTGGCCAGGGCCATGTCGGGCCAGGTCTCCAGGGCCCAGTTGAGGGCGTCGAAGATGCGCCCGCCGTCGAGCGGGGTGCCGGCGCCCGGCGCGGCCCGGAAGGCGACCACGGCGCAGCCTGGATCGACCGCCTGCTGGCGACGGGCCTTCATCGCCCGCACCGCCTCGCGCGCCTCGACCTGGGCGGCGGTGACGCGCGAGCCGCGCACGCTGCCGCGCCAGGGCGTCCACACCTCGCCGGTGGCCGCCCGGTAGGTCTCGGCGGCGGCGTCGCGCACCAGGTCGGCGGCCAGGGCCGCCACGTCGGCCGCGCGGGTCCGCGCCGTCGCCGCCTGCAGGTCGGTGTCGGCGACCTCCGAGGCGTCGAAGTCGCGCAGCAGGCGGTTGATCTCGTCACGGCCGCGATCGGCCTCCCGGTCGATGCGCTGGGAGGCCGAATGGAAGGCGCCGATCAGGGCCTCGCAGAGCACGCCCTGGAAGTCCTCCAAGGCGGTCTCGCCGACGAGGTCGAGCAGCTCGGTCATCAGCGCCTGGCCCAGCTGGACGAGGGCCTCCTCGGGCGGATGCGGGCGCGGATCGTCCAGGTCGAGCGCCTGGGCCTCCAGGGGCGTCAGGCGGCCGGTGAGGGGAGGGGGCTGAACGGTCATGGGAAAGCTCCTGGGCTTGAGGTCGGAACGAGCCCTTCGGCTCGCGACCGCCCTCCGCGCCGCCGGCCCGGCGGCCGCCGCAGGGGCTTTGAGCGCAGCGTCCCTTGCGGCGGCCTCCGGACGGTGGCGAGGTCGCCAGGGCCAAGGGCCCGTTCCGGCCAGGCTCCAGGCCGCCTTCCCGGCCAACCGATCAGACCCCGCGTCGCGCCGTCCCTAAAGCCCCGCGGCTCCCCGGATCGGCCGGGCCCGATAGGCGCGGGCGCGGTGGCCCTCGCAGTAGCACGCCCGTCCCGTCGGGGTCGGCGCGACGGGCCGGCCGCACCAGCTGAAGGCGCCGTCCCCAGGATCGCCGATCGGCCAGCGGCAGGCCCGGCGGGGCAGGGCGGCCAGATCAGCCGCCAGCCCGACCGCATCGACGGGCGCGGCCCGCGGCCGAGCCAGCGCCGCGGCCGCTGGGGCCCCGCCGGAGGGCGGCGGCGGGGGAGGGGAGGGGGCCTTGCGCCGGAGCCGGGGCCGCGCCGACAGGCGCGCGCGCCGCCCCGGGGCGGACGGCGACCCGCCGCCGGCCAGGCCCAGGCGGTGGATCTTGCCGATCACGGCGTTGCGGCTCACCGCTCCTAGGGCCTGGGCGATCTGGCGGGCGCTCAGCCCCTGCGCCAGGAGCGCTTTGAGGCGCGCCACCCGGACCTCGGACCAGCCGCCGACAGCGGGCAAAGCCCCCTCGGACACAGACGATTTCACAACAGAAGACATGGTCGACGCTCACTCTGCGCGCCCCATCGGCGCGCCCGCCGCGTCCCTGGCTCCGCCTTCCGCAACCCCCAGGAATTGGGGGATTGCCCCAGCCGCCGCCGCAACCTAGCGTGACGTCCGTCGGGAACCCGACTGTCAGCGCTCCGCCTCGCGAGCCTGATCCCGCCGTCGCCGAGCGACGGCCAAACTATCGGCCCTGCCGGGTGGTCGGCGCTATGTCCAAGCCTTCGGGCCAAAGGCGCCGGCGCGCGTGGTTCACGCGTTCTCAACGCCCGGCTTCCGCTCATGCCCGCGCCTTGAGCCGCCAGGGTCAGGTCGTCCCAGCGCCAGACCAGGCGATAGCGATCGGCCGCCGACAGCGGCAGCTGCGCCAGGGCCGCGGGCCATGTGGAAAGCGCGCGCTATACAGTGATCTCGTTTAGGGATCAGAGACCGCCAGACGCTCACCTGCTCCAAGGGCCTCTAGACCCAGGGAAGATTGCGATAGAACGTCGCCACCAGCATCAACCGCTCCTCGAATGGCGGCAATTGACGACGACATAAGTAACGGCCATCTAGCTTCACCAAACGCTCCTCGCTTCCACGACCCGGTATGGGCCTGGGCGCTGGAGGCAAGAGTGCAAATCTGCGTCTGGAATGGCAGTGGCGATCACGGCGTGGCCGCCGCCGCCTGGAGCCTTCGCAAGTTGACCGACGCTTAGCCACCAGCCAGGACGGCTCGGTTCCGCCAAGGCGACTTGCGGATATCCGTGACTTCAGGGCGCTCCCCGACCCGCCCATCTTCCACATCCAGCGGCGGAGGGCCGCCGAGCGCATCGCCCCTTCGGGCTGCATGCAGCCGGCGGATCGAACAGCTGTCGCCACGATCGGCGTCCAGCCCGGCCATTGCCGCAAACAGCCGGTGGGTGGGTCTGCTAGGGGTGGGTAGCGGTCCTCAGCACCGACGCGAGATGCCGACATGCCAAGTCGCCAGTCTAGAGCCGAGCCGATGACGGCTCCCGACCCGTTGCGGACCTTAGCTAGCCTCGCCTTCGGCGGCCTCGTCGTAAGCAGGCTGGGAAATCTCGAAACCGAAAGTAGGGATGTCTTTCGGTAGGGGATTATCGATGTCAGCGCCCGGCAATAGCCCCAATTGCAGCTCTACCGTTCCGACGAGCTTTCGTCGGGTGATGTCGTCTACAAGACCTAGAACTATCTCTGGCGGTTCATTGTGAGTACCCGCTTTTTTATCAAGCATGGAAAGAATAGCGTGCCTGGCGATGCTGCCCAGTACATTGATAGCTTGCGGTTTGTCGCAAGGCAGCTCGCCAATCACGCTATCAATTGTGTCGCCGTGCATAAGCGTATGTCTAATTTTCTGCAGCACCCTAAAGTACTCGCCGCCACTATCCGGCGCAATGTGCTCGAATAGCGCCTGGATCGCCTGACCGGGATATTTCCTGTGATGAGGCTCAATTTTGCAGGAGCGGCAGAATAATGCTTCTTGACACTTAGGGCAGGTGCTCGGAACTTTCACCTGGTCTTTCGTGTATTCAGACGCGATCTCGATGACGAACCACAGGTAGCGGAATTGCTCCTCCGGTCCTTCGGCGGATATACCACGGCGATACCAGTGAGCGGCGGTTTGCGTGCGTCCATCTGTGAAAACGCTTAGTAAATGCTCGGCCGAACTCGCATATTTATGCTCGAAGCTGGGCTCAGCGCGTTGCCAAAATGGCACCTCCGCGTATCCCCTGGCATCGCGCATTTGGATTCCGGGTGCCCAATCTATGATGAGCCTCAATTCTTTGACGGAGAGCACCCGCCCGGTGCTAAAGGAGAGCGCATTGAGATAACCAACGATGGCACCATCAGCGATTTCCTTCGCCTTGTCCCAATCATCGCAATCATAAGCGAGCCGGGCCGACAGCGTATTTCTGGTGTGAGGCGCAACCTCAATATTCTGCAGATATAGGACCTGCCCATTAGGTCCATTGACGGTTAGCGACCCTGCGTCAGCTGGAAGACACATGTCGCTGTCGATGATGAAGTCCGCCATGAGTCGCATAAGCCGACTTTATCGATATCTGCAACTTCCGCACCTCAGTTCAATATAAAGCCTGGTTTCGGAGATCGTGGTGCGTGGGGCAGACCGCCAGGTTTGCGCAATGACAACCGCTCCCCCCCGGGGGGGGCCTCTCGATGCGTCCACCAATAGGCGAATGTCGTTAGCGGTGGAGGTCCCCGCCACAAGGGCGGGTGTCGACCGAAACAGGCACTTGCTCGCGACGCCGATCTGACCGTCCGAAACAGGCGGCGGGACCAACTTCGGTTCACCACCCCTAGCAGACCCATCCACCGACTGTTTGCGGCAATGGCCGGGCTGGACGCCGATCGTGGTGACGGTTGTTCGATCCGCCGGCTGCATGCATTCGGACAAACGCGATCAATGTGCCCGATCATGAGGATGCTGCTAGGCCCACCGTCCAGGCGCCGCCCGCCCGGCCTCCCCGCCCCCCCCTAGAATTGGGGTATTGCGCGCCCGGCAACACACAACCTAACGTCGATCATCCTCGACGGTCCGCCGGCGAGGCCAGGGTCGGGCGCTCGCATGGGCGCGCCCCGGCCGGGCGGTCGTCGCTCTGTACAGGCTTTCGGGCTAAAGGCGGCGGCGCACGTGGTTCACGTGTTCTCAACGCCCGGCTTCCCGTCCCTTCCACCGCCGCGCGGGCGTGCGCAAACCCCTTGTCCGCCAAGGCCCGCTCGGCGAGACTCCAAGTCCGATGAAGTCGAATCTCGATCACCTGCCCGACCGCCAGCAAGACGAACTGGCCGCCATCACCGGCCACCTGCTGCGCGGCTTCGAGACGGCCACGGCCGGCGGCACCTCGGCCTGGCGCCGCTACGCCAAGATCCACAAGATCATCCTGTTCGGCAGCTATGCGCGCGGCGACTTCGTCGACGAGCCCGAGAACGGCTATCTGTCGGACTTCGACATCCTGGTGGTGGTCAGCGACGAGAAGCTGACCGACATCGCCGAGTACTGGTACGAGACCGAGCAGAAGATCCTGCACAACCCTGCCATCGGCCGCATCGTCAACCTGCTGGTCAACGACCTCGACGACATCAACAAGGGGCTCGACGCCGGGCTCTACTTCTTCCGGGAAGTGATCGAGCAGGGCATCGTGCTCTACGAGGTCCCGGGCCATACCTTCCATCGGCCGAAGCCACTTTCGCCGGTCGCGGCGCTCGAACTGGCCAAGCGGTACAACAAGATGCAGTCAGACTCGATGCGGACGTCGCTTGAAACAGCCGTCTACTGCATGTCTCACGGCCAGACCTTGGATTGGCCCCAGAATGCCGCGTTCAATCTGCATAAAGCCGTCGAGGCAGCATATGTCGGTGCACTCCTCGTCACCGGCTTCTACGCGCCACGCTCGCATAACATCAAATTTCTTCGCAGCTTAGCTGAAGCCAAAGCGCCATCACTCGTGTCAGCCTGGCCGCGCGAGACGCGGGAACAGCGCAAGCCGTTCGAGAAGCTCAAGCGCGCCTATGTCGACGCCCGCTACAACCAGGAAACCTACCAGATCACGTCCAGCGAACTCGAGCACCTGAAACGTACCGCCGAGACCCTGATCGGCCTGGTCCGCGCCGTCTGCGACCAGCGCCTGACACAACTGGCCAAGGCGGCGGAAGAGGAAAGCTGAGCTCTCGGCATTCCCGCGTCAGGGATCGCAACCCGAACGGGCCGAGACCCCGAACCGGAGAGGGGAGGGGGCTCGGGGCGGCTCCGCCGCCTGGAGCCCGGCCGCCGAAGGCGGGACGCCCTGACGGTCCACCATGACCGCAACACCACACCGCTGGCTCCACCCCGGCGCCGATGCAGCGTAGGGGGAGATCGACGTTATGGCCTTCAAGAGGGTGAAGATTTCCTGCCCGACGTCGCGGGCTTCAGGAACAGCGTCTCGGTCGTCGTCGAGGCCAAGGCCCGATGGAAGTTGGTGAGCGCCTTGCCCTGCCGTGGAAGGGATCGCTGTCGATCTGGCTGGCCAGAACGTTACGGCTCCAACCAAGCTCGACCGCCTGTTTGATGTATAACCGGCGCTCGGCCGGCTCTGCAACACTGTCCAGCAGCTTGATGTGATGACCCCAGGGCAATTGTGCAGAAACCTGCTGCACAAATTCCAAGTCGGGATAGGCTTCAGCGAAACTCCTCATATATTTGAGGTTTCGCGGCGAGAAGCCCTTCATCTTCGGGAACTCGGCCAGCAGGTCCGTCGCTAAGCGATCGATCACCTTGCCCTCCTGCCTTCACGCGCCTGGCGCGTGAGCACACTCGTCCGACCGACTAGTAGAGCTGCACGAGCTCGCGATTGACCAAGATCACGGCCGCCAGACGCGCGCGAGAGGGGAGGGGGCTCGAGGCGGCCCCGCCCTTAGGAGCCGGCCGCCGCCGGCGGGACGCCGCGCGGTCCCAACTTCCCAGCTGTAACAATTCGTTCCTCTGCTAGCGCTCGCATAACATCGATATCGCCGCTAGGGTCGCCGCATCGTCGGCCACGATCCATGGGCGCCGGCGGCTGAGAGACTAGGCCTTGCCCCGCGCTCCCGCCTGACGACGCGGGAGGTCTCGATGGCCGTTTTCCTGTTCTATCCCAGACTGCATGACGGCGCCTGCCTGACCTTCGTCACGGCCAGCCTCGCCGACAACGCCGAGGCCCTGCGCCACGCCGCCCTGGTCCTGGCGGACCACGACTCGGCAGAGACCGTGTCGGTGTGGCAAGGCGAGCGCCCCGTCGGCGCCGTGGGCCAGGACGGCTTCAAGTCGCCATCCCGAGGCGCGGTCCTTCTGGTCGAGGACTGCTTCTTCCAGGCCGAGGCCTTCAGCCTGGCCCTGCGCGGGGCCGGCTTTGCGGTCACCTGCGCCGGCGACGAGGCCCAGGCCCTGGCGCACCTGCGCCGCCATGACCCGGACGCGGCCCTGGTGGACCTCGATCTGGGCGAGGGACCGTCCTATGCCGTGGCCGAAGCCCTTGAGGCCCAAGGCGCGCCATTCCTGTTCATCACCGGCTATGACCCCGGGGTCCTGCCGCCGCGCTGGCGCCACGTCGACCATGTCTGCAAGCCGGTGATGGGCGGCCAGGTCGTCGAGGCCGCCGAGAGGCTCCTTGGACCGACCCTGACCCGCAACCCCGCCGCCCCACACCTGCATCGCGCGCCGCCTCCCCATACGGCTTAGGCTTGGGCGCTCGCCCAACCGGACCAGGATCAGGCCACGGCCACATCCGCGCCAGCGCACCTCTCAAGCGTGATCTCAACGCCCGGATCGAGGGACCCACGGCAACCCTAGCCCCGCCGTCCAGTCCGACCGAGCCGCAGGGGAGGGGCCCGCCTGGAGCCCGGCCGCTCGCGCCCCCCCCGTCCCCCTGACGGTGTGGTTGGATCATGAAACGGAAGACCGGATGTCGACGTCAGGCGCATCGCCAGGGCTGCGACGTCACTCCGAACCCGGATTCTCGACTGCGGTCCCTGCCTGTCGACCGCGCCCCGGAAGGCGGAGATCTGCCTGTCGCACCTTCGCCTCCTGCACACCGCCTGCCACGACAGGCTGCACAAGGCGGAGAAGCGCGACCCGGACTGGCGCCGGGCGATGGGCATGCCGCCCAGGGCCGACCAGGCCGCCCGCAGGCTCAGGCGACCAGCAGCCCCCTCATCCTCCCGGCCCCTCTAACCGCCTGACCGCCCGCCAGAACGACCAAGGCCTGGCGCTGACCTGCTCGACCTCGAACCAGGCCTCCTCTCCCTCGAAGTCGGGCACGCGCTCCTTGTCGATGAAGCTGTCGCGGCTGCGCTGGGCGCGGCGCGTGCCGCCCTCGAAGGTGAACATCAGCGTGCGGCCAGGGTCGGCGCCGCCATACTGGCGCACGCGCCGCAGCTTCACGATCTCGCGGCTGACGATCCTCTCCGGCGTAGGCGCGTGCGGGCTCGCGCGCCGGCCGGCGCGTTGGGTGGGCATGACAATCTCCGTGTTCCTGAAATGTTCTCATTCCGGAGCGCCGAAGAGTCAACAGCTCACGACCCCAAGTTGGCCGCACATCGGGGCCGCGATCAGCGATCGCCAAGGCCAGAGCTTGAGCCAAGCCTTCAGGAGAGGGGCTGGGGGCGGCCCCGCCGCCTGGAGCCAGGCCGCCGCAGGCGGGACGCCTCGCGCTCCCAACCTCACGGCTGTAACAATTCGTTCCCCTGCTCGCGCTCGCATCCTGGAGCCACGCAGCCTAGGGTCGCCGCATCGTCGGCCACGATCCACGGGCGTCGGCGGCTGAGAGACCTGGCTTTGCCCCACGCTCCCGCCTGACGCCGCGGGAGGTCTCCATGGCTGTTTTCCTGTTCTATCCCCGTCTGCCGGACGGCGCTTGCCTGACCTTCGTCATGGCCAACTTGGCCAATGACGGCGCCGCCCTGGAGCACGCCGTCCAGGTGCTGAACGATCACGCCTCGGCCATGGCGGTTTCGGTGTGGCAGGGCGAGCGCCACGTGGCGACCTACCGACGCCCCGCCGCCAGGCCGTCGTGGAAAGACCCGTCCGAGACACCGTGGGCGATCCCCTGTTCGTAACGGCGAATTCACGCGACAGACCGCGGCGGATGCGGGATCCAGGTCGGGCTGATGACTATGCCGATCCCAAGGAGCCCTGGATGCTCGCCTTCCTCGCCGCGCTGGCCGCCGCGGCCGTCTCTGTCCCTCCTCAACCGGCGCTGACCCAGGCTATCGCCGCACGCGACGCGGCCCTGTTCGACGTCATGTTCGCCCAATGCGATCCGGAGGCCCTGGCGGTCCTGGTGACCGAGGACATGGAGTTCTACCACGACAAGGGCGGGGCGATGGACCGCAAGGCCTTCGTGGACGACTACGCCAGCAGCTGCACGGCCAAGCGCGCCCCGGACGCCTGGCGTTCCCGGCGCGAGCTGGTCCCCGAAACGCTGAAAGTCCATACCATTCCCGGCTTCGGCGCGGTCGAGGAGGGCGCTCACCGTTTCTATGAGCGCAAGGGCGAGGGACCCGAGCGCCTGGCCGGCACGGCGCGGTTCTCGATCCTGTGGAAGCTGGGCTCCGACGGCCAATGGCGCATGGCCCGGACCTTCAGCATCGACCACGCGGCCGCGCCCTGATGATTTTCCCCGGCGCCGGACCAGGCTCGCGCGACACAGAGCATTGAGCCGCCCCGGGTCCAGGCGGCTGTCCGGGCGTTCGTTCAAGGCGTCAGCGCACGTTTCAAGCGTGATCTCAACGCCCGGATCGAGGAGCCCAGTCCGGCGACCAGTCCGACACCCGCCCCGCCGAAAGCCTCCACCGGACCGAACGCGAGGAAGCGATCGCCTGGCTGCGCATCCTCTGGACGATCCCGATCTTAAACGAGGTCCTGGAAGGCTTCTTCCGGTGGCGCCGCGAAGAGCCCAAGGCCCGGGCGATCTATGACGACCGTTCCCGCCGCGTGCACGAGGCGTTCTTGGCGCGTGCACGAGGTGTTCATGGCGCGGACGCCGGTCACCGCCCCGACGCCGGCGCGGGCTCAGTGACAGGTCGGGGTCTCGAAGTGCTCGGCCAGGAAGGTCCTGATCAGCTCGGCGCCTTCCCGCCACAGCGCAGTAGCCGCCTCGATATCGGCGGCGGCGTCCATCTGGCGCGTGATCCGATCGACGGTGCGACCCAGGCGGCGATAGGCTTCCACCTGCGCCAGGGTCAGGCGGCCAGCCTTGAGGTCGTCGCGAACCATCATGATCCGGGCCAGCAACGCGTCGGCCTCGTCCTGCTGATCGTCCACCCGCCTAGCGCCTTATGTCCAGAGCCGCCCCCGGACCCCGATCATCCTCATCCGCCCGTCGTCCACAAGCCCCCCGGCGGTGTGGCAGGATGGCGCGACGAATCTTCCGGACGCCAATGCCCAACGCCCCGCCCACAGCCCTGGATCAGCCCGACCTCGCCGCCCTGGAGGCCATGGCCGCCCAGCTGGAGGCCAGCGGGCGCTATCGCCTGCTGCGCCGGTTCGAGGGCTGCACCCTGCACGCCGGCGCTGATCCGGCCACGCTGAAGCGCGGGATCTTCCTCGACACCGAGACCACGGGCACCGATACCCGCAAGGACGAGATCATCGAACTGGCGATGGTCCCGTTCGATTACGACGCCGAGGGCCGCCTCTGCGCCGTCCACGAGCCGTTCATCGCCTTCCACCAGCCCTCAAAGCCGATCCCGGCCGAGGTGACCAAGATCACCGGCATCACCGACGCCATGGTCGAGGGCCAGGCGATCGATCCCGCCCAGGTCGCCGCCTTCATCGCACCAGCCCTCATCGTGATCGCGCACAACGCCGCCTTCGACCGTCCGATCGTCGAGCGCCTGACCGAGGCCTTCAAGCTCAAGGGCTGGGCCTGCTCGATGAGCCAGGTCGACTGGAAAGGGGAGGGGGCCGAAAGCGCCAAGCTCTCCCATCTCGCCAGCCGGTGTGGTTTCTTCTTCGAAGGCCACCGCGCCGAAAACGACTGCCTGGCGGGCCTGGAGATCCTGGCCCGCCCGCTAACCGACGGCCGCACGGCTCTCGCCCACCTTCTCCAGGTCGCCCGCGCCCCGACCTGGCGGATCACCGCCACCAACTCCCCCTTCGAACAGAAGGACAAGCTCAAGGCCCGCGGCTATCGCTGGAACGGCGACGACGTCGCCGGCCCCAAGGCCTGGTACACCGACGTCGCCGAATCCGACCGCGAGGCCGAACTTCTCTTCCTCACCCAGGAGATCTACGGCTACGATCCTGGCCTCACCCCACGCCGGATCACCGCCTTCGAGCGGTTCTCGGAGCGAGCCTGATGACGAAAGGCCCTCGCCCGCCTGACGACCTGAACGTCCGCGAGGGGCAAGCAGCCGACATCCAGCCGATCGTGGCCCTGTGGCGCACGTCCATGGCCCAGCACGCGCAAAAACATCCGATCTTCACACCCAAGGCCGACGGCCACATCGCCTTCGAGCGCTTCCTGGCCGAGCACATGGCGGCGGACGGCGCCGCGGTCGTCGTGGCCGAAGCCGGCGGCGAGATCGTCGGCTATGGCATTTGCCGGCTTCGCCGGCGCCCCGCCTATTTCGAGCCCATTGAACACGGCCTGATCACCGACCTCGAGGTCGCCGCCAGCCATCGGCGGCGCGGCGTCGGCGAACTGATCCTGGGCGCCCTCTGCAATTGGCTGGCCGGCCGTAGCCTCACGCGAGTTGAGATCGAAGTGGCCACTGCCAACGAGATAGCCGTCAGCTTCTGGCGCAAATGGGGTTTCGAAACCTACCGCCAGACCATGGGCAGAACGCTTTGACCGGGCCAGGCCGACGCACATCCGCCGTCTTCAAGTGGCGTAGGTTGACTCATCGCCGAAATTGGCAAGGTCCGCTTCCTGGCAGCGGCCGAGGCGATCCTGCGAAGGCGAAGACGTGACTAATTGCGGACGTTTATAAGGGCGACTCGGGCGTCTACGCTCGCTCCTATTCTAAGCCCCTGATAATCCTGCCGTCATCGAGCGCCTCACGACGACCTTGGTCGCCATCCTGCGTGACGCCCCCGATGCTGCGGGGCGAAGCGGCATGACCAAGCGCCAGGACCAGCCGAGCTGACCCGCAGCGTCCCGACGCATCCAGGAGCCACCCGGCCCTCATCGTCCGCCACCAGGGCAAGACCCGGCCAAAGTCGTGCATGAACGGATAGGGGCCTTGGGGATCTTCTCCTCGGGCTCGGTCTCCTCGTCGACCGGCACCAAGGGCCGATCGGCCCGAAACTTCGCCGCCGAACAAATCTGCCGCAAGGCCTTTTCGTCGGAGAGCGTCAGCAGCACCTGTTCGAGCATCTCGATCGGAGGGCATGGCACTGTCGGCTGAATTCGAGTTAATCGGCTCGTTGTTTTTTCCGTACCACCTTGCGGAAGTTAAGAAGGTCGAGAGCGAGAACGCACGCTTCTCCGAATAGGCGGCTGCCTTCCGATGCCAGATCCGCTCGCGCACGCTCCGCTCGCTCGCCTGGCGCGAAGTGTAGATCGCCACCGCCAGCGCCGTCACCGCTGCGATCGCTCCCGTCCCGATGATCTGCGCCAAGGGAAACCACGATGCGGCCTGGCCTCCGCCGCCGATGACAATGTCGACCACTTTGATCCTCTCGGACGCCGGCGACCACAGATGACCTCGTCACGCTGGCGGACGCGGCAAGGGATGCAGCTCTCGCAACCTAACCTATACTGTGGCCTCTTGCTGTGGAGAGACCCTTGCCCATCCGGATCCACCCAAAGCGGCGGCCTCAGCTCGTCGCGGCGATCGCCAAGGCCCTACAAGCCGCCAAGGTCGACGGCCTCCTTGTGGACTATGACAGCCTTGAAGGCCTGGACGCAGCCGAGGACGTTCTCAAGGAAGAGGTAGTCGAACTCAAAAAATACATATCCGAAGACCGCCCCCTGGCCTGGTTCGCGTTCGGCTTCATCATGCGTATGGTCAAGCATCGCGACTTCGCACCTCAGGGCGATAAGCTTCTGTCGCAGATCGCCGAGGCACCGCCGCTTCCACAACTCGCCGAACAGATCGTGCTGGCGCTCGAGGCATTGCCCACTGACTACGCCGTCTCGGTCGCGCTTCCTCCAGCGATCGACAACCCCATCATCGACGGGGGACCCTGGTCGATAGGATCCAACGCATCAATTGCGAAGGGCCAGCCCTTCAAATCGCGACTCCCCGTCGAGCCCAGCGATCAATCGGATCCGTTCCAGCTTTACGCCTCCCGGCTCTTCGGCGGGGCACCGTATCAACCCGACGCGGCCCATCTCACTGTCTTCGTGCGGGGCCACCTTGAGTACTTCTCTACACAAGGCCCGACCTACCAAGCGGCAGATCACGCCATTCGCACATTCTTCGGCCTGGCTCTCGTATTCGGCGCAGTGGTCTATCGAGCCCGATCTATCCAGCCTGCCCCCGTGGACGCTTACGTCCACGCCTGCAGGCTGCAGCCTGCGCAGCCCGTGCTAAAGTTTACCCTCAACACCTCTACCAGCCGCGCAATCCAGCACCTTTATCTGGCCGAGCCGCCAAACGGCTGGGCCGCGAAAGCGTCGTGGCCGAGCTTGGCAGGCGGACGCTCGGGCCAGATTGGCCTTGTCCTGGACCACCCAAGGGCGGAACGACTGCGCCGCGCGGCCAGATGGCATTTCGACGGGCACGGCGCTGACAACGTCCTAATGGGCTACCTCCAGGCAATGATCTGTCTGGAGATCCTCCTGGGCGAACCTGACCCGAATAAGCGCGACCTCTCGGTCGGCGCGATGCTGCGCAACCGATGCGCCTATCTGATCGGCAGCGACCTCGAAGAGCGCGACGAAATCCTTGCCAAGCTGAAGGATATCTACGACGTGCGCTCCGAGATCGTACACAACGGCCTTGGCACCCTCAGCAGCCACCAGCGAAATCTCCTCGCTACGCTCCGATGGTACTGCTCTCGCGTCATGGCCGCAGAAGCCAGGAGGCTCCCGGCCAGCGGCTCAGCGCTAGACGTAACTCGGCCCGAGCCCGAGCCCGAGGGCTCGGTCACAGGCGGCGCTGACTAGCCACGCGGAGATCGAGCCGACCTAGCCTCGCACGGTGGATTGGGGATGCAACCTGGCTGCATGGGGATGTCCGCATTCCGCAGGCGGCCTGGTGTCCGCTCATGGCGCTGGCAGGACCGTCAAGCGGTTGGCCCCTGAGGCTTTGGAGTAGCGGACTTCAACCAAAGAAAGAGGGGCCCGAAGGCCCCTCGAAGTTAGCGTCCGCTAGGCGCGATGATCAGTATTCCATCGCCGGAACGGGAGCCGGCGCGACGTCCTTGGGCGCCTCGGCAATCAAGGCCTCGGTGGTGATCAGCAGCGAGGCGACCGAGGCGGCGTCCTGCAGGGCCGTGCGCACCACCTTGGCCGGGTCGATGACCCCGGCCTTCACCAGGTCCTGGTACTCGCCGGTCGCGGCGTTGAAGCCCCAGCTGTAGTCGGTCTTCTCCAGGAGTTTGCCGACGACGTACGAGGCGTCCTCGCCGGCATTGGCGACGATCTGGCGGGCTGGGGCCTGCAGGGCGCGGCGCACGATATCGAGACCAGCCTTCTGATCGTCATTGGCCGGCTTGACGCCGTCCAGGGCCTTTAGGGCGCGCAGCAGGGCCACGCCCCCGCCGGGCAGGATGCCTTCCTCGACGGCCGCGCGGGTGGCGTGCAGGGCGTCGTCGACGCGGTCCTTCTTTTCCTTGACCTCGACCTCGGTCGCCCCGCCGACGCGCACCACGGCCACGCCGCCGGCGAGCTTGGCCAAGCGTTCCTGCAGCTTCTCGCGGTCGTAGTCGGAGGTGGTGTCCTCGATCTGCCTGCGAATCTGGGCGACGCGAGCATCGATCTCGCCGCGCTGGCCCGCCCCGTCGACGATAGTGGTGTTGTCCTTGTCGATCGTGACCTTCTTGGCCCGGCCGAGCATCTCGACGGTGATGTTCTCCAGCTTGGTTCCCAGCTCCTCGGAGACCACATTGCCGGCGGTCAGCACCGCGATGTCCTCGAGCATGGCCTTGCGGCGATCGCCAAAGCCCGGAGCCTTGACGGCCGCGACTTTCAGGCCACCGCGCAGCTTGTTGACCACCAGGGTGGCCAGGGCCTCGCCCTCGACGTCCTCGGCGATGATCAGCAGCGGGCGGCCGGACTGCACGACCTTCTCCAGTAGCGGCACAAGCGCGGCTAGGTTCGAGAGCTTCTTCTCGTGGATCAGAATGTACGGGTCGTCGAGCTCGACGCGGAGCTTGTCGTTGTTGGTCACGAAATACGGGCTGATATAGCCGCGGTCGAACTGCATGCCTTCGACCACCTCCAGCTCGGTGGCCAGGCTCTTGGCTTCCTCGACCGTGATCACGCCCTCGTTGCCGACCTTTTCCATAGCCTCGGCCAAGATGCGGCCGATCTCCTCATCGCCATTGGCCGAGATGGTCCCGACCTGGGCGATCTCGGTGTTGGCGCTGATCTTGCGCGCGTGGCTCTTGAGATCGGCCACCACGGCGCCGACCCCCAGGTCGATGCCGCGCTTGAGATCCATCGGGTTCATGCCGGCCGCCACGGCCTTGGAACCTTCACGGACGATGGCTTGGGCCAGCACAGTGGCGGTCGTGGTGCCGTCGCCGGCCAGATCGTTGGTTTTGGAGGCCACCTCGCGCAGCATTTGCGCGCCCATGTTCTCGAACTTGTCCTTCAGTTCGATTTCCTTGGCGACGCTGACGCCGTCCTTGGTGATGCGCGGGGCGCCGAAACTCTTGTCGATGACGACGTTGCGGCCCTTGGGGCCCAGGGTGACCTTGACCGCATCGGCCAGGATGTCGACGCCACGCAGCATGCGGTCGCGCGCGTCGGATGAGAACTTCACTTCCTTGGCAGCCATGGTTCCTACTCCTCTCGGTTGGGCTGTCAGTGGACGGAAATGGGATGGCGAATTAGGCGGCCTTCTTGAGCGTCGCCTCCGTCTCCAGAACGCCGAGGATATCGCTCTCCTTCATGATCAGCAGGTCCTCGCCATCGATCTTGATCTCCGTGCCGGACCACTTGCCGAACAGGACGCGATCGCCGGCCTTGAGGTCCAGCGCGACCAGCTTGCCGGCGTCATCGCGGGCGCCGGGGCCGACGGCGACCACCTGGCCCTGCTGGGGCTTTTCCTTGGCGGTGTCGGGGATGATGATGCCGCCCGAGGTCTTCTCCTCGGCCTCGATGCGGCGGACGACCACACGGTCGTGCAAGGGGCGGAAATGCATGCATAACCTCCAGATGCAAAACAGAATGTGATGGGTCCACCGGGCTCGCACCTAGCGGACGGACGTCAAGCTAGGCGGCGCCGAAGAGGCTTCAAGAGCCCGCGGTGAAAATTTTTCGACGGGGTTGGATCCGCCCCTGGCGGCCGTTTGCGATGGTCCCTGACGGCTTGACGCTTCCAGCGCCTGGGCCAAAAAATCAGCGCACGCGAATGCGCGTGATCGGCGTTCGCTGACGGGAAAGGATCAAAGAACAGGAGGTTCGATTTGCCCCGCGCCCGTGTCTCTAACGCCAAGCGCCTGGTCGCTATCGCCTGAGGACGCCGCCCATGGACAGGGATTTTCTCAAGCAGCTCGACGGCTACGGCCTGGCGACCGCCCAAATCCACTACTATCGGCTCGACTATCCGGCCGTGCTTCAGCTCTACGTCTGGCAGGAATACGACCTTGCTCCGCGCTTTCCCATGCTGCAGGCCTTTCTCGACCATTGGCGGCGCGAGATCGAAGCCGCGCTGCACTCGGTCCAGGTCGCCCACCATCGATTGATCGGTCCGTCGGAGTGGCGAGCCGTCAATGGCGTGATCTCGCTGCATTAGCCCCCGGCAAGCCATGCGCGGTGGCTCGGCTCCGCCTTGGCTTTGGGCCCGGTGACACCTTGGTTCACGGATCGAAAAATTTCTGATGCGAGCGTCTTGACGCGTTTCGGCCGTGTCCTAATTCATCGCCTGCTTGCCGGGCGCCGACAGGGCCTGGCCCTGGGGCGCATAGCGCGTGGCTCGGCGCCCCTCATGTCCAACTTGCTTTCGAGGAGATGGAAATGAGCACTGTTTTTGATTTCAGCCCTCTCTACAGCTCCATGATCGGTGTGGATCGCATGGTCGATCTCGTCGAGACCGCGCTCCGCACCGAGGCGAGCGCCAGCTATCCTCCGTTCGACATCGAGAAAACCGGCGAGACCGCCTACCGCATTTCGCTGGCGGTCGCGGGCTTCGCGCCGAAGGATCTCGAGGTCGTGGCCCAGCCGAACCTCCTGGTGATCAAGGGCCGAAGGGCGGCGAACGAAGACCAGGGCGCGCGAACCTTCCTTCACCAGGGCCTGGCCCACCGCGCGTTCGAGCGCCGGTTCGAGCTGGCCGACTATGTCGTGGTCAAGGACGCCGTCCATGCCCATGGCGTCTTGTCGATCGATCTGGTCCGCGAGGTGCCCGAGGCCTTGAAGCCCAAGCAGATTGCGATCGGGGTCGGCGCGCGCCAGCAGGCGCTGGAGCTCAAGCCGGCCAAGACGCGCAAGGCCGCGTAAGGAGCTGGCCATGCGCACGCATACCCATGCGAAAGATCGGGCTCGGCCATGGCCCGTTCGGCCGGCGGTCGGCTTCCTCCACCCCTTGGAGGTGCTGAAGGATCAGGATCTCGATCTCGCCGAAAAGCGCGAAATCCTGGCGGCCTGGGCTTCCGATGCGAGCGCGGTCGAGCATCGGCCCAGTCAGAGATGGCTCTTGGGAACGCCCGCGCCTGTGCCGCTCAGCGAGGTCCTGTCCGCGCTGCGCCGCCTGGACCGCGACCTGTTCTCTTGAGTTGGGGCGGGCGGCCGGCCAGCCGATGGTCGGCCGCCACTTCGCTCCGCTCGCTGCTTTGCGTTATGACCATGCCTTGTTTCATCTTTGTCGAGCCGTCGAGCGACGGCTGGATCGTTCGCGGCGACTTCCGCGACAGTCCCCTGCAGTTCACCACCGGCGCCCGGGCCGAGCAGGCCGCGCGTGACTGGGCGCATCGCCTGGCGGACGCCGGCGAGCCTGTGGTCTTGGAGATTCGCCTGCGCGATGGCGCGCGCGCCGGCCGGTTCCTGTTTCCACCTCACGCGGCGGACACGGAAGCGGGCTTGGCACTGCGCGCTTAGCTAGGCCGCAAGCGACTCAGCCGTCGCCCGCATTCGCCTTAGGGCGGCGGCAAGGTCTGAAAGCGCCAAGGCGAAGGGCGACCCATTGCGGAGCGATTTCTGAGCCTCGGACCATTGCCCGCGATTGATTTGGTCGGCAACCAAACCCGCCTGCTGGTGGAAGGCCCGATGGTTTTCCAGCAAGCCTAGGAAGGCATGGTTGCCGGCCCAACGCCGGGCGCCCTCGCCGTGGATCCAGCAGCCGGTGGGGCAGTGACGATCCGATCGCAAGGCGGCCAAATCGATCGGTTGTCGCTCGCTCAGAGCCGCGACGAGCGCTTCGCGGATGTGGTGATGGTTGTGTGCGTGTTCCTGAAAATCCATGACCAAACCTCTCGGCTCAATCCAATGCGGGGGTTTCGCGCAGGATGGTTGCCGGTTGGTTTTCGCTGGATCGCTGTCCACAGTTTTTGATGGTCTGATGCACGGCCCTTCTCTCGATCGCGCAGTGATTTCCCCCTGGCGAAACGTCGCGCTGTCAGATGGCGGCGGAAGGTCCAGTTCCTGGAGGTGCATCAAGGGCAGCAACTGGCGCGGCATCGCCGCCTGAGCCGACGCCGGACCCGTTCTAGGAGCCAGGCGAAGTTCTAACGTCTGGTCAGTCGACCGGGACGATCTCGATCCGCGCTTTGCCGGGGGCCATATCGCCCAGCGCCGACGTGTCGCCTTGGAGCCGACCGAGGCGGACGAGGCCCCGCGAATAGGCGAAATCGCGGTAGTAGATCGCCAGATTGCCCCACGGCGCGTAGTAGGCGATGTCGCCGACCACGGGGGCCGTGCCGTCTGGCGCGCCGGCGGTGGACAGCCGTCTGGGCAGGTCCGCGACCTTCTCGGTTTGATTGTAGTCGTCCAGCGTCACCTCGATCGGCAGCAGGGACACCAAGTCCCGTGCCGTCTCGCTGTCCTCCAGCACGGCGGTGAAGCACTGGCCGTTCGCGACGATCCTGATCCGCATGGGATGCTCCTTGGCGAGGGCGGTTCGATCCGGGTCAGCCGGCGACGCGGCCTGCGACGCAGGGCTTGTGCAGGCTGCGCTGGCGACGATGAGCAGGATCGCCGCCAGCAACGGTCTCCGCGCCAGCATTGGCCTACTGCCCGCCCTCGGTCGACGAACCAGCGCCGAGGTATTGCGCGTCGGTGACGTGCTCCATCCAGGTCACGGGAGAGCCGTTCTGGCTTTCCTGTATGGCGATGTGGGTCATGGCCGCATGTGGGGTCGCGCCGTGCCAGTGCTTGTGCTCGGGCGGGCACCACATCACGTCGCCGGCGTGGAACTCCAGCTTCGGGCCGCCTTCGATCTGGGTCCAGCCGACGCCTTCGGTGACGATCAGCGTCTGGCCCAGCGGATGCTTGTGCCAGGCGGTGCGGGCGCCGGGTTCGAAGTGGACGATGGCGCCGCCTACGCGCGAGGGCGCGGTGCGCTGGAACTGGCCGGTGATCGTCACGCGGCCGGTGAACCATTCGGCGGGACCGTCGATGGTCTTCATTTCGGCCTTGCGGGTGATCTCCATGGTCGGGGCGCTTTCCTGTGATGGCGTGGGGGTTGGGTCGCCGCCGAGGGGCGCCGCGGCGATGATGAGGGAGCCGATCACGACAGGTGCTCCTCGAAAAAGCGCGTCAGCCGATCGAAGGGGATGATGTTCACGCGGTCGTAGAGATCGACATGGCTGGCGCCCGGGATGATCACCAATTCCTTCGGCTCGGCCGCCGCGGCGAACGCCGTCTCGCTGAAATAACGTGAGTGAGCCTTCTCGCCGTGGATCAGCAGCAGCGGGCGCGGTGAAATCTCCGCGATGTAGGTCATCAGCGGGAAGTTCATGAACGACAGCGGCGTGGTGATCGTCCAGGCGTTGCCGGAGTTCACCGCGCGCGGATGGTAGCCGCGAGGCGTCATGTAGTAGTCGTGGTAGTCGACCAGGAACTTCGGCTCGCCGCCCTTCAGTTCATTGGACTTGGGACCGTAAGCCGGCGCGCCATTCCGGGCGTCGACCCAGCGTTGACGGCTCAGTTGCTCCAGCGTCTGGGATCGCTGCGTGTCGGTGACGCTGTCGTTGTACCCGTGCGACATGACGCGGGACATGTCGTACATCGTGCTGGTCGCCACGGCCTTGACGCGCTTGTCGACCGCGACGGCGTTCAGCGCCATGCCGCCCCAGCCGCAGATCCCGATGACGCCGATCCGTTCCTGATTAACCGCCGGGTGCAGGCCGAGGAAATCGACCGCCGCCATGAAGTCCTCGGTGTTGATGTCGGGTGAGGCCACATTGCGGGGCTGCCCGCCGCTCTCGCCCGTGAAGGACGGGTCGAACGCCAGGGCGACGAACCCGCGCGCCGCCATCGTCTGGGCATAGAGGCCCGACGACTGCTCCTTGACCGCGCCGAACGGACCGCCGACGGCAAGCGCCGCCAAGCGTTGTCCTTCGCGGCCCTTGGGGCGGTAGAGGTCGCCGCTCAGGGTGATGCCGTAGCGGTTGGTGAAGGTGACCTTCTGATGGTCGACGGCTTGGTTACGCGGGAAAACCTTGTCCCAGTCATTGGTCATGGTCTGCGCCTTTGCGTCGGGGGTGGGGAGGAGCGACGCGACGGCCAGGGCAGTGACGCCGGCGCCGGTCAATTTCATCATTCCGCGACGGTCCAAGGCCGTGGACGGCCGGGTCTGAAGTTCGGGGGAAGTTGGGACCATGTCGGGCTCCTGGGTTCTGTCGTCAGCGGGGTTTCAGCAGGGTGCGTCCGTCACGGACGATCAGCACCGCGAGGGCGGCCAGGATGACGCTGGCGATCAGCGTGGCCGTGATCGAGAATTGATCCAGCAGCAGGCCGCCGAGAACCGCGCCCAGCAGGATCGAGGCCTGAACGGCGGCGACCATCAGGCCTCCGGCGGCTTCAGGCGCGTCTTCGGCGTTCTGGGACATCCAGGTCATCCAGATCACCGACATGGCGGTGTTCATCGCGCCCCAGACGACCAGAAGGATCCCGGCCCCGATCGGCCAGCCGCCGACCACCAGCAGGCCTGCGGTGACCGTCCCCATGACCAGGGCCGGAAGTCGCAGAAGTCGTGAGACGTCGCCGGTGATGAAGCGGCCTGAAGCCCAGGTCCCCACGAAGCCCGCGCAGCCGAGCGCCAGCAGAAGGATCGACAGGCCCGTGACGCCTACATCCGTGACCTGTTCTAGGAACGGTCGCAGATAGGTGAAGAGGGTGAAGGCCGAGCCCCAGGACAGCATCGAGGCGATCAGGCCGTTCAGAAAGTACGGGCGACGCAGCAGGTCGAGCATGGCTCGCATATCCTGCCCCTGTCGCGTGGGAAGGGATGGCAGCGTGATCACGTGCCAAACGAGGTTGGCGGCGACGAGGGGCGTCAGGGCCCAGAATACCTCGCGCCAGCCAAGCAGACCTGCCAGGTAGCTGCCGAGCGGCGCGGCGAAGGCGGCGGCGACCGCCTGGCCTCCATACATCAGAGCCAAGGCGCGAGGCACGTCTGCGGCCGGAACGAGCCGCATAATGACAGCCGTGGCCAGCGCCCAGAACCCGCCGATGCAAATCCCGAGCAAGGCGCGCCCGGCCATCAGGACGTCGAAACTCGGAGCCGCCGCGACGAGCGCGAGGGACACCAGCATCAGAGCCGTCAGCGTGATGAGGATCCACTTGCGATTAAGTCGGCCGGCGACGGTGGTGATCGCGATGCTCGCCGCGATCGCGAACAGGCCGCTGATCGAGACCGCTTGGCCGGTTTGTCCGATCGACGCGCCGAGCCCTTCGGCCATGGGCGTCAGCAGGCTGACGGGCATGAACTCAGACGCGATCAGCAGCGCCACGCAGAGCGCCATCGACAGCACAGCGCCCCAGGCCGCGACCGGCGTTTCCTCGTGTTCGGATATGGCTGCCGCCAGCATGGTTCGGCTCCTCCTTTGCTGAGACGCAAATTAGGGCGCGGCGCGGAAAACGATTAGTCAGCAATATCGGCATGAACTAATCGACGCAGACGAATAATGCGCTGGGAGGAATGTTGATGGCGGGACCCGATCTGAACCAGCTGACGTGGTTTCAGGCTGTCGCCGAAGAGCGCAGTTTCACCAAGGCCGCCGCCCGGATCGGCGTGGCGCAATCAACCTTGAGCCACGCGATCCGACAGTTGGAAGCGGGCATGGGCGTGCGCCTGTTGACCCGCACCACCCGCAGCGTCGCCCCGACGGCCGCGGGCGAGCGGCTGCTTCAGACGATCACGCCGCGCCTGGCGGAGATCCAGGAAGAGCTGTCGTCCCTAATGGCGTTCGGAGAAAAGCCGGCCGGATCCATCCGACTGACGCTATCGGATCACGCGCTTGAAAGCGTCGTGTGGCCCAAGCTTAAGCCGGTGCTCGCCGCCTATCCCGACATCAAGGTCGAACTGATCCTCGACAGCACGTTCCGCAACATCGTTGAGGAGCGGTTCGACGCCGGCGTACGGCTGGGCGAGAGCGTCGAAAAGGACATGATCGCCGTCCGCATCGGCCCGGACTGGCGGCTGGTCGCCGTGGCCTCCCCCAAATACTTGGCCGGGCGAGGAAGACCGGCCCACCCGCAGGATCTGATCGGCCACAGCTGCATCAACATGCGCCAGGAGTCGTCGGGCGGACTGTACGCCTGGGAGTTCGAGAAGGACGGCCAGGCGTTACGCGTCAGGGTCGACGGGCAGGTCACCTTTAACAACTCCTACGCCATGATTGACGCCGCCCTCAGCGGCTTCGGCATCGCCTACGTGCCTGAGAACATCGTCGCATCCCGCGTCGCGTCACGCGAATTAGAGCTGATCCTGAGCGAGTGGTCGCCCATGTTTGACGGCTATTTCCTTTACTACCCAAGCCGTCGGCAAAACTTGGCGGCGTTCCAGATCATCGTTGACGCCCTTCGTTATCGGGAAGTGTGAACGTCCGAATCCGGCAGCAGGTCAATGTCTCCAAGTGGCGCGATCCCGTCATCTGAGCCGTGCCCAACAGCGTAAAACCCTTGGGCAGTCGGAAGGGTCGTGGCATCAGCAGGTCTACGACCCAGCTATGATCGCCGACCCATGACCCCCGACGACTTCCGCCAACTGGCGCTCAGCCAGCTCAACGCCCGCGTCGCCTCCCGCCTGGGGACGATCGAGTTCCTGGTCGGCGACAAGGTGTTCGCCACCCTGGGCGCGCCCGACCCGGCCTTCGCCGTCCTGCGCCTTTCGCCCGAAGACCAGGCGGCGGCCCTGGCCGCGGCGCCCGGCGTGTTCTCGCCTCAGGCAGGCGGGGCCGGCGCTCGCGGCGTGACCTGCGTGCGCCTGGCCCTGGCCGAGGCCGGACACCTCAAGCCGGCCCTGGCCAAAGCCGCCGGCAAGGCGCGCAACAGCCGCAGCGCGTTCAGCCGCATCGGCTAGCCCGCTTGATGCAAGCGGCGCCCTGCGAGGCGACAATCCGGCAGGCGTCCAGGACCTTGCCTTGCCATCTTGCCGAACCCTGTTCTAGACTCGTGCCACGTCGCTGAAAGCGCGGCGTCGAGGCGTGAGAACCTCGCTTGAACCAACCGCTTCGCGTTCGGCTCCGCCCCGGCGCGACCGGTGTGTTGCGCCGGCGGCGCCGTCCATGACGGCCGCTCCACACTCAAGCTTGAGTCTCGGGAATGCGGCTTCGCCGGTTCCGCCGCCTCTCCTTGGAGGCGGACGTGACCGGGCCAGCAGAGACCAGACTTCAAGCCAGAACCCCTCGGCGCGGGAGCCCGCGCCGATGACCCTCAAGACCGTCGACCCGGTCCTGGGCGAGACCCAGACCGACGCCCGCCGCAAGCTCGACGCGCTGTTCCGGCGCCAGGCGCCGGCCCTGTTGCGGTTCCTGTCGCGGCGGACCAGTCCCGAGGAGGCCCAGGACCTGGCCCAGGAGGCCTTCCTGCGCCTGACCCATGCGGCAGGCAAGCAGGCCCTGCAGAAGCCGGAGGCCTATCTTGGCCGCATCGCCCGCAACCTGCTGCGCGACCGCGCCAAGAGCGTCTCGGGTCGCCGCGAGCGCAGCCACGCCGTTCTTGAGCCCGAGGCGCATGCGACGAGCGACGGCGATCCCCACCTGGCCCTCGAAGCGCGCCAGCTGCTCGAGCGCCACGAGGCCGCCGTCCTCAAGCTCAAGCCCAAGACGCGCGAGGTCTATCTGCGCCATCGCGTCGACGGCCAGTCCTACGCCCAGATCGCCGCCGCCCTGGGGATCGGCGTCAGCGCTGTGGAAAAGCACATGATGAAGGCGATCGCCGCCGTCGACCGCAGCCTCGGCCGGCCCTAGGATCACGCCATGACCTCGGGGGAAGAAGAGCATCTGCGCCGTGAGGCGGCCGCCTGGTTTGCGCGCATGCGCGGGCCTGGCGCACAAGCCGCGCGCCCTGACTTCGACGCCTGGCGCGCCGCGCCCGGCCGCCAGGACGCCTATGACCGTTTGGTCCGGCGCTACGAAGAGTCGGCGATCCTGGGTCATTCCAAGCTCTCGGACCTGCGCCTGCGCACCAGCGCCTCGCGTCGGGGCCCGCCGCCCGTGGCGTGGTGGGCGGCCAGCGCCGCCGTCCTCGTCGCGGCCATCGCCCTGGTCACCGTATCGCCCTGGCCGATCCTTCCCGACGATCAGCCGCCGCAGCAGCGCCTCGCCGCCGGGGGCGGCCAGATCCGCAGCCTGTCTCCGGCGCCAGGGCTCACCGTGGTGCTCGACGCCGAGACCGTGCTGCTGGCGTCCAGCGAGCGCGGCCGCTCGCGCCTGGTCCTCAAACGCGGCCGCGCCCGCATCCAGGCTGAGGGTCCGGTCGACGTCCAGGCCGGGGCCCTGCGTGTCATGGGCCAAGACGCGGCCTTTGATCTGCGCCTCGGCGAGCGAACGGTGGAGGTCTCCGCCCTATCCGGGAGCCTGGAGGCGCGGCGCGACCGTCATCCCCTGATCTCGGGCCGCACCCGCCTTCAGCCGGGACAAGCGCTGATCCTCGCCGATGACCGCCTGGGCCCGCCGACCCGGGCCGCCGGGCGCGAGCGCCAGTGGCCCCAGGGCCTTCGCCTCTACCAGGACACCCCGCTCGCCGAAGTTCTCGCCGACGCCAATCGCTACGGCGCCCGCAAGATCCGGCTGGCCGATCCCGCGCTGGGGTCCCTGCAGGTCAGCGGCGCCTTGAAGGTCACCGATCCCGACGGCCTGGCCCGGGCCCTGGCCGCGGCCCTGTCGCTGACGGTGACCGAGGTCCCAGGCGGCGACCTGGCGCTGTCGCGCCGCGGCACCTGATTTCGGCCGGACCGAGAAGTTTTTTGTGAGGGGCCGTCGCGCGGCCTCGTCAGAGCCACCCGGAACGACCGCGACCGTCGCGGTCCGCCGCCCGGGGGCTTCATGCAACACCACACCACCCTTCTACGCCGCGGCCTTATGGCCACGGTCGCCGGCTTCGTCCTGGCCGTCGCCGCGCCGGCCCTGGCCGCGCCGCCCCTCCTGCAGGCCGAGCACCAGACCTATGACCTGCCCGCCCAGCCGCTGGGCGAGGCGCTCGGCGCGGCGGCCCGGATCAGCGGCCGCCAGGTGGTCGTCGCCTCGCCGCTGGTGCGGGGCAAGACCGCCCCGGCGCTGTCGGGCCGCTACACCGCCGACCAGGCCTATGCGGCGCTGCTCTCCGGGTCGGGTCTCAAGCTCGTCCGGGTGGGCGCGACGCTGGTGCTCAAGCCCGCCGACGAGACCGCGCCGGGGGAGGTCCGCGCCGGTGACGAACCCGAAAGCCTCGCCGAGGTCGTCGTCACCGGCTCGCGGATCCGAGGCGGTGGGCCGGCCGGCGCCAACATCATCGCCATCAGCCGCCAGGACATCGAGGCGAGCGGCCTTGCATCGACCCAGGAGATCCTGCAGGCGCTGCCGCAGAACTATGCCGGCGGAGCCTCGGAAGGCGCGGCTTCACTGAGCAATCGCAACGGCGCGCTGTACAATGGCGGCTATGGCACGGGCGTAAACCTCAGGGGCCTGGGCAACACCTCGACCCTTGTGCTGATCAATGGCGATCGCCCCGCCATGGGCGGCCTTGCTGGGAGCTTCGCCGACCTCTCCCTGATCCCGTCCACGGCGGTGCAACGGGTCGAGGTGCTCGCCGACGGGGCCTCGGCGGTCTATGGCTCGGACGCGGTGGCCGGCGTCGTCAACCTGGTCATGCGAGATCGGATGGACGGTGGCGAGGCCCGCCTCCGCTTCGGTTCCGCCGACGGCGATCTCAGCCAGGGCCAGGCCGCGCTGATCATCGGAAAGGTGTGGGACCAAGGCCATGTCACCCTGGCCTACGAGGCCTTGCGTCGAGGTCGCCTGGCGGCCGAAGACCGTGACTACGCCCGGGAAGATCTTCGCCCGTTCGGCGGCCTGGACAGGCGCTCCAACTATGCCAGCCCCGGCACGATCGTAGCGGGCTGGCGCTACTTCGCGATCCCGGCCGGACAGAACGGGGCGGGCCTGGCCCCGGCGCGCCTGGCGCCGGACCAGATCAACCGTCAGGACGCGCGGCTGGGCGCCGACATCCTGCCGCGCCAGACCAGCCAGTCGCTCTATGTGTCGGGCGGCTACGACATCGACGCCGACACGACGATCACCGCCAGGCTGCTCGCCGCCGATCGCCGCTATGACCTGCGTGGCATTCCGGTCTGGGCCAGCGCCGTCTCGGTCCCCTTCACCAACCCGTTCTACGTCGATCCGCTCGGAACCCGCCTGCCGGTCCGCGTCCTGTATCGGTTCGCCGAAGATCTCGGCCCCGAGCGTGACCGCGGCCACGTCCGCGCGGTGAACACCGGAGCGGAACTGACCCGCCGTATCGGCGCCTGGTCGCTGACGGCTTCCGGCGGCTACGGCCGCCAGAACGACGCGATGGGCCTGCAGAACATGGTCAACACCTATCGTCTCGGCCTCGCGCTCGCCGACACCAATCCGGCCACGGCCTACAATCTGTTCGGCGGACCACGGGCGACAAATCCCTCCACGATCGAGTCGATCCGCGGTTGGTCCAAGAGCGACGGCGTCTACACCGTCTGGACGGCGGGCCTGAAGGGCGACGGCGACCTCCTCGAATTGCCGGGCGGGCCGCTGAAACTCGCGGTCGGCTACGAGCACCGCAGCGAGCGCTACAGGCTGACATCGTCCAGCTATCAGACAACCGCCAATCAGCGCGTGGTCCAGACAGCCTTCCCCGGCGCGCGCAAGATCGAGGCGCTCTACGCCGAACTTCGCGCGCCGCTGATCGGCGAGCGCCAGCAGACGCCTGGCGTACGGCGCCTTGAGCTGTCCCTGGCCGGGCGGCTCGAGGACTACAGCGACTTCGGCCGCACCACGAACCCCAAGGTCGGGTTCGACTGGGCGACCTTCGGAGGCCTGACCGTCAAGGGCAGCTACGGCACCTCATTCCGCGCGCCCAGCTTCCAGGATCAGCGGATCGGCCCCGGGCAAATCCAATACTTTCCCTACGCCGTGGTCGATCCCCGGTCGCCGACGGGCATGACCAATGTCCTCTTCCTGCTCGGCAATACGCCGGGGATCGGCCCGGAGCGGGCCAAGACCTGGACCGCCGGCGTCGAGTGGAAGCCGCCCGGGGCGCCCGGCGTGCGCATCGCGGCCACCTATTATCGCGTCGACTACCGGGACCGGATCGGCGCGCTGAACGCCGACGCCCTCAACATGCTGATAAATCGCAACCTCTACGCCAGCCAGCTCAACGAGGCTCCAACGGCGGCGGAGATCGCCGAGTACTATGCCTCGCCCTACCTCTCGAACACGTCGAACATCGCGGCCGGCGACATCAAGATCATCGCCAACGCCCGCAATCAGAACCTGTCCTCCATGGTGCAGGATGGGATCGACTTCGATGCGGGATGGCAGGGCGCCCTGGCCGGCGAGCGCATCGGTTTGGGCGTGTCGGGCGCCTACACCTTCCGCGTCGACAAGCGATACACAGCCGGGGCGCCGTCGGTCGACGTGGCCGACAGCGTCGGCAATCCCCTGAAGCTACGTCTGCGAGGGCGGGCCAACTGGTCCCGCGGTCCATGGGATTTCGCCGCCGCGCTCAACCATTCGGGCGGCTACGTCAACCAGACGGTAACGCCCAACAGGTCCGTCTCAAGCTGGACCACCCTCGACCTCAATGTCGCCGTTCGCCTGCCGCCGAACCCGGGCCTCTTGAACGGCCTGCGGCTGGCTCTGTCGGTGACCAACCTGTTCGACAAAGACCCGCCGTTCGTCGAAAGCGTCACCCCGTCGAGCGCCATCGGCTTCGATGTGGACAACGCCTCGCCGATCGGCCGCCTGGCAGCCCTGACGGTGACCCGGTCATGGTGACGCTCCTGATGGCGCTGGCGATTGCGGCGACGCCGCCGTCGCCGGCATTGCGCGACATGGTGGAGATGGCCACGCTTTCAAGCGTCTCGGTCTCGCCGGACCAGCGCTGGGTGGCCTATCGCCAGGAGGAGGCCTCGATCGCGGAGAACCGACGGCGCCTGTCCTGGTGGGCCGCCCCCACCGACGGTTCGCGCCCGCCGGCCAGGCTCGCCGACGGCGGCGAGCCCGTCTGGACCGACGCCGGGCCGGCCGACGCCGAAGCGCCGCAATGGTCGAGCGACGGACAATGGCTCTATTTCAGGGCCGTGACCGAGACGGGCCTCCAGATCTGGAGAGCCCGCCCGTCGGATCATCGCGTCGAGCAGGTGACGCAGGATCCCGCCGATATCGAGGCGTTCGTCCTGAAGGGCGGCACGCTGACCTGGCGCGTCCGCGCAACCCGCGAAGCCATCCGGCAGGCCGAGCGCGACGCCTACGATCACGGCGTCCGGATCGACGGCGCCGTCGATCCGGCCCAGAACCTGTTCGACGCGGTCGACGTCAACGGCCGGTTCGCGGCCCAGCGTCTTGCCGGCCAATGGTTTCAACGGCGCGGTCTGCTGGGCGCCGCGCCCGCGAGGTTCTACGAGGCCGACCCCGGCGGCCGAGCCGCGCAGGAAATCGACGCGACCGCCGCCGCGAGCCGCGGACTGTCGTCTGGAGAGACGCGGGCTCCGTTGTTTTCGGGCCCTGCCGCGCTCGACATGACATCCAGCTACGGTCGCCTGACAATCACCCGCACGCGAGACGGCTCGGCGAGGGTGGTCGTAAGCCGTTCGGACGGGGCCGCGCCCATCGTCTGTTCCTCCCCCCTCTGCCGGTCCAGGATCGGCGCCGGCGTCTGGCGGCCCGGCAGGGACCAGATCATCCTGACGCGGGTGGAGCCTGGCTATCGGCAAAGCCTCCTTGTCTGGGACGTCGCCCGCGACAAGGTCCGCCTGCTCGCAAAGGGCGACGGCGTTCTGGGCGGCGACCCGAGGGACGTCGCCCCCTGCGCCCTGACCGAGGACCTGGCGTTCTGCGTTTCGGCGACGCCACAGCATCCGCCGCGGCTGGTGGCCATCGATCTCGACGAGGGGGCCGCCAGCATCGTCGCCCAGCCGAACGCTTCGCGAGCTCTGCTGGGGGTCTCGCCGCAGAGACTGGCCTGGCGTGATCCTCAAGGGAACCAATTTACCGGCGTGTTCTTTCCGGCAGTCCCGGGGACCGGCGGCGGCAAGCCGCCGCTGTTCATCACCTACTATACCTGCCAGGGGTTCGCGCTGGGCGGGGAGGGAGACGAGTGGCCGCTCCGCGCCCTGGCCGATGCGGGGATCGCCGCCCTCTGCATCAACAAGACGAGCGTGCCGACCGACAAGCAGGACTCGGTGGCCAACTACCGGGTCGCCTTGTCAGGCGTCCGCGCCATCATCGGCCGGCTGGACGGCGAAGGCCGCATAGACGTTCGGCGGATCGGAATGGGCGGCCTGAGCTTCGGCAGCGAGGTGACCATGTGGGTCGCCACCGAATCCGACCTGCTCACAGCGGTCTCGATCAGCACGCCCCAACTCGAACCGGCCTACTACTGGATCCATGGGGTGGCCGGCCGCGACAACCACGGCCCGATGCGCGTGGCGTGGGGCCTGGGCGCGCCCGACGAGACCCCGGAGCGTTGGAAAATGGTGGCGCCGGCGCTGAAGACCGATCGCCTCCGGGCGGCCACCCTGATGCAGATGTCCGAGCAAGAATATCGCGTCGGTCCCGAGCTTCTGGCCCGCCTCTCCAACAGCACCACGCCCGTCGAGGCCTACGTCTTCGCCCAGGAACCCCACATAAAGGTCCAGCCCCGTCACAAACTGGCGGTCTATCAGCGCAATCTCGACTGGTTTCGGTTCTGGCTGCAGGACGTCGAGGATAGCGACCCGGCCAAGTCCGAGCAGTATGTCCGGTGGCGCGCGATGCGGGACCGCGCCAAGCCCTAGGACCAACGGCGCGCCCAGGATTCGACGTCGGCGATCTGCAGGATGCGGAAATAGTCCGAGCCTTTCGGGGGGCCGGTTTCGCGCAGCAGGCCCGCGAGCGCGGCCTTCTCGAGCAGGCCCGCCTGATCCAGGCGCCCGCCAAGGAGGTGACTGGCGAGCTTCCCCCGCGCCGCCTCATAGGCTGGGCCCGCGAAACCGGACAGGTTGCCCTTGGTGCGGCGATCCGCCACCAAGGGCGGCAGAGCATGGCGGAAGGCCGCTCGGGTGACCGCCCTGTCTCGGCCCCCCAGGATCCACTCCCAACTGGGGATGGAAAGGCAAAGCTCGACGATGGGCTGAGACAGCAGCGGCGTGAGCAGGGGCGCCGTCTCCAATCGCGCGAAGGCGTCGAGATAGTTGTGTGCGCTCATCAACAGCTTGAGGTGCTCCACCTTCCCCGGCAGCGAGCTTGGGCCATCCAGCCAGGGGTGAGGTTCCAAGGGCGTACCGGCCACACCTGGAGCCAGGAACCGCAGGTCCGAACGCCAGGCCTGCGCCGCCGGGGCGAAGGCGCGTTGGACCGACATGCTGCCTGCGCGCCATAGGCTGCAGTCGTGCAGCAGGGCGAGGTCCTGCACGGCGCGGATCCAGACGCCCACCTTCCCGCACCGGAGCGCATCAGCCGCGGGGGTCGACGAGTGGGTCTTGAAGAAGACGTTGTCGCCGCCGCCGCCAGAGACGAAGGCGTCGCTCCCTAGGTCGACGGCCCGCGCCTGGAGCGTCCGATCCCAGGCTCCAAGCAGAGCATGGCCGCTCGGACGCGGGCGGCGCACGCTCGGCGCCATTGTCAGATCCACGTCGCCTGGCGCCAAAGCGATCTCCTCGAGCGCCAGTCCCAGCCGTTCGGCCACGGCGCGGGCATAGAGGCGTTCGTCGCCATCAAGCGCCGGCGACACCATGTTGACGCACCGGACATCGACGTCGGCGTCCCAAAGGCAGGCTGCCAGGACCGACGAATCCAGACCGCCGGACAACTCCAGCAAGACCTTGTCGCGGCCGTCCGCCCAAGCCCTGACACAGCGACGCACGAGGTCCCCAAGGGCCTGCGAGTGGTCCGCCTTGCCGTCGTCGGCCACGTGGTCCCAGGGCGACCAGAGCGCACGTTCGTCAGAACGGCCCGACGACCAGGTCAGCGCCGAGCCTGGCGGCAGTTCGGCCAGGCCCTCGAAGCCCGTCCGCCGCGCGCGCCGGAACGGATAGGCCATGAAGTGGGCCACGAAAGACCAGTCGATCCGTGGTGTCAGCCAGCCCAGATCGATGAGGAGGCCGACGTCGTTGGATATGACGTCTACCGCTCCGACCCTGAGCTGATATGCCGACAGGGCGCCAAACGGGCTGCGGATCACGTGTGCGGCCCCGGCCGGATCGGCGAGCACGGCAAGGTAATCGCCCCAGAACCCCGACACGAACGCAGCGCCGGCGCTGGACGACACCGCCTTGGCGAGGTCGGGCGAGATGGTCTTGGCCCGGCGAAAATCGGCGCGGCTGAAAACCTCGCCGAAGACCAGGCCCATGTCGTCTGGCAGCCGCACGGCTTCTGGTCGGTCGCTCATCACCACGAAGTCGTGTCCCGCCAGGCGCGACGTCATGCGCCGCCGTCCGAGAACCTCCTTCTCGCGCTGGCGCACCAGCTCGGCAGGGCCGCAAAGGATGAGAATGCTCGCCGTCATCTAGAGCACCAGGATCGGCGTGAAGGCCTCGATCCGCTCCAGCCGATCGTTGAGCACCAGGTCTTCGCACTGGAGCCAGCAGTGGGCGGCGAACGGACTGGCGATGACGCCGAAAACCAGATCGGCATGGCCGCCCCGCCGCCTCATGAACCTGCGCAGCGCCAGCGAATCCAGGAGACAGACCGATCGCACGGGGACAAGGGCCCGGTGTCGCAGGAAGCGCCCGGCGAGGACGAGAACCCGATCGGCCTCCGAGCGGGGCAGGGCCTCCTGATCGGCTTGCAGTTGGCTCAGGATCTTGGCGAACGGCTCGCGCCGCAGGCGTCGGCTCGTGCTCCAGATCGCTGAGGCTGCGCCTATCGCGTCATTCAGGCTTGAGCCGCCCCTAGGCGCGGGGGCGAGCTCGCGTCGTGCTGGAACGACAGAAAGACGCGGTGCGCGACGCCCGTTCGGCTTCAGCAGTCCCCGGCGGATCAGGGTCTCCACCTGGTCGGGGCGGCCAGCGCCCGCCCCATCCCGAACGACGGCGCTGAACGCTTCGCCTAAGGTTTCGTGGATCGTGAAGTAGCGCGCGCGGACCGTGTCGAGAAAAATGGGACGACCGGCCGCGAAGCAGTAGGCGAGGTGGTCGGGGACGACGAGATCCATGTCGGTCTCCGAGCGGACGTCCCCGGCTCGGGGACGCCGCAGTGGTTCAGGCGTCGGAAAGGCCAAGCTCGGGTTGGAGCTGGAAGCCCTCGATGTTGACGCCCATCATGCCGGCGGTGACGTCGGCGACCGCACCAAGGTCGATCACTTCCGAAGCCGTGGTGTCTTGCGTGTCCATGACTTGTCTCCCGGAACGCGAAGGCGGCGCCCTCTCGGGCCGAAAGGGCGCCGGGGAGGTCAGTCGTCGCTGATGCCGGTGGCCGGCTGCTGGACGAAGCCCTCGATGTCGCTGAGCTTGCCGCCCTGCGTTTCGACGGCGACGGCGCCCAGGTCGATCAGGGCGTCTTCGATGTGGTCTTCGATCCGTTCCATGACGGTCTCCTTCTCTAGGTCACGCCCACCGTGACGGTTGAACGGTGCGACCACAGGTAGAGAACCCGAAGGAAATAACGCTGGAATTTTCCGATTATTCCGCAGGGCGCCGCGGGTCGCGGTCACTGAGGCCATGGAGGCTGCGGACGATCGCGGGCACCAGCCGCAGGCGGCGGCGGTGATAGGCGACCAGCGCCTGACGCAGCGCCGCGGATGACCCGGCGGCGGCCAGGCCTCGCAGTTCCTGGGTTTCCTCCTGGAACTCGGGGACCAGCTCCTGCTCGGCGCAGCGTGGGCGATGCAGGCGATCGCTGGCGCCGGCCACGGCCCACTCGACCTCGACATTGCCGCTGCGGGCGGCCAGGCGCGCGAACAGGTCTTCAAGGGCTGCGATCGGACCATCGCCCGCGGGAGCTTCAGGCGGGATAGCCGGCTCGCCGCCCGCCGACCTTGCGGCGTTGACCAGGAGGGCGACATTCCATTGGTAGAGGTCCGACAGGTCCGGCTCCGTCAGACGGGGAACAAGGAAGCCCTCGCCGGGCAGGGCGGTCAGAAGCCGCTCGCCCACCAGGCGATGCAGAGCGGCCCGTACCGGCGTGGCGCTGGCCCCGAACCGCCGCGAAAGCTCGGTGACGTCGATGCGTTCGCCGGGCCGCAGGGCGCTTTCAGACAGCAGGAAGGTCTTGATCGAGAGGTAGACGCGTTCACCGGTGCCGGGCCGATCGATCATCAGGCTTAACTCCCTGGACGCCACGCAACGCAGCACGCCGAAAGGCGGGCCGCTGTCGCCAGGTCCTGTCGCGCCAGGTCCTTTCGTCCAGGGGCCCGCCAAAGGGGCGTGAGGATGGAAGCATCGATCGCCGATGGCACCTCCCCGAAATTCCCCCGCGAATTTTGGGGGGTGGATTTTCCGGGACCTAAAGCAGGCCCAGGGTCCGGAAGCTGGCGACCGTTTCGGCGCCGACGATCAGGTGATCATGGACGAGCACGCCCAGGGCCTTGCCGGCGCTGGCGACCGCGCGCGTCATCTCGATGTCGGGCTTTGAGGGCGTGGGATCGCCCGAGGGATGGTTGTGGGCCAGGACGAGGGCGCTGGCCCCCGTCTCCAGGGCCCGCCGCAGGACTTCACGGACATAGACCGGCGCGTGGTCCACGGTGCCCTTGCCCAAGGCTTCGGCCAGGATCAGCTGGTTCTTCCTGTCCAGAAAAGCGGCCCAGATCTCCTCTCGCGGCAGGCCTCGGAGCTTGGCCCGGAAGAAGGCGGCGACCGCCCCGAACGAAGACATTACCGGCCGCGCGCTCAGCGCCGCCAGGCTGACCCGGCCGGCCGCCTCGCGCAGGATCTTGAAGTTGAGGATGGTCGCCTCGCCGACGTGGCGGCGCAGTTCGGCGCGGTCGGCGGCGAGCACGCCGGCCAGGCCGCCGAACCGCTCGACCAGACGCACGGCCAACTCGCAACCTTCGGTCCGTTCGTCCGGGGCCAGATGCAAGTGAAGAATCTCGGCGTCCTGCATGACGTCGACTCCGAAGCGCGCGGCGAAGTCGAGGACCTTCTGGCGCGACGGCGCCCACGCCACCGGGGTTTGGGGCGTGAAGGGGCAGGGCTTGGCCATCGTCTCCAGCACAGTGGCGGTCTCGGCGGTCTCGGGGGCGACGGCGACGGCGGTGAGGGCAGGGGAGGCGGACATGGCGTCCTCCGATCGGACGGCGCCGGACCCTATTGTCCGGATCGCTCACCCGCTTGGCCCTGCCTTTGTCCTTTTGGTCAGAGCTCGGCCTTGGCCGCCTCGTCCCAGTCGCCGAAGCCAGGCGGGGGCAGGGCGATCCGGGTCCTCACGCCGCCATCGCCCAGCGCCTCGGCCAACTGCCGGGCCGAGGCCTCGCCGCCAGGACCCCGATCGGCGGCGATCAGCACCAGGCGCACGTCCGCGGGCGGCCGCCAGCGCCGCAGGTTCGAGGTCGACAGCAGCGCCCAGGCCGGAAGGGCGAACCGATGTCGGGCGGCCAGGGCGGTGAACACCCCTTCGGCCACCAGCAGATCCGGCCCCGCCGCATCAAGGCGCACGGCGCTGCCGGCCGGGATCAGGCCGACGGTCTTGCGCGGCAGGGTCAGGTCGATGGCGCGCCGTCCGCCGGGGGTCAGATAGGTGAGCTCGACGGCGGTGACCGTCCCGTCGGGACCCTTCACGCCGGCCATCAGGGCCGGGCGCGCGGCCCCTGTCGGCCGATAGACCGCGAGCGGCGCGGCCGGATGATGGCGCAGCGCGTCAGGTCCGGGGATGTCGCCCGCGACGCCGCGACCTCGGCAGTGGCGTTCGGACAGCGTGCCTGCGACAGGCCGGCCCTGGTCCCAAAGCCGCAGGGCCGCGTCGCGGCGCGCTGTGCGCCCCCGATCCGAAGCGGTCTCGACCGGCGGCGCCGCCGCGGTCCAGTCTCCGGACGGTCCCAGCAAACCAAGGTTGCGCAGATGATCGCGCACCGCGCGCCAGTCGCCGCCCGCGAAACTATGGACGATGACCCGGCCGTCGCGCTCCAGCAGCGACACCGAGCGATCGCGCCGACTGTGGCCGGGGGCGGGGATGTTGGCGCGGCGACCTCCGTCATAGAGGTCGCCGCCCAAGCGGCGGACGATGGCGCGCAACGACATGGCAGGACTCCTCGGCCGCATCCGGCGGCCCGCCCGTCCAAGCCCTGGCTTGGCCTTTGTCACGGCGGCCCCTCAAGCGCTCCGGCCGGGCGTCCGCGCCCCGGGCCGGTCCGGCGCAGCGACAGGCGCCCGCCGCTTATACGGATAACCGCATAATCGGTCGTTATACGGTTATCCGTATACCCTTGATTTATACGCGATGCCGTATAATCTTGCACTATACGCAATGGCGTATAAAGGTTGGAGACACGCCGTGGACATCATCGTCCGGAACGAAAGTCAGCTCGCCGCCAGCCTCAAGCGCTATCGCAAGAAGGCCGATCTGACCCAGACCGAACTGGGCCGCGCCGCCCAGCTGCGCCAGGCCACCATCTCCGAGCTCGAAGCCGGCAAGGGCGCCACTCTGGAGACCCTTTTCACGGTTCTGGCCGTGCTCAACCTCGAACTGGTCGTGCGGCCTCGCCGAGCCGTCGACGACGCCGCCTTGGCGGACCTCTTCTGATGGCGCGCCGCCCGCGCCACAGCCCGCTGGCCGTCTACATGAACGGCCGGCGGGTCGGGCTGCTGCGTCGTGAACCCAGCGGGGCCGTCGATTTCACCTATGACGCCGAATGGCTGACGGTAGGCGCCGCCTTGCCCGTTTCGCTGTCCCTGCCGCTGCGCGAGGACCGCTACATCGGCGCGCCGGTGATGGCCGTCTTCGACAACCTGCTGCCCGACAACATCGACATCCGCAGCCGCGTCGCGGCCAAGGTGGGCGCCGAAGGCGCAGATCCCTACAGCCTGCTGTCGGCGCTGGGCCGCGACTGCGTGGGCGCTCTGCAATTTCTCCCCGAGAGCGCGCCGCCGCCGGTTGTCGGCCGGGTGGAGGGCCAGCCCATGACCGAGGCGGACATCGCCAGGATCCTGGCCAATCTGGCCCGCGCGCCCCTGGGTCTGGAGCCCGACGATGATTTTCGCATATCGATCGCCGGCGCGCAGGAAAAGACCGCCTTCCTGCGCCAGGACGGCCAATGGCTGCGACCGTTGGGCGCGACCCCGACCACCCACATCTTCAAGCCGCAGATCGGTCGCCTGCCCAATGGCCTGGACCTCTCCAACAGCGTGGAGAACGAATACCTCTGCCTGACCCTGCTGGCGGCATGGGGCTTGCCCAGCGCCGCCGTCGAGATGGCCAGCTTCGAGGACCGGCGGGTTCTGGTCGTCGAGCGGTTCGACCGCTTCCACGACCGGGATCATCGCCTCCTGCGCCGCCCCCAGGAGGACTTCTGCCAGGCCCTCTCCACGCCGTGGGTGGGCAAGTACGAGGCCGACGGCGGCCCCGGCGTCCTCAAAGGCCTGGACCTGCTGGCCGCGAGCGACACGCCCGCCAACGATCGCCTGGCCTTCCTGAAGGCCCAGGTCGTCTTCTGGCTGCTGGGGGCCACCGACGGCCACGCCAAGAACTTCAGCCTCTTCCTGCAACCGGGCGGCGGCTTTCGGATGACCCCGCTCTACGACGTCCTGTCGGCCGAGCCCAGTCGCGCCGCCCGGCAGATCGAGCCCAAGCAGATGAAGCTGGCCATGGCCGTCGGCGACCGGCGACATTACCGGGTCGGCGACGTCGCCCCGCGTCACTTCGTCCAAAGCGGCGCGGCCGGCGGCCTGGATCCTAAGGCCGTCCGCAAGATGCTGGCCCACCTGGCGCAGGCGGGCCCTCCGGCGCTGGACCGGGTGCTGGCCTCGCTTCCGGCGCGCTTTCCGGCCGCCGTCAGCGGCCCGATCGCCCAGGCGGCCCATACCCGGCTGGCTCAGATCGGCCGATACCTGGATGGCGACGCCGCGACCAAGGCTTGAGCCTCCCGCCGCCGACGCGGCCAATGCCCAGCGATGCGGTGCGAAAAATCGCCGCTCTGGCGCATGAAGCGCCGTCATCAGGACCATTCCCCTAGCCCCTGCGCGAGGGGGGCGCTTTTGGCGGCGCCTTGGCGAAGCGATCCTTGAGCCCATAGAGACTGGGCAGGAGCTTCAGGCCGCCGAACCGCTCCCGTTCGCACATGGCGCGCAGATAGCCGCCGGCCGAGCTGCGGATCTCCCCATCCTTCCAACGGGCCAGCACGGTGGCCAGGGCGATGGCGGCCCTGTTCCTGCCCATGGCCTGGCGCGCCTCGCGCACGGCCGACAGGTTGATCCCCATCAGCGGCGCGGCCCGGCCGACCGCATCGACCAGGTCCTCCCACTGGGCTGCGGACGGATCGGCCAGGAAGTCGTCCAGTTCGGGCACGGCCTCGAGCACCAGCGACAGCGGGATGACCTCCTGGCTGATCGCCGCCTCCACCATGGCCGGGTCAGCCTCCGCCGCCCGGCGGGCCGATCGCGCCGAGGGCTCGACTACCTCCTTTCGAGGAGAGGAATACGTTGCTCCTGCGGATCTGGGCTGGGTTGTAGGTTCTTTCTGGGCTTCGTCCACGACGCCCCTGGGCTCATTTTGAGTGGATTTGCGAGCCTTCACCCAGGCCGCGTCCACCGCCGCCAGCAGCGCCTGGAACGTCTCATGCAGCGCCTCAAGCTCGCCGAGGCTGGGGGTTCGCGGCAGGCGGCCGAGCGCGTGGTCGACGGCGCCGGCCCAGTCATAGCCGCCAAAGCCGCGATGGACGGCGTCGGCGCAGACGGTGCGGATCTCGCGGCGGATCTCCCCGAGCTTGCGCTTGAGGTGGCGGCGCTGGGCCTGCTCAAGTCCCCGCGCGGCGGCCAGGTCGGCGAACTCGTCCCAGCGCGCGGCCATGGGCGCCAGGTCGAAGCCGAAGGCCTCGACGATGAAGCCGCGCTCGTCGCGCCAGCCCCAGCGCTTGCCGTTGCCGCTGTCCTTCATGTGCACCAGGCCCGCGCGAACGGCCAGGCGGATCAGGCCCTGGACGCAGCTGCGCGAGCGCTGCAGCTCCTCGCAGAGCGCATCGTTGGACGGCCAGGCCAGCGGATGGGTGCGGCCCGTCCAGTCCTGCTCGGCGGTGACCCGCACCAGGGCGCGGATCAGGCGCACGAGCCCGTCGCCGTACCCCAGACGGGGCGCGGCGCGCTCGAACCGGTCAAGCAGCATGGCCTTGGAGACGCCCTCCGGCAGGCCCTGGTAGGCAGCCGCGAGCCTTGCGGCCGCCCACTGGGCGTCCGCCAGACGGCGCACGTCTCCTACCCCGTTCGAGACGGTCTGCATTTTCTGCTCCTCCTTGGGGAGGCCGCAGGCGCACAGGTTCCCGTCGCGCGAACGCGCGTTTTTGGATTGCAGCGATGTCGGTGATTCGGTTAGAAAGAGCAGGAACTATGAGCTCGGTCGGGGTTGGCGCCCCGTCTAGCGAATGACCTGGAGAACCCGGCGCGTTACAGCGAGCCGGGTTTTTCTATGCGCTCACGGCGTGTTTCCTTTCCTCGTCGCCCCCGTCGAAATAGACCTCGAACACGTGTTCGAGGGCGTCCATCCGATTGGCGAAGCCCCGCTCGGCCTTCATCGCGTCAAGCAGTTCGATGAAGCGTTTGCCGACCATGCCGTTCAGCTGAGCCTTGCCGGCCGCACGGGCCTCGGCGCGAAGGCGCTTCTGGTATTCAGCCTGGTATGCAAGATCGCGAGCGGTCTTCATGGCCCCGCCGATAAGATCGCGATTCCAGCCGGCCAACTAATAAAGGTGAACGGCGAAACACCCGCGTTAAGCGAATAATGACCCTTGATCTGACTGGGAATCGGGGCGCGATCCATTGCTTGGTAATTCAAGGGGATGACCCGCCTTCCGGCGGCAGGACGAGGTCGCGGTCGATCAGCACCCGGACAAGCTGGCCCGGCGCGATGCGCAAGGTCGGCGCCCGCTGCAGATCGCGCTCGACCAGGCGCTGGCCGGTCTGGCCGGCCGAGGCGGCGACCCCGCCGGCGGCGTCCTGCAGGATGACCCGGTCGCCCCTTCGGCCCGCGCTGTTCTGGGCGGCCGCGCCGCCGATCGAGATCAGGGTCGAAAGCCCGATGGCGCGGGCCAGCACCGGAAGGTGGCGATCGGTCTTGCCCGTAAGGCCGCTCATCCCGGCCGCGTCGAGCCCGACCATGGCGCCCAGATCGACGCTGCGGCCGCTGGGAAAGACCATCTGCGTCCAGACCACCAGCACCCGCTCCTGGCCATAGCCGACCTGGCTGTCATAGCGACCGATCAGGCGCGTCCCCTGCGGGATCAGGACCGTGCGCCCGGTGCGGTGATCGAACACCGGCTCGGTGACCTGGGCGATGACCGGTCCGGGCAGGTCCGAATTGATCCCGGTGACCAGGGCCGCCGAGACCAGGGCCCCGGCCTTGACCTCGAAGGGCGACAGGGGCGGCCGCGGCAGGATCGGGGCCAGCGGCCCGCGCGTCGCCGCCGCGGCGATGAACTGCTCCCTGGCCGACGTCGGAGACGGCGGGGCGGGCGCCCCGTTCGGGCTTGCGGGGGCCAAGGTCGCCGGCGGCGCGGCGGGATCGAGCGCCTCGGCCGATGGCCGCGCCCCCGTCGCGCCGCCGGTCCCATTGAAGAAGGGCGGCGAGGCCCGGGCGGCCAGGCGTTCCTGGCGGGCTTGCTGGACCTCGGGGGAGACCGGCGCGGTCGGCTGCGGCGCCGCGGGCGCCGCGGCGCCTGGCGAGGCCCCCGCACCCGTGGACGCGCCGAGCGGCGCGGGCAGGGCGGCCGGATCGTCGTACCGGGCCGGCAGGCGCGCCTCGATCGGCGTGGGTCCGTCCGCGGCGCGCGCCTCCGCCTGGGGCGCCGGCGCTCGCCGGGCCGGGCCCTGGCCCATGCCCAGGATGAACCCGGAGCCGATCACCAGGACGATGACGCCGGCGACGGCGGCGATCGCCACGGGCCGATAACGCGTGATCGGCCGGCGCGGGGCGACCAGGATCCCTTCGGCCGGTCGCTTGGACGCTGCGCCCGCCGCGGCGGGATGGGAGACCGGCGGCTCGACGCTCATGGACGCGGCCCCTGTCGGGTCAGCCGCACCACAACCGGGTTCTTGTCGCCCAGGCGCAGTTCGGCGCGGTCGATGATCCGGTCCACGACCAGGTAGCGGCCCAGGAGACGCGAGTTGACCAACAGGGCCTGATCGTCGGCGTCGAGCAGGAAGACGGGCGGGGCCTCGCGCACGGCCAGGTCGGGCGGAAACTCGATGTAGGTCTTGGTTCCGTCGTCGAACACCCGCACCGGCGTCCAGGGCGGGGCCCGGCCCTTCAGGGGCGCGACCCGATAGCGAAAGTCCAGGCGCTCGACCGGCACGGCGGCCTGGACGGCCTCCTCCGCCTGCTCGGCCGCGGCGCGGCGCGCGGCGTCGGCGGCCCTGGCCCGGGCCTCTTCCTGCGGATAGGTCCAGGACAGGACGCTGGTATAGGCGCCGCTGTCGGTGGAGACCGCATCGATCAGATAGGTGCGCTGGTCGGTGGTCAGAACGAGGTTGGTGCGCAGGCCGCCCCGCATCGGCTTGACCAGCACGATGACCTGCTGGGCCTGTCCGGTCCCGGCTTCTGTTTCGCCCAGCACCCAGCGCACGGTGTCCCCGGCGGCCTTGGCGATCAGCTTCTCGCCGGGCCGCAGCGCTATGGTGGTAAGGAACCTTGGGCTGGTGTGGATCGCATAGAGCCGGCCCGGCTCGAAGGCGTGATAGAGCGCCGCGTTGACAAAGACGCCGCTGGCGGGCCCGGCGCGCGCTTCGGCGTTGGCCCGCTGCAAGGCAGCCAGCGGCTTGGCCAAGGCCAGGTTCGTCCCGGACCGTCGGCGCGGCCCCCTGGATTGCGTGGGCGCCGCGCCCTGGGTCGCGCCGGTGAGCGAGGCGGCCGGCGTAGGGGCCTTGGCCTGCGCGACGGCGCCGACCCCCGCGCCTTGGGCCCCGGCGCTCTGGGCCTGGCCGTTGGTCGGCGGGACCGGCGGCAGGACCGCGGGTCGGGATCTCTGGGCCTGAGACGGCGGCGGCGCGGACGATTGGGCGGACGACGCCGCCGCCAAGGGCGCGCAGGCCAGGGCGCCCATGAGGGCCAGGGCGCGGCCGGGAAGGGTGATGCGCAGGCTCATAGGTCGCGGCTCCACTGGAAGCTGGTGATTTCCAGGCCCCGGGGGTTGTCGAAAAGCTCGGCCTCGGTCCTGGGCGGCCTTGGCGCGACGCTGAACAGGCCCGTCCAGCGCACCGGCGGACCGGCCACGCCTTGCAGGTAGGTCGTTTCGCGCCATTGCACCTGGAAGGTGGTCGGGCTGCGGGCGAGCACCGAGGCGATTTCGACGGAGACCGCCTCCTGGCCCAGGCGCGCGGCCGGGTCGTGATCCTGGCCGTACTGGACGAGACTGGCGCGCGCGCCCTGATTGGTCATCCGCGTGGCCCGCGACCAGTTCTCCCGCAGGACCACCGGATCGGTGCTCTTGGAGCGCACGCGCTCGACGAAGTCGGATACGAAGCTGGCCTTGACGGCGTCGTCGGGCCTGTAGGCGCGGTCGGCCAGCTCGACCCGGCCCGGACGTCCGTGCCGGTCGATCGGCACGACATAGGTCGCGATCGGCCGTCGCAGCTGTACATAAAGAAAGGCGCTGGTGCTCAGCATCGCCAGCGCCAGGCAGCCGAAGGCCATCAGCCGCCAGTTTTTCGCCTGCACGCGCGCCGAGCCGATGCGGTCGTCCCAGACCTGGGCGGCGCGATGATACGGCGTCTCCTCCGGGGTGGACTGGCCATAGCGGTCCTGCGGGCGCTTGAAGGCGTTGGACATCATCGGCGGCTCCTTCAGGGTGTGCGCCGGCTAGGCGGATCGGGCTCGCCGTCCTGGGGCGCGACAGGCTCGCCGGCCGGCGGCTCGGGCGGCGGATCATCCCAAAGCCCCCCCGCCGAAGCGGCCGACGAGGCGTTGGCCCTGGCCGGTGGCGCGTAGGAGGCGCGCGCGCGGCCTACGACGGCGCTGGTCGAGGCGGCGCGGCGGCCCCCGCCCGAAGCAGCGGCGCCGCCGCCTGACGACCCGCCGGGGGGCGAGCCCCCGGATGATCCTCCCCTGCCGCCGCCTTGGCCGCCGCCCTGGCCCCCGCTGGGCAGCCGCGAGGCCGATCGGGCCGAGGCGGCCGATCCAGCCGCGCCTGCGCCCATGGCCCAGCGTCCGGCCAGGGCCAGCCCGCCCACCGTGGCGGCCAGGCCCACCGCCCCGGCGGCGGCCGAGCCGGCGCTGAGCTGCGGACCGCCGGTGATTTGAGCGGCCGCCAGGGCGGGCGCCTTCAAGGCCAGCATGACGATCAGCAGGGCGGCCAGCAGCAGTCCGCAGGACTCCGCCCAGGTCGGTTCGGCCGAGACCGTGTAGCTGGTGAAGATCTGCTCGCCGATCGAGACCACCAGGGCCAGGGCCATCACCTTGGCGCCCGCCGAGACGACGTAGCCGATGGCCCGCTCGGCCATGAAGGCGGTCTTGGTCAGGATCCCGAACGGCACGGTGACGAAGCCGATCAGGGTGACGATGTAGAACTCGACGATGGTGACGGCGATCTCCACGGCCAGCACCATGAAGGCCAGGACGACGCCGATGGCGACGACCGCTGTAATCAGGATGGCGTCGATATGGGTGAAAAACCCCACGCCCATGCCTTCGCTGGCGAGGCGACCGATGTATTCGAGCAGTTCGAATGCCACCTTCATGCCGTCGATGGCCACCTTCGACGGCTGCATCAAGTCGCCGACGGACAGGGCGCCGCCTCCGGCCTTCAGCCCTAGCGCCGCAAAGCCGTTGATCACCGTCAGGGTCAGCGCCTTCCAGCCCGAGATCAGCCAGGCGAAGAACCCAAAGAGCAGGATCTTGCGCACCAGGGCCGCGGGGACGTTCTCGTGCTCGTCGAGCGCCCAGAGCAGGGCCGAGACGCCCAGGCTGATGGTCATCAGAACTCCGAAGGTCGCCTGGACGTCGCCCTGGATCAGGCCGAACCCCGAGCCGACCTGGGTGGTGTAGCGGTCGAGCAGGTCATCGATGGCGGCGGGCGAGGCGGTGGACATCGTGTCCCTCAGAACTGGTCGCGCGCGGACGCGGGCGCGGGCGCGACTTGCGGCAAGGCTGAAGCTCGCCGCCGCTCGGCCTCGGCGCGCTCCAGCATCGCTTGGAACTCGGCGCGGCAGGCCGCGGTGCGGGCATGGCGGGTCCGCATTTCATCGGCCGTGCAACCGACGGCTCGCGGTGCGGCGGCCGTCTTGGGCCCGCAGGCGGCCAGGACCAGGACGGCGGCGACAAGCATCGAAGGAACGAGGGTCGTGACAGGGCGATGGATCATTGGAAGGCGCGCCTGGAACTGGGAGGCGGCGGGGCGGGGAGCGCTGCGGCGCGCTGGCGGTCGGCCTCGCCCTTTTCGACGAGCGCGCGGCGCTCGGCCTCGTAGGTCTGGGCCTGCCGTCCTTGGGTGATCAGCAGGACCTGCAGCTGGGTGAGCTGGATGGAAAGGGCCGCCAGCAGCTGGTTGGTGGCCTGCACCGCGGCGGTCTGGCCGGCGGCGGCCTGGGAGGCGTCCACCGCCGCCCCGACCGCCCCGGCCGTGATCCCCTGGGCCTGGGCGATCTGGTTCTGGACCTGCAGGGCGTCCTGCAGGGTCTGGCGACTGGCCTGGCTCCAGGCCTTGAGCCTCTCGGCCAGGGCCGCAGGCGTCAGCCCGGCCAGGTCGCCCGGATAGAGCGCGGCGAAGTCGCGGCTGATGTCCGCGGCCGTGTAGCCCAGACCCTGGGCCTGGCGCAGCAGGCCCGTGGCCTGGCCGGCGATGTCGCGAAGCGGGCCGGTGACGTCCAGGCCCAGGGTCTCAAGCATGCGCTGGGAGTTGGCCAGCTGCGCCTGCAGGGTCTGGATCTGCTGCAGGCCCTGGCTGACCTGCTTGAGCATCTGCGCCACCGCGGCGGGATCATAGACGGTGAGCTGGGCGCGGGCCGCAGGCGCAAGGCCCGCCGCCAGCAGCGGCGCCAGTCCCAGAGGCGTCCAGCCCAGAAGACGGCGGCGACTGGGTGTCATGGGATGGTCTCCTCCTGCAACGGTGTGGCGTTCTCGGCCTCAAGGGCCAGGAAGCGCGGCTCCGACGCCGAGCGCACGGCCAGGGCGGCGGCCAGCCAGGCCACGCCGGCCGCCAGCAGCGGCGGGCTGACCAGGACCTGCGCGCCGGCCACGGCCATGAGCGCGCCGGGCGCGAGCAAGACGAGAAAGGCCAGGCGCCGACGGCGCGGGCTGGCCGTCCACGCGGCCGGCAGTCGCCCCCAGGGACCCAGGCGCGGATCAGGCCGCATGGCGGGCCTGCGCCAGGAACTCGGCGACCTCGGGCAGGCCCTTGGCGCGATAGAAGGCCGGCGCAAAGCCTCCCTGGCCGTGCTCGGCCAGGAGCTTTGTCATCAGGTCCTGGTCGCCGGGCGAGGCCGAGCCGACGGCGGCCAGGGCCACGGGCCCCAGGCCCAGCTCGAACAGGCGATCGCCAGCCGGACTTTGATAGTAATATTCGCGCTTGGCGCTGGCTTCGGCGATGATCGACACCTGCTGGGCGTTGAGGCCGAAAGCGGCGTAGGCCTTGGCCAGATCCGGCGTGCGCGCGTCCGGATTGGGCAGGAAGATCCTTGTCGGACAGGCCTCCAGCAGCGCGCCGGCGATCGGCGAGGCCAGGGTCGTTTTCAGGCTGGGGGTGGTGAAGATCACCGCCACGTTCTTCTTGCGCAGGGTCAGCAGCCACTCGCGGATCTTGCCGGCGAAGGCGGTCGACTCCAGCAGGAGCCAGGCCTCGTCGAGAACAAGCAGGGTCGGGCGACCATCAAAGTCGCGGGCCAGCCGGTGGAAGAGACAGGTCAGAACCGGGCCGGCGGCCGCGTGGCTGGCGATCAGCTCGCCCATCTCGAACGTCTGCCAGTCAGCCCTGGCCAGATCCACGTCGGCCGCGTCGAGCAGCCGGCCGTACGGACCGGCCAGGGTGAACGGCGCCAGCGCCGCCTTCAGCGCCCTGTCCTGCAGGGTCGCGGCCAGCAGCGTGAGGGTGCGCTGGGACCGCGGCGCGGCGGCCAGGCTCTGCAAGGCCGTCCAGACCGCTTCGCGCACCGCAGGGTCAAGGGTCATGCCGCTGGAGACCAGCAGATCCTCCACCCACCCCTGCGCCCAGGTCCGCTCGTCGGGGTCGTCGATGTCCGCGAGGGGCTGGAACGCCAGGCCTGCGCCGCCGCCCAGGTCGTGAAAGGCGCCGCCGACCAGCAGGGTGGCGGCCCGGGCGCTGGCGCCCTTGTCGATGAGGCGCACCTGGGCCTGCGGATAGCCCAGCCACTGCAGCGCCATGGTCAGCAGCAGCACCGACTTGCCCGCCCCTGTCGGCCCGCCCACGAAGGCGTGGCCGACGTCGCCCTGGAAGAGGTCGAGGCGAAACGGCGTCGTCGAGCCGGTCAGGGCGTGCATCAGCGGCGGCTGGGGACCTTCAAAACCGCGCTTGGCGCATTCGGCCGACAGGTGGGCGTTGTGGTCGGGGCCGGGCCAGATGGCCGAGACCGGCAGCAGGTCGCAGAGATTGAGCGTGCTGACCAGCGGCCGGCGCTGGTCGGCATAGGCCTGGCCAGGCAGGCTGCCCAGCCAGGCCTCCACGGCGTTGAGGTCCTCGACCTTGGCGACGAAGCCGGCGCGATTGACCACGCTCTCGACCTGCCGCACCTGGGCGGCCAGCACGTCTGGGTCGGGATGGGTCAGGGTGATGGTGGGGGTGACGTAGCCCAGCGCCGCCAGGTCGTCGCCGAGCACGGCCAGGGCCGCGTCGGCGTCTTGGGCCTTCTGGGCCGCGTCGGGATCCTCCAGGACCGACGGCTCCTTGGTGATCGCCTCCTTCAGAAGGGCCAGGATACCCTTGCGCTTGGCGAACCAGCGCTTGCGCAGGGTGGTGACGGCCTTGCGCGCGTCCTCCTTGTCGAGCGGCAGGAAACGGGTGACCCAGCGATAGGCAAGGCCAAGGCCGTTGAGCTGGTCGAGGATCCCCGGCCAGGAGGCGGCCGGATAGGCGCGCACCGACAGGGTGCGCAGGTAGTGACCCCCCAGTCGCGGATAGAGACCGCCCTGCAGGTCGTCGTCGGTTAGGAAGGCGTCGAGATAGGCCGGCGCCGGCGGCGGCGCGATCGGATGGTCTTTGGTCGAGACGCAGGCGTGCAGATAGGCCAGGGTCGCCGCGTCGTCGAGCGGGACCACCATCGGCAGGACGCTGGCGAGGATGTCGCGCAGGCTGGCGACAGCGGCCCGGAACTCGTCCAGCGCCGCCCTGTAGAGGGCCGCTGAGCCCTTGCCGTCGGGCAGGTTCTCCACCAGCAGGCTGCGGGCCGCGCCCACGGCGTCTTCGGGCGGCAGGAAGGTCAGGGTCAGGAAGTAGCGGCTCTCGAAGTGGACGCCCTCGGCCTCGAACTCGGCGCGCCGCTCCTCGTCGATCAGGTGGCTGACCGGATCGGGGTAGGCCGCGGCCGGGTAGGCGCGAGAGGGCCGGCGGACGGCCTCGGCATGCACGCACCAGCGCGAACCCAGGCGCCGCAGGGCGTTGTTGACCTGGGCGCGCGCGGCCACCAGGCCGATGTCGGTGGCGCTGGCCAGATCCGGCCCGCGGAAGGCCAGGGTCTGCTGGAAGGCGCCGTCCTTGTTGAGCACCACGCCCGGCGCGATCAGCAGCGCCCAGGGCAGGTGGTCGAACAGGCGGCTGGACTTTCCGCGGTACTCGCCCAGGAACAACATGGTCCGCCTCAGCCGTCGAGCCAGGCCGGCTGGCGCACGTGCCGGCGAAGAATGTCGAAGACGTACGGATCCTGGCGCGCGAGCGCATAGGCGCCGCCCCAGAGCGCCAGGCCGAGCGGCACGCCGATCAGCGGCGCCTGAAGCCCCAGCGCGAGGATCGCCGTCAGGGTGCCGATCAGCACGGCCAGGCCGCGCGGCGCCCCGCCCAGGGTGACGGGCTCGGCCAGCGAACCGTGGAAGTCGATTTCGAAGCCCTCGACGCGCTCCATCCTAGAACCCCGCCCCGCCGGTGAAGTTGAAGAACGACAGGGCGAAGGAAGAGGCGGTGAAGGCGATCGACAGGCCAAAGATCACGCTGAGACCGCGCCGGACCCAGGAGCCGCCTTCGGAGAACGCCACACCCAGGCCGGTCAGGGCGATGGCGATCACCCCGATGGCCTTGGCCACCGGGCCGGTGATGGAGTCGGCCACCGCGCTGAGTTTGTCGTCCCAGGGCATGGCCGCGCCGCCGCCGCCGGACGCCAGTGCCGGGCCGGCGGCCAGGACCAGCACGGCCGTCAGACCCAGGAAACCTACGAGACGAGGGGAGGGGCCAGACGAGAAGGGGAGCGTAGGCATGGCCGGGTCCTCGTGGTTGACGACCAGACCGTGCACAGCCTGCGTTTGTGTCGCAATTCACCAGAATTCGCTAGCGAGAACCCACGGGACTTGAGCGTAACAGAGCCTCGCGCAGCGCTCAGTGCTCGGCCGCCAAGCAGGTGGCCTGGGCGAGGGCCTCGATTAGAGGACGCCAGCCCGCTGAACGGCCAGCGCCACGCGATTTGGTCAGTCCGCGCCACGCCGTTGAGCACGCAAGATGTTCTCTTTCGGAGCGGTTGCCGTCTCCCGCTCACGACCCAATGCGGACTCTGATCTGCTTGGCCGCTGCGGGCCGTCCGTTTTGCCTTATGATCTTCGCGAACACCCATCGACTCACGTCTGCAGGAGGGGTGGAGTAGCATGTCGTTTGACGAAACTAGCTGGATAGTGCGGGCGCCTGGTGATTTCGAGCGGTTTGAAGCGTCCCTCAACGGGGCAGCCTACGGTCCACACCGGCACGACACATACGCCATCGCCATAACCGTCGCGGGGGTGCAGAGCTTCTCCTACCGCGGATCACGGCGTCATTCGGTGCCCGGTCAGATCGTCGTTCTCCATCCAGATGAGCTTCATGACGGTCACGCCGGGGACGGGCGACACTTCCGGTACCGGAGCGCCAGCGTCGCACCATCCGCACTTCAGGAGGCTCTCGGCGGACGCGCCCTTCCGTTCCTTGCCGAGGGCGTATCTGACGACGCGCGGCTGCACGCGGCCGCCACGGCCCTTATTGGTGATCTCAACCAAGACCTCTGTGGCCTGGAGTATGATCAGGCCATGCTCGACCTCGCGGAGGCGCTGTCAGAGCTTGGGAGTGAACAGACGTATCACCGGCGCGTGGATCTCCAGGCGGTGGCGCTGGCGCGCGCGTTCATAGACGCCCACCCGGACAGCAATGTCCGACTTGATGATCTCGAACGCGTCAGCGGGCAGGATCGCTGGCAGCTCTCGCGCGGATTCCGTGCGCTGCTGGGCGTCAGTCCATATCGCTATCTGATCTTCCGCCGCCTCGACACAGCGCGAGCCATGATGAACGGCAGGACCCCGCTTGCAGAAATCGCCGCTGCCAGCGGATTCTCTGACCAGAGCCACCTGACGCGACACTTTCGGAGCGCCTACGGCCTGACGCCGGCGCAATGGCAACGGCTCAATCGTCCTAGACCTGTATGAGGAGCGCCCTCAGTCTCCATAAGATGAAGAACAAGATCGGCCTGACGCAGAAACTCGCCATGGTCTTCCGACCATTGGGCGCTGCGAACGGTCGCGACGCTCAACGACTATGACATCATGATCGTTAAACTCTTGGGACAGTACGCTTGGCACACGCACGCTGACACGACGAACTTTTCTTTGTTCTACAGGGTGACTTGAAATAGAGCTGCGGGACCGCAGCATCACGCTTGGGCCCGGAGATCTTTTGTCGTCCCGAGGGGCGAGGAATACCGCCCGCACACGAGACGCGAAGTGGAGCTTTTGCTCATCGAGCCTTCTGGCACGCCCAACAGCGGCGTCGCCGAAACCGCCGCCCTGCGTCAATGGGAGTGAACGCACACGATCGTTCTATAACTGGACCGCGACCCGCTTCAGTCTGCGGGTATGAACCTCAGAACCATCTACAGCACATCACCGGCGCGCGGCTGGCTTCCATGGGCGCTTCTCACTCCCGTCATCTGCATCGCCCTTGCGATCGCCACCGAGATTCCGTCCGCGCTTTTTCTTGATCGGTTCGGCTTTGTGGATGCACAAGGCGAATTCGTCGGCGCCCAGGGCCTCACGGCGATGCTGCTTGTATCCTTCATTACTTGGCTGCTCGCCGTTGCCGCATGGATAGCCGTCGTCGAGCGGCGGAATGCCGGCACAATCGGTCTTACGAGAGACGGTGCGGCGCAAGGATTCTATGGCGGCCTGGTTGTTGGTGTAGTCATGCCGTCGGCAATGATAGCCTGTATCTGGTTGGCTGGCGCCTACGAACCTGGCGCACTGTTTCCGGCCGCTCAGTTCTCTGGCGCAATCATCGCAATGGCTGGCCTCTTCGTAGGCTTCCTCGTTCAAGCCAGCATCGAAGAAATCATTTTCCGTGGATGGCTCACCTCAGTCATCACACGCCGCACGAACCTCATCGTTGCCGTCTTGTTATCGTCGCTTACCTTTACGCTGATGCATTTCTCCCGGGATCAGCCCTGGCTCGTCACCGGCAATACTCTGCTTTTTGCTCTCTTCGCGAGCGCGTGGTCAATCTCATCCAACAACATTTGGGGTGTGATGGGGTGGCACGTGGGATGGAACTGGATAATAGCCACCGGCTTCGACGTGCCGGTCACCGGCCTAGACGCGGGCGTGCCCGCGCTCATCGTCTCGCTGGCCCCAGCCGGAACGGACTTTCTCACCGGTGGCGCGGATGGCCCGGAGGGAAGCATCTTCTGCACGCTGTTCTTTGTCTGCGGCATCATCTTCTTTATGTGGCGCATCGCACGAAAACGCAGAGACGTCGGACCGGATCACAACAAACCTGCGGGCGCGCAGACTTGACGATGCGGCCAAGCGCATCTCCACGACGTATCGCACCGTCTCCATCGCGAGATGATCGATCCAGGTCGTCGTAGGGCTTGCGTGTAACACCATACTTGCTTGATAAAATGTGCTCCGTTATCAAGCAGTTATAGTGTTATTGGGCTTTTGGCTGTCGCTAGTTCGGTTTCAGAGACGCGCGTCGATAGCTGCATTGCAGGGTCGAGGCGTTGCGCAAGGCCCGCAACGCGCTGATGCATAAGGGCAGGGCCCAGGGCTTGACCCTCGTCAGTGGACTGGTCCCGCGTTCGTATTTCTGGATCTGCTGGAAGCTGATCCCCGGCGCCCGACCAAGCTTGGCCGGGGATTGTCCGATGGCCTTGCGACGCCGGCGCGCCTGGACGCAGACATGTCGATCGCACCGCCGGTTCGAGCTGTCATCTTCCTGGCTCAAGGTCCGCTCCGCCTGACCGCCGCCAAGGGCCGACCAGCCCTTTGACGAGCCCGGCGGCTGGGACCTCAGAAAAAGGAGCGGCGAAGGCGAGACGGCCGGCTCAGATCTCGCCAAGACTGACGGCCAGGGCCACGGCGTGGGCGCGATTACGCGCGCCAAGCCGCCGGTAGGCCTCGGAAAAGTAGCTGTTCACCGTATGCTCGGAGATGCCGAGCTTGTGGGCGATCTGGATGGCGGTCCTTCCCTTTTGGGCTTCGGACAAGCAATCACGCTGACGCGGCGTAAGACGGTAACGACGGGACAAACTGTTACTCCGGCGGCTCGAACCAACCGGTCTGCTCAGCTCAGAGACGGCACTCCAAACAAAACCGTTCTCACGCGGCGTTGCACGCCAGCCTCCACCCAGAAGCGGACGCGGCTCAACTCATGATGGAGTTCGTACTATCATCGGCATTAGCAGACCGGAAGGTCCAATGTCGGATTTGTGACAGGCGACTGTCGATCCAATCGGCGTTTCCGATCCATCCGCTGATCCATTCCCGGCCTCGAGCACTAGGATGGGCCATTCACTCCGCCACGGCCGTCGGCCCCCGTGGGTTGATCGCCATGCGCGTGCCGCCGCCTCAGGCGCGGATGACGCCATCAGCCGAATCCATCCACAGTTCCGGCCACCTCGACTTGAAGCGTCATGAGGTTGTCGATGAGTGCTGCTGCGCGTACCGTCGTCTTCGAAGCCAGCGTCGATGCCGGTCCAGGACCGACCATCAACACGGCGCCGCACAACCTGGAAGCCGAACAGGCGCTGCTGGGCGTGCTGCTGTATGACAACGCCGCTTACGAGCGCCTGACCGACAGCCTGCAGGGACGCCACTTCTACGAGCCCTTCCACCAGCGGCTGTTCCAGTCGATCGAGACGCACATCCGCAAGGGCCAGCTGGCCGAGCCGATCCTGCTGGCCGACGAGTTCAAGCGCGATCCGGCGTTCGAGGAACTGGGCGGCATCCGTTACCTGGCCGACCTCGTCGACCGCGCCCCGCCGGCCGCCAATGTCGGCGACTATGCCCGGGCGGTGTTCGACCTGGCCCTGCGCCGCGACCTGATCCGCATCGGCGGCGAGATCGCCGCAGCCGCCCACGGGCACGGCGACGAGAAGCGCCCGGCCCGCGACCAGATCGAAGCGGCCGAACAGCAGCTCTACACCCTGGCCGAAAGCGGCACCGCCAGCTCGGGCTTCGTCAGCTTCGGCGACGCCCTGCGCGGCGCGGTGGAAATGACCGCCGAGGCCTTCCAGCGCGACGGC